>Ga0210394_10006536_pt1 | contig 12590 bp, 13 predicted proteins | sample IncBWC12MmetaG_FD_160121 | JGI IMG/M metagenome (GOLD analysis project Ga0210394, IMG submission 160121) | Forest soil microbial communities from Barre Woods Harvard Forest LTER site, Petersham, Massachusetts, United States - Inc-BW-C-12-M | ecosystem: Environmental > Terrestrial > Soil >... | reverse complement strand
CAGGGACCTTATGACCTGAGCACCGGCGTGCTGTCGGTCAACGTGATGGCGGTGGAGTTGAACGACTGAGCCGCCGCGGCGGGTGAGCGCCGGGGGGATAGGGCGGCGGCCATAGGCCGCTTCGCCCTGGCCCCGGGCGTTCCCGCGGGATCGATGTGCTAGCCTTGCGCCATGTATACGCAGGCGCTCGATACCCACGGCCGCGAGCCGGTGCCCGCGCCGGCCGCGGAAGGGGCTGCCACGGCCACGCGCTTCCAGGCGCGCATCGATGCCGATGAGAAGATCGAGCCCAAGGACTGGATGCCGGAAGCCTACCGGCAGACGCTCATCCGGCAGATTTCCCAGCATGCGCATTCCGAGATCGTCGGCATGCTCCCCGAGGGCAACTGGATATCGCGTGCGCCGAGTCTGCGCCGCAAGGCGGTGCTGATCGCCAAGGTGCAGGACGAGGGCGGCCACGGCATGTATCTCTACAGCGCGGCCGAGACGCTCGGTGTCGCGCGCGCGCAGCTCGTCGAGCAGCTGCTGTCCGGCGCTGCCAAGTACTCGAGCATCTTCAACTACCCGACTCTCACCTGGGCGGACGTGGGCGCGATCGGCTGGCTGGTGGACGGCGCGGCGATCATGAACCAGATCCCGATCTGTCGCTGCTCCTACGGCCCGTACGCGCGCGCCATGGTCCGCATCTGCAAGGAGGAGAGCTTTCACCAGCGCCAGGGCTTCGAGATCATGCTGACGCTGGCGCAGGGGAGTGACGCGCAGCACGCCATGGCGCAGGACGCGCTGAATCGCTGGTGGTGGCCCTCGATCATGATGTTCGGCCCCCCGGACGGCGACTCAAAGCACACCGCGCAGTCGATGGCCTGGAAGATCAAGCGCTTCAGCAACGACGAGCTGCGGCAGAAATTCATCGACGTCACCGTGCCGCAGGCGCAGTTCCTCGGGCTCACCATCCCGGATCCGCTGTTGCACTGGGACGAGGCCACGCAGCATTTCGCGATCGGGCCGATCGACTGGAGCGAGTTCCACGCGGTGCTGAAAGGCAACGGGCCGTGCAACCGCGAGCGGCTCGAGGCACGACGCGCGGCGCACGCCGCGGGCGCCTGGGTGCGGGACGCCGCCGCAGCCTACGCGGCCAAGCGCGGCGCGCAAGCACACGAGGGGGGCAAGTCATGAGCGATCCGACCACCGGCGCGCCCGCTGCTGACTGGCCGCTCTACGAGGTTTTCATCCGCTCGCGCTCGGGACTCGAGCACAAGCACGTCGGGAGCCTGCACGCGGCCGATGCGCGCATGGCGGTCGAGCATGCGCGCGACGTCTATACCCGCCGCCAGGAGGGCGTGAGCATCTGGGTGGTGCGCTCGGCGGATATCGTCGCCTCCGATCCCGCGGAGGCGGATGCGCTGTTCGAGCCGGCACGCGACAAGGTGTACCGTCACCCGACGTTTTACGCGATACCGGACGAGGTGAAGAATCTGTGAGCGCCGGGTCCGCGGCGGCCGTGCGGCGCGATCGCGCGCTGGGTGAGGCGCTGTTTCGCTACGTGCTGCGCCTCGCCGATACGAGTCTCGTGCTCGGACAGCGGCTCGGTGAGTGGGTCGGCCATGCCCCGGTGCTGGAAGAGGACCTGGGACTGGCCAATCTCGCGCTCGATCTCATCGGCCAGGCGCGGCTGCTGCTCACCTACGCCGGCGAGATCGAGGGGAAGGGGCGCGACGAGGACGCGCTCGCCTACCTGCGCGATGCGCCGGAGTTCCTCAACCTGACGCTCGCCGAGCAGCCGAACGGTGATTTCGCCCACACCATCGTACGGCAGTGGCTGATCGATGCCTGGCAGCTCGAGATCTACTCGGACCTCGCCGGCTCGAGCGACGAGCGCCTCGCGGCGATCGCCGCCAAGGCGCTCAAGGAAACGCGCTATCACCACCGCTTCAGCAGCGGCTGGCTCGCGCGCCTCGGGGACGGCACGGCGGAGAGCCGCGGGCGCACCCAGGCGGCGCTCGATTCGTTGTGGCGCTTCACCGCGGAGCTGTTTGCGGCCGATGAGGTGGACGAGCGCATGGCGGCCGCGGGCATCGCGGCTCCACTCGTGCCGGCGGCCGAGCGCTGGAGCGCGCGCGTCGCTGCGGACCTGGGCGCGGCGACGCTCGCGCTGCCGGCGCCGCAGGCGCATCCCTGGTACGGCAAGCGCGGCGTGCACACCGAGCACCTGGGCCACCTGCTCGGGGAGATGCAGCACCTGCAGCGCACGTATCCGGGTGTGCGCTGGTGAGTGGCGCGGCGCAGAGCCTGGGCGTCGAACAGCAGGTATGGCAGCTGCTCGCCGCCGTGCCCGATCCCGAGATTCCGGTGGTGAGCATCGTCGACTTAGGGATCGTGCGTTACGTGCGCCGCGATAGCGTGGGGCGGCTGCACGTCGGCATCACTCCGACCTACAGCGGTTGCCCGGCGACCGCGGTGATTCGCAGCGCCACGCGCGCGGCGCTCGATGCGGCGGGGCACGCGGACGCGTTGCTCGAGGAGGTGCTGGCACCGGCCTGGAGCAGCGACTGGGTGACGCCCGCGGGGCACGCCAGGCTCGCCGCTTTCGGCATTGCGCCCCCGGCCGCAGGTCCGGCGCGCTGTCCGCGCTGCGGGAGCGCGGCGACCGAGCGCATCAGTGAGTTCGGCTCGACACCGTGCAAGGCGCACTACCGCTGCACGGAGTGCCGCGAGCCCTTCGATCGCTTCAAGTGCATCTGACATGCTGAGGTTCCATCCCCTGCGGGTCGTGAGCGTCACTCCGGACGCGGAAGACGCCGTGGCGATCGCGCTCGAGGTGCCGGCGGAGCTGCGACAGGAATACCGCGGCAGTCCCGGACAGCACGTGGTGCTGCGCACGCAGATCGAAGGCGAGGAGCTGCGGCGCACCTACTCGCTGGTGAACGCGCCCGGGGAATGGCCGCTGCGCATCGTGCCCCGGGTACACGCCGCGGGGCGCATGTCGCGTCATCTCGCCGAGCAGCTGCGCTGCGGCGACACGCTCGAGGTCCTGCCGCCGAACGGCAGCTTCACACCGCGCGGCGCGGCACCGCGCGGAACCTACGTGGCGTTCGCCTCCGGCTGCGGCATCACGCCGGTTCTCTCGGTGGTGCGTGCGCTGCTCGCCCACCCGGAAACACGCGCGATTGTCTTCTATGGCAACGGCAACACCGCGCGCGCGATGTGCCTCGAGGAGCTGCTGGCGCTCAAGGACCGCTACCTCGAGCGGCTGTCGCTGCATTTCCTGATGAGCCGCGAACCCCAGGAGGTGGCGCTCTATAACGGGCGTCTCGATGCGACGCGGGTGCGCGAGCTCGCCGGCGCGCTGTTCGCGCCCGCTGAGGTCGCGGAGTATTTCGTGTGCGGACCCGGGGACATGATCGAGCAGGTGGGTGCGGCGCTCGCGGCGCTCGGCGTCGAGGGCGCGCGCATCCACACCGAGCATTTCACGCTCGCCACCGCCGGCGAGGCCGCCTCGAGCGCGCCGCCGGCCGCGGTGAATGTGCCGGCCGCCGCCGCGCCCGCCGCAGTGCCCGGCGACGCGACCGCCGAGGTCACCATTCTCATGGACGGACGGCGGCGCACCTTCCACATGCCGATGGACGGCGAGACGGTGCTCGATGCGGCGGCGCGTGCCGGCATCGAGCTGCCGTTCTCCTGCCGGGCCGGTGTGTGTTCGACCTGCCGGACCAAGGTGGTGCGCGGCGAGGTCGCGATGGCGCAGAACTATGCGCTCGAGGACTGGGAGGTCGAGCAGGGCTACGTACTGGCGTGCCAGTCGCGCGCCCGCAGCGCCGTGCTCGAGCTCGACTACGACGAGAAATAGGGCCGGCGGAGGCGCGACGTGAGCTACCAGAACATCCTGTTCGCCGTCGACGCGGGCGTCGCCCGGCTCACGCTCAACCGGCCGGAACGGCTCAACAGCTTCAACACCGCGATGCACGCCGAAGTGCGCAGCGCGCTGGCGGCGCTCCCCGGCTCGGGCGCGCGCGTGCTGGTCATCACGGGCGCCGGGCGAGGCTTTTGCGCCGGACAGGATCTCAACGACCGGGCGGTGGCCCCCGGCGGTCAGGCCGCCGATCTCGGCGAGTCGATCGAACAGCACTACAAGCCGCTGGTACTGGCATTGCGCGCGCTGCCGCTGCCGGTCATCGCCGCCGTCAACGGCGTGGCCGCGGGCGCCGGCGCCAACATCGCGCTCGCCTGCGACCTGGTTGTCGCGGCGCGTTCCGCCACCTTCGTACAGGCGTTCGCCCGGCTCGGACTGGTTCCCGATTCCGGTGGCACGTGGTTCCTGCCGCGCCTGGTGGGCACGGCGCGCGCGCTGGGACTGGCGCTGCTCGGCGAGAAGCTGAGCGCCGAGCAGGCCGCGCAGTGGGGTCTCATCTGGCGCTGCGTCGAGGATGCTGAGCTCGCCGGCGCCGTCGACGCGCTGGCGCGGGGCTTCGCCGAGGCGCCGACCTCGGGGCTGGCGCGCACCAAGCAGGCGATCTACGAGAGCTGGGGAAGAAGCCTCGCCGCGCAGCTCGACGTGGAGCGTGACTACCAGGCCGAGCTCGGGCGCACCGCCGACTATGCCGAGGGGGTCGCGGCGTTCGGTGCGAAGCGCGCACCGCGATTCATCGGCCGCTGACGGACGAGGAGGGACCCATGCCGACGGAACCACCGGCGCCTGAGGCACAGCGCATCGCCGAGCAGACGGCGCGGGCGCTCTATGAGCGCGACCGCGCGTCGCAGGCGCTCGGCATGCGGGTCGTAGCGGTGCGGCCCGGCTGGGCACGCCTCTCCATGACGGTGCGCGCCGACATGGTGAACGGTCACGACGTCTGTCACGGCGGCATGGTGTTCTCGCTCGCCGACAGCGCCTTCGCCTTTGCCTGCAACACTTACAACGAAAGCACGGTGGCCGCCGCCGCGACCATCGACTTCCTGGCGGCGGTGCGCGCCGGCGATGAGCTCACCGCCGAGGCGGCGGAGCTGTGGCGCACACGGCGTAACGGGATCTACGAAATTACCGTCACCAACCAGCGCGGCGAGCGCGTGGCGCTGTTCCGCGGCCGCTCGTACCGCATCGACGGACAGGTCACGAAGCTCGAGGAGTGAAGCGATGCAGCTCGAGAGCTATGCGGCGGGTCAGTGGCGCTCCGGTACGGACGGCGGCACGGCGCTGCGCGATGCGACGACCGGCGAGGTCATCGCGCATGCGGGCGCGGTGGGCCTCGACACGGAGGCGATGCTCGCCTGGGCGCGCAGTGTCGGTGGGCCGAGCCTGCGCAGCCTCACGTTCCACGAGCGCGCCGCGATGCTCAAGGCGCTCGCGAGGGACTTGAGCGAGCACAAGGAGGAGTACTACCCGGTCTCGTTCGCCACCGGCGCGACGCGCAGCGACTCCCTGATCGACATCGACGGCGGGATCAGCACGCTGTTCGTGTTCGCGAGCAAGGGCACCCGCGAGCTGCCGAACAGCACCGTCTATATCGACGGTGGAGTCGAAGCACTCTCAAAGACCGGCACCTTCGTCGGACAGCATCTGTGCGTGCCGCTCGAAGGAGCGGCGGTGCACATCAACGCCTTCAACTTCCCGGTGTGGGGCATGCTCGAGAAGCTGGCGCCGGCGCTGCTCGCCGGCGTGCCGGCGATCGTCAAGCCGGCGACCCAGACCTGCTACCTCACCGAACGCGTCTTCCGGCGCATCCTCGAATCGCAAATCCTGCCCCCGGGAGCGGTGCAGCTGATCTGCGGCGGGGTCGGGGACCTCTTCGACCATCTCACCTGCCAGGACGTCGTCTCCTTCACGGGCTCGGCGGCCACGGCGCTCAAGCTCCGCCAGCATCCCACGGTCAGCGCCCACTCGGTGCGCTTCACCGCGGAGACCGACTCGCTCAACTCCTCGATCCTCGGGCCGGATGCCGGCGCGGGCTCGCCCGAGCTCGAGCTGTTCGTGCGCGAGGTGGTGCGCGAGATGACGGTGAAGGCGGGCCAGAAGTGCACCGCAATCCGCAAGGCGATCGTGCCCGAGGCGCGCGCGGCGCAGGTCATCGAGGCCTTGCGCGCGGCGCTCGCCCGGGTGGTGGTCGGAGACCCGCGGCTCGAGTCCGTGAAGATGGGGCCGGTCGCTTCCCTCGGACAACGCCGCGAGGTCAACGAGCAGCTCAGCAGGCTCCGTCAGGAGGCGGAAATTCTCGTCGGCGCGGATGCGCCGGCGCCGCTCGGCGCGGACGCGGAGCGGGGCGCCTTCATGGCGCCGACGCTGCTCTACTGCCGCGACGCGAGCCGCGCCCGCGCGGTTCACTCGGTCGAGGCCTTCGGTCCGGTCTGTACGCTGCTGACTTACCGGGAACCCGCGGAAGCGATCGCCCTCGCGCGCCGCGGCGGCGGCAGTCTCGCCGCCTCGGTGTTCACCGCCGACGAGGGCCTGGCCGCGCAGCTGGTGCTCGGGCTTGCGCCGTACCATGGCCGGATCGTGGTCGTGAATCGCCACTGCGCGAAGGAGTCGACCGGCCACGGCTCGCCGCTCCCGCACCTGGTGCACGGCGGCCCCGGACGCGCCGGCGGCGGCGAGGAGATGGGCGGCATTCGCGGCGTGATGCACTACCTGCAGCGCACCGCCGTGCAGGGCACGCCGGACGTCATCACGGCGGCGAGCGGCCGCTGGACGCGCGGCGCGCGCGAGCTCGATCCGGGCGTGCATCCGTTCCGCAAGCCGTTCGCCGCGCTCGCGATCGGCGATACCTTCCGTTCCGGCGAGCGCGAAGTCACCGTGGAGGACATCGAGCGCTTCGCCGCGCTCTCGGGCGACCGCTTCTACGCGCACATGGACGAGGCGCAGGCGGCGCGCAACCCGCTGTTCGGCGGGCGCGTGGCGCACGGCTACTTCCTGGTGTCCGCCGCCGCGGGCCTGTTCGTCGACCCGCCCTACGGTCCCGTACTCGCCAATTACGGCATCGACGGGCTGCGCTTCCTGAAGCCGGTCAAGCCCGGCGATCGCATCCGGGTGCGACTCACCTGCAAGGAGAAGTCGCTCCGCGCCGGGGCGGGCTACGGCGAGGTACGCTGGGACACGGCGATCACGAACCAGGATGGCGAGGCGGTCGCCAACTACGACGTGCTCACCATGGTGAGCGAGCAGGCGATTCCCGACGCGTAACGCTCGCCCGGCAGCGCCTCAGTCGCGCCGTGGGGGCGTGCCGAAGAGCCGAAACACGTGTCCGCGGGTCGAAACCGCCTTCACCAGCGCCCAGACCGCATCGCCGGGCCGCAGCCGCAGCGCCTCGAGCGCATCGGTGCTGATGCGCGCCAGCACCAGCGGGCCGCCGACGTCCACCTTGACGAGCACGCTCCCGGGATCGTCCGGCGTGACGTCGACGACGGTGCCGAGGAGTGCATTGCGCACGCTCAATCCGTGGATCGGCTGCGTGGCGAGGATGATGTCGCGCGCCAGCAGCTGCACCCGCACGCGCGTGCCGGCCGGCGCATCGCGCAGGCTCGCCTGCAGCCTCCCGGATCCGACCGCGAGCTCGACGGTGCCGACGGCTGGGTCGACCCGCGTGACCAGCCCGTCGACCACGGAGCCGACGAGATCGGGCGCGAGAACGCTGCGCATCTCGGCCCGCACGCTGAGCTCGCCGACCGGGCCGTCGGCCAGCACGCGGCCGCCCTCGAGCAGCACCAGCCAGGTTGCGAGCCGCAGCACCTCGTCGAACTGGTGGCTGACATACACCATGGGGATGGCGAGCCAGTCACGCAGCCTCTCGAGATAGGGCAGTACCTCCTCGCGGCGCGCGACGTCGAGCGAGGCGAGCGGCTCATCGAGGAGCAGCAGCTGGGGTTGGGCCAGCAGTGCCCGCCCCAGGGCGACCCGCTGGCGCTCGCCGCCCGAGAGCTGGTGCGGCCGCCGCCCGCAAAGCGCGCCGAGCCCGAGCAGCTCCACCACCTCCTCGAAGCGGATGAACTGCGGCGCCGCGCCGGCGCGTTTCTGCCCGTAGCGCAGATTTCCGGCCGCCGTCATGTGCGGGAACAGCCGCGCGTCCTGGAAGACGTAACCGATGCGGCGCCGTTCGGGAGCGACGGCGATGCCGCGGCGGGTGTCGGTGAGAGTCCTGCCCGCGAGCTGCACCTCGCCGGCATCGGGCGGGAGGAGCCCGGCAAGCATCTCGATGAGCGTGGTCTTGCCGCTGCCCGAGCGGCCGAAGAGCGCGATCACGCCGGGAGTGGGCGCGGCGAATGCCGCGGCGAGCGTGAACTCGCCGCGCCGCTTCATGAGTGACACCTGCAACATCGCGCAGGCGCCGCGCTAGCGGCCGAGCCGGCGGCGCACGCGCCGCACCAGGAGCTCGGCGGCGAGCAGTCCGCCCAAGCCGAGCAGGAGTGACAGGATCGCCAGGCGCAGCGCGGTTGCGTCCCCGTCCGGGGACTGCATGGCGGTATAGAGCGCGAGCGGCAGCGTGCGGGTGACGCCCGGGATGTTGGCGGCGAAGGTAATCACCGCGCCGAACTCGCCGAGGCCGGCGGCGAAGGCGGTGACGGCGCCGGCGAGAATCCCGGGCAGCATCAGCGGCAGCGTGATGGTGAGGAAGCGGTCGAGCGGCGCCGCGCCGAGCGTGCGCGCGGCGGCCTCGAGCCCCCGGTCGATGTTCTCGAGCGACAGACGGATGGCGCGCACCATCAGGGGAAAGGTCATCACGGCGGTGGCGAGCGCCGCGCCCGCGGTGGTGAAGGGCAGCTGGATGCCGAAATGCGCGCGCAGCCAGGCCCCGAGCGGCCCGTGCGTGCCGAAGAGCAGCAGCAGCACGTAGCCGACCGCGACCGGGGGGAGCACCAGCGGCAGGTGCACGAAGGCGTCGAACAGCGTGCGGCCGGGAAAGCGCGCGCGTGTGAGGATCCAGGCCGTGAGGACCGCGAGCGGCAGGCTGAAGACGACGCTACGCGCGGCGACCTCGAGGCTGAGGCGCAGCGCCTCCAGCTCGGCCGAGCTTAGGGACAGGCTCACGGCCGAACTTTCGCACGTTCGAGCGACCGGCGGCCAGAGCGCAGCGGTCAGGCGACCAGGGTTTGTGCGAGGCTGATGGGCGGGCCTGGAGGGGGCGCGGGCGCGAAGGCCGCGAGACCCTTGTCCTCGAGCCAGGCGCGGTTGAAGAGGCGCGACTGGTACTTGGCACCGCCGTCGCACAGCACGGTCACGATCGTATGCCCGGGGCCGAGCTGGCGCGCCACCTGCACCGCCGCGGCGACGTTGATGCCGCTGGTGCTGCCGAGGAACAGGCCCTCGTCCTGGAGCAGCCGGTACACCCAGCGCACGGTGTCGGCGTCCGGTACATGCACCGCGCCATCGATGGGGGCGTCCTTGAGATTGGCGGTGATGCGGGCGATGCCGATCCCTTCGGTGATCGAGCCGCTGCCGGTCGCCTTGAGCGTCCCGCTGCGGAAGTACTCGTAGAGGCTGCTGCCCGGCGGGTCGGCGAGCACGCAGCGCACGGCCGCGTTCTTCGACTTGAGGAACTCGGCGGTGCCGGCGAGCGTGCCGCCGGTGCCGGTGGCGGCGACGAAGGCATCGATGCTACCTGCGGTCTGCGCCCAGATCTCGGGACCCGTGGTGGCGCGGTGCGTGTCGCGGTTGGCGGTGTTGTCGAACTGGTTCGACCAGACTGCGCCCGCGAGCGAGGCGGCGAGGCGCTGGGCGACCTTCTGGTACTGGTTGGGGTTGCTGTAGGGGACGACCGGGACCTTGTGCACCTCGGCGCCCAGCATCTCGAGCAGCCGGTACTTCTCCGGCGACTGGTTGTCGGGCATGACGATGACGCAGCGATACCCGCGCGCGTTGCAGACGTGGGCGAGCCCGATGCCGGTGTTGCCGGCAGTCCCCTCGACGACGGTCCCTCCGGGGCGCAGCTGCCCGCGGCGCTCGGCGTCGGCGACGATGGCGGCCGCGGCGCGGTCCTTGACCGAGCCGCCGGGATTCATGAACTCGGCCTTGCCGAGGATCTCGCAGCCGGTCTCCTCACTCGCACGCCGCAGCCGGATCAGTGGCGTGCTGCCCACGGCACCGACGAAGCCGGCGACGCCGCTCACGCCACCGCCTCGAGTCCCCCTGCGCCGATGAGGCTCGCGAGCGGCGACTGGGCGGCGAGCGCCGTGGCCTCGCCGACGATCAGCAGCGCCGGCGCGGCCACCTGTTCGCGCAGCGCGAGCGCGGCGATGGCGGCGAGCGGGGCGCGCAGCACGCGCTGCGCGGGCAGCGTTGCCTGCTCGATGATCGCGGCGGGGAGCTCGGCGCTTGCGCCCGCCGCGCGCAGCCGTGCGACGATGCGCGGCAGCTGCGAGACGCCCATGTAGAAGACCACGGTCTGAGCGGTTCGGGCGAGGGCGCGCCAGTCGAGCGCGTCATCGGCCGCCGCATGGCCGCTCACGAAGGTGACGCTGTGCGCGAGGCGGCGATGGGTGAGAGGAATGCCGGCGCCGGCCGCGGCGCCGAGGGCTGCGGTGATGCCCGGTACGACACGGTAGGGGATGCCGTGCGCCGCGAGCACCTCCGCCTCCTCGCCGCCGCGCCCGAAGATGAACGGGTCGCCGCCCTTCAGCCGTGCGACGCGCTTGCCGGCGCGCGCGAGCTCGACCAGCAGGGTGTTGATGCGGGTTTGCTGCGTCTGGTCGCCGGTTTCCTTGCCGACGAAGATCCGTTCGGCATCGCGCCGGGCCCGCTCGAGGATCGCGGCCGGGACCAGCCGGTCGTGCAGGATCACGTCGGCCTGCTGCAGCAGCTGGAGTGCGCGCAGCGTCAGCAGATCCGGATCGCCGGGACCGGCACCGATCAGGTAGACCTCTCCGGGCGTGACCGCAGCGGACGTGCCGCCGCCGGCGAGGCGTGCACCGGCGAGCTCGGCCGCGAACGCGCGCACGGCGCCGGCCTCATTGCCGGCGAGCAGCTCGCTCGCGGCGCGGCCGCCGACGATGCGCTCCCAGAATGCCCGCCGGGCGAGAGCGCCGAGTGCCCGGCCGACCGCCGCACGCCGCGCGCCGAGAAAGCGCGCCAGAGCGCCGAGACGCGCGGGCAGCAGCGCCTCGATCTGCTCGCGCACCAGCCGTGCCAGAACCGGCGCGGCCCCCGCGGAGCTCACGGCGACCACGATCGGGGAGCGGTCGATGATGGCGGGGAAGATGAAGGTGGAGAGCTCGGCCGAGTCGACCACGTTGACCGGGATCTGCCGTTCCCGGGCCGCGCGCGAGACGGCGGCGTTGGCGTCCCGGTCATCGCTCGCGGCGACGACCAGCGCCACGCGCGCGAGCTGCGCGGGCTCGAAGGGCCCGGGGAGGTGCGCGAGCTCACCCCGGCGGACGCGCTCGGCGAGCTCCGGCAGGAGCTCCGGGGCTGCGACCGTCACCCGGGCGCGCGCCTTGAGGAGCCAGTCGATCTTGCGCGCGGCGACCCGGCCGCCGCCGACCACCAAAGCCGGCGCATCTTCGAGGCGCAGGAACACCGGGAGGTAATCCATGGCCGACTATAGACGCGCTGCGCGCGGGGGCTGAACGAAGCATTGCTTCTTAGGGACTGTGCGCCGGTTATACACTGGCGGCCGCATGAAACTGCATCAACTGCGCTATCTGGCCGCCGTGGCCCAGAGCGGGCTTAACATCACGGCGGCGGCCCACAAGCTCCATACCTCCCAGCCGGGCGTCAGCAAGCAGATCAAGCTGCTCGAGGACGAGCTCGGCTTCCAGATCTTCGTGCGCGAGGGCCGCAATCTCACCCGCATCACCCCCGCGGGGCAGCAGGTGATCGACCGGGCGCTGCGCATCCTGCAGGAGGCGCAGAGCATCCGCGACCTCTCGACGGAGCTGCGCGACGAAGGCAAGGGGAGCCTGTCGATCGGCACCACCCACACCCAGGCACGCTACGTGCTGCCCGACGTGATCCGCGCCTTTCTCGGCCGCTACCCCGAGGTGCGCGTCAACCTGCACCAGGGGACGTCCGAGCAGATCGCCGAGATGGTCGCCGGAGACCGCATCGATTGCGCCATCGCCACCGGCTCCGAGGCGCTGTTCTCCGACCTGACGCTGCTGCCGTGCTACCGCTGGCATCGCACGGTCATCGTGCCCAGGGGACACCCGCTCGCGAGCGGCGGCCGCCTCACGCTGCGCGCGCTGTCGGCCTACCCGCTCATCACCTATACCTTCAGTTTCACCGGCCCGTCCTCGCTCCACGAGGCATTCGCGAAGGCCGCGCTGGTCCCGAACGTGGCGATCACCGCGCGCGATGCCGACGTGATCCAGACCTACGTGCGGCTCGGGCTCGGCGTCGGGATCGTGGCGCACATGGCGATCGATGCCGCGGATCCCGACCTGGTGGCGATCGACGCCGGGCACCTGTTCGCGGCCCATACGACCTGGCTCGGATTTCGCCGCGGCACGCTGCTGCGCAAGTACATGTACGACTTCGCACAGCTGCTCGCGCCGCACCTCGACCGGCGGCTGGTCGAGCGGGCACACCGCGCGGGCAACGCCGAAGAAGTCGCGGGACTGTTCGCTGCGATCGAGCTGCCGCAGCGTTAAGGAGCGGGGAAGCGCTGGCGTTG
>Ga0210394_10006535_pt1 | contig 12591 bp, 10 predicted proteins | sample IncBWC12MmetaG_FD_160121 | JGI IMG/M metagenome (GOLD analysis project Ga0210394, IMG submission 160121) | Forest soil microbial communities from Barre Woods Harvard Forest LTER site, Petersham, Massachusetts, United States - Inc-BW-C-12-M | ecosystem: Environmental > Terrestrial > Soil >... | reverse complement strand
CCGCGCCATCCGCCGTTGCCCACCAGCCTGTCCCAATCCGGCTCAACCTTCCCAGATGAAAAACGACCAGATCCTGAGCCAGATTTCGGAGTTCTGCCGCCAGGCCGACATGGCGGAGTCGACCTTCGGCCGCCGGGCCGTCAACGACGGCAAGCTGGTGCATCGTCTGCGCGAGGGCAAGCGCATCACCATCGACACGCTTGAGCGCATCCAGGCCTATATCGCCGCCGCCATGCCGGGCGGGATGCCGCTGCCGCGCGGCCTCGAAGTCCCGCCGGAGAAGCGCGATCCCCGCGGCAATTTCCGGTTCTTCGAGAATCGGCAGAAATACCTGCTGTTCGTGCATACCTGCAGCGAGAAGCAGGTGACCGCGGCGCGCGTGGCGCTGGAGCTTTCCAGCATCCATCCCCGCCCGCCGGCGCTGCGCGTATTCGACGCCGGCGTCGGCGACGGCACCGTGCTGGCGCGGGTCATGCGCGCCATGCACGGCCGTTTTCCCCATATGCCGTTCTATATCGCCGGCAAGGAACTGAGCCTCGAGGACGTCCGGCTGACGCTGGACAAGGTGCCCGACCGGCTGTTCGAGCATCCGGCGACGGTTTTTGTGCTGACAAACATGTATTACGCCGAGGCGCCCTGGCTGACGCCCGCTTCGCCCACCGCGGCTGCCAGCATGATCTGGCATGAAGTGCCCTTAAGGGGGGCCTCTTCAGGGGATTTCGAGGCCCAGATCACTGAATTAGGGCCATTTCTGGAGCAGAACTGGCGCGCCAGCGTCAGCCCACGCTCCGGGATGCCGGTCTATGAGCGGCCGGTCGCCATCGTGCTTTACCGCGAAGACCACCGGTTTTTGCTCGATTCGATCATCCCCCGGGCCGGCCGCACCGAGGCCAATTTCGACCTTGTGATCGCTTCCCAGCCGTACCGGGCCAAATCTTCGGTGAATTTCCGGGCCAAACGCATCATTGCCCCTTTGGGGCGGGCGCTGCGGGCCGGCGGCCGTCTGATCGGAATTCACTCCCACGGGCAGGATCCGGGGCTGGAGATCATCCAGGCGGTCTGGCCCGGAGAAAATCCTTTCGCGGTGAGCCGTCATGAGCTATTGCGCGCGGTGAAATACGAGCTGGGCTCTGCCGGGCGCGACCTCAATTTTAATGCCTATGCCGATAACCGTTCGATCTTCCGCTATGATATGGAAGCGCTGCCAAATGAGGTCACCGGCTCGATCGGAACCTCGACGGCCTTTGCAGCATGGAACGCGGCGGTGTATGTCGCCCAGATCGAAGACGACCGGTTGACGGAAATGACCCAGAGCGGCCGTTATCTTGATGCCGCCAGAGAGGTTCTGCGCAAGCATAACGGGCTCTGGTTCTACGACGAATCCTACGTCATCTCGCGCCGTCGCGACTGACAATTCAGGACACATTTTGAAAGGGACCGCCGAGGTCCGGCGGAAAAGGGGTTGGTTGATGCGCGCGTCTTACTTGTTCACCTCAGAATCGGTTTCCGAAGGCCATCCGGACAAGGTTTCGGACCAGATTTCCGATGCTATCCTCGACGCCTTCATCGAGAAGGACGTCAAGCTCGGCATCGCCGACGATAGCCTCGTCAATACCAGATTGGGCTGCGAGACCCTGTGCACGACCAACAAGATCGTAATCGCAGGCGAAGGCCGCGGCCAGTTGTTTCGCATGATCCACGGCGTCTCGGTGGTCGACCGCGAACTGATCTCGGAGATCGCCCGCGGCGTGGTCAAGGATATCGGCTACGACCAGAACGGCTTCTCCTATCACGGCGCCGACATCGAGGTGCTGCTGCACGGCCAGTCGCCCGACATCGCGATGGGCGTCGACGCCAAGAAAAAGAAGAGCGGCGAAGAGGGGGGTGCCGGCGACCAGGGCATGATGTTCGGTTACGCCTGCACCGAGAGCGAAGTCTACGAGAAGGGCTCCTACATGCCCGCGCCGATTTTCTTCGCGCACAAGATTTTGAAAGTGCTCTCCGAGAAGCGCCGCAACGGCCAGCTGTTCGACCTGCAGCCCGACGCCAAGAGCCAGGTCACCGTGAAATATCTCGACGGCCAGGCCGTCGGCTGCACCAAGGTCGTGGTCTCGACCCAGCACAACGAGAAGAGCCGCAACAACAACAAATATTCGCCCGGCCTGATCAAGGAGATGATCTCGAGCGCGGTCGAATCGGCGCTGCCGAAGGGCTGGATGCCGCAGAAGCCTTCCGACTTCCTGGTCAACCCCACCGGCAACTTCGTGGTCGGCGGACCCGATGGCGATTGCGGTCTCACCGGCCGCAAGATCATCGTCGACACCTATGGCGGCTATGCGCCGCATGGCGGCGGCGCGTTCTCGGGCAAGGACCCGACCAAGGTCGATCGCTCGGCCGCCTATGCGGCGCGCTATCTCGCCAAGAACGTGGTTGCGGCCGGCCTCGCCGAACGCTGCACCATCCAGGTGGCGTACGCGATCGGCGTCGCCGATCCGATGTCGATCCTGGTCGACACCCACGGCACCGGCAAGGTCGAGGAGAAAAAACTCGAGAAGGTGCTGCCGGAAATATTCCGCCTGACGCCGACCAATATCCGCCGCTCGCTGCAGCTGAACCGCCCGATCTATCGCCGCACCGCGGCCTACGGTCACTTCGGCCGCGCGCCGGAAAAGGACGGAGGCTTCTCATGGGAGAGAACCGACCTTGCCGACGCGCTCAAGCGCGCGGTGTGATTTTCTTGCCTCGCCCCGCCTGCGGGGAGAGGCCGACGCCTCTTGGCGGCGGGTGAGGGGGAGCCTCCGCATTTTCCGGTGCACATTTTTCGCGGCGGCGACCCCTCACCCCAACCCTCTCCCCGCGAAGGGCGGGGCGAGGGAGCGGGCCGTCATAATGCGTCCAGTTTAGTTCCGTATCGATACGTCCGAATTCATCCGTTCAGGGAAATCACATGACCGTAACCGCCAAGAAGCCCGCCTTCACCGATTACATCGTCAAGGACATTTCGCTCGCCGAATTCGGCCGCAAGGAAATCTCGCTGGCCGAGACCGAGATGCCCGGGCTGATGGCGACGCGCGAGGAATACGGGCCCAAGCAGCCTTTGAAGGGTGCGCGCATCGCCGGCTCCCTGCACATGACGATCCAGACCGCGGTGCTGATCGAAACGCTGGCGGCGTTGGGGGCCGATATCCGCTGGGTCTCCTGCAACATCTATTCGACCCAGGATCACGCCGCAGCCGCGATCGCGGCCGCCGGCATCCCGGTGTTCGCGGTCAAGGGCGAAAGCCTCACTGAGTATTGGGATTACACCGCAAAGCTGTTCGACTGGCATGGCGGCGGCACGCCCAACATGATCCTGGATGACGGCGGCGACGCCACCATGCTGGTGCATCACGGCTTGCGCGCCGAGCAGGGGGACGTGAAGTTTCTGGACAAGCCGGGATCGGAAGAAGAGGAGGTGTTCTTCGCGCTGATCAAGCGGCTTCTGAAGGAAAAGCCCAAGGGCTACTTCGCGGAGATCGCGAAAAACATCAATGGCGTCTCGGAAGAGACCACCACGGGCGTGCACCGGCTCTACGAGATGGAGAAGAAGGGCACGCTGTTATTCCCGGCGATCAATGTCAACGACAGCGTCACAAAATCGAAATTCGACAATCTCTACGGCTGCCGCGAATCGCTGGTCGACGGCATCCGCCGCGGCACCGACGTGATGATGTCGGGCAAGGTGGCGATGGTCGCGGGTTTTGGCGACGTCGGCAAGGGCTCGGCCGCCTCGCTGCGCCAGGCCGGCTGCCGCGTCATGGTGTCGGAGGTCGACCCGATCTGCGCGCTGCAGGCGGCGATGGAAGGCTATCAAGTCACGACCATGGAAGACGCCGCCCCGCAGGCCGACATCTTCGTCACCGCCACCGGCAACAAGGACATCATCACCATCGAGCACATGCGCGCGATGAAGGACCGCGCCATCGTCTGCAACATCGGTCACTTCGACAACGAGATCCAGATCGCGCATCTGAAGAACCTGAAATGGAACAACATCAAGCCGCAGGTCGACGAGATCACCTTCCCGGACGGCAAGCGGATGATCCTGTTGTCCGAAGGCCGCCTCGTGAACCTCGGCAACGCCATGGGGCATCCGAGTTTTGTCATGTCCGCATCGTTCACCAACCAGACGCTGGCGCAGATCGAACTGTTCGCCAACAACAAGGACGGCAAATACGAGAAGAAGGTCTACGTGCTGCCGAAGTCGCTCGACGAGAAGGTGGCGCGGCTGCATCTTAACAAGATCGGCGTGAAGCTCACAAAACTGCGGCCCGACCAGGCCGAATATATCGGCGTCAAGCCGGAAGGCCCGTTCAAGCCGGATCATTATAGGTATTGAAGGTCCTCTCTCGTCATTGCCGGGCTTGACCCGGCAATCCATCTTACGAAGATGATGGATACGCGGGTCAAGCCCGCGTATGACCAGGCGGGCGATCCGGCCGCTCCTCGCCACGGGGTGTTGGCGATCTTCTGGAGACTTACATGCCAGCAGAAGTGCCACCAGAACATTTCGACGTCCTGATCGTCGGCGCGGGGCTGTCAGGCATCGGCGCGGGTTTCCACCTGCAGCAGAAGTGTCCGGGCAAGAGCTACGTCATCCTCGAGGGCCGTGACTGCATCGGCGGCACCTGGGACCTGTTCCGTTATCCCGGCATCCGCTCCGACAGCGACATGTTCACGATGGGCTATTCGTTCAAGCCGTGGACCGAGCCGAAGGCGATTGCCGACGGGCCGCAAATTCTGAATTACGTCCGCGAGACTGCGGCCGAGAACGGCATCGACAGGAAGATTCGTTTTCGCCACCGCGTCAAACGCGCGTCATGGTCGACGCGAGAGGCGCGCTGGACCGTGGAAGCCGAACGCACCTCAGGCGAAGGCGCTATCGAGGCCGTAGCCTTCACCTGCAATTTCCTGTTCACGTGCTCCGGCTATTACAGGTATGAGGAAGGCTACACGCCGGAATTCAAGGGCCGCGAAAATTTCAAGGGGCCCATTGTGCATCCGCAGAAATGGCCGGAAGATCTCGATTACGCCGGCAAGCGCGTCGTTGTGATCGGATCGGGCGCGACCGCGGTGACGCTGGTGCCAGAAATGGCCAAGACCGCCGCGCATGTCACCATGCTGCAGCGTTCGCCGACCTATGTGGTCGCGCGCCCGGCGCAGGATCCCCTCGCCAACAAATTGCGCCGCAATCTGCCGGAAAAGCTCGCCTATCATTTGATCCGCTGGCGCAACGTGCTGTGGGGCATGTATTTCTTCCAGCTCTCCAGGCGCAAGCCGGCGCGGGTCAAGCAACTGATCCTCGACGGCGTGAAGATGGCGCTCGGGCCCGACTACGACGTCGCGACCCATTTCAACCCGCGCTACAATCCCTGGGATCAGCGGATGTGCCTGGTGCCCGACGGCGACCTGTTCAGGGTGATCAAGCAGAATCACGCCTCCGTCGTCACCAAGGAGATCGACACCTTCACTCCAAACGGCATCCGGCTGAAGGATGGCGGCGAGTTAGAGGCCGACATCATCGTCACGGCAACCGGACTTGTGTTGCAGGTGCTCGGCGGCATGGAGGTTGCCGTTGACGGCCGCCCGGTCGATTTTTCCAGGACGCTGAGCTACAAGGGCATGATGTATTCCGACGTGCCCAACCTTGCGTCCTCGTTTGGCTACACCAACGCATCCTGGACGCTGAAGTGCGACCTGACCTGCGGATATGTCTGCCGCCTTATCAATTACATGGACCGGCATGGCTACAAGGAGTGCATGCCGCACAATGTAGATCCCTCGATCCAGGAAGTGCCGTGGATCGATTTCTCCTCCGGCTACGTGCAGCGCGCGATTGCCAAGATGCCCAAACAAGGCTCGAAGCGGCCGTGGCGGCTCTACCAGAACTACGCGCTGGACATCGTCACGCTCCGCTTCGGCAAGGTCGACGATGGCGTGATGAAGTATTCATGAGGAGTTTGACGTTCAAGGGCTTGCAGGCGCTACGGGCCTGACGGCAGCGCGAACCGTGGTTACTCCGGCTTGCCGATCGCCACCTTCAGCGTGCCGACGCCGTCGACCCCGCATTCGATTTTGTCACCGGGCGAAAGCGCGGCGACGCCGGCCGGCGTTCCCGTCATGATGATATCGCCGGCGCCGAGGGCGACCTGCTGCGACAACTGCCAGATCATTTCCGGCACGCTCCAGATCAACTCGGTGAGGTCGCCCTTCTGCCGTTCGGTGCCGTTGACCGAAAGCCAGATCTTGCCCTTCGAGGGGTGGCCGATCTTCGCGGCCGGCTGCATCGCGCCGCAAGGGGCGGAATGATCGAACGACTTGCCGACTTCCCACGGCCGCTCCTTCTTGCGCGCGGCCAACTGCAGATCGCGGCGGGTGAGGTCGATGCCGACGGCATAACCCCAGACATGATCGAGCGCCTTGTCGGCGGGAATGTTGAGGCCGCCGCTCTTCATGGCCACGATCAATTCGACTTCATGATGCAAATCCTTGGTCAGTGGCGGGTAGGGGATGGTGGCGCCGTCCGGCTCGATCATGTCGGGATGCTTGGCGAAGAAGAACGGCGGCGCCCGCTCGTCATTTCCCATCTCGCGGATGTGCTCCAGATAATTCCGCCCGACACACCAGATGCGGCGCACCGGAAAGGCCTTGGATTCGCCGGCGACAGCGATCGCGGCCTGCGGAGGAGGTGGGATGACGAAGGATGTCGCGCTCATGAATCGGTCTCGGTGGGGTTGGGGTTGGAAATCGGAAGCCAGCTTTACGCTGTTGCGCTGATCGGCGCCAGCGTCAGAGGCCCGGCCTCGCGGTGCTGCAGGCGGAAGAACGTCGCATAACGCCCGCTGCGGCGCAGGAGATCGTCGTGCCGTCCGCGCTCGACGATCTCGCCGCCCTCGACCACCAGGATCGCGTCGGCGTGCATGATGGTGTGAAGGCGATGGGCGATGACGATGGTGGTGCGGTTCTGGCAGAGATGTTCGATCGCTTCCTGCACCTGCTGTTCGGATTCCGAATCGAGCGCCGCGGTCGCCTCGTCGAGCAGGATGATCGGCGCATTCCGCAAGAGCGCGCGCGCCACCGCGACGCGCTGACGCTGGCCGCCGGACAATTGCGTGCCGTGCTCGCCGACCGGCGTGTCGTAGCCGAGCGGAAAGCCCATGATGAATTCGTGCGCGCAGGCCGCCTTCGCAGCACTGACGATCTCGGCCTCGGTGGCGCCATGCTTGCCGAACGCGATGTTGGCTCCGATGGTGTCGCGGAACAGATACACGTCCTGTCCGACATAGGCCGTCTGCTGCCGAAGTGACTGCCGCGACACGGTTGAGATTGATTGCCCGTCGATCGTGATGTCGCCGCCGTCAGCCTCATAGAACCGCAGCAAGAGCGCCAGCACCGTCGATTTGCCGCCGCCGGAAGGGCCGACCAATGCGGTGACCTTTCCGGGCTCGGCGACAAAACTCATGCGGTTGAGCACCGGCTCGTTCGGCCGGTAAGCAAAACTCACGTCGCGCAATTCGACCCGCGCGTCGGTCAGCCTCAGGGCCGGCTTGTTATCGTCGTTGGGCTCGCTGGCCGGACTGTCGACGATCTCCAGCAATTTTCGGGCGCCGATCAGGCTGGAGTTCAATTCGATATTGAGACGCGCCAGGCGCTTGGCCGGCTCGTAGGCCAACAGGAACGCGGTCAGGAACGAGAAAAACTGGCCGGGCGTAGCCCCCAATGCGACGACGCCGTAGCCGCCATACATCAGCCCGCCCGCGACCGCCAACCCGCCGAGCGTCTCCATCAGCGGACTGGACCGGTTGGAAACCCGCGCCATCTTGTTGGCGTTGAGTTCGACCGCGGTGATGCTGGCGTCGATACGCTCGCGCATCGTCTGTTCCAGCGTGAAAGCTTTGACGGTGCGGATGCCCTGCAGCGATTCCTGCATCGTCTCCATGATGTCGGCGGTGCCGGTGAATTGGGTATGGGCGAGGCCCTTGATCCGTTTCACCAGCTTGCGCAGCACCAGCATGGCCGGCGGCGCCACCGCGAACCCGAGCAGCGCCATATAGGGGTCCTGCATCAGCATCACGGTGACAAGCCCGATCAGGGACAAAACATCGCGGCCCACGGCGTTGATCAAGAGGTTGAGAACCTGCGTGACGGAATTCGCACCCGCGGTGAGACGCGCCAGAAATTCGGAGGAGTGCCGTTCGGAGAAAAAACCGACGCTTTCGCTCATCAGTTTCGCGAACAACCGGCGCTGGTTGTTGGCGAGGATGGCGTTGGAGATCTTCGATAAAATCACCTGATGGCCGTAGGTCGCCGCGCCCTTGATGATGAAGATGACCACGGTGATGCCGGACAGGATGGCGATGCCGCGGATGTTCTTGTCGACGTAGGCCTGGTTGATGACCTGACCGAGCAGGTAGGCTGAGCCGGCGGTCGTGGCGGCCGCAATGCCCATCAGCGCGAACGCCAGCAGATAGCGCCGCCAGTAGGCCGCGCCCTGTTCCATGACCAGGCGGCGAATCAGGATCGCCGCGCCATAGGGGTCGTCTGTGATCTTGTTCGGAAGTTCGGTCATCCGCGTTCCATTGACAGTGTCGGGCGGCGCTCTGCCCGGCGTGTCAGGGTTGCTCCGAAACGTCCGTCTCCTTGCCCGCTATAGCGGGGTTTTTCAAGCCAAATCAGGGCTTGCGGCGGCCTGGATTTCTAGGCCGAAACCGCGTGCTCGGGCTCGCCCTCGCGCTCGCGGAGCAATTTCTCTTCCCAGGCCAGCGCATGCGCGGCAATGATCTCGAGATCATCATATTGCGGCTTCCAGTCCAGCAGCTTGCGGATGCGGCTGGTGTCGGCAACCATGGTCATGATGTCGCCCGGTCTGCGCGGGGCATATTGAACCGCGAAATTGCGCTCGGAGACGCGACGTACCGCCTCGATGGTCTCCAGCACCGAATAACCGCGGCCGTAGCCACAGTTCAGCGTCGTGGAGGTCCCGCCACCCCGCAAGTACGCCAGCGCCGCACGATGGGCCTGCGCAAGATCGCTGACGTGAACGAAATCGCGGATGCAACTTCCGTCCGGCGTCGGATAGTCGGTTCCGAAAACGTCGATCTTGGCGCGCTGGCCCGTGGCTGCCTCGACCGCGATCTTCAACAGATGCGTCGCGCCCACGGTCGCAAGCCCGATCCGTGCCTGTGGGTCGGCGCCCGCGACGTTGAAGTAGCGCAGCACGACGTAGTTCATGCCGTGGGCGGAGGCCACATCATGCAACATGATTTCGGCCATCAGCTTCGAGGAGCCGTAGGGCGACAATGGCCGGGTCGGCGCGTGGTCGGAAACGGGCATCTGATCCGGATTGCCGTAGACCGCAGCCGTCGAAGAAAAGATGAAGCGGTTGATGCCGCACTTGACCGCCGCGTTCAACAGGCTGCGCGTGGTCATGGTGTTGTTGCGGTAATAGCCGAGCGGATCGCGCATCGAATCCGGCACCACCACGGAGCCCGCGAAATGAATGATGCTTTCCACCTTTTGCGCGGCGATCACGCCCTCGACAAGGTTCTCGTCGGCGGCATCTCCAATGAACAGCGGCGCGCCTTCGGGCAGGAACGCGGAAAAGCCGGTGGAGAGGTCATCGATCACGACGACGCTTTCGCCGGCGTCCACCAGCGCGCGTACCATGTGACTTCCGATATAGCCGGCGCCGCCGGTTACAAGCACGGTCATGAGCTCACCCGTCTTTGAAATATGGGGCGATGCTATCGGGGCCGCGGTGAAGAGTGGGTTTCGCCGCGGCTGAACTGGCCACTATGCTTAATGTTGCGTATAGGATTTGCGTGAAACGGAGCAAGACGTTGCTGCCTGAGAACATTTCCGCCGACAATCTGCAGCTGATCGTGCCGAATCTGCACAGGCGCTATACCGGCGTTACCGCGACCAACCGCATGGTGGCGCCGAAGCTCGCCGCAATGTTCCGTGCGGCGTGGCTGGGTCCCAACGCGCCCGACGGCATCGCGCGGATCGGATTTGCCGATCTCCTGAAACTCTGGCGCCGGCGCACGGCGTTGATCTGGCATGCGCGGCGCAACAACGAGATGATCGCCGGCGTGCTGCTAAAGTCGCTCGGCTGGCCGCTGAAACTGGTGTTCACCTCGGCGGCGCAGCGGCATCACAGCTGGATCACGCGGTGGCTGATCCGAAGGATGGACGCGATCATCGCCACCAGCGACATCTCGGCATCGTTTCTCAAGCGCAAGGCAACGGTGATCTTGCATGGCGTCGATACCGATCGCTACTCCCCGCCGGTCGATCGCCAACCGGCTTTCGCGGAAGCCGGCTTGCCGGGCCGTTACGCCATTGGCTGCTTCGGCCGGGTGCGGGCGCAAAAGGGCACTGACGTGTTCGTCGAAGCGATGTGCGCCCTGCTGCCGCGTTATCCCGATTTCACCGCCGTCGTGGTCGGAGCGATCACGCCGGATCAAGCGGGCTTTGCCAACGACCTGAAAGGGCGGATCGATGCCGCCGGGCTTGCGTCGCGCATCGTGATGACGGGAGAATTGCCGATCGAACAGGTGCCGCGCTGGTACCAGCGGCTGACGATCTACGCCTTCACCTCGCGCAATGAGGGATTTGGATTGACGCTGATCGAGGCGATGTCGGCAGGAAGCGCACTGGTAGCCTCGCGCGCGGGCGCCGCAGAGGTGGTGGTCGAAGACGGCGCGACGGGGGTGCTGACGCCGCCCGGTGACGTCGATGCGCTGGTGGCGGCGCTGGAGCCGCTGATGCGCGATCCCGCTGCCGCGATTGCAATGGGGCGGCGAGCGCGGGCGCAGGTGCTTGAGAAATTCAGTCTGGACGCGGAAGCCAACAAGATCGCCGAGGTTTATCGCTCGCTGACCTGAGCCATGATCCCGGCGACAAACGCATCGAGGTCGCCGCCCGCAAACAGGAAGCCGGGCAGGCCCGCGGCCACCGCCGCCTCGATATCGCTCGGACGGTCGCCGATGACAAAACTGCCTTCGCGTCTGACCGGCCAATGCTCCATCAGGTCATGGATCATTCCGGGGCTCGGCTTTCGCCAGTGGTGATCCTCGAGATAACCCTCAACCGACCCGTCCGGATGATGTGGGCAATACCGGATGTCGTCGATCACAGCGCCTTGGGCCGCGAGTTCGGCGCACATCCAGTCGTGCAGCGTGTTGAGCTCGTCCTCGGTGAAGAAGCCGCGTGCCACGCCGGATTGATTGGTGAAGAAGAATACAAGATAACCGGCCTCGTTGAGCCTGCGGATCGCTTTCGCCGCGTTCGGCATCCAGCGGATGCGATCGTGCGTCCCCATGTAGCCGTCGTCATGATTGACGACGCCGTCGCGGTCGAGGAAGGCGGCGGGCCTCAATGCGGAGCCGGCAGAATCAACTCCACTCATTTTCGCGCGGCCTCGCGCATCAGCGCCTGTTCGACCGCGTCGCAGATTCCGTGCGCCAGCGCGAGGTGAATCTGCTGGATGACCGGCGTGTCATCGCTCGGCGCCACCAGCAGATGATCGCACAGCGCGCCGAGCGCTTCGCCCTTGCTGCCGGTGAAGCCGACGGTGACGAGTCCATGCTCGTGCGCGGTGGTGAGTGCAGCCAGAATGTTCGGCGAACGACCCGAGGTGGAAAGCGCCAGCAGGATGTCGCCGCGCCGGCCGAGACCTGCGACCTGTCGCGCGAACACCTGTTCGAAGCCGTAGTCATTGGCGATCGCCGTCAACGCCGAGGTATCGGTGGTCAGTGCGACTGCGGCGCAGGCCGGCCGGTCGGCTTTGTAGCGGCCGACGATTTCGGCGGCGATATGCTGGGCGTCGGCGGCGCTGCCGCCATTGCCGATGATCAGGAGCTTGTTGCCGGCGCGGAGCGCTTCGATGATGACTTCTGCGGTCTTTCGCGCGGCGGCGAGCAGGGCTTTATCCTGCGTCGCGTGCTCAAGGGCTTTGAGCGAAAGCGCCAGATGGGCGCCGATCGGGTCTTTGGAATTTTGGCTCAAGCGACACCGTGAAAGTTTGCGTCTCGACCTTTGGTAATGATCGCGTTGGGGCTGCGCAAGCTCACCGTCATTCCGGATCGCGAGATTCGGCCTCGGCCAGCACGCGTCGGGCGAGTGCGACCACATCGGATGCGGGAATATCCCGCATGCAGCGATGCTCGTTCATGGTGCATATCGGGCGGTGGCAGGGTTGACACGGGACGACGGTTTTGGTCTGAACCGTCGCCGCCAAACCGTTCAGCGGCGCCCAGTGATAGGGGCTGGTGGGACCGAAAATGCCCATGGTCGGGGTCCCCACGGCGGCTGCGATATGCATCAGGCCGGAATCGTTTGAGATCGCGGCTTTGGCCGCCGCGACCGCCAGGATCCCGTTGCGCAGATCGCTCCCGGTAAGGTCGCGCACGTGGGGGCCGCCGGCGGCCGCGATTTCCGCGGCCAGCGCCTTTTCGCCGGGACCGCCGACCACCCAGACATCGAAACCTTGTTGGGCCAAAAGACGCGCGGCCTCCGGGTAATAGGTCCAGCACTTGGAGGCCCCGACCG
>Ga0210394_10006534_pt1 | contig 12593 bp, 12 predicted proteins | sample IncBWC12MmetaG_FD_160121 | JGI IMG/M metagenome (GOLD analysis project Ga0210394, IMG submission 160121) | Forest soil microbial communities from Barre Woods Harvard Forest LTER site, Petersham, Massachusetts, United States - Inc-BW-C-12-M | ecosystem: Environmental > Terrestrial > Soil >... | reverse complement strand
TAATGGGCCTCACCGCCCTGGCAATTTGGTTCGATTCTGGAGCCCCAATCCTGTTCCGGCAGAAACGTGTCGGCAAGGCCGGAAAGATCTTCACACTTTATAAGTTCCGTTCCATGAGGACTGAGGGCAACGGGAACGCCAATGGAAACGGTAAGGTACAACCCGCCCTGGAGGACGATAAGCGTATCACTCGCGTCGGTCGCTGGATCCGGCGCTTGCGGATAGACGAGCTCCCACAACTCTACAACGTTCTGCGCGGCGACATGCATTTCGTCGGGCCTCGACCGTTCATGGTCGAGGAAGAGGAAGAACTCGCTCGGCAGATCCCCTTCTATAAATACCGTTGGGTAACAAAACCCGGGGTTACGGGATGGGCGCAAATTCACCGACCCTATTGTGCAACATTGGAAGATAACCAAGACAAGCTGTCCTACGACCTTTTCTACATCAAGCACATGTCGGTCGGCCTTGATCTGCTGATTCTATTTAAGACCGTAAAGATTCTGCTCTGGCGCCGCGGAGCCCGATGACACTGGCCTACACTCTGTTGGTAATCGCGACCGCTTGGTTGATCTACGTCTACGTCGGGTATCCTCTTTGTCTGTGGATTTTGGCACGCTTTCGTTCTGTCCAACATGCTGCCGATGACTCCTACCTCCCTTTCGTATCAGTGCTCATCGCCGCAAGGAACGAGGAGAAGGATATTGGCTGGAAAGTCCGCCAGACGCTTGGTTGGGACTATCCCAAGGAGCGTCTGGAGGTATTGGTAGCGTCCGACGCGTCAGATGATCGCACCGATGAGATTCTCAGGCAGATCTCTGATCCGCGCTTGCGTTTCGTTCGCATCGAGAACCGCGGCGGAAAGGTTCGCGCTCTCAATCGTTTGGCTCGCATCGCCACTGGCGAACTGTTGTTCTTCACGGACGCGAATTCCGACATAGCGCCCGGCGCATTGCGTTTCATCGTACGGCATTTTGCGGATCCTCGTGTCGGTTGTGTCACTGGTTGTGATCGAACGGCCTCGGAATCTCTCGAGGGAGTCATCGGAGCAGGTGAAAAGACGTACTGGGATTACGAAGCCATGGTCAATGAACTTGAGAGCCGAAATGGCACTGTTCTCGTATGCTTCGGTGCAATCCATTGCGTTCGAAGGTCTCTCTACGTCGACTGCGATCCCGATCTCGCCAATGACTTAGAAGTGCCGATGAGAATTGGCACCCGCGGATATTCGGTGCTATGGGAACCGAGATCTGTTTGCGTCGAAAAAGCCACGGAATCAGCGAGCGAGGAATTCAAGCGGCGCCGACGCATTTGTGGCCAGGGAGCGCTCGCTTACGCACGTCTAATGCGAACAGTTCGCGGGTTGAGGGCATGGCAGTTCTTCTCACGCAAACTTCTGCGTTGGCTGGCAGTGTGTCCCGCGACAGTTGCGTTTGCTGGCTCTGCAATCCTATCTCGGCATTCGGAGTTGGGACGAAATCTTCTAGCTGCGCAACTCGCGTTCTATCTGGCGGCAGCTATCGGTTGGATGTGCGCAGAGCGGGGCTGGCGCGGTACGTATATTTTTGCGCTGCCTTTTTATTTCGTACTTGTACATCTCGCGGCTTTCCTCGGAGTCATAGATGCTGTCGTGGGACGGCGATATGCAACGTGGAACGCAGCATCACTTACGCGCGGTAAGCCTGCTCTTATAGCTCAACCTCACGTGCTAGAAGACCTTTTGGCCCAACCCAGGTCTGTGGTGAGCGTGACGAAGACCGGCGACTAACTTCGGAGCAAAGTAATGAACAATGTGAACGGCTTGTTTCAACCTGTCCGTGTGATCCACCCGATGAACATTTTAGCGCGTGGAGCGATCCGGTGACCTCCAATGGCTAGCTTTCCTCAAGTCAAACCGGCGGCATTCATTTACCCGATCGCGGGCCCCGGATCCGTAGACGAAGCGCAAAGCGCAGCAAGAAGAATCGCGTTTTGGTTCGGTGTGGGGTTGGTATTCGTTCGTTTTAGCATGCTCAACGAAATACTTTCGTACGTCAGCGGCCGCAATTTTTACCTACTTTATTTCTTTGGCATCCCAGCATTGTTTGGACTCTTTGTGAGTGGCTGAATGGTACGTGTCTTGCGCGAGCGGCCAGCGATTCTTTGGCTAGGTTTTGGTATTTGGGCTGTAATCGCAATTCCGTTCAGCATTTGGAGAGGCGGTTCCGCTCACACGGTGTGGGCGTATTGGAAGACCGAGCTGATCATGATGTTTGTGATTGGTGGGATTATGAGGACTTGGCGTGAATGCAGGGTGGTTATGTTTGCCATCGCTGCGGGCGCAGCGGTAAACATTTTTTCGTCAAGATTATTCGGTCAAGTGGAAATGACCGGCCGCATAAGTTTGGACTTTGGTACGGTAGCGAATGCAAATGATTTTGCAGGTCACCTGCTGTTGGTTTTGCCATTCGTTCTCTGGGTTGCCCTTAGCTGTAAGTCTCTCACGCTGCGCGCAGCCGCGCTGGGCGGGTTGAGCTACGGAGTTTACGTTGTGCTCGCGAGCGGCTCGCGGGGAGCGCTTGTTGCTCTGGCCGTTGATATCCTCTTCATCGTATTTACGGGTAGGGGTCGTTACCGTGTGGGTCTCTTACTTCTCGCGCCAGTAATCGTAATCATAGCCATTACAGTATTACCTGGAACGGTACTTACCCGACTCTCATCGTTTTCCTCTTCGCAGTCGGGAGCATCCGAGGAAGCTCTCGGATCTTCGGAGGCTCGTCAAACACTGCTTCGGGACAGCATCATTGGTGCCCTTTGGAACCCGTTCTTCGGCGTTGGCCCAGGTCAGTTCGCAACGTACGAAGGAAGCAAAGAAGAACTCAGGGGAACCGGTGCGTACTGGCACGGAGCTCACAATTCTTTTGCCCAAGCGGCCAGTGAATGTGGCATTCCTGCGCTATTTTTGTACTTGGCTGCGATCTGGTCATCGTGGCATCTACTGAGAGTTATAGGACAACACACCAGTCGCAACCCGCAACTGCTGGATGTGACGAATGCCGTATTCTGTATCAAGCTTGCCGTTATTGGTTTTTGTGCGGCAGTGTTCTTCCTGAACTTTACATATACCTTCTACCTACCAGCAATGACGGGCCTAGCGATTGCTCTTGCTTCTGCAGTTCGCCTGGACCGCACCCGGCAAACAGCGGTGCCAGCAAGATGACAACGGAATGTTGGATTTTGGCTTCATTGCGCAGAGTTTTGTGGTGCGGGACGTTACCGACGTTCCGGAAGACCGCAGATTGGCGACTAACTGACACTCGGGTAAGCCGTTAATGGGTGATTTTCAAGCGTTAACGCGCGTACAAGGTGTCCCGCGGGACGAGCGGAGCAAGTGTGCGCCGGGTGGTGCATCAGGTACGATTGTTCACGCCGATTTGGAAACGAGCGTCCGCCATACGAGTCAACCGCAATTGACGTATCTGATCAGTTGTTATCCGGCCATAACACATACGTTCATTCTCCGAGAGATTCTGGCGTTGCGCGAATTAGGCTGCACTGTGCGGACAGTATCTATTAAATCTCCTGAGAGAAGCGCTGATGGCCTCACCAGTGTAGAAGAGGCGGAGCACCAGCAAACGTTTTACGTGAAAGCGCGCGGTTTGCGCATTGTCTGGGATCACCTGAAGTGCTTCGCGTCTCACCCATTACGCTACTTAGCCGGCTTCTGGTTTACAGTCCGCCTCTGCGGGCTGGCGTTTCAATACCTTCCCAATTACCTGCTCTATTTTGCGGAAGCAATCGTAGTTGGTGAATGGATGCGTCGGAGAGGCCTCGATCACCTGCATGTACACTTCGCCAACGCAGGCTCAACCGTGGCACTTATAATTTCGAAAGTGTATCCCGTTCAGTACTCCATGACGGTGCATGGGCCCGATGAGTTCTACGCAGAGGTTTTCTACCGGCTGAAGGAGAAGATCAGCGGCGCATCGTTCATCTGCTGTATCAGCCAATTTTGCCGTGGCCAGCTAATGAAAGCGTCTTCAATCGACGACTGGCACAAATTTGAGGTCTGCCCTCTAGGTGTTGATCCAAATTGGTTCCATCCTGAACAGGCTCTAGTCGAGCAGGAATTTGGCGTGTGCTGCGTCGGACGATTGGTCGCCGCAAAGGGTCAAGCGGTCTTGTTGGAAGCTGCAGCCGCGCTTCTAAACCGAGGGAAGCGCGTACACGTGCATCTGATCGGAGACGGTCCAGACCGAAAAGCACTCCAAGAACTAATTATCCGTCACAACATCACGGAGAACGTTACATTCCACGGGTCCGTCAATCAGGATCGCCTTCGCGGTCTCCTGGCTGAGGCGTCGGTTTTCGTACTGCCCAGCTTCGCCGAGGGAGTGCCGGTATCTCTGATGGAAGCAATGGCGATGGAGATTCCATGCATCAGCACAATCACCGCTGGAATTCCAGAATTGATCTCCTCTGGCGTCAACGGAATTCTTGTGCCACCGTCGGATGCGGCTTCGTTGGCCGAAGCTCTAGAAATGCTGATCGGTAACCCTGAGTATCGCTTAAAACTGGGCCGAGCAGGGCGGCGGAAGATAATGGAACAGTACAACCTTCAAGACAACACACGGCGGCTTGCCTGTGTATTCGCCCGACGATTGGCCGTCCGATCAGACCGAACTTAGTTATTAGCTAGACCAAAAGAGTATGGCGCCGACTTCTGCACCCCAGGACCCCGTACCCATCCTGCTGATGGGCCGTCACCTGCACCAAGGTGGGGTTGAGCGCGATTTGACCAAGCTTGCGCTTCATCTAGACCGCTCTCGCTTTACGCCACACGTGGCCACCTACTTCGATAGCGGAATTCGTTTCGAGGAACTCCGCGCCGCAGACGTACCTTTGTTGCACCTGCCGGTCACTTCGATTGTTTCCTGGTCGGCTGTAGAGGCTGTCTGGCGCCTAAGCCGCTATGTGCGGCAACATCGAATCGCGTTAATCCATGCTTTCGACTCTACTTCTTTTCTGGCCGCTGTTGTTGGACGTCTTGTGCGTTGCCCCATCGTCCTCACGAGCCAGCTGAGCTATAGATCAATTTTGGACAGCCGGACTGCATTGATTCTCCGGCTCTCTGATCGCTTGACCGACGCCGTGCAGGTCAACTGCGAGGCTGTGCGGCGCTACATGATCGATGAAGAGCATGTTTCCGCGGATCGCTTAGTGCTCTGTCATAACGGCGTTGACACTTCTATTTTCTACCCGTCACAAACGCGCAGGCCCCCCGAGCTGGAGGGGACAGGAGTAGTGGTCGGTACGGTCTGCGCCTTAAGGCCCGAGAAGAACTTGGACCTCTTACAGGAGGGATTCGCCAGTGTTCGGTCCTCTTCTCCCTCAATGAAGTTGCTGATCGTCGGGAGCGGGACTGAGCTGTGCCGATTACGCGAGAACGCTACCCGGCTTGGCATCGCAGATGTCAGTGTGTTCGTTCCTGCAACTCCGGAAGTTGCAACCTGGATGCAGGCTATCGACATTTTCGTACTACCCTCCTATTCGGAGGCATTCTCCAACTCCTTGCTCGAAGCAATGGCATGTGGGTGCGCGGCCATCGGATCGCGGGTGGGCGGGACGCCGGAGTTGATCGGCGATAACGAGCGGGGGCTCCTTTTCGAAAGCGGGGATGCCAAGGGACTTTCTACTCAGCTTCAGCGGCTGATCGATGACGAACACCAGCGTCGAACTCTCGGCTCCCGTGCCGCGGCGTTTGCAAAGGAAAAGCTAAATTTAGAGATTGCCATTAAACGTCAATCGGAAATTTACCAAAGCCTCTTGAGCCGAAAAATGGCGGCAATGGCCCAGTCTGTCCTCGGCTGCCCACGCCGGGTGCCTTCGAGTGCGGACCTTAATGAAAGCGGAGGAGCATAGCGGCTCGAAAGCCGACTAGAAAGATACCGTGCGGACACTCTTCTTGTGTAGAAATCTCCCGGTACCAGTAAATAGTGGATACGCTATCAGGACTCTGTCCCTCGTCCGAGCACTAGCCGAAATCGGCTACGAGATCGATTTCCTATCCTTTAGCTGTCATTCAGCAAACGATCTCCGTCCACTGTCTTCGCTCTGTACGACCGTCGCAACGGTCGCGAACAAACGCGCCAATATCTCAACAAAACGAGAATATCTGCGTCGTCTGGCCGGGCTTTTCGCTAGTGAATCATATGCGCTCCACAGGTTCTCTTCGTCCGAAATGAGAACACTCATTGAGAGCCGACTGCAAACCCACGATTATGATTTTGTTTTGGCGGATGGCCTCCATGGAGTGATCAATATTCCGCATACCGACGTGCCAATTGTGCTCAACTGCCATAACGTAGAGTGGCTCATCCTGGAGCGTTATGCAGGAGTGCAGCGGAATCTGGCGAAAAAAGTCTATGCGCGAATAGAAGCACGCAGGATGCGTGAGGCCGAGCGCACCACGTGTGACCGTATCGCTGTTGCGCTGGCTTGCTCCAAAATCGATAGGGCGCTAATACTGGAGCTTAGGCCAGAATTGCCCATCTTTGTCGTCCCGAATTGCGTAGATACCGACTACATCACCCCCAACCCGACTGTGTCGCGCCTTGAGTCAGAGCCGACGTTAATCTTTCAAGGGGTGATGGACTGGTATCCAAACTGCGACGCAGCGAAGTTCTTTGCTAACGAGATCTTTCCGGCGATCCGCAGGGAATTCCCCCGGGCGAGATTTGTTGTAGCCGGCAGGAACCCGTCCAGTGAATTGCGGCAGAGTTTTGCCGCAATACCCGGAGTCGAAGTTACTGGGACTGTAGCCGATATTAGGCCGTACCTCAGTGAAGCAAGTCTCGTTGTCGTCCCGTTGCGGATCGGAAGCGGAACCCGGCTCAAAATTCTCGAATCGGCAGCCGCCGGGAAACCGATCGTGTCAACCAGCCTGGGCGTCGAAGGACTTGATTTTCAAAGCCACAAGGAAATCGTTATCGCCGATGAACCCGACAGTTTCGCGCGAGAGGTCATAGGCCTACTGCGGAATCCGCAGCGACGTAGGGCCTTAGGTGATGCGGCGCGCGAGAGAGTCGTCCGGAGCTACAGCCAGGAAGCGTTGAGACAAGCACTGAACGCGGCGTTAGTCAGCGTAGTAGGTGAACCTGCCATCGCCGGGGGGACGGCTGAATGACTAGGGATTCGACGCTATTCGCCAAAAACGACGTCTTTTGCCGAACGAGCTACCAACCGGCCAGTTCGCAACGTCACAACATGATCCCGCACTCCGAGACATTACACGCCTGGGCTGAGCCCCGGCTTGCCATGGCAGCTGACCAGAACGACTCGCGACTTCGAGTGTGCCCGATGAAGCGATGGAAATCCCTGCCATGCTGAAACATCTCGTGAAAACCATCGCGAACGGTATTGCTCTCGTGATTATGCTTCCGGCCGCCGCCATGAGCGCATTCGGCCGTATTCCTGGTTTGTTTAACTTTTGGGCGCAGGCCGTTGCGCTAGTTCCCGGCCTCGCGGGGGACTATTTGCGCGTGGCGTACTACTTTATGACGCTGCGTGCCTCCTCGCTTTCGATGCGAATCTCTTTCGGATCATTTTTCGCGCACAGTTCGGCGAGAGTTGAACGAAGCGTCTATATCGGACCATATTGTGTCTTAGGGGGTTGCATCATTGGCGAGCGTACTCAGATCGCTAGCCATGTACAAATAATGGGTGGTGGCCAGCAACATGAGCGCGACAAGCAGGGTCGCATTTTGGGGGCAAAACAAGAGTTGTTCCCAATGGTGAGCGTGGGTGCTGACTGTTGGCTGGGTGCCGCATCAATCATCATGGCCAATGTTGGTTCAGGTACTACGGTGGGCGCTGGTGCGGTGGTGCCACGTCCACTTCCACCCAATGTAACAGCAGTCGGTAACCCCGCTCGAGTAATCAAGTCGCATGATTCACAGGTCAGCTGTGGAAAACCGGGGCTAGATCTTTTACGCCGAAGGACGGAAAACTGGAGGTGACAACAAACAGCATGAAGCGTCTTCTGTTCATATTACCTGGAGTAGAGCCACCCCGTGAAGACTCAACGCGCGACAGACTCAGATATTTGTCCGGATTCGCCGAAGGAGAGGTTTTGCTTCCGGTATGGTGGAGCACCTTGGAAGATCTGCCCCCGTACCTTAAACGCACCTTTCCTGTGTACAGGGTTGGCAACTTTTGCTACCACCTTTTGCTCGTATATCGTTTTCCCGTCGTGCTTAGAAGATTCGTAAAGTTCATTTTTTATGTACGCACTGGTCTGCAGTTGCACCGAAAGAAGAAGTTCGATGTGATTGTCATCTATGGAACAAACGTTCCCGGTTTAGCCGGTGTTGTTCTGAAATGGCTTACCGGAGCCAAGCTCATCGCAGAGTTGCCCAATGTGCCAGAAAATTCCTACCGTTTCGACAAGCCTAACCCTGGATGGTGGGATGCAGTGAAGGGTTGGTTAGCGGATCTGCTTTTGAATTTCGTCGGCACTGCCGCTGATTGTCTTGAGCTGAACTATCCGTGGCAACTTGAACGATTTCCTCGATTGAAACTCAAGAAAGCTGCCGTTCTGCATAGTTTTGTGCCCGTCCGCTCTATGCCCGCTGAGCATTGTGACAATAAGTTCATACTCCTGGTCGGATTTCCATGGCACACGAAGGGCGTTGACATTCTTATCCGCGCTTTTGTCTCGATTGCACCCAACTTTCCGGATTATACGTTGAAACTTATGGGTTACTATCCTGATCGAAAACACTTAGAAAAACTTGCCGAAGGATGCCAACAAGTCGAATTTTTGGTCCCACGTCCAAATAATCTAGGGTTACAGGTGATCTCCAGTTGCTCGATTTATGTGTTGGCGTCTCGCACCGATGCCTCTCCTCGCGTCCTTTTGGAAGCCATGGCAGCGCGAAAGCCAATTATCGCCTCCAGAGTGGGCGGCGTCCCGTACCTTATAGCGGATAACGATAATGGACTCTTGTTCGAACCGGGCAATGTGAATGACCTGGCCGATAAATTGTCCCTTTTACTGAGAAACCCGGAGCTCTGCGAAAGACTTGGAACGAGAGCCTATGAGAGGGTGATGACGGAATTCGATGAAGATGAATATGTACGTTTGTTCGAGGTCATGCTGCAAAAGCTCGATAGCGAGGAGCCAGCGGTCTGTGCTGGTCGGGCCCGTCCTCAGTCTCGGGAGGTATAGAGAATGCCTGGAAACAATTGCCCCGCGGTAAGTGTCATCATCCCTTGCTATAAGGTGACCGCATATATCGCTGAAGCACTGAACTCCGTACGACGGCAGACATTCAGGGATTTCGAGGTCATCGTTGTTAATGATGGTTGTCCTGACACCGTTAATCTTGAACGCGTTTTGGCGCCGTACTCGAGAGAAATTGTGTACATCAAACAGGAAAATATGGGCTGTGGCAACGCTCGCAATACAGGCATTCGCGCCGCTCGGGCGCCGATACTAGCTTTTCTCGACGGCGATGACGTGTGGGAGCCTGGATATTTGGACTTCCAGTCCAGCATCCTTAAGGAAAGACCCGACATTGACTTGGTCTACTCGAATGCTGTTCAGTTTGGAGCGTCGGGTGAAGGCTCCCTGATAATGGATCGTTTTCCCAGTCGTGGTGAGGTCACGCTCCGCAGCCTGTTAAACCAGGAGTGCCAAGTATTCGGACTGTTGGTAGCACGGCGAGAAATCATAGCACGCGCCGGGTACTACGACCCGGTGGTAAAGATAGCAGAAGATCTCGATATGTGGTTGCGAGTGGTTAAGGTGGGCGGCCGCTTTGCATACCACGACAAACCTCTGTACAGATATCGCTTGCGTCCGGGGAGTATAACTACTGAGAAGATTCACTTGATCCGCGCCGTTATCTCTGTTTTGGAAATGCGACGAGAGAGTTTGGCCGTCTCGCCGCGTGAACGGGAGTGGTTCGACGAGGCCATCTCCCGCGAGCGAGCGAAATTGGATTTCCTGCTCGGACGACGCGCGGTGTATACGGGAAACCGTGTGGAGGCACTCCAATACCTTTCGCGCGCTCGAAGAGTAATTAAACGACGCAAACTTGGAGTGACCGTAGCTGCTCTAAAGCTAGCACCGCGACTGCTCTTTCGATATGTCCGATACCGCTATCCGACCGAGCAAGCGTTCGTTTCAGGAGTCGAATAGGATGACTGCAAATGTAACCAGGAGTCTGGACCAGTAAATGACTCGAGCGCTCCTGTGGGACTGCTGGCGAACGGCTGCGTGTCTGGCCAGAAGACGAGGATGCCGGGCGTGAGGTGGTTCAGCACGCGCGACTAAACGGCTCGACTGTTCACCCAGCAATCCTTTCTGCCTCTGCTCACCTTGGTAACGCGCGAGTCGTTTGGCCTGCATATCGCATTCAAAAGGCATGACGCGATTCTTTGCGCCGCTGCGAATATGCCTTCGTCCTGCCTGAAATGTCAGTCGGAGTGTCTCGATTTGAAGCTTGCGAATGGCTCGATAATGGACGAGACTTTGCCGGACTTGCCAAAGTTATTGTCAGAGTTTGCGTCAATGTTTGGATCCTTTTCGAGCGATTCGGTATTAGGCGTTGGTGAACGGACCAGTATGTTCTCAGCCGGCGCGAGGAAAGTGCGGGCGGTCAGTTCGTCATTATTCCTCGGAGGCGTCCGATTATGTGGTTCTTGTTCACGGAGTTAAGAGCGGCAATCGCGTCAGACCTCTACAGGTATCGTGGTCGAGCCAACCATTCAGACCTGATATCCGCGTTTATTTACGAGCCAGGATTTCGGTACATGTTCTATCTTCGCAAGGCGGCATACTACCGCCGGCGCCGGATATGGTTTCTCATTCCTCTGATTTACAACCGAGTCATGTTGAAACATTACAGGCACCGCTATGGATTTCAGCTCTATCCAAGCACGCGTGTGGGCCGCGGTCTCTATCTCGGCCACTTCGGCACAATAATCGTGAATTCCAATGCGGTGCTGGGAGACAATGTAAACCTTGCTCCGGGTGTCGTTATCGGCCAAGCGAATCGAGGTAAACGAAAAGGGATTCCGACCATTGGAAACCGAGTGTGGATTGGCGCCAATGCGGTGCTCGTAGGCGACATCCGGGTGGGAGATGATGCCCTGATCGGACCTGGAGCGTATGTCAACTTCGATGTTCCCGAACGTGCTGTCGTTATCGGCAACCCTGGCTCGATCGTCTCGTATTCGGGAACCGACGAGTATGTGTGCAATCTTGCGCCCTCTGAGTTTCACAAGCTCAAGTCTTAAAGGCAAGCTGAGATCCTAGGGAAGGATTTCGGCGCCGCGTGACTCAACGCAAGTTAGTTTCGCTCGCCGACGTAAGAACGTTACAATGGCTATCGTCGATTCACCCGCGCTACGCACTGACATCATTCCGTTCATCGCCGAAACTGTACGTGGCAAAGACGTACTCGATGCTGGTTGCGCCGACCATCAAGCCGAGCGGCAGTCGGATCCCGCTGGCTCCACAAACACATTAAGGGGTCCGCGCGATCCGTCGTTGGCCTCGAGCTACTCGAATCTGAAGCCATCAAACTGCGGCAGCGCGGTTATAACGTCATCGTGGGCGATGCAGTGACTGCCGACCTTGGCTGCACGTTTGATGTCATTGTTGCCGGGGAGTTGATCGAGCACATCGGTAATCCAGGCGGATTCATACGGAACATGCGGCGTCACCTGAAACATGGTGGTCAGCTTGTCATCACCACCCCGAATCCGTTTTTCGCGCTGCATTGGGTGGAGTGGTTGCTCCTGAGTTCCAAGCTGCGCGAGCGATGGAACCTTGAACACGTTGGTTGGTATGATCCGTTCACGCTTGGAAATTTGCTGGAGCGCTGCGGCCTAAAGGTGGAAGCAATATATTACTTCGCTAGGTCTCGCAAGACATTGGCCGTGTTGCGCGCGCTGCACTTGCCGTGCCCACGCCCGCTTGCATCGTCCTTTGTCACTGTGGCGCGGCTTCCCGGTTGATCTGTTATGGCGTTGGATTCTTCATCAGTATCGCGCCTTCGCCGGCCTGCAACTGAAAAGACGTGACGCCTGCACCCGCCGGGGCGGCTACGACTAGCTCGAGCGCTTTCGCGGGACCTTTGCTCCCTTCTTCCGGGCTTCGGAGAGGCCTATGGCAATGGCCTGCTTCCGGCTCTTGACCCCGCCGCCTTTCCCGCCTCGGCCCGAGCGAAGCGTGCCATGCTTTCGACGGCGCATTGCGCTCCTGACGCTCTTGCCAGCCGCCTTTCCGTATCTTGCCATTTGCTCCTCCAGAATTCGATTCCTCTAACGCATTCGCGCAAACTTCTGATTCTAAACAGTTGATGATCCGATACGGGCATTCGACGCCGCCGACCCCCGCCAGATCAGAGGGTCCGGCGGCCATTTTTTGTACCCGGTTGAAACAGGTGGTTTAGCTCGGCACAAGATCCCGCCAATATTCCTCTAGCTCACGTCTTAACATCCCGGCAAGTCATGGTCCCCAAAGCGCTTAACTCGATAACAGTAACGGTATGGCTACGTCGATTGCAGTTCGTCGTGCGGCGGGTTTCAGTATTGAGAAATGA
>Ga0210394_10006533_pt1 | contig 12594 bp, 9 predicted proteins | sample IncBWC12MmetaG_FD_160121 | JGI IMG/M metagenome (GOLD analysis project Ga0210394, IMG submission 160121) | Forest soil microbial communities from Barre Woods Harvard Forest LTER site, Petersham, Massachusetts, United States - Inc-BW-C-12-M | ecosystem: Environmental > Terrestrial > Soil >... | reverse complement strand
CATGGACGTTCAGGTGACCTTTGAATTCCAAAATGTCGGAGTCCGCCAGAAGCCGTTGCGTGAACTTGATGCTGAACGGCTTGGTGTACATTTTGGGATCGTCAAAGGTCACCTGCACGTCCATGTGCCCGAAATCCCTGCGCCGGTAACGCTCCACCACGCGCAAGGCCTCGCTGTGCGGATGCCCCATCCCGTCCAGCCATGTTCTGTCGTTGAATCCGGCCGTCTCCACCACCAGCGTATCGCCCTCCCATCTGCCCACTGAATAGCCGAGCCATGCCGGCTCCGGATCTTTCGGAAGCGGACGCCCGTCGGTGTAGATCTGGCGGTGCGCATCGGCGGATTCGAACATCATGATCGTCAGGCCTGGAGCCTGCACGATCTTGTCCGGCTCGGAAACCAGGAACGCGAACGGGATTCCCAGGGGTAAACAACTATCGGCCGGATTCGTGCCGGGCACGTGCTGGCGCAGCACTGCCACCCCTTCGGGGCGCATCGGCGATTCCTCCGGTTTAAAGTCCACAAGGATGTTGAAGGCGTATTTCGAGACCGTGTCCGCTTCCATGCCGATTACCTGAAGATCGCCAACGTCGTCGCCATACAAGCGCTTCATTTCGGCCATGGATGTGGGCTCCACGTGCCAGACTCCGGACAAGTCCGGCTTGCCGTCGGAGGCGCGCGGGGCTGGAGCAGCGAGGTTCGGTTTCCCGTCGGGCGTCCGCGGCGTTCCCGGCGCGGGATAGTTCAGCCATTGCGCCTGCGCGCCGGCAGCAAGCAGTGCGAGTAAGACCAACCACCGCTGATATGAAATCATCTTCGACCCTCCGGCCTTGGTGCTAGTTTAGCCTGAGGCGCGCCGCGTATGATCTGAGGTCCCGAAAAGGGCAGGTTACAGACGTCACAGACCTGCCCCACCCCGCCGATCGATCCTGTGCAGCCTTGTGGGGCAGGTCTCCGACCTGCCATCGAGACAAGGTGCGGCCTGTTACCGTTCCATCCCGCCGCGCCGCCGACGCTAACGGCTTTGTCACGCAGCCGCGCCGTGAAATATGCTAGACGCAGGAGCGTGTGCCTTGAACGGACTATTGAGCGACCTTCGATACGCATTTCGTACCTTACGCAAGAGCCCCGGGTTTACCGTCGTCGCCCTCCTCACTCTGGCCATCGGCATCGGCGCGAACACAGCCATCTTCAGCTTCGTGAACTCCGTTCTGCTGAAGCCGCTGCCCTACCCGGATGCGGAAAGGATTGTTCGCGTGCTGGAGAAACCGCCGGGCGGAGGAGGGAACGGGATCTCAACCCTCACCTTCCTCGACTGGCGGGATCAGAACACCGTGTTCGACTCCATGGCCGCGCAGACCGGAGGCGATGTCACGCTGACCGGCCGCGGAGAACCGGTGCAATTGCGCGCGGCCCACGTTTCGGCGCCCTACTTCGATATCTTCGGCATCAAGCCGGCGCTCGGCCGGACCTTTTCCGCGGACGAGGATCAACGCGGCAAGGAGCATGTCGCGGTTCTCAGCCACGTGTTGTGGGTGTCTCAATTCGGCGCGGACCCCGCCTTGGTCGGCCGCACCATCCTGCTCGATGGAGAAGCCTATACCGTCGTCGGCGTCCTGCCGGAAGGGAGCGCGTTCGATCGCGCCTTCAACCAGATTTGGCTGCCGCTCGCCTTTCAACCCGAGAACATGACGCGCAATTTCCATTGGTTCGGTTCCTTCGCCAAGCTGAAGCGCGGCATCACCATCGAGCAGGCACGCACTCAGATGGATGCCATCGGAGCCCGCATCTCTCAGCAATACCCGGATTCAAACAAAGGCTGGGGCGTGTCTATAGAGCGCTATGCCGATACGATCACCGACACGAATCTGCGGCAATCGTTGTACGTGCTGCTGGCGGCGGTGGGCATGATGCTGCTGATCGGATGCACCAACCTCGCGAACCTTACGCTGGCGCGCGGCGCGGCGCGGGAACGGGAAGTGGCGGTCCGCTCAGCCCTGGGTGCGGGCCGGCAACGGCTGATACGCCAGTTCCTGACGGAGAATGTCCTGCTGGCGCTGGCGGGCGGCGCGCTCGGCTTAGGCGTTGGCTACGCGACCATGGCCGCGTTGAAGGCCTCCATTCCGCCCAACTCCTTTGCGCGAGAAGTCAGGATCGCCATGGACACCCGCGTGCTGCTGTTCACCTTGGCGCTTTCGGCGCTGACGGGGATTCTTTTCGGCCTGGCTCCGGCGCTGGGCGCGACCAAAACCAACCTGGTGGTGTCGCTCAAGGAAGGCGCGCGGGGCAGCGTCGGCGGACTGCGCAAAAGGCTGCGCAGCGCGCTGGTGGTGGCGGAGGTGGCGCTGGCCTTCCTGCTGCTGACCGGAGCCGGCCTGCTGATCCGCAGTTTCTTCCGCATGCAGCAGGCGGACCTTGGTTTTGACTCCACCAATGTCTTGACCGCCCAACTGCCGCTTTCCGACAAGCGCTTCCCCAACCCGGTCCGTCTCAATCAGCATGTGCGGCAGATCCTCGCGAATCTTCAGGCGCTGCCCGGCGTGCGCGACGTGGCTTTCGCCTCAGCCCTGCCGCTCCAAGGGTGGGGCTATGGGATGCCGTTTCAGATCGCCGGCCGGCCCATGGTGGATCGCGCCAACCGCGAGGCCTGCTTCTATAAAATGGTTTCCCCGTCGTACTTTCTCAGTCTTGGAATGCGCCTGCGAAAAGGCCGCGGGCTCAACGATCGCGATGTGGACGGAGCACCTCCTGTCACGGTCGTCAACGAAACCATGGCGCGGAAGTACTTCCCGAATCAGGAACCCGTCGGCCAGCGCATTCTGATTCAGCAGATTGTTCCGGGCAAGACGCAGCTTGGCCCGGAAATAGCGTGGGAAGTAGTCGGCGTGGTGGCCGATGAGCGCGTGACCAACCTCGATAACAAGCGCGACAATCCGGGAGTCTATGTGAGTAACGAGCAAAGCCCGGTGTACTTCGGCGGCGTGGTGGTGCGCGGCGCCATCGATCCCACGCGGCTCCAGCACGCGATGGAGCAGGCGGTGCACGACGTCGATAAAGATCAGCCGCTCACCGACGTGAAGATGCTCGAGCAGATCAAGGCGGAGTCGATGGTGGGCGACCGCCTGCGCTCCCTGCTGCTGGCAGTGTTCGCGGGCGTGGCGCTGCTGCTCTCGGCGATGGGGATCTACGGTGTAATCTCATATTCGGTGGCGCAGCGCACCGGGGAAATTGGGATCCGCGCGGCGCTCGGAGCCAGCCGCGGAAATCTGCTGAGTCTGATTCTGCGCAACGGATTGTGGATGACGGCGGCGGGCTTGGCGCTGGGGTTCGCGGGCGCGCTGGGCCTGACGCGCTTGCTGGCGACGCTGTTATTCGGAATCGGAACGTACGATCCGGTGACGATGGCGTCGGTGGCCGCCATTCTCGGCTGCGTCGGCCTGTTCGCCAGCTATGTTCCGGCGCGCCGCGCTGCCAGCGTCGACCCCGCGGTGACCCTGCGCAACGAGTAGGGGCGAAGTCCGCTCCCGAAGCAGGTCGCAGACCTGCCCCATCTACTGTGATCAATACTTTCGAGGCCAGTGGGGCAGGTCTCCGACCTGCCACTTGAGTTTCTACATTTCGGCGGTCACTGGGCCGGATGTGGAGCAGGCCTTCGGCCTGCCATGAGCAGGCCTTCGGCCTGCCATCGGGCCGTAAAGACCTCTACTCATACCGGAGCGCCTTGATCGGATCCACCCGCGAAGCCCGGCGAGCGGGAAGATACGCCGCCAGCATGGTGACCGCCAGTAGCGCCGGAACCACCAATAAATACGCAGTGATGTCGGTTCTTGTGTGCGTCGGAAACACCGCTTTAAGCAGTCTTTCCGCAAAAACGCTCGCCACCAGCCCCGCCGCCACTCCATAGAGCGCCGGTGTCAAGCCCTGGCGCAGCGCCATCTGCAACACCGCGGGCCGGCTCGCGCCGATGGCCATGCGAATCCCGATCTCGCGCGTCCGCCGGCTCACCGCGTAAGCGCCCAGCCCATACAAACCGATCGTCGCCAGGATCAGCCCCATCACCCCCATGCCCGCCACGATTTCCATGATCGTGTTTCCGGTGCTCACCACGCGCATGTCGTAGAACTCCTCCATGGTGCGGACGTCGAAGATGGGCTGGTTCGCATCCAACCCGCGGACGGCCTCCCGCAAAGGCGCCGCTACACTGGCCGACGCGCCTGCGGATTCGGAAATCAAAACCATGCGCGATTTCTGATTCTGCTGGTACGGAAGATAGAGGAACTCGGTGGGCGGCTCCGCGATCCACAGGTATTTTCCCGTCTTGGCGATGCCCACGATCTCCACCCAGGGGCTGTTCGGCTTGCTCGCATCCAACACCCGAAAGCGTTTCCCGAGCGCATCCTGGCCGGGCCAGTAATGTTGTGCCAGCTCCTCATTCACCACCGCCACGTGCGGAGTATCGGCCGTATCGGTTTCGCTGAACCCGCGCCCCCGAACCAAACTCACCCCCATGGTTTCGAAGAAGTTCTCGTCCACCCTGCTGCCGAAGACGATGACGTTGTCCTTGCCCGCCGGGAACTGATACCCTTCCGGCACGATCGCGGCCGCGTCCCCCTCTGTCGACATCGGAATCGATGAGGTGAGGGCAACCGCCCGCACGCCGGGAACCGATCGCGAGCGTTCCACCAGTTGCTTGTAGAACTGCTGCGTCTGCGCCTCATTGTAGTGCACCAGGCTCGGATCGAAGCTCATCATCATCAGGTGATCTTTGCGGAAACCCTGATTGTCCGCCAGTTGGCGATGAAAGCCGCGGTACATAAAAGCCGAAACCGTCAGCAATACCAGCGAGACCGCCACTTGGCACCCTACCAGGAAGCTGCGGCCCCACACGCGCCTGCGGCCGGATTGCGCGGCGTCGCCGGTCTTCATCGCGCTCGCCAGGTCCACGCGAGTCGTTTGCAGAGCCGGGATCAAACCGAAGAGCAGCACGCTGAACAGCGCCACCGCCAGGCTGAAAAACAGCACCCGCGGATTGAGCTGAATGTCGAGTGTGATGGGCAGATCCGTCGGAATCTGGATTTGCTGGAAGACCATCACGCCCAAATAACCGACTCCAATGCCTAGCACTCCGCCCGCCAGCGCCACCAACAGGCTCTCGGTGATCAATTGGCGGATCAAGCGGGCTCGCCCTGCGCCGATTGCCAGCCGCAGAGCCATCTCCTTGGCGCGCGCCGGCGCGCGGCTTGTCAGCAACCCCGCTACGTTGATGCACGCCACCAGCAGCACGGCCGCGGACAACATCAGCAGCATGGCCGACAGCGAGGCGTCGACCGGGTCCTGGTCGATTCTGCTTTGGAGCTCGGTTCGGACCACCATATCCTGGTTCTTGTTGGTGTCCGGATAGGCTCGTTCCAGGTTCCGCGCGAACGTCGTTAGCTCTGCCTGGGCCTGCGTCATCGAGACCCCGGGCTTCAGGCGGCATTTAATGCTGAGCTCGCGGGAGGCGCGGGATTCCAGCGCTTTCGGATTCGCGGACAGGCGGGGGTACATCATCAGCGGCGCATAAAACGCCGGGCGAATCAATTGATTCAGCCCGGTGAACCGGTCCGGCGTCACGCCGATAACCGTGAACTCGATTCCGTTCATGCGCACTTTTCGGCCCAGGATGGAGCGGTCCGCCGCGAACTGCTGTTCCCAGAGAGCATGGTCCAGGACCACCACGGCGTCCCGCCCGGGAACCTGATCCTCCTCGGGACGGAAGCCGCGTCCCAGCTCCGGCTCCACTCCCATCGCTTTGAACAGATTGCTGGTCACCAGCACACCGTACTTCATCTGCGGCAGCGCATCCGGCTTGGTTGTAAATCCCACCGTGAGGCTGTTGAACGCCGTTAGATCGCCGAAGCTCCGGTTGTGATCGCGCAGATCGCGAAAGTCGGGATAGGAGTTGACGAGACTGGTGAATCCGGCGAGCGTAACCTTGGTGCCCACCGAAAGCACCTCGCCCGGCCGCGCCACCGGCAGCGGCCTCAGCAACAGTGCGTCCGCCCAACTGTACATGGCGCAGTTGGCGCCGATGCCGATCGCCAGTGAGATCACCGCCACCAGGGTGAATCCCGGATTCTTGGTCAGCATCCGGCAACCGTGATAGAGGTCCTGCCACAACCGCTCCAGAAACAGTTTCATGATTTTCTCCCGAAAAGGCAGGTCGCAGACCTGCCCCACCCCTGCTTTGAAGCCCAGTGGGGCAGGTCTCCGGCCTGCCATCATGATACGAAGATTACCGGCCAAATGTTCGCGAACCGGCGGAAACTTCTCCGCGCGATGACATACTGAAAGCATGAGTTTCGTCGATAACCTGGAAAACAACCTGAAAGCGCTCGAGAGCCAGGAGGAGAAGGACCCGGAGAAAGTAAAACGCGATCGGGACCAGCGCGAGGCGGAGCGGAACGCCGCCTTGCTGCGGGCGCCGCATGTCGAGGCGCTGAAGAAGTCGGCGTTCACCTCGGATCTGCTGACCGAGTGCCGGACCATCGGGCACGGCCAGCGCATCCTGGTCCAGTTCGCTTGGATCGGAGAGAGCTTGCGGCTGGACGCGAAAACCAAGCGCCTGGAATTGACTCCCACGGCGGAAGGAATCACGGCGGTGTTCTCCTTGGGCGGCGTGGAGACGGGACGGATAAGCGTCGATCCTCAGGCCGGCGACGCAGCGGCGCTCGCCCGGTCTTGGCTGATCGCGCAGTCCTGCTAGTACCAAGTTGCGAAAGTTCGCGTATGCCGCTCCCTTACGGTCGCGGTTCGGTAACCCCTTCTGAACCGCGCGCGTTAGCAAGCTGTCTTGAGGATCGATCACACGCTAGTTTCTGCAACTTGGTACTAGGGCAGTGATTGATAGATCGGTGATCACGCGGCGCCCCCGCTGGTTTGAAGTAGAATCGTGTAAACCGTATGTCTTTGGCCGCAGGCTCGAAGCTCGGCCCCTATGAGATCCTCGCCCTCATCGGCGCGGGCGGCATGGGCCAGGTTTATCGCGCCCGCGATCCGCGCATGGGCCGCGACGTGGCCATCAAGATTTCGGCCGAGCGCTTCAGTGACCGCTTTTCCCGCGAAGTCCACGCCGTCGCCGCGCTGAACCATCCCAACATCTGTCACCTCTACGACGTCGGACCCAACTTCCTGGTGATGGAGCTCGTCGACGGCGAATCGCCCAAGGGGCCTCTTCCGCTCGCCGGCGCCCTGCGATTTGCAGCGCAAATCGCCGAAGCGTTAGGGGCCGCGCACGAGAAGGGCATCGTTCACCGCGACCTCAAGCCCGCCAACATCAAGATCAAGCCCGACGGTACGGTCAAAGTACTCGACTTCGGGCTGGCCAAGCTGAACCGCGACCGTGAGGGAGCGGATGGAGCGGCAAGTGAAAACTCCCCCACGCTGACGATGGACATGACGCAAGCCGGCGTGATCCTGGGCACCGCTGCCTACATGGCTCCCGAGCAGGCTCGCGGCAAGCCCGTCGACAAGCGCGCCGACATCTGGGCCTTCGGGGTAGTGCTGTATGAGATGCTCACGGGGCAGCGGCTCTTCGAAGGCGAAACCCTTTCCGACACGCTCATCGAAGTGGCCACCAAGGAACCCGACTGGGAGCGCGTTCCCGTCGAAGTGCGGCGTCTGCTGAAAAAGTGCCTGGAGAAAGATCCCAAGCGCCGCCTGCGTGACATCGGCGACGCCTGGGAACTTGTGGGGCAGGTCTCCGACCTGCCTCCTTCCGAACCGCGAGCGCAGCGAGCGGTCTATGCGTTAGCCGCCCTCGCGGCAGCAGCGACGATTGCCCTCGCCGCCCTCGCCTTCGTCCACTTCCGCGAGAAGCCTCCCGCCGCTCCAGTCCAGCGCTTCGAGATCGCCGCGCCCAGCGGCCAGACCCAGACCCCAGGCCCTCCGGCAGTAGTATTGTCGCCGGACGGCTCCCGGCTGCTGTTCACTGCTCCCGGCCCGAGCGGTGCGAGCCTCCTGTGGCTGCGCCCTCTGGATTCGCTCGAAGCCCATCCGCTCAACGGCACGGAGGGCGCCGACGGGACTCCCTTCTGGTCGCCCGACAGCCGCCAAATCGTGTTCACCGCCGGAGGCAAGCTCAAGAAGATCGACGCCGCTGGCGGCTCGGCGCAGGTTCTCTGTGATGCCGGCCGAGGGTTTGGCGGATTCTGGACCCCCGATGGCAAGATTGTTTTTAGCGCCGTGCGCCCCAGCGGGCCCCCCGATTTGTTTGAGGTTCCTGAAGCCGGCGGCACGCCTTCTCCTCTCCCAGGCGTGGATCGTTCCGTCCTTGAATTTCGAGGCTTCCCCACTCTCCTGCCGGATGGGCGGCATTTCGTCTATATGCGTCAGCCCGGCTCCACCATCCCCGCAGTTTACCTTGGATCTTTGGACGCCAAGCCGGAGGTAGTGTCTGAAAAGTGCGTTGATAGCCTCAGTGACCAAATATGAGCATCAATAGCGCGATGAAGCCACAGATTACGGCGATCCAAGTCCATGCAACCAGGATGCGCTTGATGCTCCGCGCGGAATCGTCAATGGATCGCAGGTAGTCGCTGTCCGTTTTCGGGGATTGGGCGGGGGCTGGCTTTCCCGGCGCTGGTGATTGGATTCCCTGGTACATTCGGTCTTAGCGCGATCCCAGCTTTGCTTGAAGATCCTGGAATAGATTCTGGAGCAGAACCTGATCGTAGCCGCGGAAGAAAGCCTTGAGCACTCCCTTTTGAATCTCGGAGATCTCTCCTGCGGCTTGGACGCGGAGCTTGTCGAGCGGCGGCGCGATATTACTCTTTGCGTCGGTGGAAGCCAAGACGTACTTTAAACTGATCTGTACCTTGTACGCCCAGTTCCCGCCCAGGACCACCACGCCCTCATTCCAAGTGGTTCTAACGTAGCCGGAGTCCTTGTCCATCGTCGCGATGTCAAATCCGTTATCCAGAACTGTACTGACTGCGCTCTGCCAGCACTTCTCGTATTGGCCGCGCAGATCGTCGCGTATTGGGATTTCTCGCCAGACCGGATCGCCCACAACGAATCTGGATTTGAGTGGTTTCGGAACGTCGGCAGCAAATAGACAGTGAGCAGCAAGCGCGAGCGTAAATCCGAGAGACAGAATCCTCATAACACCTCCGCGCACTTGTTGCTTTAAAGCAGGGTGCTTCATAGCAGCATACTTCATAGCCTAAATGGGTTGCAAGACGACATTGAGCGCGTGGTTGCGGAGCGGATCAAGAAGATTCGTCGGGCCAAGAAAGTTACACAAGAGCAGCTTGCGGAGTTGGCTGGCCTCAATCGCACTCACGTCTACAGGCTCGAAAGCGGAAAGCAGAGCATGACTCTTCGAACATTGAAGCTGGTAGCTGACGCGCTCAACGTTCGCGTACGGGAACTGGTAAAGGATCTATGAAATCGGCAACTAAGAATGAGGACCCTGGGTTCCTGGCATTGCTTCGTGAAGTAGACGACTCAACTCGTGCATCTCGTGAATCACGTCGGCGTTTTGTAGAGCTGCTGTTTGGGAAAGGGCATCATATTGAACCGCCACTTCTGGCAGAAACCTATCTCCGCTCAATTGCTGAAGAGTGTTCCTCAAAGCGGCAAGCTCAGTCGAAAGTCGTACGATCTCCGTCCGCTCCGCGCTCAGGGTCGCGAGCAGCTTCAAGAGCGCGTGCAGTAAAGCATCCTGGTTAATTTCCATCGAACCACGATATCAGTGGATCGCATCGCTTCATGCTAGGAGTTCCGCAAGCTCCCAGACGTGATCTGTGATGCCCGCTTCCATGGCAGGTGTAACGCGGATCGTTTTGTGGATTCGGCAAAAGTTGTAATAGGCGAAGTGCAGGCAGTAGGCCGCCCATAGATTGTCCCACTTCTTACTGAATGCGTTGGTCAATCTGGTGAGACGGCGCATTTGCATACGAACCGTCAAATTCTGGCGCTCGACAATCGAAGTGCAGATGCGATCAGGATCAGGTTTGCCCATAACTGGGACTACCTCCATGGAGGCGACTTCGGCGGGGCTGTAGCGCGCTTCGCCCTCGGTCGGTGCCTGATAGACCTTGATGCACATCGCATAATCGCAGCGATCCGCCAACGTGTCGGGAATCGAGTTTTTATAGGGGCCGAAACCATCCGTCGTGATTTGGAAACGCTGGCGCGCTGTGGCGTGGCGAAGGCCCTCGATGAAAATATCAGTGGTCGCCTTGTCGCGTTTACCGAGAGCGAAGTTTAGAACAAGCTTGCTGTTTCGTTCGATTGCGATGAAGCAATATTGATCGCCCATGTTTTGGTCATCCTCGGGGCGAACGCGTTTTTCCTTCTTGCCAACGAAGGACCAAATTTCGTCGCACTCGACATCTTTGACCGGGACGTTGACGATCAGGCGACCAAGGATCTTTTCGCACTTCTCACCGGCCTTAACCAGGATCTTCATGAGCGTGTTGATATCGAGATTCGTGATGCGCTCCGTGGAGCGTAGGCTGTTCCCTTCGACCAACAACTTCAGCGCTAGCACGATGCGTTCTTGGGGCAGGTAGGACCCTTCTAGCGCGGGCTTGTGGGCCTCCGTGTAGGTCTTCTTGCAGACCTGGCAACGGAATCTCCGCAGGCCGTTGCGATGCTTCCCGAAGCGTTGACAGACTACCTCGCACTCTTGGCAAGTCATTGTTTCAACGTTCTTTGCTGCGCTCTTCATGATTAAATCATACAGCTTACGCTAGCTGTTTGTCAACGCAAAACAGCAGGCGCAAGCAGACTCTTTTTGCTTTACTTTGAATGGGTTAGTGGATAGGATCGTGGTGCGGGCGGCGGGAGTTGTGTACCCGCATGCGCCGATCAAAGCGCGGCGGTTCTAAAGACCGCTGTGTCTGCATTCCACCACGCCCGCGAAAACGCCGGTAGGGGAGCTGTCCGAAGCCGCTCCCCTTGCCTTCCGCGCTATGGTGGTCCTCGGATTTACAACATACGCTGATGCTAATGGATTTCCCTAAGCCAGGGTGGTATTCTCCCGCTGGGAACTTTGGGAGAATTGGGAAGATCCGGTTGATTCAATCGTTTGGAATATCAGCAGGGGCGAGAGTCTTGCCCCTTGGTAGTTTGTTCAGGGCAACGATCAACTTGTCCAGAGTCCCGTCGTGAACTGGCAGACCGGCGAGTAGCTTCTTCATTGTCTTGCGATCCGGGCCGCCAAATTCCTGAGGACGGTTATGGTCCCACTTGCGCTCGATTAGGCGGTCCTTGACCCAAGCCGCGCGGCGGAAGGCGGTATCAGCGCCAGGTTGGCGTGGCTCGTGCGTACGGGAAACCTGGCTGCTTGGCCGTGGCTGTGCTTCGGGGAGTGGCGCATCAATCGGAAAGAAAAACTCTGACTTCAACGAACGACGTTGAGCCATAGACAACTGGAGAGAATTCCCAAGCGCCTCGATTTCGTTGTCGATCCAATCCCGATACTCCTGTTCTCCGCGCACAACCTTGCCGTATTCGATTTGCAGCACGCCTAGAATTACTCTCGCCTTCTCAAACGCGGCGTTGCTTCTTTCGATTTGAGCGCTCATGCCGAGCTGGTCAAGCTTGTGAGCTTGAATTGAAGCCTCGGCGTCCCACATGAACTTGTCCGCTTTTACGATGGCTCGCACAATGCGTTTGCGAGCGTCACGCGCTAGGCGTTTTTGTGGATCGCTCGAACTGGGGTCCGCCGGATAATCACCATCGTTCATATCGAAGAGCGCAATTACTCTTCGGGAAGGGTGTGAAGCATTTCGCCATCGAATGCGGCGATCATCCAATCGACCGTGGCTGCTTCAACGGCTTTCTTCAGCCGCGTCATTTCTCTACCACTGATGCCCGCACTACCGCCCTTCAATTGGATCAGGCGAACGTCAAGCGCATCGGCGTTCGTGCGACTGAGGCGGAATGCCACGGCGTCGATAATTCCGGTACGCGGTGCGCCAGTCTTTCCCTCGAAGAAAGCGAGCTTCCAGCCAGTCTCTTCGCAGTGAGCTTCCAGCGCGGCCTTGCTCGCGGCTTCAGAAGCACGCGCCTTGATAAACGCACGCCTACTGCGGATCGTTTTCCACGCCTTTAGTGCGGCCTCACGTCGATTGCGCATGGGCCGTATTGTATCGAGTTTTGGGGATCGTTTACTCGGCTTGCTTGCGGGGCCTGCCACCGCCGCGCGTTTTGCGGGCAGCGGCCATGCGCCGATAATGCTCTGCTCCCAGCTTCCGCGCCGTCGTGCTTCCGCCTTTGTGTCCCAGGATGGCAGCGGCGGTCATCTTGGGCGAAGCCTTCAGTATGTCATCCGCGAGCGCCAGGGCAGCACGGAGGTTCTCGCGGGCAGCGGCGGTACGGTTCTCAGGCAAGGGCGGGGTGGTTTCGAGGATCAAGTCCGCTTCAGCGATCAGGTTCTTGAGGGCTTGAAGCGAACTGCGGTCTATGGCCATACCTCAACGGTACGGCGGGTCCGACCGGAAAGCAACGGTTGCGATTTTTTCGTCAACGCACAATTCAGACACTACCAAGCCGGAAGACTCAAAGAAGCTGTTAGCCAATGCTCAACCCCCCGCCTACCACACT
>Ga0210394_10006532_pt1 | contig 12596 bp, 13 predicted proteins | sample IncBWC12MmetaG_FD_160121 | JGI IMG/M metagenome (GOLD analysis project Ga0210394, IMG submission 160121) | Forest soil microbial communities from Barre Woods Harvard Forest LTER site, Petersham, Massachusetts, United States - Inc-BW-C-12-M | ecosystem: Environmental > Terrestrial > Soil >... | reverse complement strand
CGTGGTACGGGTGATCGCGTCCTGCGAGTGCAGACCCGCCGAGGCAGCGCCGATGAAGCGGCAGATGCTCTCGATGGCCGCCGCCCACAGGGAGGGATCGAGCGACGCGTCGTAGATGTCGCCGATGACCTGGGAAACCTCCTCCGCTTCGCCCATGCTGACCGTCCTCCCGGGCGTTTCTTGCCGTGTCCTGTCGTCTAGACCTCGAACGCGACAGCCGGCAAGACCAGGATACCCCGGCTGGGCGGCGGCCTCAATCGATCGGGTGACGCGGGGAGAGCCGTGGTTTGGCAGGCTGTGGCCTGGACTTTCGGGTCGTCCACAGACAGTGAGGAGGACATCATGCACGAGGAAGCCGGGACAAAGCTGCGCGAGAGGCTGCGCGGGAAGTTGATCCAGCGCGGCGACGGCGACTACGACGAGGCGCGTAAGCTCTATAACGGGATGATCAACAAGCGGCCGCTGCTCATCGCGCACTGCGCCGATGTCGCGGATGTGATCACCGCGGTCAACTTCGGCCGCGACGAGGGCCTGCGCATCGCCGTCCGCGGCGGTGGCCACAATGGGCCGGGCCTCGGCAGTGTCGATGACGGCCTGGTCATCGACATGTCGATGATGAAGGGCGTTCGGGTCGATCCGGCGGCGCGCACCGCGCGGGTGGGGGCCGGATGCACGCAGGGCGACGTCGACCACGCCACCCATGCGTTCGGGCTCGCTGTGCCGGCCGGCATCATCTCGACCACCGGCATCGCCGGCCTCACGCTGAGCGGCGGGCACGGCTATCTTTCACGTAAATACGGCCTGACCAGCGACAACCTGGTGGAGGCCGACGTGGTGCTGGCCGATGGCCGCTTTGTCACCGCCAGCAAGGATCAGAACGCCGACCTGTTCTGGGGGCTCCGTGGCGGCGGCGGGAATTTTGGCGTGGTCACCAGCTTCAAGTTCGCGCTGCACCCGGTGAGCACGGTGTTCGCCGGGCCGATCGCGTTCGACCAGAAGCACGCGCGCACGATCATGCAGCGCTATCGCGACTTCCTGCCCGGCGCGCCGGAGGAGCTGGGCGTCTTCCTCGGACTCAAGACGATTCTGTCGAGCGCGCCGTTTCCGCAGGAGTTCTGGGGCAAGCGGTTCTGCCTGCTGATGTGCTGCTACGACGGTCCCGAGGACAAGGGCAGGGCAGCGCTGGCGCCGCTGCTCGATGCGCTGCCGGCACCGTGGTTCAACTGGATGGGAATGATGCCCTACCCGGCGGTGCAGAGCATGTTCGACGGCCTCTATCCCAGGGGCATGCAGTGGTACTGGCGCGGCGACTTCGTGAGGACGCTGCCCGACGCGGCGATCGAGGCCCACCTCGAGCAGGCGGCCAGGACGCCGAGCGAGCTCTCCCTCATGCACCTCTACCCGATAGACGGCGCTGTCCATCGCGTCGGCAGCGGCGACACCGCATGGAACTGTCGAGACGCGACCTGGTCGATGGTCATCGCCGGCATCGACGCCAATCCTCAGAAGGCCGGGCCGATCACGCGCTGGACCAAAGACTACTGGGAGGCCGTGCATCCGTACGACTTGGGCGGTGCGTACCCGAACTTCATGATGGACGACGAGGGTGATGCCCGGCTGAAGGCCACCTATGGCGACAACTACGAGCGCCTCGGCGGCGTGAAGCGCAAGTACGACAAAACCAACTTGTTCCGGGTGAACCAGAACATCAGACCGGCGGCCGCCTGAGAGTGCCCTCGATCAATTGTATGGAAAATCCGCAGCCCTGCTGGCCCTGCAGGTTGCGGGGGTAGAATCGAGCGGCCCATAAGGAGGCGTGTCAGGCAAGGAGACAGACGATGCAGTGCGCCAGCGGAGCGCCGGATCCCGCTAGAAGAAGAGTCGTTCTGGGCGGCGCCGCCGGCGTCGCGCTCGGGGTGGCTGCCGGCCGTGCTGCGGCGCAAGGATTCGTGAAGCGTCCGGTCCGCATCATCGTCGCCCAGACGCCGGCCACCGGGCCCGACATCATCGCGCGGCTGCTCGCCCCCCAGCTGCAGGAACGCTTCGACACGCCCTTCATCGTGGAGAACCACCCGGGCGCCTCCGGCGCCATCGGCGCCGGGATGGTGGCGCATGCCGCGCCCGACGGCCAGACCATCATGGTGAATGTCGCCACCATGTTCATCTATCCCCATCTGCTGGCGAAGCTGAACTTCGACGTCGTCGACAGCTTCCAGCCGATCACCCATGTCGCCTCGACCAGCCTCGCCCTCGCCGTCAATCCGTCGATGCCGGTCAACGATCTGCATGAGTTCATCGCCTACGTGAAGGCGCGCCCGGGGCAGCTGCATTACGGCTCGCCCGGCAACGGCACCCACCACCATCTGTGCATGGAGCTGCTGAAGCTGCAGGCGGGCCTCGACATCGTGCACGTGCCGTACAAGGACTCCGGTGGTGCGACCGGCGACCTGCTCAGCGGGCAGATCCCGATGATGTTCCTGCCGATCCACGTCGCGCTGCCCATGCAGCGGGCGGGGAAGATCAAACTGCTGGGCGAGTCGTTGCGCGAGCGCCATCCGCTGTTCCCCGACCTGCCCTCCATTGCCGAGCAGGGCTTGCCGGATTTCGACGTCGACCTGTGGTTCGGCGTGTGGGGTCCGATGGGCTTGTCGCAGGAAACCACGACGCGCTACAACAGCGAGCTGCGCGCCATCATCGGCGAGCCCTCGATGCGTGAGAAGTTCGCCCAGCAGGGCCTGGTGCCGAAGACGAGCACGCCCGAGGAGCTGCACCAGATCTCCGTCGCCGAATTCGAGAAGTGGGGGCGGGTGGTGCGCGAGGCGAAGATCACGGCCGACTGAAAGGGGCGTCATGCTGGCAAGGGAACGCATCGCGGCGATGGTGGAAGAGGGCGACGGGCGCTTTCGCGTCGATCGCGCCGTCTACCTCGAACCGGAGCTTTTCGAAGCGGAACTCAGCGTGTTCTACGAAGGTGGCTGGGTGTTCCTCGCCCACGAGAGCCAGATCAGGACGGCGGGGGACTACTTCGCCACCCGCATGGGGCGGCAGCCGGTGTTCCTGGTGCGCAAGAAGGACGGTTCGATCGCAGGCTATTTGAACGCCTGCGCGCACCGGGGTGCCACCCTCGTACCGTACGAGCAGGGACGGGCCAGCGTGTTCCGCTGCCGCTTTCACGGCTGGGTGTACAACCACGACGGCCGTTGCATGGTGATCAAAAACGAGGAAACCGGCGCCTACCCCGGGGACGACTGCAAGGAGCGCTTCGCTCTCACGCCGGTGGCGCGGGTAGAGTCCTACCGGGGGTTCATCTTCGGCAGCCTCGCGGCGGATGTGCCGCCGCTGGAAGACTGGCTGGCCGGCACGACGACCTGGATCGACCTCATCGTCGACCAGTCGCCGCAAGGCCTCGAGGTCGTGCGCGGGGCTTCGACCTACTCAGTGCACGGCAACTGGAAGCTGCAGGCGGAGAACGGGGTGGACGGTTACCACGTTTCCACCGTTCATCGGGTGTTCGCCTCTACCATTGCCGCGCGCGAAGCGCGGACCAGGGTGGAAGGCCTGCGCGAGACCGAGGCCGGCCGCATGATCGGCAATGTCGCCTCGGGCTGCTACGACTTCGGCAACGGGCACCTCGGCATCTGGGCCCAGCGGACCAAGCCGCAGGCGCATCCGCTGTGGCGGCAGAAGGAGCGGCTGGAGCGCGAATTTCCGCCGGAGCGCGTGGAGTGGATGCTCAACCGCGGACGTAACTTGTATCTGTTTCCGAACGTTTTTCTGATGGACAACCCGTCGTCGCAGATCCGCACGTTGCACCCGGTTTCGCCCGACATCTGCGAGGTCACGGTGCGCTGCATCGCGCCCGTTGGCGAGGCGGCCGACGCGCGCGCAGCACGGCTGCGCAAGTTCGAGGATTTCTATCTCACCACCGGCATGGCGACTTCCGACGATCTGGCGGCCCTGGAAGCCACTCATGCGGGAGGTTTCGCCCGCGCGGCCCGCTGGAACGAATTCGCCCGCGGCATGCGCGACATACGCCGCGGCGCGCAGGATACGGACGGCGCGGGGACCGGCCTCGTTCCGCAGTCCATGACGGCGAACTGGGATCACGAGGCGCTGTACCACGGCTTCTACCGCTTCTGGAAGCAGCGCCTCGTGGAGTCCGCCGCTTCATGACCGGCATATCTCGCCCACAGGTGGAGGATCTGCTCTACCGGGAAGCGGCCTTCCTCGACGAGAAGAAGTGGCGGGAGTGGCTCGCGCTCTACACCGAGGACGCCGTTTTGTGGATGCCGGCGTGGGCGAGCGAGAGTGAGACGACGGCGGACCCGGAGCTCGAGTTGAATCTGCTCTATCTCAGGGGACGTTCGAGCCTGGAAGACCGCGTGTTCCGGATCGAGAGCGGCGAGTCGTTCGCTTCGGTGCCGATGGCCCGCACGGCGCACGTGGTGGGCAACGTGGTGCTAGGGGCGGTCGACGGAGTCGGTGCAGAGTTGTCCGCGCGCGCCAGCTGGATCGTGCACTCGTACGGCCTGCACGGCAGCCTCACCCGGGGCGGTTCCTACGAATACCTGCTGCGGAGCGAGCACGGCACGCTGAAGATCGCCCGCAAGAAGATCGTGATGATCGACGACCGCCTGGTGGGGCCGGTGGATATCTTCCACGTCTGACGGCTTCCACGTCGGACGGTCTCAGATCGGCGGCGCCGCAACGACCTCTTCGTAGGGGTGCCGCCTGGTGATCAATCGCGAATGCTGGAACACGTCGAGCGTTACCTCGAACGCCGGCCGCGTGATCTCGACGTGGGGTGTCCAGCAGCCGAGCTGCTGGTAGTACGCGAGCGTCGAGGTCAGCACGGCGCGGTCGATGTCGGGGAAGAACGAGGCCTCCGCCTCGGCGACCTTCGCCGCGGGGGTGGCGATGAGCCAGGCGCGCGCCTTGCGATAGGCGCGCATGAAGCGTTTCGCCTTGTCCGTCTTCAGCCACTCGCGGGTCGCCGCGAGGCTGGAGAAGGCGCACGGCCCGATCGCTTCGCCGACCGAGGCGACGACGTGACCGACGCGGTCATGCTCGAGCTGCTGCGGTGCCGGCCCCTGCTGGTGAATGTAGTCGCCGTCGCCCCTGCGGAAGGCATCGTCCATCTCGGCGCTGGGGATGTTGACGGCACGGATGGCCGAGTAGTCCAGTCCCTTGCGATGGCAGGCGTACTTGAACATGGCGAGCGGCTGGCCGCCATGATCGACCAGCACCGACTTGCCCTTGAGGCTGTCCCAGCCGAACGCCCGCTCCGCTGAGCGGGAGGTGAGGAAGAAGCCGTCTTTTTCGTTGATCTGGGCAAAGTGGACCACCGGCGGCTTCTGGCCCTTCTCGAGCGGGCCGAATGCCTGCGAAAGGGCGGACTGGCAGACGTCCACGTTGCCGGCGACGACATCGTCGATGGCCGATTTGCCGGCCGGCGCTACGGATGGCTCCGGATCCAGCCCCTCGTCTTTCAGGAAGCCGCCGGCGATGGCGGCGATCAGCGGGGAGTAGAAGGCGGAGAACCGTGTGAACTGAATCCGAATCGTTTCGCTCATGTGGTCTCCGCGGCTGCCGCGTCAGGGTTTGGGTCAGAGGTTGAACACTACCAGACGCCGGCGTGCACGTATGATCCGGCCTTCAGGCGCGACTTCTACGCTGAAATGGACCGCATCCGGAAACAGTGATGAGCGATATGCCCGGTATTCTCGCCATCTGGAACGACCGCGAGGAGGCCATGTCCGGCCTCTTCGAGCGCTGGTATGTCGAGGAGCACATCCCGGAGCGTCTCGGCGTGCCCGGCTTTCTGGGGGCGCATCGCTACGAGGCGGTGCAGGGAACGCCGCAGTTCTTCACTTACTACGACACGGCTTCGCCGGATGTGCTGAACTCCGAGGTGTACCTCGCGCGGCTTGCGTCACCGACGCCTTGGACCCGCCAGATCATGGCGGCTTTCCGCAACATGGTCCGCGCCGTCTGTTCGCTCGAACGCCGTTCGGAACCCTTCGCATCCGGCGGCTGCGTGGTGGCCGCGAGGCTGGACGATGGACTGCAGGAGGCTTCGCTCATTGAGGCGACACGGCTCTGCGAAGGAAATCCCGCCGTCCTCGGGCTGCAGGTCTGGCGCGCGGCGCAGGATGCCGCGCGCGCCGGGACGTTGGAGAGCAGCCTGCGGCCGGGCGGCGATCGCGCCATCGGGGCGGCGCTGGTCGTGGAGGTCATGCGCGAAACGGATGCCGTATCGCTGGCGGCCCAGATCGGCCGCTCAGTCGGCGGCGCTGCGAAGATCGGTGTCTACCGGGTGCTGGGCCACTGGCAGGCCGGGCGGCACTGGCAGGCCGGGCGGAACGTTTGAGCAGCGCGGCCAGGCCTCAATCCGTCGGCCTCGGCCAGACCGTCTAGGACGCGTATTCCGCCTCGGTCCGATCGAGCATGCGCCTCAGGGCATCGAAGTGGCGCTGCGCCGGGCTCGGACCTTCGTAAAGGCGCGCTCCTCCAATCTCGCGCTTCGTCTTTTCCACGACGTCGGGACGCATGCGTTTGAGGGGCTGTCCGGTCCACATGGCGTAGAGCTGCACCTGCGCTGCGCGCTCGGTGTAGTAGAGCCGGTTGTAGGCATCCGCGATGGTCTCGCCGACCGTCGTGATGCCGTGGTTGGCCATGAACAGCACGGTCTTTTCGCCCAGGACCCGGGCCAGGCGCTCGCCTTCGTCGGTGTGGAAGGCGGGGCCGGTGTACTCCTCGTCGTAGGCGATCTCGCGCGACAGTCCGGTCTCGGTCTGGCCGATCTCCTTGATCCGCGGATCCTCGAGCCGGGTGAGGGCGCTTGCAAACGGCATGTGGGTGTGGAAAACGGCCCGCGCCTGCGGCAGCGCCTTGTGTATCGGCGCGTGGATGCAGTAGCCGGAACGCTCCACATCACCGGCACCGCGCTTGACCTTGCCGTCGTCCAGGCCGACTTCCATCAGGGAGGAAGCGGTAACTTCCGACCAGTGCATGCCGAACGGGATCTGGTAATAGCGGTCGCTGCGGCCCGGCACGACGAGGGTGAGATGGTTGTAGATACCCTCGTTGAAGCCGTGCATGCACGCGATCCGGTGTGCCGCCGCCAGTTCCACGCGTGCCTGCCACTCCTGCGTGCTGTATTCCTGCGGGATGGTCTGCGTGACACGGAGCTGCATGAGCGTTCTCCTTCTGAGTCCGCCAGGAGGGTGCCGGCGGAGCGAAAGTGATGTGCACCGCAAAACGTCAATTATAGCCGTCGCGGCCGGACCAGGCCTCCACGCTGAAATCCCCAAAGTCCTGAGGGCAGCACTCCGGCAGGAGTGGTGCTGACGGCAAAAGCGTTGCGGCGCCGTCCAAGTCAGCGTATGTTTTTCGTCGGAGGGCGGCTCATCGGAGGAGCATCATGTTCAACGTGGTGGTGGAATGGCTGGACCGCGAGAAGTCGAGCGCACGGTTCGCTCTGCCTGGAAGAATGGAGTGGCGCGCCGAGCACATCGAAGCTCTGATCCATCTCCTCGGAGAGATCCGCCAGCAGATGTCGCCGGGCGTTTCGGAGGAGCCCCCGCCGACGCACGCCGAGGCCCAGCACGATCCGCGCTATTGCACACAGCTCCACCCGTTCTCGGGCGGCACCCTGCTCGAATTCCGCCATCCGTCGCTTGGCTGGATGGAGTTCGTGCTGCCCAGCCGCGAGCGGCTTCGCATCTCACGCTTGCTCGTCGAGCAGGAGGAGGCCTGGGAGCGCTTTCCGCGCTGAGCGCCGCTCGCTGCACCAGCCGCCTGAATTTTTATCCCCTGGGTAGGAAAGTGGCATGCGCCTGTTTTGCCCGCAATTGGGGCCGAGCGGCGGGACTGTCGTGATGGACCGGACTTCGAGCAAACGTCACCATTCCCTTCCCGTCAGAGTCACCGACGGTTTCTGGGGCACCCTCAGTGCGCTGGGGCTGGGGAAGGTCGATCTCGACGTGCAAAGTCTGCTGGGCGCCGCGCGGCGGTCAACGGGGCTCGAGCGATTCGGAGACGAGGGTTTTCTTCCCGCCTTGGGCCAATTGCTTCAGTCGATCGAAAGCGAAGCGCAACTCAACCCTTTCGGCCGCATTTACGCGCGCACGACCACGCTCTCCTCGCTCAGGAATCGGCTGTGGGCGAACGCGTGCTTCGAGAAGCATGCAGAAATCCGGCGGCGCAGACTCGTTGCACCGATCGTTATCGTCGGCCCGCATCGCTCCGGTACCACGCGGCTGCACCGCATGCTCTCGGCGGATTCGCGGCTGGCGTTCCTGAAAACCTGGGAAGGCTTCAACCCGGCCCCCCGCATGGGGCTGAACGACCTCGGCCGGCGCGCGCGACGCCAGGAGGTACGCAAAGCGTTGGCCCTGGTGCCCTACCTCTACCCGGGTGTCTTCGCCGGCCATCCCATGGACGCCGACTGGCCCGAGGAAGAAATGCTGCTCCTCAACCATTCGTTCTGCAGCTTCTTCGCCTTCGGCGTCTACAACGCGCCGAGCTATTACCGCTGGTTTCTCGAGTGTGACAAGACGGCGGCTTACCAGTACACGGCGGACCTGATGAAGCTGATTGCATGGGCGCGCGGCGAGCCCGAGGGCAAGCGCTGGGTGCTGAAGAACCCGCAGCACATGCTCGACCTGGACGTGCTGGTGCGGACCTTTCCCGACGCGAGGCTGGTGTTCATTCATCGCGATCCGCGCAAGACGGTGGGATCGGTCATGTCGCTGATGTGGCATTACGCCGTTCAGCATACCGACGAGCCGCGGCGGGAGGCCGTTCGCGCCGTCTGGATGGACTTCTGCGAGCAGGCCGCACGGCGCTGCATGAGCGCCCGGGAACGCCTCCCGCCGGAGCAGCAGCTGGACGTGTATTACGAAGACATGAATCACGACTGGCGCGGGGTGATGCGGCGCATTTATGACTTTGCCGGAATGGAGTTCACCGCCGAAACGGAGAGGGCACTCGCCGGAGCGCTGGCGCACACCTTGGGCGAACGAACCCGGCGCGGGGAGCATCGCTATTCGCTGGAGGACTTCGGTACGACCGCCGCAGAAGTCGACGCCCGGATGAGCTTCCTCCGCGAGCGCTATGCAATCCCCTACGAGGGTCTCCTGCCCGCCAGGCCTTGACGCCGCGGCAAGGCCCGGGACTTGACGTGAAGGCAAGGCCTATAATATGATTATCATCATATGAACCAGCCGAAATCAGGATCCAAGAAGGAGCTGACGCGCGAGCGCATCGTGCGCGCGGCGGCGCGGGCGCTGCGAAAGCACGGCTACGAGGGCATCGGCGTGGCCGCCGTGATGAAGGACGCGGGCCTCACCCACGGCGGGTTCTATGCGCATTTCGACTCGCGCGATGCGCTTCTCGCCGAGGCGGCTGAGCAGGCGGCCGCCGAATCCATGCAGTCTTTGTCGACCGCGCTGGGGACGGCCAAGGCCGGCGGGGAGCTGATGGCGCTGGTCGATACGTATCTCTCCGACGCCCATGTCACGGCTCCCGAGCGGGGGCTGGGCTGTGCGATCGCGGCCGCCGGGAGCGAAGTACCGCGGCAGCGGCCGGAGGTGCGCCGCGCTGTCACCCGCCGCATCAAGGACCTCATCGGGGCGGTCGAGCGTCAGTTTCCCGATTGGGGAGAGGGCGCTGCGCACGATAAAGCGATGGGTATCACGGCCACCCTGGTCGGCGCCATGGTGCTGGCGCGCGCCGTCGATGACGCGCAGCTCTCGAAGACGCTTCGCAAGTCGGCGCGGGAGCTGATCCGGCGTGCGACAGTCTGATTTTTGCCATTAAATATTATGTATATCATATTTTATGCTGATCATATTTCTTAAGGAGAAACGCCATGGGAAAGCTTGAAGGAAAGATCGCCCTGATCACCGGCGGGAGCAGCGGGATCGGGCTGGCGACCGCGCGGGAGTTCGTGAGGGAAGGCGCGCACGTCTTCATAACGGGACGGCGCGAGCCCGAGCTGTTCGCCGCCGCCAGGCAGCTGGAGAGAAGCGTCACCGCCGTGCCCGCCGACGTTTCGAAGCTCGATGATCTGGATCGTCTTTTTGCGCGGATCCAGAGCGAGAAGGGCAGGTTGGACGTCCTCTTCGCCAACGCCGGCGCCGCGAAGCTGGCGCCGCTCGGCACGATCACGGAGGCGCTCTACGACTCCATCTTCGATGTCAACGTGAAGGGTTTGCTGTTCACGGTGCAGAAGGCCCTTCCGTTGATGCGCGACGGCGGCTCCATTATCCTGAGTGCTTCGGTCGTCGGAAGCAAAGGGCTCCCGGCCAACAGCGTCTATTCGGCAACGAAGGCGGCGGTGCGGTCGTTCGCACGGACCTGGACGACGGACCTCAAGGAACGGCGCATCCGGGTGAATGCGGTGAGTCCCGGCGCGACGGACACGCCCGGTTTCAATGACATGCTGGCTTCGTCGCCCGCCGGCGAGCAGCGGCGGACGGCTATTTCCGCCGTCGTCCCCCTCGGTCGACTGGGCACCCCGGCCGAGGTCGCGAAGGCCGTCGTGTTTCTCGCATCGGAGGATGCCGGTTTCATCACGGGCGCCGAGCTGTTCGTCGACGGGGGTTTCGCGCAGGTTTAGCCATACGAAGAGGAGCTGGCGACGTGGACAGCAATGGTCGAGGGGCCGCCGGCGCGAGCTTCGACGAGACCCTGGCGCGCTGGGAGGCCGAGGAAGCGGCCGTGCGGGCACGGCTTGCCGGCGCCGCCGGCTATGCCAGGCCGGAGCAGCTCGAAGGCCTCACCGGCATGCAGACATTCGAAGCGATCTTCACGGGCGCATTACCGCGCCCGCCGATCGGCGACACGCTGGATTTCCTTCCGGTCCGGATCGAGCCCGGCCTCGCCGTCTTTCAAGGCCGGCCGCTCGTCAAGCACTACAACCCGCTCGGCACCGTGCACGGCGGCTGGTTCGCTACCCTGCTCGATTCAGCGGTGGCCTGCGCCATCCATGCGACGCTTCCTGCCGACAAGGGCTACACGACGCTGGAGCTGAAGCTGAACATCGTTCGCGCGTTGACGGCTGACGTTCCGCTCGTACGCGCCGAAGGGAAGGTCATCCATGCGGGGCGTCAGGTGGCGACCGCGGAAGGGCGCCTGGTGGGGCCCGACGGGAAGCTCTACGCCCATGCGACCACCACTTGCCTCATCTTCGACCGGGTGAAGCCGCAGCGGCGAGTCACCTGATCTCGCCGGCCTCCAGCGCGCCCTTCATTCGGCGGGAAACTTCGGCTCGGCCATCAAGTACAATGATGGCTGAATGGGCCGCTTCCGGCGTATCTGGACCAGAAGACCGCCATCAACACCACCGTGTCCTCCCCGCTTCAGTCCCCGGCCACCAGGCGGCGGTCGCTGTTCCTGCTGCTCTGGCTCTGCACGGCGTTTTCCGGCTGCACCCTCGTGCAGGGCCAGACAACGCTCGAGAAAATCAAGTCGACCGGCAGCATTACGCTTGGGTACCGCGACGGCGCTCTCCCCTTCTCGTATCTCGAGCCCGACCACAACAAGCCAACCGGCTTCTCGGTGGATTTGTGCGAGCACGTCGTGGAAGGTCTGCAGCAGCAACTCGGCCTGGCGAAGCTCGACGTGAAATGGGTGCCCGTCACGGGTGAGAACCGGGTGGAGCAGGTCACTTCGGGAGCGGTTGACCTCGAATGCGGTACCACCACCGCCACGATCTCACGTGAAGCGCAGGTCGACTTCAGTCTGCTCACGTTCCTCGACGGCGGATCCTTCCTCGGCCAGGTCGGACGGAGCCCGCACTCCATGAGCGACGTGAGCCGGCTGCGCGTTGCGGTCAGCGCGGGCACCACCACCGAGGCCCGACTGCGTGAGGCACTCAAGCAAGACAACGTGGACGCCGAAGTGGTGCCGGTGAAGAGCCACGCTGAGGGCCTGGCCCTGATGAGCAGCGGAAAGGCGGATCTCTATGCGTCAGACCGCACGGTGCTGATCGGCCTTGCTCTCACGGCACCTAAGGAAGCCACTTACGTGCTGTCGGAAATGATGTTCACCTACGAGCCTTACGCCCTGATGATGCGCCACGACTGGAGCTTCCGCGTCGCCGTCGACCGCGAGTTGGCGGCGCTGTACCGAAGCGGACGAATCGTCAGCATCCTTCGCTACTGGTTCGGCGGACTGGGCGAACCACCGGATCTGATCAAGGCCTTGTACGTCATCGAAGGCTTGCCGGAGTGAGTACCTATCGCACCGGGTTGTGATCCGCCCCTCGCACGCACAGCGTCCCGGCGATGATCAGAACGGCACCGTAAACCCGGTCGGTGGCAGGCGACGGGCCGGGATAACTGTCCAGCACTGAGCTCGTCGCCATCGCGCGACGACTCGCGCGAAATGGCGAGGCCGAGGCCCGTTGCGCCGTACTTCGGTTCGCCGACCCACCGCACGCTGGACCATGGTCTCTGTCGTCTCGAGTCAGGACGCGGGCGGGCCAGCCGCTCGGGCCAGCGGGTCAGTCTACCGGCGCCGCGCTCCCGAGGCAGCGCTTGACAGCGGCCGGGAAGGGGGCTAGAGTCTGTAAAATCATTTAGATGATT
>Ga0210394_10006530_pt1 | contig 12599 bp, 14 predicted proteins | sample IncBWC12MmetaG_FD_160121 | JGI IMG/M metagenome (GOLD analysis project Ga0210394, IMG submission 160121) | Forest soil microbial communities from Barre Woods Harvard Forest LTER site, Petersham, Massachusetts, United States - Inc-BW-C-12-M | ecosystem: Environmental > Terrestrial > Soil >... | reverse complement strand
CGTCGACAGCACGATGTATTGAAGGACCACATAGGCGGCGAAGAAGTAATACTCGTTGGTGAAGAACACCCGGCTCAGCACCACGAACGCGATGCCGACCGCCGCGGCGCTGGCCCAGAAGGTCCAGTTCCGCATTGCTAGCGTCCGGCCAAGCCGGCCGGCCGCACGGCCAGCGTTATCAACAGGAAGCCGAAAGCGACCGCCGGCGCCCAGGAGGGTCCGTAAAACGTCGCGGTGATGCTCTCGACGACGCCGATGAGGATCGCCGCCACGACCATCCCCGGAATGCTCGTCATGCCGCCGAGCACGCAGATCGCGAAGATCCGGCCGATATAATCACGGCCGATCGAGGGCTCGACCGGCTGGATGATAATGAGAAACGTGCCGGCGAGCGCGCAGGTGGCGACCGATATGCCAAAGGCGATCTGCTTGATCCGGATGGGGCTCGCCGCCATCAGCTGCAAGGCCAGCCCGTCCTGCGATACCGCGAGGATGGCCCGGCCGATAAAGCTGCGCGTCAGATAGAGCTGCAGCACCCAGACCATGACCAAGGAAACGACGCACGGGATCAGCATGCGCAGGGGCAGGTCGCAGAACCCGAGATGCAGGCTCGGGCCGATATAGGGCGCCTCGACAAAGCGGTAATCGACGCCAAAGACCAGGACCAGCGACACTTCGCCGACAAAGAGGAGGCCAAAGAAGAAGGCAAGACCCTGAATCGCCTGTTCGCCGCGGCTCTCGAAGGCATGGTAATAAAGCCGGTAGGTCGCCATCCCGATGACATAGAACACCGGGGTCATGATGAAGCCGACCAGGATCGGGTCGATCCTCACATAGGCGGTAACGATGTAGGCCGCATAGGAGCCCAGGAGGATGAAGGCCGGCTGGGCGATATTGGCGATGTCGAGCATGCCGAAGGAGATCGTAACGCCGACCGTCACCGCGGCGTAGAAGCCGCCGAGGAGGATCCCGGCGACAATCGCGTTGATGAGGAGATCGAGCGAAACGGCCATCGGCGGCGCAGGAACCTAACAGCGCCGCGCGGCAGCGAGGCACAACCCCACCGGTGGCGCGATCCGACGGCGCGCGGGCATCGGCACCATGCCGGGCTCCCCCCTCAACTATTCTCGCTCAGCAGCGCCGACCGAGTGCCCGTGCATTAGATCAGCATCGGCGAACGCTGAGAAGCGCGATGAGATCGCATCCCGCTATGCGGAAGCCAGCGCCGCAAGCGACGCGATCCCAGGCTTTGGCTGCCACCGGGGTTGGTTGGATCGAAATTCGTTGCGGCGCGCCTCGACGAGACGGAAAATCACGCCCAATAGCCCGAGAATCTGGGGAATGTCGGATCAAGCCTAACGATAAACTGACAGGGAGTGGCGGGATGTTCGAATATCGCCTGGAACACATCATGTCCTACAACGCGACGCTCGCCGAACCGGAGGTGATCGGGCCGATCGCGGAGGGGTTGCGGCTCAATGTCTACGTCACTGGCGGTGAAGTCACCGGCCCAAAGGTTTCCGGGAAAGTCCGCCCGGTCGGCGCCGATTGGCTGACGATCCGCCGCGATGGGGTCGCCATTCTCGACGTGCGCGCGACGATCGAGACCAGTGACGGGGCGCTGATCTACGTGACGTATTCGGGCACCATCGATCTCGGCGAAGGCGGCTACGAGCACCTTCTGCAAGGTGGCGCCGTTCCGAGCGGGACGCCCATTCGCACATCGCCGCGCCTTTATACCGCGCACCCCAATTATCTGTGGCTGAACCGCCTGCATTGCTTCGGGGTCGGGCAAGCCTTTCTCGAACGCGGCGAAGTCGCCTACGACGTCTATGCCGTGCGTTGACCGCCGGAGGCGGCGCGTTGACGTTGACGTCGGGAAGCCCGAGGCGCGGCTGATCGGCGGCGCCGGCATTGCCGCCGGAACACGCAATCGCCGCCAGCACCGCCAAGGCCCCCAATTTATGGGCCGCCAATTTATGGGCCGCCAATTTATGGGCCGCCAATTTATCGATTGCCGCCATAGTCTGATTCTGCACCATCGGAGGCTGTGTCGTTCCCCGAATTTTCCACTCATGGATTACGTAAAAAGGTTTGGCCGCTGTCAGCCGTTTGGGGGGCTTTGCACAAAACCCACAAAAAGGGCCCGTCATTCCGGGGCGCCGCGCTGCGGCGAGTCCGGAACCCATACGCAAAGGCCGGGCTCGCAGCCTCCGGCCGCGCCCCGGAATGACGGATTTTTTGTGCAAAGCCGTTCGGGGGTCAATGGCGTCTGCGAGACCGACACGACAGAGGCTCTGCGCGTCTCATTTGTCGACAAATGTGGTACCATCGGCAAAGGCCCGGAGGGTATACGGATGCTGGCCGCAGATCCTCATTTGGAACGGGGATGATCATGGCCCATACGAATAGTGCGGTGCTTGAATACGGTGCGCCAGAGCCCTCGGAAACGGCTTCGGTTATGGCGGACAAGCTGCGGTTTCACACCGATTCCTGGGACCTCTCCGTCGACCTCAAATCGGGCCAACCCGACATCGTCGTGATCGACGCTCGCTCACGGCAGGCCTATGGCGAAGGGCACATTCCGGGCGCCGTCAGTCTGCCGCACCGCGAGATGACGGAAGCAGCCGCGGAAGGGCTGGATCGCCGCAAGGTCTACGTGGTCTATTGCGACGGCATCGGCTGCAATGCGTCGACCAAAGCCGCCTACAAGCTCGCGCTCCTGGGGTTCCGGGCCAAGGAGCTCCTTGGCGGGCTCGACTGGTGGCGACGCGACGGGCATCCCGTCGCGACCTCCCGCGAGCCCGGCAGCCTGCGTTCCGCGATTGCAGAGGAGGTAGCCCACGCATGACCGCGCTCTCTCTCGATCAGGCGTCGACGATCGTCGACAAGGCGCTCGAAAAGGGCCGCGAATTGAAATTGCATCCGCTGACCGTCGTCGTGCTCGACGCCGGCGGCCATCTGGTGACAATGAAACGCGAGGACAAATCCGGCATCCTGCGTACCGAGATCGCGACCGGCAAGGCCTGGGGTACCCTTGGCATGGGGTTTGGCGGACGTGAGTTCGCCCGGCGCGCGGCTGCCGGGGGCGTCTTTCTCCAGGCGCTGATGGCCGCGTCCGGCGGGCGCGTGGTACCGGCGCCGGGCGGCGTCCTGATCCGTGACGCGGCGGGCGACATCATCGGCGCCGTCGGGATCAGCGGCGACACCTCCGACAAGGACGAGACCTGCGCCGTCCACGGGATCCATAGCGCCGGCCTCACCCCCGACACTGGCGATCCCGGCTGAGGCGATCAGCGCTCCGGTGGCGGCGGCGGGGCGGGGACCGAGACCGGGAGAGCCCGCGCCGCCTCGCGCGCGGCGAGCTGAACATACCCGTCGGCCATGATGTCGTACTCGTAGACCGCGCCGCTGGCGGCTACCACGAAATGCGGCGACCCGGGGAGCGGTGGATCGGGCACATAGGGCGGTTCGATCAGGTATTCGCCGCCCCATTCCCGGGCGCGCGTATACTGCGTGTGCACCCGGTCGAAAGCGCTGTCATAGGGGCTCGGGATCGGCGGATTGTATGCCGGCCACCGCGCGATCGCCACCGGGACGGGCCGCCCGCGCCGCCAATAACGGGCGTGGTACCGCACCTGCCGGTGGGGACGCCAGACCTGGCGCGGACAATGGCAACCGGGTCCTGGCGCCGCAGACACCGTGCCGGTAGCGGGGGTGCCATCGGCATGGCCCGCCACCGGGATCACCCCGGCCATCAGGAACGCGGCACCGATCGCGTGAAATGCTCGCATCGCCCTCTCCCTTGTAACTCACGGTTATAATGATCCAGAACAGCGAATCCGAGCGCAAGATCCCTTGCATTTTGCGCGAAATTCTCTAGCGCGCGCTGCCGAGCAGAAAGGCCCAGTCGGCGGCGTAGGCCGGGCGGCCGTCCGGGGCGCGCGGGGTCAGCCGGTCGGCAATGATGCTGACGTGATAGGCGTCGGGGAATCCGCGGGCGCCGGCGGACCCGCCTAGTGGGGCAAGGCTGAGGACGCGGATATGATCGGGCGCGAGGCCGAGCACGCGATAGGCTTGCTGCAGCACCGGTGCTAGCCCTTCCTCGCGGTGGTAGAGCCCATACCAGCGATCGATCGGGGTGGCGGCGGGCGCAGCGAGCCAGGGCGCGGGCTGGCGGCCCGGCAGAACAAAATCGGGCGGCCCGGAGAACAGCAGCACACGCGCGAGCGTCACGCGCTTGGCCAGCATGGCCGCCATTCCGCCGCCCTGCGAATGGCCGGCGACGGCGATGCGGCTCCAATCGGGCGCGCCATTCGTCAGATAGGAGCGCCAGCCCTCGTTGGGGTGATTGCTGTCGAGAAGCTGCAAGAGCTTGGTCAGCCGCGTGACGATGGTTTCCTCGGGCGGGGTATTGGACCCGCCGAACAGCCGGCTTTGCCGGAAATTCCCCGAGCACGCCGGATCAAGGTCACGGGCGCAGGCTTGCATGACCGCCGGCTCGTTGTCGTAGGAGAGGCTGATCGCTCGATAGCCGGCGTTGACGGCGGCGCCGAGGAACAACTGTACGTTGGACGGATTGGCGCCGGTTCCCGGCAGGAACAGCAGCAGCGGTGCCTGCGACGGCGCCGCGCGGTCAAAGACGATGACGCTGCTGCGCAAAAAGTGCGCGACGCTCGGGTCGGCCTCGTTCGGCGCGACGGAGTAAACCACCCGGTCGCGACCCTGCGCCGATGCGCTTGGCACCACCGCCGAGGTTGCAATGAACGCCGCTGCCAGAAGTCCGATGGCGCGAACGATCACCATCCGCGTCATCCGCGGCTGCAGGCGCCGCCGCCAAGGACGCAGAATTTGGCGCAATTCGGGTGGTTGAGCGCCACCTGGCCGAGGGCTCCAGCGAGGGTTGGACCGAGGTCGAAACGCGGGTCGTAGGGCAGAAGCGTGCAGGCGATGACGCTCGGCCGCGCCGCCCCCTTGAAGCGGACCACCATGCGCGAGCTGGCGCACATGATTTCCTCGGGCGATCTGCCGAGGAGGCCCCAGCACGCCTCGGTGATCTCCGGCACGTCGGCGGCGGGGTCCATCTCGGGAAACACGGTCAGCGCCGAGGGATCCTCGGCATCGATCGCGAGATCGAGCTCGGCGAAGAGGCCGGCGAAGCCGCACCGGATTTGAGGCTCGGTCTCGCCCGAAAGCCGCCGGCTCGCGACCGATACGCGAAAGCCGTGGGCGGAGAGCCAAGAGAGCCCGTCGATCGTCGGCTGCCAACTGCGCCGGCCGCGCTCCTCCTCGTGGACCCGCCGCCCGTAATGGTCGAGCGAGACGCGGATCTGGAGGCACTCCTGATGGTGCCGACGCAGCGCCAAGAGCGCCGGCTTCATCTTGTGCATCGGCTTCATCGCGTTGGTCAGCACCAGGACCTCGAAGCCGCGCGCCAGCGCGAGTTCGAGCATCGCCCCTAATTCCGGGTTCATGAACGGCTCGCCGCCGGTGAAGCCGATCAATTTCGTGCCGAGCCGCAGAATTTCAATTTCATTGAGGTATTCGGCGACTTCGGCGGCGCTCAAATAAACCAGGCGGTCATTTTTGGGCGACGATTCGATATAGCAGTGCCCGCACGTCAGATTGCATAAGGTCCCAGTGTTGAACCACAGCGTATCCAATGATTTGAGGGCAACCCGGGCCCGCCGCTCGCCGGTGGCGGTGACCAACGGATCCTGAAACTTGCGCGGATCGAGCCGCGCGGCAGTCGCCGCCAGCGCCTCGGTCATGGCCGCTCTCCCGGTCTACACCAACGCGATCATAATACGAGATCGGGCGCGCTGTGAGTCATCGCAAGGCCCGACCTCCTTGCTGTCACATTCATGGGTTAGCCTCATTTTCTCGGCCCGCAGCTTGCAGGGAGCGATCCGCCACCCTACTCTGGTAAATCGCGGGCGCGTTTTTGTTGGGTCAGATGGAGCAAATTGTACCGCGGCACATTCGGTTGACGTCGCATCCGGGAAATGCCGGGAAAGCGACAATCCCCCTGCGCTGGGGAGCGGCGAGCGCGGATCTGCGCGGGCCCGTCGTCGCCGGCCCGGCCGATCCGCGCCATAAGAACGCGATCGGCTCCTATAGCGGCTCCTATGCGATCTATCGCGCGCTTGCGGTGGCGACCCGGGCGCTCGCACCCGATCACCGGCCCGATTTTACCGACACCGCACCAGCGGCATTGATCGGGCCATGGCCGCAATGGGCCGACCCCCGGAAGATCGTCTCGCTCGATCCCTACGGGCATCTGGTGGGCGAAGCGTTCGCGAAGGAAATCCGCGCCGGGATCGATGCCCGCCCGACGATCGCAGTCACCACTGCGCGGATCGACCTGCCGGAAATCCGCCAGCGCATCCGCTCCGGGGACATCGTTCCGGACGGAAGGGTGGTGCTCGACACCGGCGAAGTTCGGGTGACCAAGGCGGCAATCGACCCGGTGTGGCATCTGCCCGGGATCGCCGCCCGGTTTGACGTCGCCGAATCTGAGCTGCGCCGCACCTTGTTCGAGGAAACCGGCGGCATGTTCCCGGAATTGGTCACAAGGCCGGATCTCGAGGTCTTTCTGCCGCCGATCGGCGGCACGACGGTCTATATGTTCGGCGACGTGGAGCGGATCGGCGCGCCGGAGACGGTGATTGCCTGCCGCGTTCATGACGAATGCAACGGCTCGGATGTGTTCGGCTCGGACATCTGCACCTGCCGGCCCTACCTCGCGCATGGTGTCGAAGTCTGCGCCACGACGGCGCAGGAGGGCGGGGTCGGCATCGTCGTCTACAATAGGAAGGAAGGCCGCGCCCTCGGCGAAGTGACCAAGTTCCTCGTTTATAACGCGCGGAAGCGCCAAGAGGGCGGCGATCGCGCCGAAACGTATTTTCACCGCACCGAATGCATCGCCGGCGTCCAGGACATGCGGTTTCAGGAGCTGATGCCGGATGTGTTTCACTGGCTCGGCGTCCGCCGAATCGACCGCTGGGTGTCGATGTCGAACATCAAGCACGAGGCGGCGCGCGCCCAGGGGATCGAGGTGGTGGAGCAGGTGGCGATCCCGGAAGGGCTCGTGCCCATTGACGCGCAGGTCGAGATGACGGCGAAAAGGGCGGCCGGCTATTTCGCTCCCTCCGGAGCGCCGAGCCCTACCCAGCTGCGCCGCACCAAAGGCCGCCGCCTCGACGCGTGAGCCCCCAGGTCACAGACGGGCTCTGCCTATTTCACCCCGCGTCAAACATCACCAAGAGACACCCCGTGGCCCGGCTCGACCCGGCCACCCACGTCTTTTTTTGCGACATCGCGACGGTCGGAAGACGTGGATGGCCGGGTCGAGCCCGGCCAAGTGGTATTTATGGGTGGCTGCAAATCCGGACGGATGCCCGGTGAAACCTGGCCAGGATGAAAATGGCGCCGCTGACGCCGAATACCTGCTGAGCGCGGCGGCCGTGCGCGAGCGCTGCGCCATCGTCCTCGCGGCGGCAGAGCGCGGCGAGACGCGCCATTTTCGGCTGGTCCTCGGGCATCTCGACGATGCGGTCGCGCGGGTCGTCCTGGTCACCCGCCGGCGCTACCCCGACCTCGCGGTACCGCTGCACAGCCGGTGGCGGCACTTTTCCGCAGGCGGCGTCGAGCGGGCGCGGCTTATTGCGCCGGGCGCCGATCGGGCGGAAAGGGCGCGGGCAGGGCTCGATCTGGCGGTTGTCTCGGTACTGCTCGATGCCGGCGCCGGCCCGGGCTGGGTGTATCAGGAGGCCGCGACCGGGCAGGTGCTGGGGCGCTCCGAGGGGCTGGCGGTCGCCAGCTTCCACGCGATGGAGGCCGGGTTGTTCTCAGCCGATCCGAGCCGGCCGTGGCGCGCCGATGCCGCCGCGCTCGCCCTCATCTCGGCCGACCGGCTCGGCCATGCGTTTCAGCATGGCCCGGACAATCCGCTCGCCGGGCTGGAAGGGAGGGCGCTCCTCCTGCGCCGGTTGGGCGAGGTCGTGGCCGCGCGGCCCGAGATCTTCGGTGCGCCGGCGCGGCTCGGGCACCTCCACGATTTTTGGGCACCACGCCGCGCCGCGCTGCCGGCATCGGACATGCTGCGTCTGGTGCTGCGCGCGCTCGGGCCGATCTGGTCGGGCCGCCTCACGCTCGGCGGCGTGCCGCTCGGCGATTGCGGGCGTCACGCCGCGGTTGCCGGCGACGGCATCGTGCCGTTTCACAAACTCAGCCAGTGGCTGGTTTATTCATTGGTCGAGCCGCTCGCCGATGCCGGTTTCCGGGTCACCGGCCTCGACCAGTTGACCGGCCTTGCCGAATACAGGAATGGCGGGCTGTTGCTCGACTGCGGCGCCATCGCCCCGCGCGACGATGAGCTTCTGCGCCGCCCGCTCGATCCGTTCGAGGAGGCGGTCGTCGAATGGCGGGCGCTCACCGTCGCGCTCCTCGACCGCCTGGCCGAGCGGGTGCGAGACCGGCTCGGCCTCACTGCCGCCGAGTTTCCCCTCGCCAAGGTGCTCGAAGGCGGCAGCTGGGCCGCCGGCCGCGAGATCGCTGCCGAAATTCGACCCGACGGCGGCGCGCCGCTGGCGATCGCCAGCGACGGAACCCTGTTTTGACAATCCGACTCAGCATGAAGTTCGGGTTATCGTCACCCCCGCGTGATCCCCAGGACAAGCCCGGGGAGGGGTCCAGGGCAACCGCTGAAACCCCGGCCACCCCTGGATTCCCGCTTGCGCGGGAATGACGAGAAAAAAGGAGAGATGCGCGATGCCGCAGCCCGCCCTTTCACCCCAGCCGCCCCCGGTCGTGACGGTCGTCGATCACCCGCTGGTGCGGCACAAGCTCTCCTTGATGCGCGCGGAGGACACCAGCACCTCGAAATTCCGGCAGTTGATGCGCGAGATCAGCCTCCTCCTCGGGTACGAGGCGACCCGGGATCTCGCGCTCGAAGAGACCCTTATCGAAACCCCGCTCGAACCCACCCGCGCCCCGCGGCTAGCCGGCAAGAAACTGTGTCTGGTTTCGATCCTGCGCGCCGGCAACGGCATCCTCGACGGGATGCTCGACCTCGTGCCGGCGGCGCGGGTCGGCCATATCGGGATCTATCGCGAGCCGGCCAGCCTGCAGGCGGTCGAATACTATCTGAAGCTGCCCGACGACCTCCCCGAGCGCGACGTCATTCTATTGGATCCGATGCTGGCGACCGGCAACTCCGCAGTGGCGGCGATTTCGCGCCTCGTTGAGCTGCGGGCGCGTTCGATCAAGTTCGTCTGCCTGGTCGCCGCCCCCGAAGGCATCGAGAAGCTGCACCGCATCTTTCCCGGGGTGGCGATCGTGGCCGCGTCGGTCGACCGCTGTCTCGACGACCACGGCTATATCCTGCCCGGCCTCGGCGATGCCGGCGACCGGCTGTTCGGCACCAAATGATCAAAGGGGCGAAGGCGGCCCTGCCGCATCAATGCGGGCGCAGCCAGGGCGCCCGCCGCTCGTGGGCGATCGCGACGAATTTGGCGCGCTGCGCGGGCGATAGGACCCTCAGGAAATCGAGGGTCTGGGTGGTGGCTTCGCGCTGAAACTCCCGCCGCTTTTCGGTCGCCTCGTCGAAGAGGCGCATAACCTGCGTCACATCGGCCTGCGGTTTGGCGATCTCTTCCCAGGCCTCACCGATGAGCGGACCGACCTGCTCACGCATCTTCTCGGTGCGGCTGCGCATCGCCGCGACATAGGCATCGAAACCGACCCGCTGCTGCGGCTCGAGGGCGAGTTCCGCCGCCCCCGGGCCGGCGCATGCAGGCGGGTCCATGCGACACCGGCGAGGAAGCAGAAATTGAGGATCGCCGAGAGGATCAAGAGGATGACCAGCACCCGCCGACTCGGCCATCCGGTCGGCGCGGTGCCAACCGGGCCGGCCGTCGCCGTGCTCACGTCTGCGAGTCCTCGGTCAGATCACGCATGAAGCCGGTCGAGGGGTCGAGGAATTCGCGCAGAAAGCCATCCTGACCGGCCTGGGGCATCTGGGCGAAAGAGGATGAGGTATCCACGCCGAGCGTGAAGCCAAGCCAGCTCGCCACGGCCATCGCGGCAACGAGGCTCCCCCAGCCCGCCACGCCCCGCAGCGCTGGGCGGTCCCGACGGCGCGGCGGGAATTGTATCACCGTGCCGCGTCGCGGCTCGCCGCCGTCGACCAGCGCACAGGCGCGCACGACAATCGATTGGGGCACCGGGTCCAGCCGCTCCGCGCGAAGGGCGAGCGCGCCCGCCGCCGCAACATCGCCGGCAGCCACCGGATCGTCGGCCAGCCATTCGGCAACGCGCGTCCGATCCTCGGGATCGAGACGCTCGTCCGCCATGCCGGCGAGGTCGAGATAGCGCTCTGCCTCAGCCGCGTCCTCGGTCATATCGAGCGTGCGGCTCATCCGCCATAGCGCCGCGTCGGGCAGGCCCGCCGCCGGATCTTGCCTCTTATCGTCTCCGCGCATTTACCGAACTTTCCTCACACCTGTTCTACGACGGCAGAAGCGACAATATCCCCGCAACTTATAGGTGCCTATCCCTATTGCAAATCGGCTTTGAAGTGAGCGCGCAACTTGACCATCGCCTTGTGGTGCGCGCTGCGCACGGTTTGCGGGTCGATGCCGAGCGTGCGCGCGATCTCGGCCACCTCCATTTCCCGGTCGTACAGCATCGCCAGGATCTCGCGCTGGCGGGGCGATAGGAGCGCGTCGGGCAGTTTGAGCTTCTGGACCGGCTCGACCGGATCGACCGCGAGCTGCGCCTCGGGCACCGCATCGATGTGCACTGAATCCAGCCGCCGCCGCCGTAGCGCGTCGCGCGCGGTGCTGCGCGCGACGATCGTCAGCCAGGTCGAGAGTGCAGCACGCGCCGGGTCGTAGGTCCGCAGCAGCCGGAAATTGTCCTTGCACAGCCGGACGAAGACTTCCTGGGTCAGATCCTCGATATCGCCCTGCATCTGCGCGACGCCACGCACCGCGGCGACGATGAGTCCGCCATAGCGGCGCACGAAGCTCCCCCAGGCTGCGCTGTCGCCGTTCAGCAGCGCGTCCGAAACGCCATCCTGTGCCAATCACGCGCCCCGCTTGGAGCCTTAGGAGAGGGCGGCGAAGAAATCATTGCCCTTGTCGTCGACCACGATGAAGGCCGGGAAATCGACGACCTCGATGCGCCAGATCGCCTCCATGCCGAGTTCCGGATATTCGAGGAGCTCGACCTTTTTGATGCAATCCTGCGCCAGGCGCGCGGCCGGGCCGCCGATCGAGCCGAGGTAGAAGCCGCCGTGCTTCTTGCAGGCTTCGCGGACCTCGGGGCCGCGATTGCCTTTGGCGAGGGTGATGAAGCTGCCGCCGGCCGCCATCAGCGGATCGACATAGCTGTCCATCCTGCCCGCCGTCGTCGGCCCGAACGAGCCCGAGGCGTAGCCGGCCGGCGTCTTGGCCGGGCCGGCATAGTAGATCGGGTGGTCCTTCACGTATTGCGGCAGCCCCTCGCCGCGCTCCAGCCGCTCCAGGAGCTTGGCGTGGGCGATGTCGCGCGCGACGATCAGCGTGCCGGTGAGGCTGAGGCGCGTCCGGATCGGGTATTGCGACAAGGTGCGGCGAACTTCATCCATCGGGCGCGCGAGATTGACCTTCACGACCTCGCCGCCGAGCGTCGTCTCGTCGAGATCGGGGAGGAACTGCGCCGGGTTGGTTTCGAGCTCTTCGAGAAAGACGCCGTCGGCGGTGATCTTGCCGAGGATCTGGCGGTCGGCCGAGCACGACACGCCAATGCCGATCGGGAGCGAGGCGCCGTGCCGCGGCAGCCGGATCACCCGCACGTCATGGCAGAAATATTTCCCGCCAAATTGCGCACCGATGCCGAGGTTGCGGGTCAATTCCAAGACCTCGGCCTCGAATTCGCGGTCGCGGTAGGCCTGGCCATAGTTGTTTCCGGCGGCGGGCAGCGTATCGAGATAGCGGCAGCTCGCCAGCTTCACGGTCTTCAGGTTCATCTCGGCCGAGGTGCCGCCGATGACGATCGCCAAGTGATAGGGCGGGCAGGCCGCGGTGCCGAGCGTGCGGGTCTTCTCGTCGATGAATTTCAACAAGGATTTCGGGTTCAGCACCGCCTTCGTCTGCTGATAGAGGAAGCTCTTGTTGGCCGAGCCGCCGCCCTTGGCGATGAAGAGGAATTTGTATTCCTCGCCCGGCTCGGCATAGAGGTCGATCTGGGCCGGCAGATTGTCGCCGGTGTTGACCTCCTCATACATCGACAGGGGCGCGACCTGGCTGTAGCGCAAATTGGTCTCGGTATAGGTGCGGCGGATCCCTTCGGACAGTGCCGCCGCATCGTCGGCGCCGGTCCACACCCGCTCCCCCTTCTTGCCCATGACGATCGCGGTGCCGGTGTCCTGGCACATCGGCAAGACCTTGCCGGCGGCGATGTTGGCGTTTTTCAAGAGGTCGAACGCAACGAAGCGGTCGTTCGACGACGCTTCGGGGTCGTCGAGGATCGCGCGCAATTGCGCCAGGTGCCCCGGGCGTAGGAGGTGCGCGCTATCGAAAAACGCTTGGGCAGCGAGCAGCGTCAACGCCTCC
>Ga0210394_10006529_pt1 | contig 12599 bp, 12 predicted proteins | sample IncBWC12MmetaG_FD_160121 | JGI IMG/M metagenome (GOLD analysis project Ga0210394, IMG submission 160121) | Forest soil microbial communities from Barre Woods Harvard Forest LTER site, Petersham, Massachusetts, United States - Inc-BW-C-12-M | ecosystem: Environmental > Terrestrial > Soil >... | reverse complement strand
CGAGGTCTTCGGACTCGGCGTAATCACCTCCACGCCCGGCCGGGCCAAATCGCCCCAATCATGGATTTTCTTCGGGTTGCCCTTGCGCACCAGGAACACGATGGTGGAGGTATACGGCGCGCTGTTATTCGGCAGCCGCTGCTGCCAGTCCGCGGGAATCAGTCCGCCCTGGGCCGCGAGCGCATCGATGTCATAGGCCAGTGCCAGGGTCACCACATCGGCCTCGAGACCGTCGATCACGGAGCGCGCCTGCTTCCCCGATCCCCCATGACTCTGGTTGACAATGATGGTATCGCCGGTCTTGCTGTGCCAATGCGCGGCAAACGCCTTGTTGTACTCCTCGTAAAACTCGCGCGTCGGATCATAGGAGACATTCAGCAGCTTGACGGTGGCGGCGGGCAGCGGCGAACTCAGGCCGGCTCCGAGCGCCAGCAGAGCGGCTGCGAGAATCGTTCGTGGGCGCCTCAAGGTATATCACGCAAGGGAATCTGCAGATGCTCCAAAATGCGATCGACCTCTTCCTGGGTTTCCAGCTTCTCGGTCTCCCGCACCAATTTGCGAGGCAGGTGCGGCGCCAGAAGTTCGATGAATTCATACATATAAGCCCGCAGCAGCGCGCTGCGGCGAAAGCCAATCCACGTCGTGTGCCCTTCGAACAAATGCGCTGCATCGAGCACCACCAGATCTGCGTCGGTCTCAGGATCGATGGCCAAACGGGCCAATATCCCCACTCCCAAACCGATACGCACATAGGTTTTGATCACATCCGAATCCCGCGCCGTCAAGGCGACGTCCAGCGACAGGCCGGCGGTCTCGAATAATGCCGGCAGCGAGGATCGGCCGGAGAAACTGAACACGTACGTGACGATGGGAAACTCGGCCAGCTTCTTGAGAGAGAGCTTGCCCGCGGATTCCAGAGGGTGCCCGCGCGGTACTACCACGGCCCGATGCCAGCGATACACGGGCAAGCGCACCAGGTGCGGAAATAGTTCGTCCGAACCGGTGGCAATCGCAAAATCGACCCGATCGCGTGCGACCATTTCCGCAATTTGCTCGGAGGTCCCCTGGTGCAGGTGCAGGCGCACCTTCGGATACTTGGTGCGAAATTCCCGAATCACTTGCGGCAGCACATAGCGGGCCTGCGTGTGCGTGGTGGCAATCGACAGCGTGCCGCCGTCGGCTTTGCGCAGCTCCGCCGAGGTGCGACGAATGTTCTGCATTTCGCGCAAAATGCTGCTTGCGCGCGAAATGATTTCCTCGCCCGCGGCGGTGGTCCGGGTGAGCGCCCGGCCCTCGCGCTCGAACAGCTGGAAACCGAGCTCCTCTTCCAGCAATTTGAGCTGGCGGCTGACGCCGGGCTGCGAGGTATGCAATTGACGCGCGGCCGCGGTGATATTAAGTCCATTTTCGTGAACCGCAACCAGATAGCGCAATTGCTGAAATTTCATGGACTTGAGTGCCCCAAGGTTGGTGAAATTGCCGCTTTAAGCAGCTTTAAGCATATAAGGTTAGCGCAGCCCGCGCTCGAAGGGGGCCGGTGCGCGATCACAATCCGGCATGTCCTCATGCCGCTTAAGTTCTTCAGCGCGCACCTCGATCATCCTATAGTCAGGCGGTGAACAAACCACCCAAACCTCGGCGCGAGCACGCGGCGCATGGCGTTGAAAATGTCCGCTACGCCAACAGCTTAGGCTGCGCGGTTGGATTCCCGCCATGAATTACTTCCCGGTCTTCTTCGACCTAGTGAAGCAAAAGGTGCTCGTCGTCGGGGGAGGCGAAGTGGCGCTGCGGAAAGTGGCGCTGCTGGAGCGCGCCGGGGCATCGGTCACGCTGGTCGCTCCGCAAATACACCCCGACCTCAAGGAGCGTGCCGCCGCCGGCGCGATCAAGCTGACGGTTCGAGAATTCGTTCCGGACGATCTCGATGGCGCGCGACTGGTCATCGTGGCGACCTCGCGCCGCGCCATCAATCGCTGGATCGCCCAATTGAGCGAGTCCCGCGGTATTCCCGTCAACGTAGTCGACGATCGCGAAGCATCGCGCTTCATCGTTCCAGCCATCATCGATCGCGACCCGGTGCTGGTCGCGGTCTCAACCGGCGGCACATCCCCGGTGTTGGCGCGCCGCTTGCGCGAACGGCTCGAAGCATTGCTGCCGAAGAAAATCGGCGAATTCGCCCTGTGGCTGCAAGCGCTGCGCCGGCCCGCGCAGCGGCGCTTGCGCGCAGGGTCCGCGCGGCGCAGATTTTTCGAGCAGCTGGTGGAGGGGCCCGCGGGGGCGCGCTTCGTCGCAGGCGACATCCAAGGCGCGCGACGCCTCGCGAATCAATTGCTGGCCGCGACCTCGATCGCCCCATCCGCCGCCGGCGAAGTGACGCTGGTGGGCGCCGGACCCGGCGACCCGGAACTGCTCACGCTCAAGGCGCTGCGCGCGCTGCAAGACGCCGATCTCATCCTGCACGATCGGCTGGTGCCTCAGGCGGTGCTGGATCTGGCGCGGCGCGACGCTGCGCGCATTTGCGTGGGCAAGGCTGCGGGTGGTGTCGGCAGCACGCAAGCCGAAATCAACGGCATGCTCGTCGCGCACGCGCTGCAGGGCAAGCGGGTGGTACGCCTCAAGGGCGGCGATCCTTTCATCTTCGGGCGCGGTGGCGAAGAGTTGGAAGCGCTCGCGCGAGCGCGGATCAGTTTCTCGGTCGTGCCGGGCGTCACGGCGGCGGCGGGCTGCGCCGCGTACGCCGGCATTCCCTTGACGCATCGTGATTACGCGCACAGCGTCACATTCGTCGCAGGTGTTACCGGGGACGGGAAGGAACCGGATTGGCATGCGCTGGCGACGCCGGGTACTACGACGGTGTTCTACATGGGCCTCGCGCGCCTGCCTCATATCGCCGCCCAACTCATGCAGCACGGCGCCAGCCCAAGCCTTCCCGCCGCCGTCATTGCGCAGGGCACGCTGCCGAATCAGCGCGTCATCACGGCCACCGTGGCCACGATCGCCGATGTCGCTTCGCACGCGGACTTGGAATCGCCGGCACTGCTGGTGGTGGGCGAGGTGGTGTCCCTGCATGCCTCGCTCGCTTGGTTCGGCGATGTGGTGGCGCGGCGCGACACCGCTAAGACGGCGTGACAGCGCCGCTCTCGACCGCGCCCAGGAACCCGCGTTCTTTGATCCAGGCTTTATTGAACAGGCGCGACTGATACTTCGCGCCGCCGTCGCATAGCACGGTGACGATGGTGTGGCCGGGACCCATCTGTTTCGCCAGCGTCACCGCAGCGGCCACATTGATGCCCGAGGTGCTGCCGAGCAGCAGCCCTTCCTCGCGCAGCAGCCGATAGACAAAGTGCATGGTTTGCGCGTCCGAAATTCGCAGCGCATCGTCGATCGGCGCCCCCGCCAGATTCGCAGTCACCCGGCCGGTGCCGATTCCCTCGGTGATCGATGAACCGCCGTCGGTTCTCAATTCGCCGTCTTTGACGTAGTGATACAGCGCACTGCCCGGCGGATCGACGAGCACGATCCGCACCGCCGCGGATTGCGCCTTGAGATAGCGTGCGACTCCCGCGAGCGTTCCGCCGGTGCCGGTGGCGGCGCAGAAGGCGTCGATTTTTCCACGGCAGTCGCGCCACAGCTCGGGACCCGTGGATTCGAAATGCGCATCCCGATTCGCGGTGTTGTCGAATTGATTGGCCCAGACGGCGTCGGGCAATTCTTGGGCCAGGCGGCCGGCAACCTTCTGGTATTGCTGCGGATTGCTGTAGGGCACGGCGGGCACTCTGCGCAGTTCCGCACCCAACGCTTCGATGATCTGGTACTTCTCGGCAGCCTGGTTGTCCGGCATCACGATCACGCATTTATAGCCGCGCGCATTGCACACATGCGCGAGCCCGATGCCGGTATTGCCGGCGGTGCCCTCGACCACGGTGCCGCCTGGTTTCAAAACGCCACGGCGCTCGGCGTCCAACACGATCCACCTCGCCGCACGATCCTTGACCGAACCGCCAGGATTCATGAATTCCGCTTTGCCCAGAATCTCGCAGCCGGTCTCATCGCTCACGCGACCCAGGCGTATCAATGGCGTGTTGCCGATGGAGTCGGTAAATCCATCGCGGATTTTCATTGCGGCTACCTGCATCGAGAGCGGTCGGTTTTTACCCACGAAATTTACGCGATTCGCAAACTCTTTGGGTGCGGATAAAAGAATCCCCGGACTTGCCGGGGAACTCGAGTGGAACTGGTGCTGGGTAAAGACCCTACACGTCCGTAAGTGGAAGATACGCGGCACAAAAGTGCCAAAACGTTCAACCTTGTTGGTGTCGTCCCAGTGTTGCAACTAAGTAACGCTGGCAATAAACACGAACTGCTTCGTACGTGCATGATAGTCGATACTTCAACCAAATCCAATAGTTAACGTGAATTGATTACAGGTTGCTGCACTATGTCAAACTTGTCGTCAATTTGTGACAGGTGTCCGTTTACGGCCACACGCTGGCTTTGACCGCGAAATCCTCGGAACTTGCGCGTATCACGCAAAATCGTTGGCCGGTCGGCGCTTCCATGACCCACCAGGTGCGAACCTCCTTGATTCGCCGCGCTCCGAGTTTCTCCAGGCGCCGCACTTCGGCCGCGATATCGTCGGTTTCGATATCCAGATGCACCCGGCTCGGGTGGCCCACCTTTTGCACCTCGATCTGCAGGCGATGCTGAGAATCCTCGAGTTTCTTGTAAGTCTCGCCCTCGCCCGGCGGCAGGGCGCGCACCGCCATGCCGAGAGCGCTTCCCCAGAAATCCGCGGCACCATCAAGGTCGCTGGTTTGGCAATCGATGATGAATCCGGCAAGTTTGCTTTTATGCATTGCTTCCTCCAAATTTGCGAAATTCACGAGGAGATCCCATGAAGTATCTGCATACGATGGTACGCGTAACGGATATCGAGCAATCGCTGCGCTTCTATCGCGACGCGCTCGGCCTTCGAGAATTATCGCGCCAGGATTACCCCTCAGGCCGCTACACGCTGGTTTTTTTGGCCGCGCCGGGCGATGAAGGCGCGCAAGTCGAACTTACGCACAATTGGGATCCCGAGGAATATTCGAGCGGCCGCAACTTCGGACACTTGGCATACTCGGTCGACGATATTTACGCAACCTGTCAACGCCTCCTCGACCATGGGGTCACGATCAATCGGCCGCCGCGCGACGGCCGCATGGCGTTCGTGCGTTCGCCGGACCGGGTATCGATCGAGCTGCTGCAGAAAGGAGCGGCGCTGCGTGCCGCGGAGCCCTGGGCCACCATGCCGAATACCGGCCAGTGGTAGCGCCGGAATCAGAACATTTTCGACGCGTCTGGAGGCTTGATCTCGACCTGCGTTCGCGACGGGATGTGCTCGCCCGTGATCATCTCGCTATAACCCTGTCCCGGGCCCACCATGGGATAGACGCCGGCGTCGCGATCGATCATGACTTCGAGAAACGCCGGTCCTTTGAAGCGGATGAATTCCTCGATGACGCGCGGCACATCGGCTTTCCGATCGAGCCGGGCGGCATATTTGAAGCCGTCGGCCGCCGCCGCCTTGACGAAATCCTTGGTATGCAGGCTTTTGTCGCTGGCGCTCAGGCGACCCTTGTGGAATAGCTTCTGCCACTGCTTGACCATGCCGTCGCCGAAGTTGTTGAGCACGATCACCTTGATGGGTAAATCGTAAGTGGTCACGGTTTCCAGCTCGCCAATGTTCATGCGGATGCTGGCGTCGCCGTCGATGTCGATGACCAAGCGATCGCGCCGCGCGAACTGCGCGCCGACCGCCGCCGGCAATCCGAACCCCATGGTGCCCATGCTGCCCGAAGTCAGCCACAGCCGCGGGCTGCGGAAATCGAAGTACTGCGCCGCCCACATCTGATGCTGGCCGACGCCGGTGGTGATGACGGCCTCGCCGCGCGTCAGCCGATTGATCTCCTCGATGACGTAGTAGGGTTGAATGAACTCGCTGTCGCGCGCGTAATTCATGGCGTATTTCGCGCGCAGCACGTCGCAATGCCTATGCCAGCCCGACCAATCGCGCTTGAATCCGCTGCGCCTGCCGAACTCGAGCAGAGCGCGCAGCGCTTCCGACATCAAGCCCACATGACTCCAATCGACGCGCTTGACCTTGCCGATCTCCGAAGCATCGATGTCGAAATGCGCAATGAATTTGGCTTTGGCGGCGAACTTGGCGGGGTTGCCGGCGACGCGATCGTCGAAGCGTGCGCCGAGCGCGAGCAAGCAATCGCAGTCATCGACCGCGTAGTTGGCGAACGCCGCGCCATGCATGCCCAGCATGCGCATCGACAACGGATGCGTGGTGTCGACGGCGCCTATTCCCATCAGGGTGGTGACCACCGGAATCTGCAGCTCCCTGGAAAATTCGCGCAGTTCCTGCGCCGCGCTGCCGTTGATCACGCCGCCGCCCGCATAGATCAACGGGCGCTCCGCGGCTCCCAATGCCGCGAAGAAATCGGCGCAGGCAGCCTCGGGCAATTTGGCTGCCGTCAAGCGGTTCATCCGCTGCCGGTAACCCGGAACCGGCAAGCTCCCCGATCCATGAAACACGCCTTGCCAGTTCTGCACGTCCTTAGGCACGTCGAGAACCACGGGACCGGGCCGGCCGGTACGCGCGATCTCGAATGCGGTGCGCACCGTGGCCTCCAATTTATCGGGAGCGGTGATCAAGAAGACGTGCTTGGCCACTGCGCCCATGATGCTCGGCACGGGCGCCTCCTGGAACGCATCGGTGCCGATCGCGGTGGTGGGCACCTGGCCGCAAATGACCACAATGGGCACTGAATCCGCCATGCTGTCGCGCACCGGAGTGACGGTATTGGTGGCGCCCGGCCCGGAGGTGACCAAGGCCACGCCGACCCTGCCGCTGGCACGCGCATAGCCCGCCGCCATGAACCCCGCGCCCTGTTCATTGGCCGGGACGATCAGAGGCATTGCGGAATCGTGTTCCGCGTTGTAGCGAAACACGGCGTCGTAGATCGGCAAAATCGCGCCGCCGCTGTAGCCGAATATCGTATCGACGCCCTCGTCGGCCAGAATCTGGACGAGCATGTCCGCGCCGGTCATGGTGCGGCCCGCCAGTGGATGCGCGGCTTGATTCTTGAGGTCGTAACGGTCCTTCACCTTCGAAAGCCTAGCAGTTCCCGCTCTGGCGCCCAAGTGTCACCCCCCGTATCCTTCGCGGATGCACCATCTCATCGCCATACTGCTGCAAAATGAAGCCGGCGCACTGACGCGCGTCGCCGGCCTCATATCCAGCCGGGGATACAACATCGAGTCGCTGTCGGTGGCCCCCACGAATGATCCGACGGTTTCACGAGTTACGCTCGTGACCGTCGGCTCGGATCATGTCATCGCGCAAATCAACGCCCAGCTCTTGAAGCTGGTTGATGTGGTCGCGGTCGAGGATATGACCGGCGGCGACACCCTCGCGCGCGAGCTGCTGCTCATCAAGCTGCGGATTGCGGCCGAGCACGTCGAATCCGTAGCCGCGCTGCTGCGCCGTGTCGGCGGCAAGGTGCTGGCATCCAACCCGTCGAGCTACATCGTCGAGCTCACCAGTACCGAGATCGAGATCGGTGAATTCATCGCCAAAATCGGCGCATTCGGCGAGATCGTCGAAGTGGTGCGCAGCGGCGTGCTCGGCATTTCGCGCGCCAACCCGCGATTGCATGCGGTCAAATGAGGATTTTCATACGCTATGCCTGAAATCGAAGTCGCGCCCGCACATGCCGCAGATCCAAACACCCGCCGCGTGGGGATCTTGATAGGAATGGTCGGTATTCTATTGTCGGTGGTCACCATAGCCGCGCACCGCGCACACACACAGGCAGTCATTCACCGCACGGAATCGAACGATCAATGGAGCTTCTATCAAGCCAAGAAAATCCGTGAAAACACCGAGGAAGTGGCGCTGACATTGCTGCAGACCTTAGGTTCGGACCCGTCCAAAACGGACGCGGCGTCGCGCAAGCTCGAGGCCGCACGCCTCAAGCACGCAGCCGACGCGGAACGGATTCAGGACGATGCGCACGCCAAGGACGAGGAGACCAAGACCGAGGAGCGGCGCGCACTGCGCTTCGACATCGGCGAAGGATTGCTGGAGCTCGGCCTGGTGCTCTGCTCGCTGTATTTCTTGGCGCGCAAAGCGTTTTTTCCGGTTTTTGGCGTGCTCTCGAGCATCGCCGGGGCTGCGATGGGCGTGACGGGCTTTCTGTTGTGAAAGCGCGGCTTTCGCGGCGCAGCGGCAGCGCACTCTCGCTGCTGGGCGCGCTCGCCATGCTGGCTGCAGTTGCTGCGGCGGCAGCCGCTGCGCTTGCGCCGCCGAGAGTGGAAGCTCGCTCGGACGATCTAATGGCCGTTGGGGTGGTGCGCCAAGATCGGATGGTCATTCATCTCAGCCGTTTAGCCGACAATTCCCCGGTGCGGGATGCCGCGATGACCGTGGTGCTGCGCGGGGCGGCGCATCCGGCCACCGCCGAGACCGATGGCAGCTACACGCTGCAAACCCAAGATCTGGCGCTGCCCGGCGCCGCAGCCGTCGAATTTCAAGTGAGCCAGGGCGCGATGCATGAGAGTCTCAAGGGCAGCCTCGAAATCGCGGGCGCGGCCGGCCAATCGGACGCGAAAAGCAATGCCCGGCAGCTGTGGTGGTGGGTGCTCAACTTCTCGGTGTGCATCGGCTTTCTCTGGCTGTTTTCGCGGCGGCGCAAGCGCGCTGAAAATTAAAAGCTCTGCATCGTTTGCACCAGGAACTGGACTTTCTGGATCCCGGCAATGTTATTGAGCGGGAACGCAAGATCGAGGTGCAGTACGTTGCCGAGGCCCGAACGCGTATTGCCGATGCGCAGTCCGAAACCCACGTCTTTGAGCAGCCCCGGATCGCTGTTGCCGACGACTCCGGTGCCCCAGGTACGGCCCACATCCGCAAACACCGCGCCGCCGACGCGAACCAGGCGATAAGGATACCAATCCGTGAAGAATCTCTGCTCCACCGTCAACAGCGCCCGCGATGTGCCCGACTCGAAGCGCAGCGGGTAACCGCGCATGCCGTTGTCGCCGCCCAGCAGCAGCTGCATGTCCGGGTCCAGCATATAGGTAGTGGTCCCCGAAAGCCCCGCGTACAACAACCAATTCTCATGCCATCGCCAGTAGTATTTCGCGGCGGCATCCGCGATCAGATTGCGCGCGTGGCCTTGCTCGAGGCGCGAGGAAAAATCGCTGGTCAGGAACAGCTGCTGTTCCGCCGGCAACTCGAGTCCGCGCAGCGCCTTGGCGGCCAACATGACGGCGTCGTGGTTGGCGCCGAATGAACTGTTCGAGAGGCCTATTTCGCCGCTGATTTCGCTGCCGAAATACAGATCCTCGGTGCGGCCGATCTCATTTTCATCGCCGATCTTTTTGTACCTGTCCTGCAGCAGGTCGAATCCGGTGAAAGGATACGACAGGGTCCGGTCGGGCGGCAGCAGCGATGGCGGCGTCGGCGTCGACGTTCCCGGCGTCGGCAGGAACACATTGCGGTCGTAGCGCATGCCGAAGGTCCAGCGCCTGGTCCAACCGTCGATCAAGCCGTTGGAAAGTCCGCCGCTCAATTCGTATGCGCTTTGATTGTCGTTGAATTGATCGACGATGTTGCCCAGGTTGTAGCGGGACACCGTGCGGTCGAAACTCAATGCCGCGACTTTCGTACTCCAGCCCGTATCCAGCGAATAAAACGGGTGCTGGACCAACGCCGAGCGCTGCGAGCCGTCGCTGGAATCGGAGTAGGAGATGGCGGAGGTCCAGTGCGATCCGAACACGTTGGGATCGGACAATGCCACGGTATCGGTGGTGCGATCGACGGTGCTGCCGCGCGACACCTGCACTGTTTTTCCCCAGCCCAGGAAGTTCTCTTCTTCCAGATTGAACTTGGTGGAGTTGGTGCCGCCCGAACGCCCGAAGGAGATGCCGGGACTCAAGGTCCAGACATCCTTGGTGATGACCTTGATATCGACCTTGCCGTCCGCGTAGTGCACGGGAACCACACGAGCGTCGTAGATGAAGGTCAGCATGCGCAGCGCCCGCTCGGTTTCCGCGAGCTTGCGCGCTTGGTATCTCTCGCCGCTTGCGAACAGCAGCTGCGCCCGAATGGTCGCCGGCTTGGTACGGATGTGCAGACGATCTGCGAGCCTGTACAACTTGTTGGTCTCACGCTCGTCGCTTTCGTCGAAGATGTTGCGGATATCGAGGTCGACCCTGCCGATCACGGCTCCTGCCGCCTCCATGACCGTGTCGCTGGGAACATCCGCCGGCCGGGGGTACTCGATGCGGGTGTGTTCCTGGTCGGTGAGCTTCGCCGCATGTCCCGGCTGTGCGAGCGCCGCGGTGATGAGGGTGAACGCGATCAGGCGTCCGCCGTCGGATGGCCTCATTCGGCGATTGGACTACAAGGCGGCGTTGTCGCTCTCGCCGGTGCGGATACGCAAAACACGCAGGATGTCAGTGACGAATATCTTACCATCGCCCACCTTCCCGGTTTTCGAAGCGCCCACGATGGCTTCCATCACCTGATCCACGAGCTCGTTTTTGACGGCGACCTCGATGCGGGTCTTGGGCACGAAGTCGACCACATACTCCGCGCCGCGGTACAGCTCGGTATGTCCGCGTTGCCGGCCGAATCCTTTGACTTCGGTGACTGTCATCCCGGAGACGCCAATTTCCGAAAGGGCGGCGCGCACGTCGTCCAGCTTGAAGGGCTTGATGATGGCGGTGATCAATTTCATTATAGACTCCGGTCAACGTTGGGCCGTCAGCGCAATACTATTACGATTGCCCCGATCAGGCACACATTATCAGCATGGCGAGGACGGGTTCGAAGTGACGGTCCGCAGCAGCAAGGAGCGATTTAAGCGATGTTCGGTCTAGCTATTCACGGCGGCGCGGGCACCCTGCCGCGCGCCGAAATGAGCGGCGAGGCGGAACAGAAATATCGCGCCGGCTTGCAGGAGGCGATCGACGGCGGTTTCGCGGTTTTGCAAGCCGGCGGGACGAGCCTGGATGCGGTGACCCAGGCCGTTGTGCGGCTTGAAGACAATCCCTTGTTCAACGCCGGACGGGGAGCCGTGTTCACGGCCGACGGCCGCAACGAATTGGATGCCGCGATCATGGACGGCAGCAATCTGCAGGCCGGAGCCGTGTGCGGCGTGACTCGAATCCGCAACCCCATTCTGTTGGCGCGCTCGATCATGGAGCAGTCGGACAATGTGATGTTGGCGGGCGCCGGCGCGGAGGAATTTGCCTTCAGCCGCGGCTTTTCTTTCGTGCCGCAAAGCTATTTTTATACCCCCGAGCGCTGGAAACAACTCGAACGCATTCGCAGCGGCGATACCGGACTTTCCGCGCTGACCATTTCTCATGTGGGCACCGTGGGAGCGGTCGCGCTCGACAGCCACGGGCGGCTGGCCGCCGCCACCTCGACGGGCGGCATGACCGGCAAGCGCTATCAGCGCGTCGGTGATTCACCGATCATCGGCGCGGGGACCTATGCCGACGACCGGTCATGCGCCGTATCCGCCACCGGGCACGGCGAGGTATTCATCCGTGCCGCCGTCGCCCACGATATCTGCTCACGCATGCGCTTTGGCGGACGCAGCTTGGCCGAGGCGGTTCGCGAAGTGGTGCTCGACGAATTGCCGGCGCTGCACGGCGAGGGAGGGGTCGTCGCGATCGACGCGCGCGGCGAAATCGCCATGGAATTCAATTCCGAGGGCATGTTTCGCGCCAGCAGAACAGCCGGGGCGGAGCCGCAGATCGCAATCTATCGCTGAGCGGTCCGCGGCGCCAAGTCTGCGCGTTAGGCGTCGACCTGACTGCGGCGCTTCTTGAAGCGGCCCGTCGTCATGTTGTGGTATTCGGCCTCCATCACGATGACACGATTTCTGCCCTCTTCTTTGGCGCAGTACAGGGCTTCGTCGGCGAGCTGAATCAATCCTTCGAGACTCCGATTGACGGCCGGCAGCACGAATGCCGCGCCGATGCTCACCGTCAGCCGGCTGGCGACCCGCGAAGCATCGTGCGGAATGTTCAGTTCGGCAATCGAGCGCTGAATACGCGTCAGCACCTCGGCGACGTATTCGTGGCTGGCCTCATACAAAACGATTGCGAACTCCTCGCCGCCATAGCGCGCGACGAAGTCCAGCGGCCGGCGCGCGCACTGGCTGAGCGACACGGCGACGGCGCGCAAACATTCATCGCCAGCCTGATGGCCGTAATGATCGTTGTAGTCCTTGAAGCAATCGATATCCACGAGCAGCACCGCGATGCGTTTTGCCTCGCGCACGGCCTGTTGCCAAATCCGTGTTATGTATTGATCGAACATGCGCCGATTCTGGATGCCCGTCAGACCGTCGCGCGCCACCATTTCGCGCAGCAGGCATGCCTCTAGAAAGCGCTTGCGGCTGGTCTTCTCGTGCATGTACGCAACCGATGCGCCGAACAGATTGGTGCCCAAGACCGCCAGCGCGTCGTGGCTGAATTGGCGGCCGGGCAGATTCAGCGCGGTGCCTACTGCCAGGAACATGAACATC
>Ga0210394_10006528_pt1 | contig 12599 bp, 8 predicted proteins | sample IncBWC12MmetaG_FD_160121 | JGI IMG/M metagenome (GOLD analysis project Ga0210394, IMG submission 160121) | Forest soil microbial communities from Barre Woods Harvard Forest LTER site, Petersham, Massachusetts, United States - Inc-BW-C-12-M | ecosystem: Environmental > Terrestrial > Soil >... | reverse complement strand
GCGACGTGATAGGGTGTCATCGCCGCGTCAGTGGCTCCCTCCGGGAGGCACACCGTATCACCAGCTAAATTAGTGACGTAGTTGCCTTCACCGTCACCGCGACAAATTCCACGAACGTAGCCGATGTCGTGGCACAGTAGCGACACGGTGAAATGCAGCCAATCGCGCGGCGTGACGCCGCCGACGCTGATGTGCCGGCCGCGCAGAATCTCTTGCCCAACCAACGTGACCATCATGGTGTGATGAACGTCGTGGTAGGCCGCATCGGTGGTCGCGATGGTTTCAAGGGCAAGTCTAGCAACAAAACTGATGACGCCAGGATAGCCCGGTTCGAGCAGTCCGTAGGTCCGCTCATACGTGGCCCGAAGCTCGTTAGCGAAGGCTTCGATCACGATCTGTGTGGGGTTGAACATCTTGCCGAACTTGGATTGGGGTCACCGCGTCATTTTTACAGGAGGGATTGGGACCTGTGTTACTCCCATGGTCTACTGCCAGCGAGATCGTCGGCCACTGATCATACCATAAATGTCCCGGCACTGGTGGCCGATACGCCGCGTTGAGTCTTGCCTGGATGCAGCCGCTATCCACACCCTGGTTGGCGTCCACAGGCTGATGGAGACGAGCGTCGCCTGAAAGACGCGGCAACGTGCACGTCAAAGACTGCTAACTCACGCTCCCGTTGCCACGATTTGTGTTGGCCGGCCGCTACGTCGTCAGGAACAGTCCAAGCTCTTCCAAATCGTGCTCGAACTGGCGGCGAAGCTCCTCTTTCGAGAGACCGTTGAGCGACGGGTCGGCGTTCGCATCGTTCGCTATCTTCATCGTGGCTATGCGCGGATGCTGATAAGACGCCATTTTCTCGGCAACCACGAAGGCGTCGCGCGCGGCATTTTGCAACTTTTCAACGCTGTTCGATCAGCATCTGTGGAGAACTAACTATCTCTCGTGCTGGACGGCGGCAGGCCACGCCACGGTCATCCTCGGGACACAATCGCTCGTTGTCTGTTTAAGCGCAAGTGTGCCAGATAGTGTGGGAGTATCGGGTATGGCGCGTCTTTCGCTCGAAGAAGGCCGTAAAGAGGTTGGGTTGTTGTTGGAAGTTGGGGAGAAAGAGTTTGACAGCGGCAATCCGTTAGGTGCGTTGTCGATGTTATTCGAAGCACAATGCGCACTCAGCGAAATATTGCAAAGCGAAATGGAGAAAGCTGAAGGGTCGGGTTTGACCGTGGGTGCGTCTAGATGCTGTGCCGAAATTCGCACGATTGGTATCACCTCAAAACTATTGCATTGAACTGGATGAGATGGCCGAAAGCTCCGTCTTGGCCGGGCCTTGGAATCCCTGTCGGTTGAATCTCATGGTTTAATGCGATGGAGTCAGAGCCTTGAGAAGGGAAGCGCGGCCAGCGCTGCCTCGAAATTCACCAGCTTCACATCCTGTGAGCGCAATCGACACAAAACCGAGCGAGCGAAATAGCCGCATCCTTTAGTAATGCTAGGATGGATTAAGACGCCTCCTGAAGGAACACTTTTTGTTGTCGACGGTGATTTCGCAGCTAAGGCGCACTGGTAGGCAAGTCGGCCGCTAACCGGCCGCTAGGCGGCGACGGTTCCATCTGGGCCCGCAGGTTACGCATAATGTCCGCGATGCAAGTTCGGGAAGCTACTTCAGTACAGCCGAAATCCCCTGCTGCCTCTGTGTAGCGGCGTTCGGCTACCTCCAAGGCGCCAGCGCGATGTTCAGGCGGAAACGCAGCAATAATTTCAGCTATTCTTGGAACCGCCGCAAACGCCACCCGCACAAAGCTTTCCTCGTCTGAATTCCACGTCGCTCTCATAGCGGTTACCCGTGTGGTTACGCTGCAAGCCTTAAGCTAGCGCGAAGTGCTTAACGTGCCGTTAGAGTGGCACTCAATGCCCGCGGCGGGGCGGAGCGGCCTCGCCTGACCCTCCTGTACGATCCGCGATGCCCGGCCGCTCTCTCGTCAGGTAAAATCCAAGTTCCTCAAGCTCCTCCGTTACGAACTCGTTTTGAAGACAGCTATATTCTCGACCTCCCTAACGGCCGGCACTGGGGGGCGGAATAAAACTTGAATTTCCATGTCGGAAAATCTTCTTTGTTTCAATGACATGAAATAAATCACCCCCGCCTCAGCCCGTTTATCCGCAGATATTTGGCGAGCACGCGAGGTATCTGCATTGCTTTCGGGGCGTCGTTGGTTTCGCGTCACGACGCGTTGCTACTTTCGACATTCCTAACCTCCTTCCACTCCCACGTCTCCGCAGACCGCCGAGGGCTTGCCCACGGGGTATGATGCGCGGGCTAAAGTTTTGCAAACAGTTTGGAAAGCGTAGGAATTACGTGGACCGATGATCGACGGCGTTGCAAAACGAATGCGGCCGATTCAATGGCGTAAGCTGAAAACCGGTAATCTACCGTTGAACTATTCCCCACCTTCGCGACGAAGGCAGCGATTCGATTAAAGAAAGATTGCGGAGACAACATCTAAGGCATCTCGGCCGTCTTTCCAAGTCGGCTTTCCCCGACTTAAATCGCAGCCGCCGCCGCCTTAGTTTGCCCGCGGCGCGACACGCCGAACACCACAGTGCCGATGCAGAGGATGCTGCAGGCCGCGGAAAATACGAATACGGCGCGCGGCTCTCCGCGATCCATGAAATGTCCATAGACCACCGGCGCGATCGCCGCGCCGATATTGAATCCGGTGCTGACGAAGCCGAAGACGCGCCCGATCGCGCCGGGCGGCGTCACCGCGCGCACCAGCATGTCGCGCGAAGGCGGCGTCACCCCGACGAAAAATCCGGAGAGCGACGCCATGAGGACGAGCGCGACGGGCGAGAAGTCGATCAGGCCGATGAGGACGGTGGCGATGCCGGCGGCGGCCAGGCCGAACGCGGCCACGGCGACGTGCCGCTCGGTCCGTGAGGCGAGCACACCCCCGACCAGAACGCCGAAAGCGTTCAGGGTCAACAGGCCGGTCAGCGCCACGTTGGCGAGCGTGTTGGAGGTGCCGTAGAGCGCGCCGAGCGCGACGACGAGGAACGTATTCAGCCCGCCCATCAGCGACAGGAGAATAAAGAAGCAAAGATTGAGAATGATCGGCGGCGAGAAGAGAAGCCGCCATTCACCGCTCGCGAGCCGGTCCTCGCGCCCGCCATGATGGCGCTTCGCCGCCCATTCCTGATCGGGTACGGGCCGTTGCGCGAGGAGGATCGCCAGCACCGCGAAGCCGAGAATGGCGGCGCCGACATAAGCCCCACGCCAGCCGAAGCGGCTCTCCATCGCCAGGAGCGTAGCGGGCGCGACCGCGGCGCCGAGAATCCCGGCGAAGGTGTGGAACGCGAAGATGTGCCCGAGCCGCGCCGGCGCGCTGTGATGCGCGAGGAGGGAATAGTCGGCCGGATGATAGACCGTGTTGCCGAGACCGGCGAGCGCGTACATGGCGACGAATATTGCGAACGAATGGACAAGTCCCGCGACCGCAAAGGCGACAGCGCCAAAGGCGACGCCGGCGATCAGCACGAAGCGCGGACCATAGCGGTCGACCAGAAAGCCGGCGGGGGTCTGCAACAGCGCCGAGACGACATTGAAGGCGGTGAGAGCCAGTGCGAGATCGGTGTAGCTCACGCCATAGTCTGCGCGCACGAAGGCGAACAGTGGCGCCAGCACGATCATATAATAATGACTGAGGAAGTGTGCCGCGCAGACCGGCGCGACTACCCGCCATTCGCTCGCTCGGCGCGCCGGGACGGAAACCGCCTGCGTCATCGGCCGGAATGTCCGCTGCCGCGCCCATCGGCGTCGCGCAGCGCCTGCCAGATCCGAAACGGCGTCAACGGCATGTCGATATGGCGGATGCCGCGATCGGCGAGCGCATCGATGACCGCGTTCATCACCGAGGTAAGGGCGCCGGCGCAGCCGGCTTCGCCGCAGCCCTTGACGCCGAGCGGATTGGTCGTTGCCGCCACCGGATGATCGGCAAGGACGAAGGAAGGCACGTCGGCCGCGCGCGGCATGGCGTAGTCCATGAACGAGCCGGTGAGCAGTTGTCCGTCGCGGTCATAGACGGTCAACTCCATCAACGCCTGGCCGATGCCTTGAACGACGCCGCCATGCAACTGCCCGGCGACGATCATCGGATTGATGACGACGCCGAAATCGTTCACGCAGGTGTACTTGACCAGCTCGGCAACGCCGGTCTCGGGATCGACTTCCACTTCCGCGATATGGCAGCCATTGGGAAAGGTCGCGCCGCCCGGCCCGTCGCTCACATGCGCGACGTCGAGCGATTGCGGCGCATCGGCCGGCAGCCTGGCGCCGTCGCGCAGTTTCTGGGCGAGATCGAGAATCGAGATCGCGCGATCCGTTCCGGCGATGCGGAACTGGCCGCGGGTGAACTCGATGTCGGACACAGCGGCCTCGAGCACATGGCTCGCGATCTCCTTGCCCTTGTCGATGATCTTCACGGCGGCTTCGGCAATGGCGGTGCCGCTGTGCATGATCGATTTCGAGCCGCCGCTGCCGCCGCCGGTGATCAGGCGATCGCTGTCGCCCTGGAGGATGGAGATCTTCTCCACCGGGATGCCGAGTTTATCGCTCAGCACCTGGGCAAATGGCGTGGCGTGGCCCATGCCGAAATCGAGCGTGCCGGTGATGATCGTCACCGTGCCGTCGCCATTGAAGGCGATATCGGCGAGTTCCTTTGACGGCGGAGCGGTGACCTCGAGAAAGTTGCCGATGCCCAAGCCACGGAGCTTGCCGCGTTTGCGGCTCTCGCGCTTGCGGCGGGCAAACCCCTTGCCGTCGGCGAGCTCGAAGGCTTGTTTGCTCAGGGCGATAAAATCGCCGCTATCATAGGTCATATCCGAGGCGGTCTTGTAGGGGATGTCCTTGCTGCGGATCTGGTTGCGTCGCCGCAGCGTGACCCGGTCGATGCCCATCTCGGCCGCCGCGGCGTCAATCAGCCGCTCCATAAAGTAGTTGCCCTCCGGCCGGCCGGCGCCGCGATAGGCGGAGACGTGAGTGGTGTTGGTGAAGACGCATTTCGCCGCGACCTCGATCAGCGGCGTGCGGTACATGCTCTGCACATTCTTGACGATGTTCAGCGTCCCCATCAGCGGCGCTACCGGCGAAAGGAACGCTCCCATATTGGCGAGGCAAGTGATGCGCGCCGCGAGAAAGGTGCCGTCGGCTGCGAGCGCGAGCTCGCCCGCGACCGCATGATCGCGACCGTGGCTGTCGGAGACGAAGCTGCCGGAGCGCTCATCGGTCCACTTGACCGGCCGTCCCAACGCGCGGGCGGCGTGCAGCAGGCAGATATATTCGGGAAATACCGCAGCCTTCATGCCGAACGAGCCGCCGACATGGCCGGTCAGAATGCGGACATCCTTCGGCGTGACGCCGAGCGCCTCGGCGACGTTGGCGCGCATCCCGTTGACGCCCTGCGAGGCGACGTGAAGGGTGAAGCGGTTGCCGTCATAGGCGGCGAGCGCCGCGCGCGGCTCCATGGCGTTGACCACGACTCGGCTGTTGAGAATGTCGAGGCGGGTGACGTGCGCCGCCCTGGCGAAGGCCGCGGTGACGGCTGCGGTGTCGCCGAAATGATAGTCGAGCGGGACATTGCCCGGCACATCGTCGTAGAGGAGGGGGGCATCGTCGCGCACTGCCTCGTCGGCCGCAATCACTGCGGGGAGGGGCTCGATGTCGATCTCGACCGTTTCGGCCGCGTCCTTGGCGGCCAGCACCGACTCGGCGACGACGCATGCGACAGGGTCGCCGACATAGCGCACTTTATCCTTGGCCAGCGCCCCGCGCCACGGCTTCTTCATCGGCGAGCCGTCGCGGTTCTTGAACGGGATGATGCATTTGAGCGGCCCGTAGGCTTGCAGATCGGCGGCCGTGTAGACGCCAAGCACGCCCGGCATGCCGCGCGCGGCGTCCAAATGGATCGCGCGGATGTTGCCGTGAGCGTTGCGGCTGCGCACCATCACCGCATAGGCTTGCCCGGGAAGGCTGACATCGTCGGTATAGCGGCCTTCGCCGCGCAGCAGCGTCGGGTCCTCGCTGCGCGGCAAGGATTGCCCGATGGCAAATTTCTCGACCGCCAATCGCTCCGCTAAATCGTCCCCCGGCAATTTGTTCGCCTGCGGTTGGGCAGGCCGCTGCAAATTCACCACTGTTCCGATCCCGCAAGCCTTCAGGCGTGACATAAGGGAGTTGGCAGAGGGCGACAAGCTGGCGCGGAGCATGGCTCATAGGCGGTGCGAGCACAGTATTGGCCCTGCCGTCCGCGACTGATACATTTGCTTGATTTTGAGCTTGAACACGCCCGCAGCCGTCGAGCCGCAGTGCTCCGGCGCGGCAGGAAGGCATTGGATGAACGGGGAGGCCCCGCCGACCAGCGGGCACGACGGCCGCAAAGCGCCGCGGCGGCGGCCGCGTTGGGGCCGCCGGACGCCCTACGGCCTCCGCCGCGATGGACTTCATCACAACGATGCGCACCAGCCCCGGAACGAGCGTTCCGACGGCACTTACGCAGCGCTTGACCTCGGCACCAACAATTGCCGTCTCCTGGTCGCTCGCCCTACGGCAGACGGTTTCCGCGTCGTCGACGCATTCTCCCGTATCGTGCGCCTGGGCGAGGGGGTGGCCGCTTCGCGCCGCATCAGCGAGGCGGCGATCACACGTGCAGTCGAGGCGCTGCTGATCTGTCGCGACAAGATGCGCGCGCGGGGCGTGCGGCGCGCACGGCTCATCGCCACCGAGGCCTGCCGCGCCGCCGAGAACGGCGAGGCATTCCGCGCCCGCGTCGCCGAGGAAGCCGGTCTTGAGCTCGAGATCATCGATTCGGCGACGGAGGCGAGGCTGGCAGCGGCCGGATGCACCGAGCTTTTCGATCCGGCGGCGGCCGGCATCATCCTGTTCGACATCGGCGGCGGTTCCTCCGAGCTGGTGCGCCTCGGCCGTCCCAACGGCGCCCGCCGTGGGCCGCCCGCGCCCGACATCGTCGGCTGGGTTTCGCTCCCCTTCGGCGTGGTCACGCTCGCCGAGCGTTACGGTGGCACCGTGGTGCCGCGCCAGGTCTACGACGCCATGGTCCAAGAGGTCGGCGGATATGTCGACCAGTTCGCGGCCGCGCATCGTTGCGACCTCAACGGCTTCCATATGCTCGGCACGTCAGGCACGGTGACCACGATTGCCGGCGTGTTTCTCAACCTCAAGCGATACGACCGCCGGCGCGTTGACGGCTGCTGGCTGTCCGACGACGAGGTTTCGCGCGTGGTCGGGCAGCTGATAGACATGAGCTTCGACGAACGCGCTGCCAATCCCTGCATCGGCAGCGAGCGCGCCGACCTGGTGCTCGCCGGCTGCGCCATCCTCGACGCCATTCGCCGCGCCTTCCCGTGCCCGCGACTGCGCGTCGCCGATCGCGGCCTGCGCGAAGGTATGCTGGTCGAGATGATGCGCGCCGACGGCGTCTGGGGCGAAGCCTGACGGATCATGGCACGGCTCAAACGGGAGAAGCGCCGGACGCCGTCGTCGCGGGCCTGGCTCGAACGGCAGATCAGCGATCCTTACGTAGCCCGCGCCAAGCGTGAGGGATTTCGCTCGCGCGCCGCTTACAAGCTTGCCGAGATCGACGACAAATATCGTCTGCTCAAGCCTGGAGCACGGGTGGTCGATTTAGGCGCCGCGCCCGGCGGCTGGAGCGAGGTCGCCGCCCGACGGGTCGCGCCGAACGGACGCGTGGTCGCGATCGACATTCTCGATATGAAGCCGATCGCCGGCGTCGAATTCCTGAAGCTCGACTTTCTCGACGCGACAGCGCCGGAAAGGCTTGCGGCGATGCTGGGCGGCAAAGCCGACATCGTGCTCTCCGACATGGCGGCGAATGCGACCGGCCACCGAAAGACCGACCATTTGCGCATCATGGCGCTCGCCGAGGCCGCGGCGCATTTCGCGCGCGAGATACTGCGCGGCGGCGGCAGCTTCCTCTGCAAGGTGCTGCAGGGCGGCGCCGAGGCGGCGCTGCTGTCCGAGCTCAAGCACGATTTCGCCGGCGTCAAGCACGTCAAGCCGCCGGCGAGCCGTAGCGATTCGGCCGAGCTTTATCTCCTTGCTCGCGATTTTCGCGGAGCGAAGGGAGAGCGGCTCTAGCGATCTTTGTCCGTCGCGGCAGGGCGCGTACTGCCGCCGATGAGCTCGATGCCGGCATCCGGCCGCAGGCGCCAGAAGATCAGGCCGGCCGAGGCCGAAAGGAGGCTGACCACGAGAAAAGCCGGCGGGAAATCGCTTGCGCCCATCGCGTCCGCATGTTTGAGCCGCAAGGTGATCTCGACGATGAGCGCGCCGACGGCGACGCCGGTCGATAGCGACAATTGCTGCGCCGCCGAGACCATGGCCGTCGCCTTGCTCAGCTGCCGCGGCTCGAGCTCGGCATAGGCGATGGTGTTGATGCTGGTGAATTGCAGCGAACGAAAAAAGCCGCCGGTGAGCAGAATGGCAACCATCGCCGCAAACGGCATGCCCGGCACGAAAAAGGCGCAGGCGGCGAGAAACGCGCTGCTGATCAGGCTGTTGTAGAGCAATACCCGGCGGTAGCCGAAGCGGCGGAGCACGCTCGCGGCGGCCGCTTTCATGAAGATCGCACCGAGGGCGCCGGTAAAGGTGATGAGCCCCGACTGAAACGGCGTCAGGCCGAATCCGAGCTGCAGCAACAGCGGCAACAAGAACGGCAAAGCGCCAATGCCGAGCCGGAACATGAACCCGCCGAAGACGCTGGCGCGGAAGGTCGGCAATTTGAACAGCGTCAGATCGAGGATCGGCACTGCCGTGCGCCTGGCGTGGACGACATAGGCCGCCGATGAAATGGCGCCGACGCCGATCAGGGCGGCAACGACGCCCACCGGCAAGAACGCCAGCCCCATGACCGACAGCCCGAAAGCGAGCCCGCCGACGCCGAGCCCGGACAGGACGAAACCGACAAAGTCGAAGGGCTCGGGCCGCTCGGCGTGAACGTCCGGAATGTAGAGCGTCGCTAGGACAATGCCGACCAGGCCGATCGGCACATTGATGATGAAAATCCAATGCCAGGACGCGTAGGTGGTGATGAAACCGCCGAGCGGCGGACCGCTGATCGGGCCGACCAGGGCGGTGATGGTCACCAGCGACATGGCGTTGACCAGAACGCGCTTGTCGATGCTGCGCAGCAGGATGAGACGGCCGACCGGCGTCATCATCGCTCCGCCCATGCCTTGAATGATCCGCGCCAGCACGAATTCCTCCAGCGAGCCGGACAGCGCGCAGCCGACCGAGCCGAGCACGAACACGCCGATGGCGATGCGGAAGACTTTGCGCGCGCCGTAGCGGTCCGCGACCCAGCCGCTCGCCGGGATGCAGATCGCGAGCGCGAGGAGGTATGAGGTCACTGCGAGCTTGAGCGCCAGCGGATTGGTGCCGAGCGCCTGCGCGATCGCCGGCAGCGAGGTGGCGATCACCGTCGAATCCATGTTCTCCATGAACAGCGCGACCGCGATAATGATCGGGACGATGCGGTCGTACGGCCTCGGCGGCGTGCTGACGGGCATCTGCGGTTATTGGCTCGCGGCCGGGCCGGCTTTGAGCCGGCGCAACCCCTCGGCCGGCTGCTGGAACGCCGGATCGATCGCCAATGCCGCGCGGAAATCGGCGATGGCGCCGGCGTTGTCGCCGAGCCGTTCGCGGATCAGGCCGCGCGTGGAGAAGGCGCTGGCCGAATGGGCGTTGAATTCGATGGCGCGATCGGCGTCGGTTTGCGCTTCGACATTCTCGCCGGCGAGATAATGCGCCCAGGCGCGATTGTAGAAGGCGAGCGCGGCGGTCGGGGCGAGTTCGATGGCGCGCGTGTAGTCGGCGAGCGCGCCGGAAAGGTCGAGCCGCTCGCGCTTGGCGTTGCCGCGATTGATGTAGGCGTCGGCTGAGCGCGGGTCGAGCCTGATCGCCTCGTTCAGATCGGCGATCGCCCGCTCGTAGTCGCCCTTGGCGTGCCAGGCGCTGCCGCGGTTGTTGTAGGCGGCGGCCGTCGGATTGAGCCTGATCGCCTGGTCGTAATCGGCGATGGCGCGATCGAGATCGCCCTTGCGCCGCCAGGCAATGCCGCGATTGTAGAAAGCCGCGGCGTAGTTCGGATCGGCGCGCAGGGCCTCGTCGTAGTCGGTAATGGCGCGGTCGCGGTCGCCCTTGTCGTCGAAGGCGTTGCCGCGATTGTTGTAGGCGATGGCGAATCTGGGATTGAGCTTGATCGCCTGATCGTAGTCGGCGATGGCGCGATCAAAATCGCGCTTGCGATAGAAGGCATAACCGCGCTCATTATAAGCGCCGGCATGCTGCGGGTTGAGCCGGATGGCCTCGCTCAAATCGGCGAGGGCGTGGTCGAGATCGCCGTCGCGGCGGAATGCGATCCCGCGATCGTAGTAAATACGGGCGTTCCTGGAATCGAGCCGGATACCTTCGTTGTAGTCGGCGATAGCGGCGTTGCGGTCGCCCTTGTCGTCATGCGCGTTGCCGCGGTTGTTGTAGGCCTCGGCGTTGGTCGGATCGAGGCGGATTGCCGCGTCGAAATCGGCGATGGCGCGATCATAGTCGCGCTTCTGGTAGGCGATCAGGCCACGATTGTCATAGGCAAGCGCGAATTGCGGTGACAACTGGATGGCATGATCGAAATCGGCGACGGCGCGGACGAGATCGCCTTTCGCCCGCCAAGCATCGCCACGGTTGTTGTAGGCGGCGGCGAAATTCGCATCGATGCGAATCGCCAGATTGTAGTCGGCAACGGCGCGGTCGAAGTCGCCTTTTTCAAACCAGACAATGCCGCGATTGTTGAGCGCCGAGGCGTTTTTCGGGTCGAGCTTGATCGCCTGATCGTAATCGGAGATGGCATGGTCGAGGTCGCCTTTGCGCCGGAAGGCAAGACCGCGATTGAAATATGCCGCGGCGTAGTTGGGCGACAACCAGATCGCCTCGTCGTAGTCGGCGATGGCGTGGTCGAAATCCGCCTTCTCGTCGAAAGCGTTTCCGCGGGTCATCAAAGCGCCGGCGTCCGTCGGATCGAGCCGGATGGCCTCGTCGAGATCGGCAATGGCGCCATCCAGATCGTGCTGCGCGAAGCGGACCGCGCCGCGATCGGAGAAGCTGCGCGCGTAGTCGGGGTTGAGCTTGATCGCCTCGGTGAAATCGCCCAGCGCCGCGGCGAGATCGCCCTTGGCGCGCGACGCCATGCCGCGGTCGTGGTGCAGGATCGCGAGATTGCCGGCCTGATAGCGCCCGGAATTGAGGAGCGCGGTGCAAGAGGCGATACGCTCGTCGTTTGTGGCGCGCCACTGCCCGGTGCAGCGGCGCTCATCCGCCCCCTCCTGGGTGCGCGCCGCCACGGCAAATCCCAGCATCAAGGCCAAGGCCAGAACGGTCCGGAGGGTAGAAGGAAAGTGCGCCGACCTGCGCGGCATCATCGTTTCACCCGGCGGACGAGGGTTGGGCATGGCGAATCCCGCCCGTCTCGCCTGCCCGGCCTCGGTTGCCGCCAATCTAGCCGCCGTGCACTCGCCGGCCAAGCCGTGCAGGCAATCTCTGCCACCGGATAACACCTCAAACCGCGGCGAGCGCGATGCTAGAACAGCCGGTCCGAGCAAAGCCCGCGCAACCTATGAAGCCAGCCATTGTCGTGACCGGCGCCGCGTCAGGAATTGGGCGCGAACTCGCGCGCGTAGCGGCGCGCGAAGGCCTGCCCATGCTCCTCGTGGATCGGTCGCAATCGGCTCTCGACGAGCTTGTGGCGGAGCTCGGCAGGTCCGGGGCACAAGCCAGCGGCTTGTGCATCGATCTTGCCGAACGCGACGCCGGGTTATGTCTCGAGAATGCGCTCGCCGAGCGCGGGCTTCATTGCGACGTGTTGGTGAACAGTGCCGGCATAGGCCTGTACGGGCCGGTTGCGGAAGCGGATCGGGAAGCGCAACTGCGCCTTCTCGACGTCAACATGCGGGCGTTGACCGAGCTGACGTTGCGTTTCGTTCCGGGCATGGTCGCACGACGCCATGGCGGCGTTCTCAATATCGGCTCGATCGCCGGCTACATGCCGGGGCCGAACCTCGCGCTCTACAGCGCGTCCAAAGCCTATGTGAAATCGTTCACCGTCGCCCTTGGCGCCGAGTTGGCCGGCAGCGGGGTAACCGTCACCTGCCTCGCCCCGGGCGTTGTCCGTACCGCCTTGTTCATGCGCACGCCTTTGGGTGTAACGCGGCTCAACAAGATTTTGCCGCGCGCCGACGCACCGAAGGCCGCCGCGGCGGGCTGGCGGGCATTTCGGGCTGGCAAACGGTTGGTGATTCCAGGGCTGGCGAATCGGATCATCGTGCGGGGCAGCGCCTTGCTGCCCGAAGCGGCGCTCCTGCGCCTGATCTCCTTTCTATCGCGGATGCGCTGATTGCCGGTGCCACCTATGCATAGGCGCTCGGACATGCTAGGAACCGCCGCCAACCCAAAAGCGGGCCGTCGAAGTGGATGAGCAGGCGGGCAGAGCGAGCCGCTCCCCGCGCAGGTTTTCGCCTTT
>Ga0210394_10006524_pt1 | contig 12604 bp, 7 predicted proteins | sample IncBWC12MmetaG_FD_160121 | JGI IMG/M metagenome (GOLD analysis project Ga0210394, IMG submission 160121) | Forest soil microbial communities from Barre Woods Harvard Forest LTER site, Petersham, Massachusetts, United States - Inc-BW-C-12-M | ecosystem: Environmental > Terrestrial > Soil >... | reverse complement strand
CACCTCGAAATATCCTTGCAAGAGTCGCCGAGCAACAGGGGGATGAACTCCCCGGGGCCAAACAGGATCCACCTACTTAGGCAGAACCACGGTCTTGGGATCGACCGTGACCTCCTTCAAACGGGCCACCACTGCCGGTGTCCCGCCTTCTTGGTGACGCCCGCCCAGGTATTTGGCGAGGAAATTCTCCGCAGCCATGAGGGAAGCCATGTTGTTCACGGGACGCGCGAAGCCGTGGCCTTCGTCGGGAATCAGCAGGTACTCCACGGGAAAGCCGCGGTCACGCAGCGCGATGACGATCTGCTCGGACTCGGCGTGGTTGACTCGCGGGTCGTTGGCGCCCTGCGCGATCATCAGCGGCGTCTTGATCTTGGCGGCCGAAGTCAATGGCGAGCGCTCGACCAAGAGGGCCTTACCTTCCGGCGTGGTCGGATCGCCCATGCGCCGGTAGAACATCTGGCGTCCGGCTTCCCAGTAAGGTGGAATCGAATTTAGCAAAGTGATCAGGTTCGACGGGCCAAACAGGTCCACCGCGGCCGCGTAAACGTCAGGTGTGAAGGCCACTCCCGCCAGGGTCGCGTAGCCGCCATAGGAGCCGCCAAAGATGCCCACCCGTTTGGGGTCGGCGATGCCCTCGGCTATCAAGTACTCTGCGCCCCAGGTTACGTCATCCTGCATCTTGCGTCCCCATTCGTTGTTGCCGGCGTCGATAAATTTCTTGCCGTATCCGGCCGAGCCGCGGAAGTTCATACTCAAGACGGCGTAGCCGCGGTTGGCGAGGAACTGAGCGTACGCGTTGTAACCCCACACGTCCCGCCCCCAGGGTCCACCGTGAGGAAAGATGATCGCGGGCAGGTTCTTTGCCGGGATACCTTTGGGCAAAGTGAGATAGGCTGGGATCAACAACCCATCAGAAGACTTGTAGCTAACCGGCTTCATTTCTGCCAGGGACCCGCGGGGAAGGTTTTCGCGAACCTTGAATTGAAGCGAAAGGCTGTGGTTCGTGCGGTCGAACAGGTAGCTCTCGCCCGGTTCGGTATCGCTATTTGCAAGTATCAGCCATAGGTGTTCATCGTTGGTAACTGAGACGCGGCGCACGTCCTGGCCGGGTAAGTTTTTCCCGAGCCATTTGAAATCGGCCTCAAAGCGCTTGTCGCGGAAATAGCGGCGTACACGGTCGTCTTCATAATTAGTGTTCGTCAGTTCATCCGTGGCTTCGGAGAAAACCGCTGTTCCAAAATCAACCCTTTTCAGCGGATCCGATTCTACAAGCTCCGTCTTGCCGGTTTCCGGATCGAATAACTCCAGCGCGGTCAAGTCCAGGTCGGCGCCTCTGTTTGTCACCAGGTAGGCGCGTTTGCCATCCTTCTGGAAACGGACAATGTCGCACTGTTCAAACACATTGCAGGAGTAAACCTTGGTGAATTTGTCGGCATCCACGCGAAGGATTTCCGTGTCGCCATTTTCGGCAGAACGGCTGGCCATGCGCAGGTTGCCCTGCAAGTCAAACGTCCAGGCGGCGATACGCTCTGTGTTCTTGCGCAGTAGCGTCTTCTCGCCTGTGGACAGTTTCAATTTGTAGAGGTCATGCCAGGCTTTGTCGCGATCGTTCAGTCCGATGTAAATCACACCGGGGTCGCTCTTGGGAAGGTCATAAATTGCCACGCGCACGCCTTTTAAGCCTGTCAGGTCGCGTGAGGGCGGGGCTTCGGCGCCGGCCGCGGGCTTCGCTGCGGGGTCAACACCATAGATGTTGAAATTTTCGTCGCCGTCGTTGTCCTTGACGTAAAGAATGTATTCGCTGTTGCGCGTCCAGAAATAGCCAGGGACGGGGCGTTTGGTTTCCGTCGTAAGCAATCTCGCTGCGTTGAATGGCTCATCCACGCCCTTGACGTAGATGTTACGCGTATCATGCCATGGCTTCTGAAATGCCAGGTACTTTCCATCAGGGGACAGGACTGCGTTGACGATTTCCGGATTGCCGAAGATCAGCTCGCGGTCAATCAGCGGCGGCAGCTCGACGGCGGAAATTTTCTTACCACTTGTCTGCGCTCCGAGCGACGTTGCCGCCAAAGCGAGACACAAGAGAAACTGGAAGAACTTTTTCATAGCAACGGTCCTTTCTACGCGGGAACTGAAGGATTGAAACTTGAGCCTGCGAGAATGCGCTCCGATTTTTCAAGCGTAAGCTGAGTGCCCTCGATATGCGTCGTATAGTGCGCCTCAAGCACAAGGGCGCGCTTTTGCATCCGGCGATCCAGTCCTCGGAAAGCCTGGCTGCGTCGAGAAATCCACGCGCCCGTTCGATCCGCCTCAACTCTGGCGTAATCGAATTCGTATCTCCAATTGAGCAGCAAAGCTCATCTTTTGGGACACATCCGCACGCAATTGTAGTCCAGTAAGGCCCATCCGACCGCAGGACATAATCCAGCGCTTAATCCAGCGCTAGGTCAAGCCTAACCGCCGAAGGACAGGAGCAACTCAACGGGAATAATCGGCGGAGGAGCAGAGTTCCCGCCGCTTTCACCGCCGTCAACGGTCATGACCGCTACGCGGATCCCTCGCGGTCGCCCTTGGCTTGCGGACAAACTGGTTTGTCCACCATCGAAATCGAGAAGCTACAATCACAGGTAATCAGCGATCACAACGGCTGCTACTGTAACACCCCAGTTTTCAAATTCTTAGCGTTCTATATAGATAGGGGCCTAAGACTGTTTCCGATTAGCCAGTTAATGGGCCATGTCCCCAGGTGTCACAAAACGGAATCAAACACGAGCTAGTTCGCGTAATTAAGCCTCAAGCCGTAGCGCCGCGACTGGGTCGACTTGGCTTGCTCGCACCGCGGGTACATAGGCGGCGGACAGAGAAACCATGCAAAGCAATAAAGTCACGATTGCAAGCATCAGTGGATCCCAGGTCTGAACTCCGAAGATTGAACTGACGGTTATGCTGGTCAGCGCAACACCCAACGGAATTCCGGCTAAGACTCCATAGGCCGTCAATCGCAACGCTTGCCTGACGACCATCCCTTGCAGCTCAAGGGGAGTGGCTCCAAAGGCCGTCCGAATAGCCAATTCCTTTCGACGGCTTTGAACCGAATATGTCATGAGACCGTAAAGGCCTGAAGCGGTGAGAACCAGCGCAATAGCGCCGAAGATCGCCAAGACCGTCAGGTAAAACTCGTAACGCGCGGAAGAAGCGGCGAGTGCCTGACGCATGGTGATCGGCGGTGCCACAGGTTGTCCCCCGCTAAAGCTGACAAGCACCTGTTGCAGCCTAGGTACGAGCGAGCTCTGTGCTTCATCCGTGCGAATCGTCCATATAAGGGGTAAGAGCTGATTGTTGCGAGTGTTCATCCAGTCTGAAACCTGAGCCACGGGGATGTACATCGCCGGGTCCCGGTCGAGGCCCGCATCGTTGACGTCGACAACCACCCCCACGATCTGTCGCGGCGGATCCTTTGCCCAGCCCCTGCCGATCTGGACAAAGTCGCCAATCGGATTGGCGTTTATTTGGATCCAGTATTTGTGCATCATCGCATGGTTTATCAGAACTACTAGCGCCGAATTTTCGTTGTCTTCATCGGTAAACACCCGGCCGCGCATCAGCCTGATGTGAAATACTGTGAAATACTCCGGTGAAACACTTCGCCAGGTAGCCGTGCCGTTGAAGCGTCCATAAATCTGGTCGTGCTCAAGGATCGTAAACGGCATCTGGAGGCCGGCCAGCAAGGGAAGGGCATTGGTGGTGGCAACAGCATTCACGCCTGGAATCGCCTTAATCTGTCCCTCAGTGTAGCGGACCAAGTCCGCAACTTCGGCTGTTCTGTCGAAACGCGGGTTGTTTAGCGACATATTCAGCGTAACAACGTTTCGCTCGTCAAAACCACGGTTGATTGCCCTCTTCGCCACAAAAGTGCGCATCAACAGTCCCGCTCCGAGCAGCAACACAAGAGACAACGACATCTCGACGATCACCAGTGCCGCGCGCCAACGATTGCGCCCGAGGGTCATCCCGGATCTGGAGGCGCTGTCATTCGCGAGCACATTGATGTTGGTCTGGGACGCCTTCAGGGCTGGGACTAACGCACAGAGAATTCCGATCACAAGCGAGACCAAAAGCGTAAAAACGAATACCGTCCAGTCCAGTGCTATCGAAGAACCGTTCGCGCCTAGCCGGAACAATTCGTCCGGACTCATAGCGAGCACTGCGTGAACGCCCACATAGCCAAGAAGTAGGGCGCCAAAAGCAATGCCCAACGAAAGCAGTAGGCTCTCCGTCAGAAGTTCCAGGGCAACCTGCTTGCGCGACGCGCCCAGTGCGAGCCGGATGGCAATCTCGCGCGAGCGTCGGCCAGAACGCGCCAGGAATAAGGTCGCGACGTTGAGGCTGCAGATGGCCAACATAAATCCGGCGGCGCCCATGAGGATGTAAAGAGAGGGCCGCACGTCACCCACGACGGCGTCTCTTAGCGGAATGACCTCCGAGAATCCTGAGGTGAACGCATCTTCCAAATCTGCTTTTGCAGGTTTCCTGCCCGACCAATCAATCGCGTCGCTGAAAACATTTTGAGCCTGGTCGACGGAGAGCCCGTTTCGCATTCGGGCAACGACACGGACCCTCGGGATGAAATCGACGGAATCCGGATCAGCGCGGAGGGGAAACCAGACGTCGGCGGATGACTCGAAGTGCGCATCACCCGCGAGCACCCCAACCACCATATATGAGATTGCGTTGAGGAGTATGCGACCTCCGACGGGGCTTGCCTTGGAACGAAAGTACCGCTGCCACAACTCGTTGCTGATCACAATTACATTCGGGCCGCCGGGACTATCCTCTCGCGCGGAAAAGGCGCGCCCCAACATCATCTCGGCGCCGAAGACGTGGAAATAATCTGCCGATACGCGAGTAGCTTTCAGCGTGCTGCGATAAGCACCTTCCTCGAAATTCAGCTCTGGGACGTTAACATCAGAAGCGGCCATCGACTCAAAAGATGATGCGTTCACACTACGCCAGAAGACGTACTTCGGAATCGACACCAAACTTTGGTTGCCGATTCTTGTGGAGGTGATTATCTGCACAAGCCGATCGGGCTGAGGATAGGGCAGTGGTTCCAGCAGCACCTTATCCACGACGGAGAAGAGAGCGGATACCGTCCCGATTCCCAGCGACAGGATGACTAGAACCGTGAACGTAAAGCGCGGATTACGCCCGAGTGCCCGTGCAGCTGACCACAGTTGCGAAGCGCGGATCATCGGCCCCATCTGCCTATCTTCTGCCCGGTTACAAACGCGAAATAAGCTGGACAAATTTTCGTTTGTCCTTGAAGTACGAAATACATAGTACTATAAAGCTGGTATCCATGAGACCAAAGGTGAACACCAGAAGACCACCCGTCAGGTGTCCAACCAGATGTTGATGGCGATGTCCTCCTGCCGAGGAATATTCATGAAACGCTTGACGCTCACGCCAGTCCTCGATAGCCTCCCCTGGATCTGTGGCATTGTCGATGATCGAGGTGACATATTGTCGATAGTCGTAGTATCAGCACGCCTAAGCCTTCAGACCTGCTGCAGGGAACACTAGATCTCCTGATCCTCAAGACTATTGCGACGGGGCCGCTTCATGGCCGGGCGGTTGCCAAGCGCATTCAAGTGCTTTCCGGCGAGGTCCTCACGGTCGGCCAGGGTTCCTTATACCCTGCACTACATCGACTCGAACGACCAGGCTGGCTTCGCGCCGAGTGGAAAGACTCTGATCTTGGGCGCCCTGCCAAGGTTTATTCATTGACGCGTGCGGGTAGGAAACAACTCAACCGCGAACTTGATAGCTGGAACAGACTCTCCTCCGCTGTCCAACTCTTAATCGAAACCGCTTAGGAACAATGCTTATGCGAGTCTATCGCGTGTTCATGCACCGCCTTCGTTCAATATTCGAGCGATCTCGGGCAGATGCCGATCTGCAACTCGAGATCGAAATTCATTTGGAACAACTCATCAAGGAGGCAGTGGCTTCCGGTATGAGCGAATCCGAAGCTCGCATAATGGCGCGCCGCCGGTTTGGTCCGATGGAGAAAACCAAAGAAGAGTGTCGCGACACGAGACCGGTAAACGTGATTGACAATTTCACGCGCGATGTACGGTACGCGCTGCGGATGATTTGGATCAAACGAAGTTTTAGCGTGCCCGCGCTGCTTTCGCTCGCCCTGGGAATCGGCGCAAATACTGCGATCTTCGGTGTTGTCAATGCCGTGCTTATTCGCCCCCTTCCCTATGCTGAGTCGGAGAAGCTGGTAGGTGTTTCTAACTCCGCAGTTTTTTCAGGCCAGGTCATAACCGACTGGCCCCTATCGCTCGAGATGTACGCCGCCTATTGGGAGCATGCACGAAGCTTTACCGACTTCGGCGTTTGGACGGCTGGCGCGGCAGCGGTTACCGGTGCCGGCGACCCCGAACAGGTTGCGACCGTAGCCATGACTCACGGAGTGCTCTGTGCGCTCGGCGTGCAGCCCTATTTGGGCCGCTGGTTCTCCAACGCAGATGAGATGCCCGGTGCGCAGAAAGCTGTGATCCTTTCCCACAAATATTGGCTGCGAAGGTTCGGCGGTGACAGGCGCGTACTGGGTCAGTTGGTCCTCATCGATTTCGTCCCTTATCAAGTGGTTGGAGTGATGCCTCGAAGCTTTGAATTCTTCAACCTTGACCCTGATGTGTTCCTGGCCCAAAGCGTAGTCAGCGGCGCTCCAGGATCCGAAGACGCCGATTATGCCGGCGTCGCCAGGCTTAAGCCCGGTGTTAGCCTTGCACAAGCCAATCGAGACATAACGCGCGTACTGAGTATTCTGGGAGCGGGGAGCACTCTATGGCGGCAAGCACTTGAGGAGCTGCGAGTCCAACCCAACATCCATCCGCTGAAGCAGGATGTTGTCGGAGACGTGGGCGGCGTTCTCAAGATTCTGATGGGAGCGCTGGTAATCGTGTTGTTGCTGGTCTGCGCGAACGTGGCAAATCTGGTGCTGGTGAGGGCGCAAGCCCGGCGCGAGGAGTTTGCGATTCGGACGGCGCTTGGTGCTGGTCGGAGGCAAATCGCTCGTCAACTAATCGTAGAGAGTCTCGCCTTGGCTACACTTGGCGGCGCTGCCGGTTTGGGTCTCGCGTGTGCGGCGCTTCGGGTGCTGGTAGCCCATGGACCGACAGCTTTACCTAGAGTGAGAGAGATTTCCATCGACTCAACGAGTATCTTGTTCGCGCTGGCCTGCTCCTTGCTATCGGGCATGTTGTTTGGATTCATAGCGGTCCTGAAATCAGGCCTGAGCAGCAGGCTACAAAACGCGCGAGGCGTCACCCCGAGTGCTGAGCACTTGCACGCACAAAATGCATTTGTTGTGGCGCAAGTGGCGCTTGCCCTGGTGTTGTTAGTCGGGGCAGGGTTGCTGGTTCGCAGCTTCATCGCGTTGAGCGCCGTAAAACCAGGCTTCACTCACCCCGAGCAGATTCAGACCATCCGGCTGCTTATTCCCGAAGCTCAGATACGAGAGCCGGAGCGAGTGGCCCAAATGCAAGCAGATATTCTCCACGAAGTTGCCGCTATTCCCGGAGTTACGGCGGCGGGGTTCGCCACGGCTTTGCCGCTCGAACTGGAATACCATAACGGCAACCCCGTCTCTGTTGAGGGTAAGACCCCAGTTGGCAGAATCCCCCTGAACCGAACTATCAAGTATGTTTCCCCAGGCGTCTTTGCCGCGCTCGGGACGCGGCTGATCGCTGGCCGGGATTTCGCATGGAGCGATCTGGTCAGTCAGCGACGAGTGGCGATCGTGTCGGAGAACATGGCTCGCGAAAATTGGGGCGACCCACCGGACGCGCTCGGCAAACGCATCCGAATCGGCACAGACGGCCCGTGGAGCATCATAGTGGGCGTTGTGGAAAACGTCTATGACGATGGTGTCGATGAACCGCCCCCTGCGCTGGTCTACTTTCCGGGTGTTCGCCGCAGCGTCACCTTCGCGTTGCGGAGCAGTCGTGCCGGCACGGAAGGCCTGCTGAAAGAAATCACAATGAAGATCCACGGCGTGGACTCCAGCTTGCCCTTGGCGAATGTTCGAACTCTAAGCGACCTTAATAGACTCGCGATGGAACGCCGGTCGTTTGCGCTTGTTCTGCTTGGAATCGCCGCAGCAATGGCCGCTACGCTTTCGATCATCGGCGTCTACGGTGTTCTTGCTTATGCTGTTGTGCAGCGTCGCAAAGAGATAAGCATCCGTGTCGCAGTGGGTGCCGAGCCCCGAACGATCAAAGCTCTTTTTTTGCGGCAGGGCCTAATACTTACATGCCTTGGTGGTGCGGTTGGATTGGTTTCAGCGCGAGGGGTCTCCCACTGGATGGCGTCCCTACTTTTTGGAGTTTCGCCGGGCGATCCACTAACTTATGGCGTTTCAGGTGCGGTTATTCTAGTGGCCGCATTGGCCGCTAGTTACCTACCATCGCGCAGAGCCGCATCGTTAAATCCGATCGAGGCGCTACGAGGCGATTAAGTATGGGCTCTTCGCCTAATTGTCCAAAATGACCGACAAAAACACCGCTTACGGACGGAACGTGTGGCTTGAACCATCGCTTGGACATTTCGGAAGCATCGTTTGCCGTTTCGGCGCCTGTAAGTCTTGTAAATCCGAAGTCTAATTAAATGCCCGCTCGGAGGTCTGAACCATCGCGTGGCCGGAAGAGCAGAATCGGAAGCATCCCGTGACCGTGGGACCATAGCCCGACCACGTCACCCGGCTCCCGAAATCAGAAACACTAGGCCCCCGGCTCAGTGAACAGCCACCCTTGATCCAACGGCCGCTAACAATCCACATTTGTGCCTTGAAGGATAATTGGCAGTGAATTGAAGCATAAAATGGCAGTCGACCGTCCAGAAGCCCTTTGAAATCAATCGTCGTGTGCCGACGTCTGTGCAATGTTTTGAAGGATAAGTTGGCAGTAAGTGCAAAATGGAAGCATAAGATGGCAGAAAGTGCAGTCAGAAATCGCCGTCCGGCGAGGAATGATCGTGACGTCAAGCACGTTATCCTCTGCTTCTTACAGTTCAGGACACTTCACGGCGCGCGACCAGAGCAATGTTGAACGATTTAGGAAGCATAAAGTGGCAGTCACTGCCAATTTATGCTTCAAGGCACAACATTCCCGGCCAACCGATGGTTCAAGAGCGGTCAAGCGAAGTTGTTCCCAACCTTTGAGGTGCCCCCCCTAAAATGTCGCAAAAAAATTGGGCACACTTGCCAGAATTTGAAAACCCGTCGTCATGTGATGACTATCCCAGCGCTCAAACCTCAGGACAGGGCCTTCCGAAGATTTTCGCGGGCGACAGCCAATTGTGGGTGAGCGGGCGTCAAGCGGCTTTCAAGAATTGTGACGGCACTCTTGAGCAGGGGCACAGATTCAGTGCGGCATCCCAAAATAATTAATAGGCTGCCGAGAGCATGTCTGCCATCTTGTATGAACACGAGGAGCAACCAGTTGTCACTTTTGAGATCACCACCAAAACAACCAAAGGCCGTCACCGTTCAAGCCCGTGTCGAAGAATCGGTAAAGACTCTGCTGGAATGCTATGCGGAGTTCATCGATGCTTCGCCGTCTTATGTGATTATCGAAGCCGTGGCTGGCGAATTGTTATTTCTCCAGCAACAGGGCATATAACATTGCATCCTGTTGCCGGGTTAGCGCGGGTTGCACTGGTGGTCGCTGATTTTAAAGACATTCGCGACGGATAGCATTTTCGGCAGGGACAGACATGATGCGCGATGCTGGATAAGTTGCGATAAAGGACCTTGTCATTCGCTACCGCCATTGAAGATTCTGTCCCGTGTACAATTTGGACGTAAAGACAGCAGATACATAAGATCCGGAGTTATCTGGGAGTTCCATGTCGGGAGTAGCGCTCTTGATCCGGATAGGATGTAGGCTGTCGGATGAGGAGTCCAAAGGCATCGCGGGAGCACCGCGGGGGCGGGAGATGAGCCTGAGTTCAGGACGCTGCCCTGCGCTCGAACTGGCCTTGGCCGTTCTGCTTTTAGTCCCGGTCTGCGCCTTAGCCTTGGCCAGAGCGGGCGACAGTGCTGACACATCCTCGCTCGATTCTCCGGTAGACACTGAAACCATCAGGCTTCCCGTCGTCGAGGGTAAGGATATCCGCTTTGCACGGATATCCAACTCCCAAGGCCTCTCTCAAGTTAGGGTTTCGGATATCGTTCAGGACGACCAGGGGTTTATTTGGTTCGGGACATGGAACGGCTTGAATCGCTATGACGGTTACAATTTCAAAGTCTTCAAACATGATCCGGAACGCCAGGAAAGCCTCAGTGGGGTTTACATCTATTCGCTGTTTAAGGACCGCGCCGGCACGATTTGGGTCGGAACAGACCAGTTTCTCGAACGCTTTGACCCGCTTACGGAAAAATTCAGTCATTATCATTTCGATGTCCCGGATTCAAGTCGCTTAACGACGACCGTCAACCAGATCAGCCAGGACTCGTCGGGCATGTTATGGCTGTCCACTCGCAAGGGACTATTCCGACTGGATCCCGTCACGGGTAAGACCAAGCACTTTTACCACGACCCGGGCGACCCTTACAGCCTCGGGGATAACGACATCAAATCCACCGGTGAGGACAGAGCAGGCCGGTTTTGGGTCGGCACCAGCCAGACGCTCGACGAATTTGATAGGAACACTGGAAAAGTGAAGAGGCACGTCCTTACAGGGGAGTCGGGTATCGGGCTCTGGTTCCACGAAGACCGTTTCGGCGTGTTTTGGATCGTCTACGGCCCAGACGGCTCCATCGCCACGTTCGATCCCAAGACGAACAAACTGACTCGCTACGGACTCGACTCACGAGGCCCCGAGAGCAACTTGAAGAACCCGGCCTACGCCCTGCTGGAGGACAGCGAAGGCACCATGTGGTTTGGAACGGCGGTCCGTGGATTGCTCAAGTTCGACCGCGAGCATCGGCGTTTCATCAGCTACCACAACCTCCCTGGTGATAGCGACAGTCTGGCCGACAACCGAGTCATAGCCCTATTCGAGGACCGCGAAAAGAACATTTGGGTCGGCATGCACGAAGTGGAGCCACACTTCTTTGCTACCAGGCCACCGCCGTTTACAAAATTTACGAACCCCTCCGGCAGTCGCAACAGCATAAGTCCGGGTCTCGTTGGGGCCCTCTATGAGGATCGGCAAGGCGTTTTGTGGGTCGGCGTCAATCGTTCGCTGGTGCGAATCGATCGCAAGACCGGCTGGTCCTCCAGCTTCCAGCCAGGCGCCGGGTCTGAAGTGCTTTCGATCATCGAAGACGGACCAGACGTTCTTTGGATAGCAGGCACAAATCCGCTGTTGCGTTACAACCGGAAAACGGGAGAACTTCGACGCTACATCCACGACCGCTCCGACCCCTCAACCTTGTGTAGCGGTGTCGTACAGCGGTTGCTTATCGATCATCGGGGCACCTTGTGGGCTGCCACGTGGGATGGTCTCTGTCGTTTCTACCCGCTCACACAGCGGTTCACAACCTACAAGCCTGACCCGAAAACCCGAGGCCTGAACTATTACGCCATCGCAGAAGACCCACAGGGAAACTTGTGGCTTGGCGGCAATTTAGGGCTGCACCGATTCGATCCAAACACCGACCAGTTCACGGTCTACAGCCACAAGTCCGACGACCCGCACAGTCTCAGCGACAACCGCGTAGTCGCCATCTATTTCGATCGCGCAGGAAGCATGTGGGTTGGCACTCAAAACGGGCTGGACAAATTCGATCCCAGAACAAGCACATTTGTGGTTTACAACGAGCGCGATGGCATGGGGGGGAATGTCGTTAGCTGCATTCTCGATGACCAGCGCGGTCTGCTTTGGATGAGCACGAATAAAGGGGTATCGAGCTTTGACCCGCGAACCCAGAAATTCAGCAACTACACTGTGGCAGACGGTCTTCCTGGCCCAGATTTTACCGGGTGGGGCGCCGGCTTCAAGAGTGCCGCGGGTGAGATGTTTTTTGGAGGCTTCAGCGGAGTGACCGCATTCTTTCCCGACCAGGTAGTGGCCGACGCGGTCGTTGCGAACGCGTTTGTCCCACCGATTGTCTTGGCCGATATCCGATTATTCGGAAGGCCGGTCACCCTCAGCCCCGGCTCGCCGCTGAAGAAAGCTGTCAACTACACCGATACGATCACACTCTCTCACTCGCAAACATTTTCTCCATCGGGTTTTCCGCATTGAGCTATTTCAATACTGCGACTAACCGCTACCGCTACATGTTGGAAGGGTTAGACCAAAAGTGGAACGAGGTGGGAAGCGACCAGCGGCTTGCGAGCTACACGACGCTGCCGACAGGTACTTACATGTTTCATGTGCAGGGTGCGAGCCGCCGAGGTCCATGGAGCGAACCCGGCGCGCAACTGCGCATCCAGATCCTGCCGCCTTGGTGGGCCACCCAGTGGTTTCGGATCACATGCCTGGTGCTAGTTATTCTTTTGGTATGGAGCGTCCACCGCTACCACTTGCATCAACTTACTATCCAATTCAATGTGCGCCTGGAAGAGCGCATAAGTGAGCG
>Ga0210394_10006522_pt1 | contig 12607 bp, 11 predicted proteins | sample IncBWC12MmetaG_FD_160121 | JGI IMG/M metagenome (GOLD analysis project Ga0210394, IMG submission 160121) | Forest soil microbial communities from Barre Woods Harvard Forest LTER site, Petersham, Massachusetts, United States - Inc-BW-C-12-M | ecosystem: Environmental > Terrestrial > Soil >... | reverse complement strand
GTGACGTGCTCCTCGTCATCGACCACCCACGTGACTTTTGAGGAATCGAGCCCGTATTCATTGACGAAAATGCCGCGCGTCCAGACGCCGGTGGTGACCGAATAAGCGCGGACGCCGACCTTTTTGCCTTCCAGATCCTTGGGCACCTTGATGCCCGAGTCGGGGCGGACCACGAAGCCGCCGTGATGAAAGCGGCGCATCAGGAAAATCGGCAAGGCGATGTAAGGAGCGCCGAGCGTGCGCGCGATCATGTAAGTCGTCGGCGCCATCTCGCAGATGTCGAATTCCAAGTCGCGCACCATGCGCCGAAAGGCGCCGATGATCGGCACCACTTCGACGAATGCGGGATCGATACCCTCTATCCGCACGTCGCCCCATTTCAAGGCGCGGGTGTGGCCATAAGTCCCGATCGCGATCTTCAACTGCGGCTGGTCCGCCATTCCATTCTCCCCGGTGCCGTTCTGCGTGATCCGCGCCCTGTTTGCTTGCGAACCGATCCGAAACCCGTAGGCGCGCTATTGCTTCGGAATGCCGGCTTTATCGATAACGTCCCGCCATTTGGCGACGTCGGCTGCCATGCGGTCGTGCATCTGCTGCGGCGTGCTGGCGCGCGCCTCTATGCCGAGCCCGCGCGCCTTTTGCTGAAGGTCCGGTGCGGCAAGGGCGCGATTGATCTCACGGTTGAGGATTTGCACGACCTCATCCGGCAGGCCCGCGGGCCCGGCGACCCCGTTCCAGCTGGTCACGACGTATTGCGGGAAGCCGCCTTCCTTCGCGGTCGGGATGTCTTTGAGCAAGGGATCGCGTTCCTCGCCCGAGGTCGCGACGATCCGCAGTTTTCCGCCGGCAATCTCGCCGACAAAGCCGGCGTAATAATCGAAGCCGAGGTCGACGTCGCCGCGCAGCAGCGCCGTCACCAGCTCGGGTGTGGTGCGATAGGTGACGATGGCGAAGTCGGCTCCCGTCACCTGCCGGAACAGGTGCGCCGAAAGGTTTTGCGTGCTGCCGGGATTGATGGCGCCGAGATTGAGCTTTCCAGGATTTTTCTTTGCCGCGTCGACGATATCTTGAAGCGACTTGTAAGGCGAATTGCCCGGTACGGCGAGCAGCATCTCGAAACTCGCCGCCACTGAAACCGGCGTGAAATCCTTCAGCACATCGAAAGGAAGCTTATTGAACAGCGAGGCGCTGATCGCCTGTCCATTGCCGATCTCGCCAAGCGTGTACCCGTCGGCGGGAGCGCGCAGCACCTGCGTCGCCGACACGATGCCGCCTGCTCCCGGGCGGTTTTCGATCACGAACTGCTGCTTCAACTGATCGCCGAGCTTGTCGGCCAATAATCGCATCGTCAGGTCGCCGACCCCGCCCGGCCCATAAGGCACGAATACGCGCACCGGCTTGGTCGGATAGTCTGCGGCCGCCAGAGCTCCCCCGGCCAGAATCGCAAACACCGCCGCTACCAGACAGCAGTGCGAGGCAAAGCGCGCGCGCATTCGGACGCTTGGCTGATATGTCATGCGCTCTCCCTAGACGGCATGGCCCCGGTATGGACCGAGATGGGCTATTGCAGCCTCGCATCGGTCCGGTGGGATGTCCGCGTTCAAAAGTCTGGCACGGCCGCCGCGGCGGACCCTATCGAAATCGCGCGTGGTGCCATAAGTTTTTGCTATAAAGGCTGTGCGGATATTCCCGGCGCCGCGGGCGTCAGATCAGGGGATTGTTCCATGATTGGCCGCGAAATTCCCTCACTGCGACAGCTGCGCGCATTCGAGGCTGTCGCGCGGCTCGAGAGTGTCAGCGCCGCGGCGCGAGACATCCATCTTTCGCAGCCCGGCGTAAGCCAAGCGATCCGCGCCTTGGAAAACGGCCTGGGCGCCCAGCTGTTCGAGCGGCGGCGCTTCGGCTGCTATGTCACCGAGTTCGGCGCGATCCTGCAGCCACGGGTGCAACGTTTTTTGGAGCACCTTCGTTCGGCATTGGCGGAACCGAGCGGCAATTCGGCCTCCGGGCGGCCAGGCATAGACGCCACGGTCAACAGGATTACGCGGCCGCAACTGCAGAGCCTCATTGCCGTTTCCGAGCACCTGTCATTCGACGCGGCGGCGCGATCTTTGAGAATTTCGCAGCCCTCGCTGCACCGCTCCGCCCGCGAGCTGGAGCGTGAGCTGCGGCGCAGCCTCTACCGGCGCACCGCAACCGGTGTCACGACGACCCCATACGGATCCGAGCTCGCCAGACGAGTTCAGGTTGCGCTCGGCGAGATCGAATACGGTCTGGATGAGATCCAGGCCGCAAGAGGCAATGTCGTCTCGCGGATCGTGATCGGCAATATCCCGCACTCGGCCACCCAGATATTGTCACATGCGATCAAGGAATTTCTGTCGCGATATCCGACGGCCCGCGTGCGAATCGTCGATGGCCACTACGAAGATTTGCTGAATGAGCTTCGCGCCGGAAAACTCGACCTCCTGTACGGCGTGCTGCGGCGACCGGATTGGGCCACCGACGTCGAGGAAGAACTGCTATTCGCCAATCACTACGTCGTGGTCGCGCGTCATGGCCATCCGCTGCACCGGCTGAAACGGGTTCGCGATCGCGACCTGGCCAATTTCGGCTGGATCATGCCGGGACCGTTGACGCCGCGACAGCAGGCTTTGCATCGCATGCTGGATGGCGTTTGCGCCGAGCCGAAGATCAGCCTTGAAACGACATCATTGCAGATCTACCGCACGATCCTGACGGCAACCGACCAGCTGACCCTGATGTCGAGATTTGAAGCGAAGCTGAACGACATCAAATCCCTGGCCCAATTGCCGTTCCGATCGCCGCATTTGCGCCGTTTCGACGGCATCGCCACCCGCATCGGCTGGCAACCCACGCGCATCCATCGCGAATTCATCGCGCTGCTGCGGGCCGAAGCGGGCGCTGCAGCGGTCAGTGCGCAGCCCGGGCGGGCGTCTCGCGCCAGGATACCGAACCCGCGGCGAAGAGCGGCCGGTGCGCGCGTCAAGACACGAACCGACATTAGAAATGCCGTGTCGCACATGCCATAAGCCAATAATTCGCTCTTCGCTTGAAAATGAGCCTCCAACAATGGAATCCAAGAAGCCCGTACTGATCGTGGAAGACGACGTTTGGACGCGCCTGATCGGCGTCGTCCTTGATCCGACGACCGGTCCCGAACGCTGGAGCGCATTCGCGGATTTCATGTCGCCCGATTTGCCGGACTTCCGTGCCTGGTGCGACAAGGTCAAAACAGCCGCAAGATCGCTGTACCCCAGCGATGTCCGGCTGGTGAAATCCCAAGACGAGCTGCGAAGCAATCTTGAGACCGCAGAAGCTGTCGTCACCGAAAGCTTGAAGATAGGCCCGGAAGAGCTCGCATTGGCGCCGCGCCTGAAGGTCGTGCACAAATACGGCGCCATCCTCCGCAACATCGATGTCGCCGCCTGCGCGTCGCGCGGGGTCAGGGTTCTGGCCGTGCGCCGTCGCGCAAACATCTCGTGCGCCGAGCACGCCTTTGCACTAATGCTGACGCTCGCCAGGCGAATGGCCGATCTGAACGGGTTGATCAGCATCGAGCAAATATTCGTAGGCGGACGATCCTACACGCCCTTCGACAGGCGCCACACGCCCGGAGCCAATTGGGGGCGATTCTCGGGGATGCGGACTCTCAACGGCAGCACGCTCGGCATCATCGGGCTGGGTGAGATCGGCCGTGAAATAGCCCTGCGAGCCTCCGCGTTCGGAATGACAACGTACTATTTTCAACGGACGCGGCTACCCGAAGACGACGAACGCGCCCTGAACGTTTCCTATCGGCCGTTGGATCGGTTGCTCGGCAATAGCGATTGGATTATCCCCCAGCTTCCGCTCGATGCATCCACGTTGGGCATCATCGATCGCCAGCGGTTGAATTTGCTGAAACCCGGCGCCTGCATCGTGAATGTGTCGCGCGCCGAGCTCATCGACCGCGCCGCGCTGCTGGACGCGCTGCGATCCGGCCAACTAGGCGGCTTCGCGCTCGATCCGCTATATGAGGAGCCCGGCCGTCCCGATGACGAGTTGCTGTCGTTCGACAACGTCGTCCTGACACCTCACATGGCGGGATCGCCGCGGTTCAACGGGTTACGGGATATCGAGGACCTCATTGCAGGCCTCGCCGATGCGCTCGCGGCGTAGCGTGTGCAGTTGCCGGTGGCGGCTCAGCGCCCTGCCGGCAGCCTCTGCTTATAATTCTGCCATGGCCGGTCAGCGTCGAAATTTTCAGCCGCGTTGGTCGCCAATTCCGCATCGTTCAAAGCTGTGATGTTGGGGCTCAACGCCAGCGCGGCGCTCTGCGCCTGCGCGTCGATGTGGGTGTAGATGGTCCGCACCGTCGCTTCCCGCACCGAACGTCCGACGACGGTCTCACCGTGGCCGCGCATCAGGACGACGGGACCTGCGCCAAGCTTTTTGGCCAGCGCGTCGCCCAAAGTGGCGTTAAGCACCAGCATGCCGCGCTTGGTCTCCGGCTCAGACCCATTGGCCTCGCGCACTTCGAACAGCGGCACCTCCGCCGGCAGGAAGCCGGCCTGGACGACCACGGGCTTGAGTGCAATTCCGGCCAAGCCGAAAGGAATGACGGCCAGATCATGAGTATGGATGACGGATTGAACGTCGCTGCGCGCCCTATACACCTGACAATGGATATAGCGCTCGCCGTTCAGCCGCGGCGCATTGGGATCGACCGGCTTGCAATCAAGCCCGACTTCGACGATGTCGGCACGCGACACCAGCGCCGGCGGCATGGCGCGCGGCATAAAAAAATGATCTGGATTTTTCGCCGAGCGCGCGCTGACGTGGCCAAAACTGTCCAATATTCCTTCGTTGGTCAGAATGTGGCTCGCGGTGACGACATCTTCGATGCGGGCCTCGTCCGGATCGTTTGGGCTCTGCGCCTGACACGGACAAGCGAAGATCGTCACAGCCGCCAGCACCGCGCAGGCTACAATAGCTTGCCGCATGCTCTTGCTCCCCTTCCTATAACGCCAGCAGCTTCTTGGCATTGCCGCCGGCGAGCGCCGCGATGGTCGCGGCGTCGAAGCCGGGCACCGACGCGACAAGGCCGACCGGGTCGAAATCGGCCATGTCGTAGGGATAATCGGTGCCCATGACGACGTGGTCGGCGCCGAACACGCGCACCAGCTCGGCGAGCTGATGCGGCGTGAACACCACGGTGTCGACACAGACGCGCTTGAGATAGCTGGTCGGCGGCTGCGGCAGGTCGCCGTGAGCGTCCGAGCGCGCGCCCCAGGCGTGGTCGATGCGGCCGGAATAGCCGCCGAGATAGCCACCGCCGTGGACGGCGAGGATTTTCAACTTCGGATGCCGCTCCAGCACGCCGTCGAAGATCAAATAATGCAGCGCGATCGTGGTCTCCAGCGGATTGCCGATAACGTTGTTGAAGTAAAACCGCGTCAACCGCGCGGCGTCGGTGAAACCGTTGGGATGGATCATCACCAGAGCGCCGAGCTCTTCGGCTTTTTTCCAGAACGGCGCGAAGGCCGGATCGGACAATTCCTTGCCGGCGACGTTGGTGATGACCTGAACGCCCTTGAAGCCGAGCTCTTTGGTGCAGCGTTCGAGCTCTTTCGCCGCCTCGTGGCCGTCCGGCATCGGCACCGTGCCGAATCCTTTGAAGCGGTCGGCTCTCTTGGCGCAGAAGGCGGCGATGCCGTCGTTGACCAGCTGCGCCGCCTTCACCGCGATATCGAGCGGCACCGTGTAGTAGCATTGCGGCGGCGGCGGCGCGATCATCTGCACGTCGATGCCCATGGCGTCGAGATCTGCGAGCCGGCGATCGGCGCTCGCCGTCGCGCGGATGTCGGCTTCCTGCTTCTGGTTCAGCGCCTTGGTCTCGGCATTGGCGAAATGCGCCAGCGGAATAGTCGACCAATCCAGATACGGCTCGACGAATTTCGCGGCTTCCGGCACGCCGACATGGGCGTGAATATCGACGGTCACGCTCTGCGGCCGCACTTCGCGCCCCGGCTTGCCGTGCTTGCGCGCGGCGGTCTTGTCGTACTTGTTCCATTGCTCGGACAAGGCTGCTGCTCCAGAAAAATTTCGGGGGTCACTTGTATTGATGGTAGACATAGATACCAATTAAGACGGCGATGGCGGCCGCAACGCCGATCACCCAGGTCTTGAAGATCTGATTCCAATGCCGCGCCGGCAGCTTGCGACACCAGAAGCGCGCACGGGTGCCGTGTTCCTCGGAGGTCTTATAGCGATACGAAGCCAGCGGCACGACCGGCAACGAGGCCAAGGTCCACCACAAGGTGCGGATCACCGACGCACATTCCGGGCACGGCGCGGCGCTGCCGTAAAATCGCCGCCCTATGCCGTTGAGCGTCGACACGTCGCCGGGCGTCTCGTCGGTGGTCTCGGCGACGCAGTACTCGCAGAAAATGCCGCGCGACGCGACCGAGCGCGGCGGCTGGGCCGGGGCCTGCTGTTTTCTTGGCGGCTCAGGCTGGATTTTTCGCGGCGGCTCGATCTGCCGAATGGCGCCTTCGAGTTGTTGCAGCTCTTTGGCGATCGCGGCGTCCGGCAGCCTGGGCTGCATGGACCCGAGCTGGTTGCGCAACGCCCGGCGCGCCCGGTCGTAAATTTCCGATCGTGCTTCGGGCGTATTGCTGTCGAGCTTGACGATGGCCCGGTTCAGCAAAGAAAAATAATCTGATTGCTCCATCGCCCCTCGCCCTCGGCAACGGTCAACGTACCGGCGTGAGCGTGGCCGCGCAAGGCTCACCTGATTTGAGCATGATCATTTCCGAAAACCGGTTTCCATCACCGGATCAAGTCCGGTGACAGGCTTTTTCGGGATCATGCTCTAGGCCGGCCGCGCTCGGCGCGCCATCACGAACGGCAGAACGCCGGCGACGAGGCCGCACAGCACGGTGACCGCGGTGGTCTCGGTCAGCGGCACCACCGTGCCGTCGGCGATGAAGCCGTAGAGCTGCGCAAAGACGGCGGCGGATAAATTCTGCACGAAGACACCGACGCCGGCCGCGGTGCCGGCAAGCTTCGGATTGGTCTCCATCGCGCCCGATTGCGCATAGGACAGCGACAGGCCCTGCGCCATGGTGATGAAGAAGCCCGGCGCGAACAAGGTTAGCGGCGTCACCAAGCCGGCGAGCAGCAGGCTCGATTGCGTCGTCACCGCGGCGAGCGACAGGAGCGAGCCGGTGAACACCATGGTCTCGTTGGCGACGCGATTGCCGATGCGGCTGGTGATGAAATTGCCGGTGAGGAAACCGAACGGAAACAGCAGGAAATAAAAGCCGAACTCGGTCGACGGCCGGTGCAGCATGTCCTTCAACAGGCTCGATGCCGCCGTGGCGGCGACGAGGAAGGTCGAGGTCATGAAGCCCGATTGCAGCACGAAGGCGGTGAAGCGCACGTGCCGGAACAGCTCGGCATAATTGCGCAAGACATTGCCGCGGACTCTATTTTCCGGCGACGGCGGCCGCGTTTCGAACACGGCGATGTAGGCGCCGAGCGCGATGATGGCGCCGAGGACGAGCGCGAAGCCGAACACGCTGCGCCAGCCGAACGTGTCGATCAGCACGCCGCCGACGATCGGCGAGATCATCGGGCCGATGGTGTAGAACATCGTGAGGTAGGCCAGCGCCTTGACCAGCCGGTCGCGGCCATAGACGTCTTGCGCGATGGCGCGGCCGAGCGTGATGCCGCAGCCGGCGCCGACCGCCTGCAAGAACCGGCCGAGCACCAGCGGCACGATCGAATCGGCCGCCGCCGAGAGTGCACTGCCGATCAGAAACAGCGCCAGCCCCGACAGCAGCACCGGCCGCCGTCCGTAGCGGTCCGACAGCGAGCCGTAGAACAGCGTGGCGAAGGCCATGCCGAACAGCGCGATGCTGAAGGTCAATTGCGCCGTCGCTTCGGTGAGCCCGAGCGCCGCCTTCACCGCCGGGATCACCGGCATGAACAAATGCACCGCCAGCGGCCCGATCAGCGAGATCGAGGCGAGCGCGAGCGCGAACAGCGGACCCGGCGTTGCTGTCATATCGGCGGCATTGGTGTTTTAAGTCTGTAAAAGTTCCTGTATGGCGCGATAGGCTTGATCAATCGCTGAGTCGGTATAAGCGGCGGCGCCGGAATCGGAGTTGGCGATGGCGATGCGCCCGAAGCGGGCCCGCCCAATCACATGCGGCTGTTGCGCTTCCGGCCATTCCGGATCGAACAGCTGGTTATATTCGTAAGCATAGCCGTGCGGCCAGCGATTGACGGTGATGCCCGTCACACCGCCCGCCGCATCGAAGCCGCCTGGGCCGAGGATGCGCGCCAGCTGGTCGCGGATATTGTGCTCGAAGGTTTCGAACGTGGTGTTGAAGATATCGTGCTGCCCGGCCCGGTTCTGATCGCGCTCCGGCAGCCCTGGTTGGCACGGCGTGCGCACCATGCGCACCAGCATCGGCTCGTCGGGCGAGCGCGGGCTTTTGTAGTCGCCGATATCGACAACCGCATTGAGCGAGAGCGACGAGAAGTAGGAGCCCGGCGCATAGACCGACGCAATACTGAGCGCCTTGAACGCCGTCCAATCGCGCAACGCCACGTTGGCATAGATCAGCGGCGTCTTGACTAGGTAGCGCAGCGCCTCCTTCTGCTTCGCGGGCAATTCCGGACAGAGATACGGGATCATCATGTTCCAGCAGGCGAGCACGCATGCGCGCGCGCTCACCGTTTGCACGTCGCCGCCGCGAAAATAGGCGATCTCGACGCCGCTCGACGCAGCCGGATCGTCGATATTGCGCGCGCGCACCACTGTGCTGCCGAGCCGGATGCGCACCGGCGACTTAGCCCTATCGAGCCGCGCGTAGTCGATCCGCGCCATGACGACGTCCTCAGCGCTGTTGCCTGGCACGCTGTCGGGAATCAGATCCCGCACCAGAAGCCGCGCGATCGAGGCGTTGCCGTCGGGAAAATGAAACGTGTAGGAACCGCCGTTATCAGCGTAGCCGTTGGCGGTGTAGCCAGTGTGGGGCGCCGAGCCACGTTCAAGGCCGAGACCGCTGAACCCGGGGAATTCGAACGCCCACACGTCGAGCGCCGAGACCGCATCGATGCCCACGCCCCACTCGCCGTGCGTTCTTGTTTGATAGAACGGGATCACGCCGGGATCCGCCTTGACCACGTTCAGCAGGTAATCGCGGTAGCTCATGGCGGAGAGGCGCGTCTTCTTCTCGGCGGACGTCAGCCCCGGCATATAATCGATCGGGGCTTCCTGGATGCGCACGATGTCGCTTCGTACCTTTGGCGACAACGGTGCGTCGGCGAGCAGTTGCGCCCACGATGCGCCTCGCGGAACGGCGATCAGCTTGTCGGCGCCGAACGTTTCCTTGTCGAGAAATATGCTGCGGTTGAGCCCGAGCGACGGATAGAAGTCGGAGTGCGAGCATTTGGCTGCGAGCGCGACAGGATCGATGCCCAGCGTTTTCAACAGGCCATCGGCCACTGCGCTGTAGGGCCGCGGGCTGTCGATCAGCAAGGTGCCGCCGTTGATCAGCTCGAGACGACCGTCGAGCGAAAACTCGTTGCGTTTGGCGTGGCCGCCGAAATCGTCGTGGTTGTCGAGAATGAGGATGCGGGCGTCCTGGTGTTGTGCCCGATAGAAATGCGCCGCCGCGAGCCCGCTGATGCCGCCGCCGACCACGACGAGGTCGTAGTCTTCGTTTGTCTGTTTGAGAATTCCCGCTTGCGACCAAAAATCGCCGTCGCGCAGGCGGTGCGCGGCTTCAAACGCTCCGGGATGACTGCCGCGCAGCCCAGTCAGCGCCGGCGGATAATAGCCGGGCGCGTCCTGCGGCGCCGGTCCGTCGGCAAAGGCCGCCGCGATATATTCCGGCGACAGCCCGGCAGCGACGGCGCCGCCCACGGCAATCGGGATGCCATTGAGAAAGTCGCGTCGCGTGATTGGCGCCGGATTATCGGCCATCAGTCACTTTACTTGTCTTTGGCGCCGAGCGCCTCGCGCATCCGTTCCGCATCGACGGCGATGTCGACGCCGGCGCGCTCCTGGGAAAGCTTCATCACCACGCGCGAATCGCGGCCGCCCCAGCCGCGCCCCATCGCTTCGGTCATCTCGGCGAGCGTGAGATTGCACAGCCGCATCGGCACGCCGAGCTCGCGGCCGAGCGCATTGGCGAGCGAGACGTCCTTGTGCGCGAGCTTGAGCGAGAACGCCGGCGGATCGTACGTGCCGGGCAGGAACTGGTCGATCAGCGCGTCGAAGGTGAAGCGCCGCCCGGCCGCGCCCTGGCGCACCGCCTGCCACAGCGCCAGCGGCTCGACGCCGGCCTTCACGCCCATGGCAAAAGTCTCGGCCAGCGCGCAGACCACCGCGTAGCCCGACATATTGTGCACGAGTTTTGCTACCGTGGCGCTGCCGACCGCCCCGATATAGGCGGCTTTGTCGCCCATGGCGTCGAGCACGGCCTTGTGCGCCTTGAACGCGCCTTCGTCGCCACCGACCCAGATCGCGAGCTTGCGCGAGGCGGCGCCGGCCGGGCCGCCGCTCACCGGCGCATCGAGCATATGCGCCCCCTTCTCGGCGAACGCGGCGTGGAGTTTTTTCACCACGCTCGGCGCGTTGGTCGACAGATCGAAATAGGCGGCGCCCGGCTTGATGCCGGCGATTAGCCCATCGGGCCCGAACGCCACCGCCTCGACATCGGCCGGCTCCGGCAGCGACGAGAAAATCACGTCGGCCTCATGCGCCAGCGCCCGCGGCGTCTCGGCCCAGACCGCGCCGGCATTGAGATGATGGCTCGCCGCTTGGCGATGCAGATCGTGCACGACAAGCTTAAAGCCTGCCTTCTGCAGATTGGTCGCCATGCGGCCGCCCATGGTGCCGAGCCCGACGAATCCGACGACGATGTTGTCCTTGGCCATCACACTCACCTTGTTTTCAAAACACGCCCAAATGCTGGCGCAGATCGACGCCGTCGGCTTTCAGCGCCGCGGCGGTCGAGACTACGGCGACGCGGCCGGAATTGAGAATGACGATGTCGTCGGCGATGTCGAACGCCAATTTCGGGTTCTGCTCCACCAGCACGATAGAGAGGCCGCTCTCTTTCAGTTTGCGGATGGTCGACATCACTTCGGCAACGATTTGCGGCGCCAGGCCTTCCGACGGCTCGTCCATCAACAGCACCCGCGGATTGGCCATCAGAGCGCGGCCGATGGCGAGCATTTGCTGCTCGCCGCCCGAGAGGTGACCGGCAAACTGGGTGCGGCGCTCGGCAAGCCGCGGGAACATGGCGAATACCGTTAGCTCGGTCCATGGCGCGTGGCGGCGGCCGGCGTGCTCGGTGCGCGCCGCGACCATCAGGTTCTCACGCACGGTGAGGCTTCTGAACACGCGGCGGCCTTGCGGCACCAGTGCGACGCCGCGCGCCGCAATCAGTTCCGGCGGCAGCCGCGTCACTGCCGCGCCGAAAACCTCGACGGCGCCGCCGCGCGGCGGCAACAGCCCGACGCTGACATTCATGCAGGTCGATTTGCCGGCGCCGTTGCGGCCAAGCAGCCCGAGCAGGCGGCCCTCGCCTAATTCGAACGACACCCGCTGCAGCACATGGCTGTCGCCGTAATAGGCGTCGATGTCGTGCAGCTTGAGCGCGCTATTCGCCAAGATAGACCTCCCGGGTGCGCGGGTCGGCCACCACTTCGGCGCGGGTGCCTTCGACGATCACCTCGCCGAAATGCAACAGCGTGATGCGGTCGGCAAGCTCGAGCGCGGTGTCCATGTCGTGCTCGATCATGACGATGGTGACGTCGCGCGGGATCGAGGTGAGGAGTTGCCGGACATCGCGACGCTCGTCGATCGACAGCCCGGCGAACGGCTCGTCGAGCAGCAGCACCTTTGGATTTTGCGCCAGCGCCATGGCGATCTCGACCCGGCGCTTTTCGCCGTATGAGGTTTCCGTCAGCGGCCTATCGGCGATGTGGTCGAGGCCGACGCGCTTGAGCGCGGCGCGCGCCTGGTCGATCAGATGTTGCTGCCGATGCAGCGCCACCCAAGGATTCCAGCGCAGCGGCGACAGTCCAAGTAGCGCCAGCGTCGCATTGCGCAAAATCGTATCGCGAGTGAACAGCGTGATGATCTGATAAGTGCGCGCCATGCCGAGATGGGCGCGCTTGCGACTCGCCACCCGCGTGATGTCGCGATCGAACAATTGGATCGAGCCAGAATCGGGCGGCAGCTCGCCGGTGATGAGATTGAACAGCGTGGTCTTGCCGGCGCCGTTCGGGCCGATGATCAGGCGGCGCTCGCCCGGCTCGACTTTCAGATTGACGTTGGCGATGACGCGCAAGCCGCCGAACGATTTGCTCAAGCTTTTGACGGCAAGCACAGTCATGGTTTTGGCTCCACGACCGGCACCACTTTTTTCGCGCCGCTCATCGCCCGCCACGCCGTGCGCGACAGCCGCACCATGCCCGGCACCAGGCCCTCCGGCATGAACACGACGATGGCGACGAAGATGGCGCCGAGCATGAAATTCCAACGCACCACATAGGCGCTCACCACGTTCTTGATAAT
>Ga0210394_10006521_pt1 | contig 12608 bp, 15 predicted proteins | sample IncBWC12MmetaG_FD_160121 | JGI IMG/M metagenome (GOLD analysis project Ga0210394, IMG submission 160121) | Forest soil microbial communities from Barre Woods Harvard Forest LTER site, Petersham, Massachusetts, United States - Inc-BW-C-12-M | ecosystem: Environmental > Terrestrial > Soil >... | reverse complement strand
CGATAAGGTAGCGATCCGCGACGCCTTCAATGGGAAGGCTTCTCATGGCGTGATCGTAAAGACGTACAGCGTAACCAACCTGGCTGTAAAAGACGCCGCGCGCCGTTATAGCCCTGCCGAAGTAGTAGCGGTAAGCCGTGAGGTAGAAAGCGGTCTGCCCTCGTACATCTCGACCAGCTACGTTGAGCGCCAGAATCTCACGCTGCGCATGACGCAAAAGCGGTTTGCGCGTCTCACGAACGGCTTCTCAAAGAAGCTCACCAATCACGCCGCCGCTGTCAGCCTCTACGTCACCCATTACAATCTATGCCGAGTACATGAGGCTCTGCGCACCACGCCGGCCGTCGCGCTCGGCATTGCGGATCGAGTGTGGACGATTGGCGATTTGATTGATGCGGTGCTGCCGCTGGAGCCGAATCGGCCGGTGCGTGTAACGCGAAACTTCACCGTAATACAAGGAGGGAAAAACAAATGATTAATGTGGACGCGCACAAAAAAAGCGCGTCGCTGATTCGAATAGAATCAGCAAATCAGATAGTTTCATTTTTGTACTTAGAAGCGATTCGCCCCGCCTTGTTAAGGGGCGGGGCGAATGCTGAAGGCCGTTTGCACCGGCTTTCGAGTCCGTAGCTCAGCGGATAGAGCGGGGGTGTCGTAATCCCAATGTCGCAGGTTCGAATCCTGCCGGACTCACCAGCTTCACTACAGACCGGGTGTCCTTGCGGATACCCGGTTTTTATTTAGCGCGTCGGCTTGACTGACGCGAATCGCCAAGCCTGTGAACACCTGTGAATATACATTTTTGTACGAAAATGTATATAGGGGTATGACCAAGCGCGGGGAAGGATCACGGTTGATCCAATTGGGGCTGGAACGAGAATTGGTGGACGATTTCACCGATTTTCGAGAGGGCTACCTTGGCGCACCCGAAAACAGAGTCCTGGCCGAAGCCGTCAAACTCTTCATGGCCGACCGGCTTAGTGCCGAACCAGAAGTCAGAAAAAGGTACGAGGCCGCGCGGGAAAAACGACGCGGCTCCAAGGGCAGCGTTGTTCAGCTAGTGCCAAACGGAAAATAATGGGTGTCCTAATTTCCCGTCGCGAGTGTCCGAATTAGGACAGTACCTGAACAACGGCAGATTTATCCCTTGACGGCAAGTGAATGACCGGATAGGCTATCCCTCAATCGCAGGTAGCAAAGGGGATAGCGGTCATGGCGAAGTACACTTTCAAGCAGTTTCAGGCCGAATATCCCAATGATGCCGCGTGCTTAGCCAAACTCATGGAAATCAACTTCGGCGGGACCGATATCGTATGTCCCGGCTGCAAGCAGCGCACCTCGTTTCACCCCATGAGCAAGCGCCGCGCCTATGCCTGCCAAGAGTGCGGGCACCACGTTTATCCGGCTGCCGGGACGATCTTTCACAAGTCGCGCACCAACCTCACCAAGTGGTTCTTTGCGATGTACCTGATGACCAGCACGCGCCACGGCGTCGCGGCCAAGGAGGTGCAGCGGCAATTGGGCGTCACCTACAAGTGCGCTTGGCGCATGTGCCACGAACTTCGCAAGCTGATGGCATCCGCAGACGACAAGTGGGGCGGCCCATTGGACGGTCACGTTGAGATTGACGAAACTTTCATTGGCGGCAAGCGCAACGCTGATGAGCCGGACAACAAAACCATCGTGTTCGGAATGCTACAGCGGGACGGTCGTATTCTGGCCGCGCCGATCCCTGACGTGACCACCTACACGGTTGAGGGGATCATCAATGAGAATGTCCCGGCTGGTACCATCATCAGCACGGATCAGCATTGGGCTTACCACGGGCTTCGCCATGCCTATGAGCATGGCACCGTCAATCATTCGGCCAAAGAGTACGTTCGCGGCATCCATCATGTGAACGGGCTGGAAAGCCACTGGTCGCTGTTCAAGCGCGCCATCAAGGGGACGCACGTTCACATTTCGGCAAAGCATTCTTGGAAGTACGTCAGCGAGTTCAGCTATCGCCGCAATATGCGGAAGTCGCACTGGAAGATGTTTAACCTTCTGGTTCTTGCTTTCGCGCTGCCGCGCCTACAAGACGCGTGAAATCCTCTCGGTGCTTGGGGTTCTCGCCGTTGGCGGGAGGGGGCACCTCCGAAGCGGGAGAGGGCGAAGCGGCGGAAGGTGCCGAATCCGGTTTAGCGCCAGATTTTGCATTCTCCATTTCGCGGAACTGGCGTGCCATTTCGAAGTCCTCCGCAAAAAGAGACGATGCTTCTATCGTCTCCGTAACCTTTGAAATTGGGACTACGACTGCAATTCCAGCGTTAATGTCGCCGACTTGCTGATCGGTTTTGAATACCCACTCGTCTTGCGTGGTGATCGTGTAGTGCCCATGAATCAGACCTAGCAGGTAATGGGCCTTTTCGGAATGCTCGATCGTCTGTTCGACCGGGCTGCCGGGATAAATGACGTTGGGTCGAACGGCCATATTGGCAACCACGGGGGAACCGCTGATCCCACCAACTGAACGCATCTCCACCAGGTATCCATCCATGGGACCGTAACTGGTGGGAACTGGCTCACCACGCAAAGCGGCGATGTTGCCAGTTCTGACGATCGGCACGTTTTGAGAAGTACCAATATGCGAGAGAAATAGTCCCGGTATCGACACCTCATCGCCGAGTCCGATCATGTACTTTTTGATGATCTCATCGGTGCAGAAGTCCTCTTCCATAATGTAGCTGAAGTCGAGCTTATCGATGTTGCTCTTACCCCACTCTCGATAATTCACGAGGCCATAAACGGCGACATCGATGTAGCGCTGCTTCCGTCCTGTTTCAGTGTGATCGGGATGTGTTTGCCACGTCTTAAAGGTAGTAGGGATATAATCTATCCCGCCGTCTTTGGTGTTGACGCGCAGCAGAACTTGGCGATCTCGGTCTTTCCCTGCCGCCTGATCGATTACGTGCTTGGCTGTAACGACGTAGAAAAAGCCGAAGCTATGGGCTTCAAGCAAAAGCAAAAAGCCGGTGCCGTCCGGGAAGAAATCTCCATCGGCGCTTTTGTGGCCGATGAAGACGACGATCTTGCGCATTGAATCGGTCACAAGCATCGGACCGCGCCGCTTCTGATAGAGCCAATAGGGAAGAAGCCCGGGACGGGGCTTCCAGTCGGTTTCTTGCATGTTCTAGGGTCCTTTTCATTGGACCCAGATTTAGGCTATACAACTATCACTTGTTGTAAAGGGATAAATCTGGAACAACGGTGCTGGCCTGTTTCCGACCGCAGTGGCCTAGTTTGAAGTTAACAGTGGCCTAATTTGAATTTTGTACAATTCCCCGGAACTAATCCCGCATTGCAGTGTCTTTATGCGTAGAGCGAGATAACCAGGCGGGGAATACGTGGCTCATAGTCGTTATGTGGCGCGCCAGATCGCGACGCTTTTGAGGTTCGCAAAAGAAACGACCGACTCAAACCTTTCAGCCGCGCTTGTCGAAAAGGCCGCTAGTCTGAAGGAACAGGCCGACGAAACTATGCCGCCACCTGACCTGAGTCCGACGGCCCCAGATGTTCAGCCGATCCCATCCAATTGAACCGTAAGGCCGCCTCTATTGGCGGCCTCTTTCATTGAAGCTTCAAAATCTCTTTGTACTTGGCGAGCATCTTCTCAAGCTTTTCCAGACCAGCAACGTCCACATCGGCAGTGATCTGTAATCGGTTAGCGGCCAGCAACACGCTAATGTCGTTGCCATCACCGTCTAATGCGCCTGCCGGCACAGTGGCCGCTTTAGTCATCCCCGGTGGCGGGGTTGGCGCTGGTGGCGGAAACGCCCAAGAAGTAAGTGGCTAATCCACAGGTACGAGTTACCCCACGCTCGGCGGCTTGCTCCCATCCTGGAATCGAAAGGGGTCACCTCTCGGCGACCCCGATGGCCGGTAAATATGTGCGTAATGAAATCCCTCCTCCGGCTACGCCAGATTAGAGTTTTCCACAGGCGCTGAGGATTCCGTAAGAACACGGTGTTCCGGTGCCGGAACCGTAAGTGTCCTAATCTGCCGTCGCGAGTGTCAAAAAGAGCGGCCCCGGCTAGGGGGTGATAAGCCGAGGCCGTCCCGGATTGGCCGGCGCTCGGTCGGGCGAGCGCCCCAACCGTTTCCAAAAGATAATGCTGCCAAATTGTTCCGATCGCGCGGTGTCCCTGACGAACGGTGCTGGCCCCTTTCCATCCCCCACTAAGTACAGTGGTCCCTTTTGATTTTAGGAGTGGTCCCTTTTGAAAATTGCGGGAACCGGATGAGGTATTAAGGAAGCGATAACGCATCCATGAATTAATGCGTTCATGAGAGTCGCAATGACCATCCTGGTTGCTCTCCTCTTTCTCAATTTTGCGGATGAGCATTTTAACAACGGCCGCTATAGCGGAGCGGCAATGACCATGCTTTCTCATATCGCACGATCATTCGGTTAGCCGCCTCAGTTGGCGGCCTCTTTTTTAATTGACTCCCATTTTTCATATCGTCAAAATTTGTTCCATGGGACAGGCCAAACGACCAACCTGCCCTCACTGTGGGGCGTGTCTGACTCTCGCGTTGCCAATTGGTGGCGAGGGTCCGCGCATGTTCCAGTGCCTTGATTGCGAGCGCCCCGATCCCCTCAAGAGCCCTTACGCGATAGGCTGGCTTGCTGGCGAGCTAGGCCGGATTAAGTCCCCCGATACAAAGTAAGGCCGCCTCATTGGGGGGACGAAGAAAAAAGCCGTCTGGGCGCTACGCCGGACGGCTTTCTCCTGCGACTGCCGGCCCGGCACTGCTCCGGTTCCGCCGCATCTGTGCCTAAGGTTGATGCAACTTGGTTAACGCGAAGTTAACGCGCTGCCGCGGGGAGTGGCCTGGTTGCAAATCGAGCGTGGCCTGTTTCGACGCGTGCCGGGAACCAGGTACTAGCCGGTTTCGACCCCGGTGATTTTCGCAGTCGCCTGGATTTGGGACTGTTGCCGCGAGGCAACTATGTTCACTTTTGCTCATTCGGCCGGGAACGATTGCCCCGACTTCGGCATGGAATAGGCGGCGCTGGGATACCACGGGGAAAGTAAGTGATCGGAAAACAGTACTTCGTGCGTCAAGCGGCGATCCTCTTTGGGATCGCCAAGGCAACCAAGGACCCTAAGATATCGGCTGCTCTCATGGATAAAGCGGCCGATCTTAAAGCCAAAGTTGACGGACCGGGCACGCCGCCTGATCTGGCACCACTAGCGCCGGTTGAGCCGCCTCCAGCAACGTGAACGTAAGGCCGCCAAGTAGCGGCCTCTTTCATTTTCATTCCAGACTCCATGACAGGGCTAATCGACTGGGCTGAAAAGCAACGGCCCCGCCACGCTGAGGGCGCGTGCCGAGGCCGCCTGCCCACTTGGGTGTTCCGGGGGACCAGAACGAGGGCGGTGCAACATACCGAACGCCGGCAAACGCGAATATGAGCTTTCTCACAAATGGTCTGTTTTGAATGTGTGGCTGGCCAAGGCCAGCGGTCCACCGCGCGAAATTATGAAAAGGCCGTCGCGATCGGCCTCTTTCGTCCGCACTCCCCCGGGGGCGAGATAGCCGCAAAGGGGTCAACCCCGTATTTGCCGGGGGGTGAACAAGGCACTTTTTGAGTAGCGCGTGCGGTCGAAATCGGGCGTTAGCTGACCGTCGCGCAGAGCTGACCCGTCCGGGCCACAATTTCAATTGCGCGGCAGGGGTCGTCGGCTCGTTTCGAACTCGGTCGACGGCCCCACCCGAAACGGCAGCCCCATAGCATCGTTCAATTGAGGCTGTTTTCCGGCCGGCCAGATGACCTTGCCACGCACGGCGGAGCCTTGCACTTAGCCATTTGACCGGGAAAGCTACGATCAGTAATTTTCAGAAATGAATGCTATGATTTCCCGCGACCGCGTTTTTCGGGAGTAGCATGGCATTTCCGGACGGCCGGTGCGGCCTCAAGCTGACCAGCGAGCTGAAGATGACTGTTCACGCCCCCAAGCTATTGACCCCTGAGGAATTTGCCTCGCTGATCGAGATCGCGATCACCTCCCCCAACCCCACCGTGCCGCCCCATCACCTTTCGAAACTGATCGGCCTCGGCTACGTGCTGGAGACCGCGAAGGGCCCGGTTGTCACCGGCGACGGTCTGATCCGGATTACCGAGAGCGAGTGAGGCGACCCGTAAACGCCCGGAATTGATCCGCGGCGGGTTTGGGCATCAAATGACACAGATCCGAAAGGGGCCTCAACCGGTCTGCCCGGGCGGTCTTCGTGGGTAAGTGTCATGCCGCTCTATTTCTTTCGCATCCGCAATGGCCGCTATTCCGGCGCCTCGGAGAGAGGCATCGAGCTTGCCGACCGTGATGAAGCCTGGCGGGAGTTGACCCGCACCTGCGCCGATATGCTCAGCGGGATTTGCCGCAAGCTCGGCCAGAATACACAGTGGGAGATGGAGCTCCTGGACGAGCTCAAGCAGCCGATTTTCCGGATCTCGCTCGCCTCGGATTCGCTTCAGAGCAACCGGCCAAAGGGTACCACGACCGAAAAGCGGCGATCCGGCGCCGGACGATCCTAAAGAACCCCAGCTCGCAATCGGCACCCTATTCGGCGGAAGTCCCACTGCTGGCGGCGCCGGTTTTGGCCTTTGGCTTGGTGGAAGATGCCGACTTGGCCGGCGATTTGGCCGGCGCATCGTTACTTCGCACGGTGCCCCAGGGATCGGCCGGCGGCTTGGCGTCCGGAATTTTCTTCAAGGATTCCTTGTAGGCCTTTTCCTGCGCGGACTCGGCGTCCTTCTCCTCTTGCGTCTTCGTAGGCCTATTGTCCTGCAACAAATTCAGCTTGGGAATCTGGGCAAGGGCCGGCGAGGCCAGCAACATGATCGCAGCCGCGAGGCTCAAGGCCCTCACGACAAAGGCCCTCATGAACAAGGCTCTCATGAAAAACTCCCGGTATTTTCCGCACCCAACATATCATTGCGCGGCCGGCCGCGCCAAGCGCCACACCCCGCGCCAAACCGAAGGACTGGCCCTCGCCTTAAAAATGGTCGGATTTGCAGGATTTCTGGGACGGAAACCAGTCATCCCAAATCGGACCGCACTTGGTGCAACCGTCCAGCACGGCGGCCAGGGTGAGATTATGAATGCCAGGCGTCGCAACATTTCCGGACCTATCCCTTACCCCTGACATCATAGGGTGGCGGACAGGCGATTTTCAAGCCGCCCCCTCCCCATTCCGAAGCGCGCCGGGATAAGATCGGCCGATGCGGCAGACGGCTATTCCCCTGATATTGATGGCAGGCGCGGCGCTGGCGCTTTCGGCCTGCGGCCTTGCCGACAGCCGCTCGCCGTTGCCGCTGCCGGAATTCATGCGCGCCAAGCCTTCCGATCCGCCGCCGCTCGAGCCGCCGCCCGATGTCCGCCGGCTGGTCCGCGAGAAGCTGGACGCGGTTTTCGTCGCGCAATCCAATCCGCAAAAGGTACAGGTCTCGGAGCCGCGCCATGAACTGCGCGGGCTGGGCTGGACGGCGTGCGTCAAGGCCGAACTGACCTCGGCCAACGGAAAGCCGCTCGGCGAGAAAACCTACCGGATCTCGATCAGCAGCGGCGTCATCATCGACCGCCAGCGCGTGGAGGGCGAGGACACCTGCGCCACCGAGACCTATCAGCCGATCTGAGCCAAGAGAACCAGGTTTCAGGTCCAATGTCCGAGCCGCAGCGCCACCGCCATCGTCGCTTCACGCAACTCGTCGGCGAGCTTGCGATCCTCGATCGCGCGCGCGAGCACCATGCCGCCGAGACAGAGCGAGGTGAGCGCAAGCGCGACTTGCCGCGAGGAGTGGGCGTTGGGGGCCATGCCCAGCTCGAAGGTATCCACCATCATTCGCAGCGCCGCCTCCTGCGCTTCCCGCACCGACTGGTCGTTCCTCGAGACATCGTTGGGCAGACCGATCAACGGGCAGCCGGTTTCGACGTTTTCGAGGTGCTGCTGTGAAAGATAGTCGCGCAGGAGCACGATCGCGCGATCCGACGCCTTCTCGGAACTGGCGATGACTTCCTGCTTCTCGGTGACGAAGCAGCTGATCGCTTCGGCATAAAGCTCGCTTTTGCTCTGGAAGTAGCTGTAGAAGCCGCCTCGCGTCATCCCGGCGCCGGCCATGATGTCGTCGATGGAAGCCGCGGTGAAACCATGGCGGTTGAAGAGCTGCAGCGCGCTCTGGATGATTTTCTGCCGCACCTGTTCGCGGTGATGAAGCTGGGTTCCCATCTCACCCCCGCCTCGGTGCTGAAGTGTCACTTGGCGCGTTATGTTCGCCAACATCGCTCGGCATATTCTTGATCATGGCGGCCCCGATTGCTTCCATCGCCGGGCATATGTTGCGGCGCATGTCTGCTCATCCAAAGACCACCTGGGCCGCGCGATCATTCCTTGATCACGAAAATGTAATCAAAAGTGTTGCTCGGCGCCGAGTTGGACGGCCGCACGGCGCGTCATGCAGCGACGCAAACCCGTGGCGTCTGCGCGCTTGGGGGTGAGGAAAATTTTCCGGCGTCACCCGTTGCTATCCGGCAAGGGTGTCATGGCGCCTGTGGCGTGGCGCGTTGCGCATCGTCAATGTCCGATTAAGGATAAAGATCAAATTGGATCGCTCCGCCAAGGGCATTTTCCGAACTTTCCGCTAGCGTAGCCGTTCCGCGAACGGGGAAACGGGCCGTGGCTGAAATTGCGGACATTGCCGGCAGATCTCATCCATCGCTCAGCGATGGTGCGGACAAGCCCGCACGCGCCGCTGTCCCTGCGCAGCATCCGCCAGGCGCAGGATTTGCGGCTCTGACCGCCATTCCGCTGGAGCAATGGCGCGCGCTCGCCGAACGCGCGGTCGAGCCGAACGGCTATTATCTGCCGGCCTGGGAACTGGCCGTGAACGCCTTCGCACGCGGCCGCGCCAGCGTCTCCGCGCTCGGTGCCTGGCGCGATGTCTCACTGAGCCAGGATGAGCTATCGCGCCTGATCGGTCTGTTGCCGGTCGTCTCGATGTGGCGCGCCTGCAAGATCCCCCTGCCCGCTCTGGTCAGCGCCAGCCCCTACGGCACGCTTTGCACCCCACTGCTCGATCGCACCTTCGCAGCGGAAGCAGCCGGGCGCCTGATGAAGGCGGCCCGCGCGAGCGGCGCGCATGCGCTGATCCTGCGCGATGTCTCGCTCAACGGCGCGGCGATGAAAGCCTTCAGCGAAATGTTGCGGCGCCAAGACCTGCGGCCGATCGTACTGCAGTCGCATCTTCGCGCCTGTCTTGACGCCCGGCGCGACGCCGATGACGTGCTGCGCGACGCGCTCAGCGCCAAGAAGCTCAAGGAGCTGCGCCGCCAGCGCAATCGCCTCGCCCAACACGGTTTGGTGCGGTTTGCGGTTGCACGCAGCGTCGAGGACGTTGCCAAGGCCGTCGAGATCTTCCTCGCTTTGGAGGCGAGCGGATGGAAGGGCAAGCACGGCACCGCGCTGAAACAGGACGAAGGCGACGCCGGCTTCATCCGCAGCGCCACGCGCGGGCTTGCCGAAACCGGTCAGTGCGAAATCGTCACCCTGCATGCCGGCGAAACCCCGGTTGCGGCTGCCGTCGTGCTTCGGCATCAGGACCGCGCCTTCTATTTCAAGCTCGGCATCGATGAGAGTTTTGCGAAGTTCTCGCCGGGCGTGCAACTGACACTCGACCTGACGCGGCATCTGTGCGCGGACGCGGTACTTGCGACGGCCGATTCCACCGCAAGCCCTCACCATCCCATGATCAATCCGATCTGGCGCGGACGCTTGAGGATCGGCGACGTCATCATTCCGCTGCGCCGGAACGATCCGCTCGTGCCGCTCATCCACGGGGCGATGATGGCGCGGCAAAAGGCGCGCGAACTGATACGCCGCGCGGTTCATCGCCTGCGTGGCGAGAGTTAGCCCTCCGCAAATCGCAGAAAAATTTCGCCGTCATGGCCGGGCTTGACCCGGCCATCCATCCATTTTGACGAAGGCTTCATACCAAGAAGATGGATGCGCGGGTCAAGCCCGCGCATGACGCGGATACTTTACTCGGCAGCCTGCGCGTTCACTTCCGCCGAAACCTGGCGGATGGCGGCCGCCAATTGCTCGGCCGGCTGCGCGCCGGACACCGCATATTTCTGCGCAAACACGAAGGTTGGCACACCGGAAATGCCTTTGTCGGAGGCTTCCTTGGCCTGCGCCGAGATCACCGCCACATCTTCGTCGGTGGCCAGACGCCGGCGGACATCGTCGGCATCAAGCCCGCAATCGGCCGCCGCCTGCACCAGCACATCGATATCGGTGAGATCGCCGCCATCGCGGAAATAGAGTTCCATCAGGCGTTGCTTCATCTCGGCGGATTTGCCTTTTCCCTCGGCCCAATGAATCAGGCGGTGGCAATCGATCGTGTTCGGCTGCCGCTTCACGAGCTCAGGCCGGTAGCTCAGCCCCTCTTCGCTCGCCGCAGCGACGACACGGCCCGCAATGCCCTTATAGGCATCGACCGAGCCGAATTTGGCGGTGAGATATTCCTCGCGGCTGATGCCCTCGCGTGGCACCCAGGGATTGAGAAAGAACGGCCGCCAATGCACCTCGACCGGAACGTCCTTCACAAGCTCCAGCGCATTCTCGATCCGGCGCTTGCCGATATAGCACCACGGGCAGACGACGTCGGAGACGATATCGATCTTAAGCGGCTTCAAGGTGCTCATAGCGGCGACCCTCGTTCTGATTCCGGCCAGAAATAATCCGCAAGGCCAATGCAGACAAGGGTGCCTTAGGACAGACCAGCCGCCATTTCCCGCATGCGTTCAGCCGTGAACTCGTCGGCTGGAAAGAACGTCTCAAGCGCCAGTTCCGACAGCGTGATATCGACCGGCGTGCCGAAAATCATGGTTGCCGACATGAAGCTCAGGACGTCGCCGCCAAATCGAACCTTGAAGGGGATCGCGACATTGTCCGGCGGCAGCGGCGCGGATCGCGCCGGCAGCGGATAGGCTTTCAGTTCGCCGTAAAGCTTGATGAGCTCGGGATCGGCGGTGACCTCGCATTGGCGGTGCAGCCGCTCCAGCAGATGGCCGCACCATTCGGCGACGTTGACGGTGCGCCCCGCGAGCGCCTCCGGGTGAAACGCGAGCCGCAGGATGTTGACCGGCGACGCCAACAGCCACGCCGGGATGCCCGCGAGCAACGGCGTCACCATGCGGTTCGCCGAGACCAGGTTCCAGTGCCGGTCGTAGGCAAGCGCCGGGCTTGGCTCATGCGCGCGCAGCACAAGGTCGATTGCGGCACGCGCCGACTTCAGCGCCGGATCGTCCAGCGGCCGTTGCGGAAAGGCCGGCGCAAAGCCCGCCGCGACCAGGAGCACGTTGCGTTCCCGCAAGGGCACGTTGAGCCGCTCGGCCAATTTGAGCACCATGTCGCGCGAGGGCGCCGAGCGGCCCGTTTCCACAAAGCTCAGGTGCCGCGCCGATATCTCGGCATCGCCCGCAAGGTCGAGCTGGCTTAAATGCCGGCGCTGCCGCCATTGGCGCAGGTGTTCGCCGACATGGGCAGGCCCTGTCCGGTCGACCCGGGCGGTAGCGGCTTGTGCGTTCATGTTGCGGAAATTAGCACGCGAATTTCACGCCTTCCATTACCTCCGACGTAGTGGATTAGCCTCTTCCGCCGGATCATCGTCGCGGCCTTAGGAGATGACGCGTCAGCTTGGACGCGCTGATCCATCTCCGCAACCACCAAGGAGAACCGATATGATCTATCCGTCCTTATTGCTACGCCGCGCCCTTCAGGCCGACGCCATCTTCAGCGGCACAGGGGCCGTGTTGCTGACGCTGGGTGCCGGCGAGTTCGCCCCGCTACTCAACCTTCCCGAGGCGCTGTTGCGGGAAGCCGGACTGTTCCTGATTGCCTATACGGCCTTTGTCGGCTGGCTCGGCACGCGCACTGCATTTCCGAAGATTCCCGTGGTGGCCGTGGTCGCAGGCAATGCGGCCTGGACGATCTCCAGCATCGCTTTGATCTTCAGCGGCGCGGTGACGCCCAGCCTGTTGGGCGAAATAGCGCTCGCGATGCAGGCGATCGCTGTCGGCGTGTTGGCCGAGCTGCAATTCCTCGGCCTGCGCCGCAGCGGCGCGACCTTGACGGCTTAGCCGAACTTGACGGCTCAAACAGCGACTTGTTGCTCGGCGGCCATCGCGGCGGTTTCAGGGTTCACGGGAACCTCAGGGTTCATCGGAGCCTCGGTGTTTACGGAAGTCTTGGGCCTCGCGGTGGCCATATCTGCGGTATCGGTTTTGACGCGGCTGCGGCCGTTCACAACAATCTTGTCCTGCCGCCCGTTCACGACGCTCCCTTGGGCGAACTTGCCGTTGGCGTGTTTGCCGTTCGTGTATTTACCGTTTGCGTGTTTGCCATTTGTTTTGGCCCGGACCGTCCTGCCGCCGAGCTCCAGCTTGCGCCTTTCCTTCGATTTCTTCCGCTTCGCGGCCGCTTTCTCCGCCGCCTTAAGGGCTTCCCGCTCGGCCTTTTTCAGCTCCCTGGCTTTCAGCCGCAACCGCTCGGCCCCGGCTTCGGCG
>Ga0210394_10006520_pt1 | contig 12608 bp, 7 predicted proteins | sample IncBWC12MmetaG_FD_160121 | JGI IMG/M metagenome (GOLD analysis project Ga0210394, IMG submission 160121) | Forest soil microbial communities from Barre Woods Harvard Forest LTER site, Petersham, Massachusetts, United States - Inc-BW-C-12-M | ecosystem: Environmental > Terrestrial > Soil >... | reverse complement strand
GTCCGAGGTCATTTTCCAGGTCGCCGAGGGTAAGGATATTGATATCGAGACAGAAGGATACGTTTTGTTCTACGACGATTTCCGCCGCAGCGTCAGATTCGTCTGGCAGAACCACTGATAGCTTCAAATACGACCCATTCGGAAGGCGCATTTATAAGTCGTCATCCAGCGCCACGAGCGTCTACGCCTATGACGGCGACAACCTCGTCGAGGAAACAAGCAGCGCCGGCGGCGTGGTTGCCCGCTATGAGCAAAACCAGAGCATAGATGAACCGCTGGCGATGCTGCGCTCAAGCGCGACCAGCTACTTTCATGCCGACGGTCTCGGCTCCGTTACTTCGCTTAGCAATGCGGCTGGATCGATCGCCAATACCTACACTTACGATTCTTTCGGCAAGCTGACGGCCTCAACAGGATCATTAGTGAATCCGTTCCAGTACACCGCTCGCGAGTTGGACCCGGAAACGAACCTCTACTACTACCGAGCCCGATACTATGACTCGAACGCCGGAAGATTTCTCAGCGAGGACCTGATTCCGTTCAATGACAGCTCTAACTCTTATAGCTACGTTGGCAACAATCCACCGAACTTTGTTGATCCAACGGGATTACAGCACCAAACCCGACCCGCTGACCCAAAGTATAACTGCATGGCTTGGGGTTTAGGGATTGATTGGAAGTGGATACAGCCAGCGAGTGGTCTATCTCCGAATGTTGTTCCTCCCCAGTTTGGTTGCAAGAAACTGGATTGCGGTAAGGACGTAGATTGTAAACGGCAACAAAAGGTAAAGATATTCGAGGACTCTGGAGACCCAGATAATTGGCACGTCCAGAGGCAGACTTGCGACAAGGGCTGGACGAGCAAGAACGGCCAGGCTCCGCAGTACGACCAAATTTCTGATCCTGATGCCTACTATCGAAAGATTTACAAACCGTCAGGCACTGTTAAAACGACATGCTGGTCGTGCCCAACCCTTCCACCAATGGCTCTGCCTGTGAGTCCAGACATTAGCTATGGTCCACCGTTGGGGAAATCACATTGAGAAAACAAATGCCAATTGAAATTCTAGCTATAGTGTTGCTTTCAATCTCGACGATCTATAGTGCTAACCGCCTATCAGCCACTACTGCGCGGACGAGTCCAGTGTCCAGTCACCTTGAATGTAAGATTGACGTCCCACAAACAAAATGGAGCAAGAACGAGAATTCACTCAAAGTCTCGATTAAAATCAAATCCTCGGATTCTGTGACGTTGTCTGTCATGCCCTCGTTCGAGCTGAGACCTACTGCGAAGGATTCACGTGACGAAGACGCGTATTGGGCACCTTTTGACCTCCGATCCGGAAACTCGACAAACCTTTGGCAGAATTTGGATTTGTCGCACCCAGATAGCATAGTTTCAGTCAGTATTTCGCCCCTGAAGCTCAAATGGGGACCCGCCAAGTCTTCTGTTTGGCCGGATAAACCATGGGTCGAAGCGGTGCCTCCAGGGAAATACGAGCTGCGCGCCAAGATTGCGATCGATAAGCAAAACACAATCATCTCGAATGCAGAAACGATTGAAGTGTCGCCAAAGTAATCGAGTTAGCTTCAAATACGATCCAATGGGCAGGCGTATCTATAAATCCTCGTCATCGGGGACCAGCATCTACGCCTACGACGATTTCAATCTCATTGAGGAAACAAACGGTAGTGGTACAGCGGTCGCTCGGTATGCACAAACCGAACAGGTCGACGAACCGCTCGCAGTAGTTCGTTCCTCGTTGACGAGTTATTTCGAGGCTGACGGTCTCAGATCCATCACGTCGTTGAGCAGCGCAACAGGAGCGTTGGTCCAAACCTACACATTTGACTCGTTCGGGAAGCAGACTGCCTCGTCAGGTTCGTTGACCAATGCGGCCCAATTCACAGGGCGCGAGTTCGACGCCGAGACGAATCTGTATTTCTACCGAGCTAGGTATTACGACCAAAATGCCGGACGGTTCCTGAGCGAGGACCCTATTCGCATGTCAGGCGGAAGCCTTAATTTTTATTCGTACGTCAACAACAACCCAACTGTTTGGACCGATCCGTCAGGCAAAACGCGAATTCATGGAAATTGGTGTGGCCCCAATTGGACTGGCGGAGTACGGGAGCCATACAATCCGGACCATGTGTTGAGCTATAAGGACCCAGTGGATTATGTGGATGGCGTTTGCAAGGATCATGACATCTGTTATTACAACTGCAGGAAGAACCATCCCTGCAGCCGTGAAGATCGCAGGCATTGCATGAGGATGTGCGACTACGACCTATCGGGTTCGCTCAATGCTGGTGTGACGAATCACAAGATCGGTCCTTTTAATTTTTGGTCCTGGACAATTGACCTTGGAATAATGCTTGGCAATTTCTCCCCTGACGAAGGCCGAAACGCGGGCCCTTCTCAGTGTTCCAACTGCAACAAATGACCAGGTTGGGAAGGTGAACGTAGACCATGAGCATCTCAAGGCGAAGCCTACCGTTTCCTTTAGTCTATTTACTGCCCGCAATGCACCTATGTGCATGTCTTGTCGTTTCAGCGGCTCGAATCGAATCGGGATGGGAGCAAATGATTAAGGTTGACTTTCCATTCTCCATTCTACTGGCGGCTTTAACTTGGCGGCTGGAGCACCCGCTGCTTTGGTTTGGTCTCCTTGGAACGCTCTGGTGGTACTTATTGAGCTGGGTAGCTTGGCTTGTGCTCACTGGAGAATGGCGGCATCGTTTTAACTAGCTGCCGTGAATCTCCCTACCAATCAGCTGCGCCGCAAGCCGCCGACAGTCAGCTTCAAATACGATCCCTTCGGCAGAAGAATCTACAAATCGTCATCCACCGGAACCTCAGTCTACGTATACGACAATTATAACCAAATCGAAGAGACTACTGACGCAGGCACGGTTGTCGCGCGTTACGCTCAGCAAAGCCTCAATATCGATGAACCGCTGGCGACGCTCCGCAGTGGGACCACTAGCTTCTATCAGGCAGATGGCCTCGGCAGTGTTACTTCGCTGAGCAACGCGGCGGGCGCACTCGCACTGACATACACGCTTGATTCGTTCGGGAACCAGACCGCGTCCTCGGGTTCGCTCACCAACCCATTCCGCTACACGGCCCGCGAATTAGACACAGAAACCGGCCTGTATTACTACCGTGCTAGATACTACGATTCGAGCACAGGCAGATTCTTAAGCGAAGATCCAGCACGTTACGAATTTACCAGTTTTTATTCCTACGTTGGTAACAATCCGGATCTCTGGACCGACCCGTTGGGCCTCTGGAAATGTAAGCAGGGGGACTGCGGTCGCCTTAATCCCGATCTAAAGGCTTCCCTCGATGGTTTTGAAAAATGCACCGGCCTCAACCTCACCGTGACGTGCGGGACGAGCGGTCATGAACCTAGTATTTCGAAGAACGGTGTGGCAAAGGGCGATCCTCATTATTGGGGAACTGCCGTTGATATTGGTCACAATTCGAATCCGGGCCTATCAAGGGTTATCTTCGGCAGATGTTTCAAGCAGTTTTTTCCGCAGAAGTACCCCGACGGAACAGGTTGGGGAAGCTATGCTCAGCAGGAGTACAACTCGTCCAATCCAGACGGCGGTTGGCACTTTCACGCCCAATACTTTGGAGGAGCCCAAGGTGGAGCAGGCTTGGCCCCTGGCATTCATCAGCATGGACAGTAACCTGGGAGGGATGAATGAGGAGACTAAGGAGTTTATTACTTCTTTCCGGAATTTTGGCAATGACGACCGTTTCACACGCTCAGGATTTTAGACAGCGTTTTGTTGGGAAAAGCCCTTGTGTGGCTGACCTCAAATCCGAGCAGCCGGATTTTAGTTTGCGGCTGGACAAAGTTCAAAAGACAACTCTGCTGTATCGAGACTTGTCGAAATCTAAATCCTGATGATCGTTCAGGCGACCGACGATCCCGAACATTGTGGCATTGTCCGAGATATTGTTGTGCTACGTAGGATTCAAAAAGACTTCGAGTTTCGCTGTTTTGATCCTCAAGCCTCAGGTGACGTAATTGTAGGAACAGCAATCAGAAGGGGAGGCACCAAACGAGTCTCCGCCATTGACGCGTGGCGTATAGACTTGAAGGACCAGAGGTTTGTCGAGACTCAGCACAAGGTGGTCTGCAGCGCTGAGGGATGGAGCGGGGAAGACGATGGCAGCGACATGGTGGACGAAGCAAAGAAATACGCCGCTCATGGGAAGCCGGGACAGTTTGGCCCTGAATCCAAGTAGTGGGAAGTGACGCCGTGTTTTTACCCGGCTCGAGCGGCACGGTCAGCTTCAAATATGATCCGTTTGGGCGGCGCATCTACAAGTCGTCGGCCGCAGGCAACTTCGATTTACACCTACGACGAAGACAACCTCATCGAGGAAACGAATTCTTCCGGCGCAGCCATTGCCCGTTACTCGCAAACGCAGTATGTTGATGAGCCGCTCGCGATGCTGCGCAGCGCAGCAACCAGTTATTACCACGCAGACGGACTCGGCTCGGTAACCTCGCTGAGCAGTGGAGCGGGATCACTGGCGCAGACTTACACGTTCGACTCCTTCGGTAAGCAAACTGCCTCTTCCGGCTCACTCACGAATCCGTTCCAGTACACCGGTCGCGAATCAGATCCGGAAACTGGCCTGTATTACTATCGCGCCAATCGCGCCAGATACTACGACTCCCAATCTGGGAGGTTTGCGTCGGAGGATCCGATCAAGTTCGCTGGCGGAAATGACTTTTACCGACACACCAAAAATACTCCTGCGACCTTGGCGGATCCACGCGGTCTTAGCCCCCCGATGACGTTCAGCAAATGAAGGAAGCTTGTGAAGCGGCCGTAGACGACCTTGTTGTCGAAGGCCGTCGCGTTCCGAGCGGTCCGGGAGGCCTCGGCCCAGGATCACACATGCCAATAGGGTCCGAAGGCCGACAAGTCGTTTTCGCTCGCGAATGTGCTTCTATGCGTCTGCGTGCTTCGTGCCCCGCGGCTTGCGGTTTTTTAAGTTCTCATTAATCTTTCGGATTTTACCTCGGCGTGGATTTTCCTGAACCTTCTGGAACCGCATTTTTATTGTGTTTTGTGGCGCGCATGGAGAGACTCGAACTCCCGACCCTCTGGTTAGAAGCCGTTCGATCTACTTTGCCAAATCTTGCCAGAGGAGTGGCTAATCGAACGGATTCAGCAAGTTGGGGCAAATTCCCGCAACCTGCTTTCTCCTTCCTTTATTGTTATTAGCGGCATCTTTGCCGCCGTTTTCTGCAATTTGCGTTACATTTTCGTGACAGCATCGCTGTTATCGATCACGCAAAAGCGTAGTTTTTTGAACCCTGACTGAACGTCTCCTTGGTGCTCGGGGTCTGCGGCGAGGCGGAAGGGGGCCGAAGGGGTCAATCCAGACACTCTGACGCACACAGAGGGGAGCTAAGGAACTCTTTGCCACGACTTATTGGACCCTAATCGGGCCCAGGTTTTTGGCAAGTACGTCACAGCTCCTCCCTTCCACGCCCTAAAGAACTCTTCTTGAACAAGTAGAATCAATTCCAAAATCAGCGGGGAAAGATGTCTGACAACCCAGGCATATGTTCATGTGCCGACGGTCCTTGCGGAGCAGCCCACATGCGGGCCTTCTGCATAGGTGACACCACTAGGAAGGCCCGACAGTTCATCCACAGAGCACAGAACTAAAAGATTAAAGTAATTAGCTATTGACTACTCCTAGTAATGAATGTATGAAGTTGTCATCACCAGAACAATATACGACTCCCTGCGGCCGCCTGTTAGCGATCGTCACGGAGATGGTGTAGTCGCTGCCTGTTCCTGATGGCGCGAATAGCGCATGTTGGCGGAGCTCTAGCTACACGGCCTCCGATTCATGCGGTCGGTTGTCGTTCGTTTGGAAAACGATTTCTTCGGTGGATGGAGGTTACTTGTGATTTTGAAACGTCTTTTCTTAGTGTTTGCTTTTGTGGGCTGTTTGCTCGCTTTGGCTGTGTATGCATCGGCGCAGAACGGCTGCAGCTATCAGTATCAATACTGTGCTCTCTGCGGAGACAAACTCCTTCCTGGCTCCACATGCTACACAGAGATCTCGTTTCTGGCTGTCTGCGTTGTGCCTACCTGTGCACCGGCGGCTGCGCCTTACGAGAATTGTGCTGGCTGTGCGTCGTCGGGCGCAGGTGGTGGTGCAGGTGGTGGTGCAGGCGGTGGTGCAGGTGCGACTCCGCCGGGCATGGGCGGCAAGCCGGTCAACCTAGCTACGGGAAACACTTTTATCAGGCAGCAGGACCTCGCGGTGCCGGGCTTGGGCGGCGGATTGACGCAAGTCCGGACGTGGAACAGCAAATGGCCATACACGCAGACCGCATCGCAAGTCGGGATGTTCGGACCGAATTGGCGCTCAACGTACGAAGAACGCGTATTCCTTGGCAGCGACAACTATATGAAATACGCGCGCAGCGATGGAAGTTTCATATCGTTTGCGTACCTGGGACCAGTATGGACGATCGCTGGCGGCCCCACCGGAAACCCCAATAACAACGTTCTCCAAGTTACGAACATGTCGCAAGGTGCCACGACCTGGACGATCACGTCCCAGAACGGCGAGCAACGAATATTCAACAATCTTAGCGGATCACTGATGTCGATTACCGATCGGAACGGAAATACAACGCAATTGACGTACGACGCCTTGAACCGGCTGGTGACGGTTACAGATCCAGTTTCGCGGACGATTACCTACACGTACCAAAGCCCTACCAGCTACTTGGTCACTGGGGTTTCGTCCAGTGTCGGACTTTCACTTTCCTATGCTTACGATACGCAATCGCGATTGCGCCAGGTGACGAACCCGGATTCGACGACGTTGAACTTCGTGTATAACGCACAGTCGCTCATCAGCTCGGTCACTGATTCGAGCGGCAAGGTTTTGGAATCCCATACCTACGATAGTGCGTCGCGGGGATTGACCTCCACGCGTGCCCTAGGCGTTGAGTCCATCACTCTCACTTACCCGAATCCATAGTGGTTGCGGATGACTCGTCATCCACGATGACGGAACGCGAGCAGTGCATTCCGATTGTCCGGCCTTGGAGGCTAGGTCTTATGCGAATGCCTATGCGGAAGTTGAGCCATACACTGGTGCTGACCTTCGTGTTGCTCTGCGCAGTCAGCGTTCAGGCGGCGTCACCGAGCATTGCATCGCTGACACCCAATACCGGGGCGGTCGGATCATCCATTGTGATCGCTGGGTCGAATTTCGGATCGAGTGGGACAGTCAAATTCAACGGGACGACGGCGACAACGACAAGCTGGAATGCATCGAGCATTACTGCCAAAGTGCCAACAGGTGCAACGACCGGCAACGTGGTGGTGACTGTTTCCGGTACGTCAAGCAATGGAAAGAGCTTCACTGTAACGGCCGCGCCGAGCATTACATCGCTGACGCCCAATACGGGAGCGATAGGGTCGTCGATCGTGATTGCCGGTTCGAACTTCGGACCGTCACTAGGAAATGGCAGCGTAAAGTTCAACGGCACGAGTGCAACGACGATTACGAGTTGGGGAGTGTCGAGCATCACGGCCACGGTGCCCACCGGAGCGACAACCGGGAACGCGGTGGTGACGGCCGCAGGTGGAGTGGCCGGCAGCGGCGTGACGTTCACGGTGACGGCCGCGCCGAGCATCACATCGCTGACGCCCAATACGGGAGCGGTTGGATCGTCCATTGTGATTGCCGGTTCGAACTTCGGACCGTCACCAGGAAATGGCAGTGTAAAGTTCAACGGCACGAGTGCAACAACGATTACGAGTTGGGGAGCGTCGAGCATCACGGCCACGGTGCCCACCGGAGCGACAACCGGGAACGCGGTGGTGACGGCCGCAGGTGGAGTGGCTAGCAGCGGCGTTACATTCACGGTGACAGCCGCGCCGAGCATTACATCGTTGACTCCCAGTACTGGGGCGGTAGGGTCGTCAATTGTGATTGCCGGGTCGAACTTCGGACCGTCACCAGGAAATGGCAGCGTAAAGTTCAACGGCACGAGCGCAACAACGATTACGAGTTGGGGAACGTCGAGCATCACGGCCACAGTCCCAGCAGGTGCGGCGACTGGCAGCGTGGTGGTGACAGCCGCGGGCGGCGTAGCCAGCAGTGGCGTTACATTCACGGTGACAGCTGTGCCCAGCATTACATCGCTGACTCCCAATACGGGGGCAGTGGGATCGTCAATTGTGATTGCGGGATCGAACTTTGGACCGTCACCGGGGAACGGCAGCGTAAACTTCAACGGAACGAGCGCAACAACGATTACGAGTTGGGGAACGTCGAGCATCACGGCCACAGTCCCAACAGGTGCAACGACCGGCAACGTGGTGGTGACAGCCGCGGGCGGCGTAGCCAGCGGCGGCAGCAGCTTTACAGTGGTGCCGTCTCCCAGTATTACGAACTTGTCCCCGACAACGGGCGCAGTGGGCGCGGAGGTGGCCATCGCAGGTGCGAACTTTGGGGCCACTCAAGGCCCTGGGTCAGTGAGTTTTAACGGCACTTCCGCCATTCCGACGAGCTGGAGCGCGTCAACAATCGCAGTTCCAGTTCCGGCAGGGGCCACGACGGGAAATGTCGTTGTGAACGCGAATGGTGTGGCAAGCAACACCCTCAGCTTCACTGTAGTTCCTGCACCGAGTATCAGCAGTCTTTCGGTAACCTCGGGAATCGTCGGAACTTCCGTGACCATTAGCGGGACCAACTTTGGTTCCGCGCAAGGCACTGGAACCGTGAGCTTCAATAGTGCGGACGCAACTCCCACCAGTTGGAGCGCGACCAGCATTGTTACGACGGTGCCGATTGGAGCGACGACGGGCAACGTCGTAGTTTCAGCTTCAGGCGTGGCGAGCAATGGAAAAAGCTTCACGGTGGTCGAGTCGTTCGGTATCACCGGCGTGTCGCCAGGTACGGGAGTCGTCGGCGAAGTGGTGACTCTAACGGGATCGGGGTTCGGAGGCACCCAGGGAACCAGCACGCTGAAACTCAATGGAACCAGTGCAACGGTTGCGAGTTGGAGTGACACTATTCTCGTTGCTTACGTGCCCTCGGGAGCCACCACGGGACCGTTCACGGTTACAGCTAACGGCAACGCGGCGAACAGTGCTTCCTTCACGGTCACTGCTCTTCCCTCGGGATGGTCAGACGGAGACATAGGTTCTGTTGGTGTGGCCGGAAGTGCAAGCGATGCGAACGGAACCTTTACGGTAAACGGAGCCGGACTGGGTTCGTTTTCGACTCCGGATGGATTTAATTTCGCGTATCAGCAATTGTCCGGGGATGGCACCATTGTCGCTCGCGTGGTAAGCGTGGCAGGTGGGTATGCACCGCAGGCTGGAGTCATGGTCCGTGAGACGCTGGACCCTAGCGCGACGAATGCCTTTACGTTTTACTATCAGAATTTCATCTACCTCTCAGAGCGGACGACCAGCGGCGGTAGTCCCGGTTATCAGGGTGGAATGAATGATACTCCTCCCTATTGGGTGAAGTTGGTTCGCAGCGGGAGCACCTTCACCGCATACGGTTCGGCGGATGGAATAAATTGGACTCAAGTGGGGTCGAGCCAAACGATCAGCATGGCTTCGATCGTTTATATTGGCCTTGGGGTCACCAGCCGTACCACCTCGGCGCTCACCACAGCCACGTTCGACAGCGTTTCAGTCACTCAGAGTAGTGCACCCGCGCCGGTCATTACCAGCCTCTCCGCCACAACGGGATCGGTTGGAAGCCAGGTAACCATCTCGGGTACAGGATTTGGAGCCACGCAAAGCGGGAGCGTCGTGACACTAAACGGTGGCCAGGTGACCATCAACTCTTGGAGCACCGCTGCGATCAGCATCACGATTCCGACGGGAGCGACCTCGGGTGACTTTCTGGTTTCTGTTGCCCCGGCCATGAACGAGAGCAACGCTGTTTATTTTACCGTGACTTCCCAACCACTTCCGGCTTCGTGGCTGGACGCGGATATTGGAGCCGTGGGCCTGGGCGGAAGTGCCACTTATGCGAACGGGACATTCACGATAACGGGAGCGGGACAGGGCACTTTTTCGACTCCGGATGGATTTCATTTCGTATACCAGCCGCTGACGGGGGACGGCACCATCGTCGCGCGCGTACTTAGCGTGACAGGTGGATATGCACCGCAGTCTGGAATAATGATTCGCGAGACGCTGGATCCGAGTGCGACGAATGCATTTACGTTTTTCTATCAAGGCAGCATTTGGCTGACAGACAGAACAACGAGCGGCGGTAGTTCCTCCTACCAGGGCGGGCCAGGCGGAACTCTACCGTACTGGATAATGTTGGTTCGCAGCGGGACCTCGTTCAGCGGCTACGCTTCCTACAACGGGCTTACCTGGACGCAGGTCGGGACTACGCAAACCATCAGCATGGCACAAACTGTTTACGTAGGCCTGGCGGTTACCAGCCGCAGCACATCCTCTCTGGCCACGGCGACGTTCGACAGCGTTTCGCTTAGCGCGGCATCGGCTCCCGCACCCGTTATTACCACCGTTTCCGCAACCACCGGAGCGATCGGCGGTCAAGTCTTGATTACCGGAACTGGTTTCGGGTTCACGCAAAACGGCAGTTTGGTCACGCTGAACGATGCGCCCTTAACAATCAATTCTTGGGATAACACATCCATTCTCATCACCATTCCAACGGGTGTCACATCAGGGTATATGTCCGTTTCCGTGGCACCCAGTATGAACAGCAGCAATTCCGTCTATTTCACGGTGACCACTCAACCGTTAACGAATTCTTGGTTGGATCAGGACATTGGGCTAGTGGGCTTGGCGGGAAGCGCGACCTATGCAGGCGGAATATTCACCGTGAATGGTTCGGGGAACGCAATTTATTACACTGCCGACCAAATGCATTTTGTGTATCAGACGCTGTCTGGCGATGGCAGCATCGTGGTGCGAGTAGTTTCGGCGTCTGGAATCGGCTACCCAGACCCAGGAGTGGTGATCCGCGAGAGTCTGGATCCGGCAGCCACCAACGCATTCTTGAGCTTCGCATCAGGGAATAACTGTTTTTATGATCGCACGACCACTGGTGGAAGCACGGGTGGCCAAGGCTGCAGCAGCGTAGCGAATCCTTGGGTGAAATTGGTTCGTAGCGGAAACACATTCAGCGCATATTCCTCCTACAACGGGGAGACCTGGGTGCAAGTGGGGACGAGCCAGACGATCACGATGGCGCAGAATGTTTTCATCGGAATGGTAGTGTGCAGTCAGAGCAACTCGATTCTGGCGACGGCCACGATGGACAACGTGTCAGTCAGTTCGAGCGCGGTTCCAGCACCGGCGATCACCAGCGTCTCGGCGACGACGGGTCCGATCGGTGGTCAAGTCGCAATTACGGGAACGGGGTTTGGCGCGTCCGAGAATGGCAGTCAAGTGATGCTCAACGATGCGCCCGTCACAATCGACTCGTGGAGCAATACGTCAATCACCGTCACAATTCCCACCGGCGCAACGTCAGGGTACATGACGGTCGCTGTGGCCCCGAGCATGAACAACAGTAACGCAATACTCTTCACTATCACTACTCAGCCGTTGGCAACGCCCTGGCTGGATCAGGATGTCGGGCCGGTAGGTCGGGCGGGAAGCGCGACTTACGCAAGCGGAATATTTACGGTGAACGGCTCAGGAAACGCAGTTTATTACACCGCCGACCAAATGCATTTTGTGTATCAGCCAATGTCCGGCGACGGCAGCATCGTAGCCCGAGTAGTGTCGATTTCTGGAAGTACATACCCCTTGGCCGGGGTCATGATTCGGGAGACTCTAGATCCAGCGGCGACGAATGCATTCCTGACCTTCGGATCAGGGAATAATTGCTTCGAAGATAGGCCAAGCACCGGCGCAAACGTGGCTAGCCAAGGATGTAGCGGTACCGGCGAATCTTGGCTGAAATTGATTCGGAGCAGCAATGTATTTTATGCCTATGTGTCAGCAGATGGAGTGAACTGGACCCAAGTAGGAACTGGGCAGAGCATTACGATGGCGCAGAACGCCTACATCGGGCTTGTCGTCTGCAGCCAAGACAACACAATGCTCGCCACGGCCACTTTGGATAACGCCTCAGTCACGATCGGGACCAGCCCCGTTGTCTCAGGGGTATCGCCGGGGTTGGGAGCCACCGGTATTAGCGTTACGGTCGTCGGCTCGAGCTTCGGTGCTAGCCAGGGAACAAGCACGCTCACTTTTAGCAATATCCAAGCGACCTCAATCACCAGTTGGAGCAACTCCGGGATTGTTGCTCTTGTACCGTTCGCGGCGCCTTCCGGGCCCGGCCCCGTGGTGGTGACGGTAAATTCCATTTCTAGTCTAGCGAACGTCGATTACACCGTCATCAAGCCGACAATCGTCGCTCTCAATCCTCCCGGATCCCAGCTCGGAGCTTTTACGGTACTGACCGGCAGCGGCTTTGGCACTAGCCAAGGGACCAGCCAAGTCATGTTCAACAACGTCGTAGCGTTCGCGAGTTCCTGGAGTGACAGCAGTATCAACGTACAAGTGCCCGCTACTGCCACGAA
>Ga0210394_10006519_pt1 | contig 12611 bp, 13 predicted proteins | sample IncBWC12MmetaG_FD_160121 | JGI IMG/M metagenome (GOLD analysis project Ga0210394, IMG submission 160121) | Forest soil microbial communities from Barre Woods Harvard Forest LTER site, Petersham, Massachusetts, United States - Inc-BW-C-12-M | ecosystem: Environmental > Terrestrial > Soil >... | reverse complement strand
CGCGCGTTTCAATTGAGCCGCCAGCCCGCGCTGATGACGGTGCTTCGCAACGAAGGCCGATGGGATCGCAGCAACGTGATCTACGAGCCTGGACGTGTCATGCTGTACGACAAAGCAGCGCCGCCGGGCATGCAATATATCGACTACGGGCTTTCCTGCTTTCGCCGCGATCTGTTTGACGATCAGACGCCCGCCGATCTGCCCGTTCTCTTCCATCAGCTCAGCATCACGGGCCGCTTAGCGGCGTTTCAAGTTCACCAGCGCTTCTACGAAATCGGATCGCCCGCCGGTCTGCGCGACTTCGAGAATTATCTCGAAGCTCCCCAAGAGTGTGCGACATGAAAGTGGGATGGGGTACACGCGGCTTCAGCCGCGTTTTTGCCAAATCGGGCGGGAAGGCGTTGCTTGAGAAGTTTCTGTGGTCCAACCACTAAATTGGCTATGGATTTCCATCGCCGGTTGGAACATTCCTCGCGCCCGGGCTCGGCGTATTTCGTGACCTGGCGGCTGGATGGTTCTCTTCCGGTCGCCAGGGTGACCGACTTTTGGACTAGTGACGGACCCAAATTTGTCGAATTGGACCAACTCCTCGACGCGGTGTCGACCGGACCGAGATGGCTGGAGCGGCGCGACGTGGCCGGTGTAGTCGCCAATGCCCTCTGGAAAGGAGTGCAGGAGTCCAGGTATGAATTGGGGGCCTGGGTGCTGATGCCCAATCACGTACACATCGCCCTTCGCCCACTGGGGGATCAGGATCTCGCTTCTACGGTCAGGAGCATTAAGGGTGGCAGCGCATACGCAGCAAATCGGCTACTGAATCGGAGCGGTTCGCGATTCTGAGCAAAAGATTACTTTGACCGTAGACTTCGCGACAGGGACCACGAGGGACGCGTCACCCGGTACGTTGAAAACAATCCAGTGAAAGCCGGACTGTGCGGCAATGTGCAAGACTGGCCCTGGTCGAGCGCAGGGAAAAACGCGGCTTGAAAGCCGCGTGTACCCGACGCGCAGCCCCAGCGTGCTTCTTACGCTCGGGTTTTCCTGTTCGGATGTTGCACACCCGGCGGCCCCGCCCTTGCGTGGGACCCGGAGTTCTGCATATACTGAGTCTTCATGCGCCGTCGCGCCCACAACTCGTTTCGATTTTGGTACTGGTTTAGCGCCTGAATCGAGGCGAGTGGCGTTGGCTTAAGCAGAAGCGGTTATAGTAGAAGCAACCCACTCGAAAGAGTGGGTTTTTCATTTTAGGAGACAGAAAATGATCATCTCGATGAAACTCCACTCGACGAAAGAGGAGATCGAGCAAGTGTGCGAACGCATCCGGGATTTCGGTTACAAGATCCACGCCATCGAGGGCGAGGAGCGGGTGGTAATTGGCGCGGTTGGCACCGGCGACACCACTGCGTGCCTGGAGTCGGTAGAGGCCATGCCGCAGGTGGAGAAGGCGGTGCGCATCTCCGCCCCGTACAAGTTCGTGAGCAAGGAATACCGAAGCGAGCGCACGCGCATTCGCGTGGACGGTTGCGAGATCGGCGGCGACGATTTCATCGTGATGGCCGGGCCGTGCTCAGTGGAATCCGAGAAGCAGATCATGCAAGCGGCCGAGGGTGTGGCGCGAGCGGGAGCGAAACTGCTGCGCGGGGGCGCGTTCAAGCCCCGAACTTCGCCCTACGATTTTCAGGGCATGGAGGAGGAAGGGCTGAAGCTGCTGGCCAAAGCCAAGCGAGCCACTGGCCTGGGGATCATTACCGAGGTGATGAGCGATCGCGACGTGGATCTGGTGGCCGATTATGCGGATATCCTGCAAATCGGCGCGCGCAACATGCAGAACTTCGCGCTCTTGAAGACTCTCGGCAAATGCAACCGCCCCGTGCTGCTGAAGCGCGGCATGAGCTCCACCATCAAGGAACTTCTGATGTCGGCGGAGTATGTGGTGGCGCACGGGAATCCGAACGTGATTCTGTGTGAGCGGGGTATCCGTACGTTTGAGACCGTGACACGCAACACCTGCGACATTGCGGCCATCGCGGCGCTTAGCGAGCTAACGCACCTGCCGGTAATTCTGGATCCCAGCCACGCCACTGGTAAGCGCAGCCTGGTGCCCGCCCTGGCGCGCGCCGGTGTTGCGATTGGTGCGGACGGCCTGATTGTGGAAGTGCATCCGGCGCCCGAAAAAGCGGTGAGCGATGGAGCGCAATCGCTGGATATCCCGCAGTTCCACGCGATGATGCGATCGCTCGCGCCGTATATCGATCTGTGGAAAGAATCGCGCGTGACAGAAATCGCCGCGGTGTAACCTGTTTGTGAACCCCCGCTTCCAACTTCGGCAGCTTGTAGGGTCGCTAGTGGTGTGTGTGCTTGTGGCTGGGGGTGTTTACTGGTTTCGAGCGCGAAGAGCGGCTCCGCCTTCCGATTTGACAGCCTACTTGCCTAGCGCCAACGCGAGCGTCATCTACATCGACGTGGATGCGCTGCGACGATCGGGGATCCTCGGCATGGTGGCCGGTCCCCAGACCGCCGAGGAGCCGGACTATCAGCAGTTCGTCGGTGAAACGAAGTTCGACTATCGCCAGGATCTGGATGCCGTCGCGGCGGCGCTCAAGGACGGCCGCACTTACTTTGCATTGCGCGGGCGTTTTCATTGGAGCAATCTGAGGGATTATGCCAGGCGGCATGGCGGATCTTGTCACAACGATTTTTGTGTGGTGGCCGGAAGCCAGCCGAATCGCCGCATTTCGTTTTATCTGTTGAAATCCGATGTGATGGCGATGGCGATCGGTCCCGATGATTTTGGAGCGTACCAGGTGACGCGCGAATCGGGAAAGCTTGCGCTGCCGATGCCGAAGGAGCCGGTGTGGGCGCTGATCCCGTCAGAGGCGCTACGAGGAATGGATGCGCTTCCGTCGGCCGCGAGGGCGTTTGTGCCGGCCCTTCAAGGCGCGCAACAGATCCTATTTAGTGTCGGTACGGATCCGGCTCAACAACTGCAACTCGGCGTGCATGTCACCTGCAAAGACGCGCCGGCGGCCACCGCGCTGGTCACGCAGTTTGAAGCAAGCACCAAAGCGCTTCGCGAGTTGCTCGCGCGCCAGCGCCAGAAGCCCGATCCGGCTGATTTGAGCGGGGTGCTTGTGGCTGGAAGTTTTCGACGCGATGAGCGGCAAGTCTACGGCGCGTGGCCGATCCCGCGGGCATTCGTAGATGCTGTCGCGGCGAACGCGCGTTAGTCAGCTTACGTATCTGTAGTACCAGTACCCAAAATCTGAGTGAAAGACCTTTATTTTTAGGATTCTGATTTATAATTTAGTACCAGTACGGAATTCAGTACCAGTCAACGTTTTCGGTTGAAAGGGCACATGATGCAAATCCCACTACTTAGTTCGCGAACTTTGTTCTTAGCGATCTCATTGGGAATTCCGCTGATCTTGTCTGCTGCTACTATCCCGGTCGTCGACCTGGGTCCGGGGAGCGGCGTTATCACCTTCGGTGTAAGTCCAGCGACCATTACTCTTGCTTCCGGCGACATTATGGGAAGCGGCACGGATAATATGATTCCGTTGCCGTGGAGTATCACAACCTCGCCAAGTTCGGTCTTCGATCTGGTCGGTGGCGATGTGCAAGAGTCCGTGAGCGGCGAAACGATGACGTTCAACGTACATGACAATGTGGGTGATTCCATAACGGGGGGAATTGTCACATTCGGGAGTGGCACACCGGATTTCTTTACCTATACCGCAACTCCGGGTGGAGGGGACACTTTCAACGGTACGGTGCAGATTACGTCGGCGTCGGAAGGACTGCTGCTGGGGATGCTCGGCTTAACGCCCGCTAAGTTGGACGGCACTGACCTCAGTCTTACCATCCAGGTCGATTGCGGAACGCAAGATCCCTGCATCGCAACGGCGGACCCAATGGGCACCATTACCGATCTCAAGATTGGCCCTTCTACTGGAACGTCGGGCGTCGTGCCCGAGCCGAGCTTCGTATTCCTGCTGGGGGGCGCGCTGGCATCACTTCCGCTGCTGCGCCGTCGCTGGCTCAAGCGCGCTTCCTGACGTACTGGAACTAGCGTAACTAGACGGTTCCGCGCGCGAATGCAAAGCTAGCGTAGCGTGACCCGCAGGAAACTTCTTTCTTTACTCCCGGTAGCCGCTTGTGCCCCGGCCTATGCGTTTGGCGTGGAGCCGAACTGGCTGGAGCGTACCTTACATCGAGTGAAATTACCCCACAAAAACCTCTCGAGCGGAGTACGGATTCTTCATTTGTCGGATCTGCACGCATCGCCCGTGGTCCCGTTCACGCTCATTGAAAAATCGGTAGAGCTAGGTTTGGAAGCCAAACCCGATGTGATCTGTTTGACAGGCGACTTTGTTACCGATGCCACTCCTTTTGACGAAGCCGAGTATGCACGCATTCTTCGACGTTTGTCGAGTGCGGCGCCGGTGTTCGCCAGCCTGGGCAATCATGACGGAGGGGCGTGGGCGGCCTGGGCTGGCGGGCTCAAGGACACCTCAGTGGTTTGCGGACTGCTCCGTGCAGGCAACATTCCGCTGCTGAACAACCGGTCTGAAGTAGTTCGCGTGCGCGATCAGTCCATTCGCTTTGCTGGCGTGGGAGATCTTTGGAGCGATGATGTAGACCCGGAGCTCGCATTCGCAAATGTTTCGGCGGATCATCCAGCGATTCTTCTGGCGCACAATCCCGACACGAAGGATGTGCTTGCCGATCGGCCATGGGATCTGATGCTGAGCGGCCACACCCATGGCGGGCAAGTGGTGTTGCCCATGGTAGGCGAACGCTTCGTGCCGGTTCGCGATAAGCGCTTCATCGCCGGGCTGAAGCAATGGAACGGACGTCAGGTTTATGTGACCAGAGGCGTGGGAAGCATCCGGGGCGTGCGGGTAAATTGCCGGCCGGAAGTCACTGTGCTGGATTTAGCCGCCTAAGGGCGCGTACCTTCACCCTCTTCAACCATCCGCTTCACGCGGTCCAACTCCTGGCGCAGTTTCTTTTCGCGCAGTGCGATGGAGATCACATAAACGATTATGATCAGCCAGGCGACCGTAAATCCATAAAACAGGAAAGTGGAATTTTGTGAATTCATGGAGTCACCTTAAAACGCGTGGGCTTGACGGCGCAGCGCATCGATCTCCAGGCGCATACTTTCCTGGCGCGTGCGGACCAGGATCAATGCCGTCGCCAGCATCAGAAAAGCCAGAAAATTCCACCAGAGCGGCGCTTCCATTCCAGGGGCCATGCCGCCACCGCCCCGAATTTCCAGAACCGGGCCAGGGTGCTGGGTGCGGAACCACTCAATCGACTTCCAGACCAGCACGATATCGACGCAGGCAAATATCGACAGCACCGCGGAAAGCCGGGCGCGCGCCGTGGGATCGTCGATAGCGCGCCGCAGCATAAAATATCCAAAGTAGATCAGCAGGCAGACAAAGAACGATGTGAGGCGCGCGTCCCAGGTCCACCAGATGCCCCAGATGATGCGGCCCCAGATGCTGCCGGTGCAAATGGTGATGGTGGCGAAGGCCAGCGAGACTTCGTTGACGGAGGCGGCGATGGAATCGAACCGCAGGTTCTTGGTCACCAGGTACCCGATGGCGGAAAACATCCCGATGTAAAAACCGGTGAACGATGTGATGGCGGCGGGCACGTGGAAATAAATGATGCGGAAGATGGCGCCCTGGTTGGCTTCGTCGGGAACCTGAAGAAAAATACGGTGCAGATTCCAAGCCAAAATCAGGCCCGCCAGCACGCACAACGTCACTGTGATTTTAAGACGCATGATCTACCCCACTAACACGATTTCTACCAAAGCCAGAGACAAAATGGTGAAGATGACATTGAACGCCACCAGAATACGAAACCAAACGAAGTTTTCGGCAAGCTGGCCGCCCACGATCAGGACCCTGGTGAGCTCAATGGCGCCCACCAACGCCGGAATCAGCATGGGATAAATCAAGGTGGGCAGCATCAGCTCGCGCAGTCGTAAATTTACCGTCATGGCGCTGAACAAAGTCCCGATGACCGTAATGCCCCAGGTTCCCAGCAGCATCACCAAGAAGAGCCATCCGAGCCGCTGTAAGCGAACATTATAGAAAATAACGAACACCGGAAGGCTGATGCATTCCACCACGACAATCAGTACGTAGTTGGCCAGGCATTTTCCGAAAAACAATTGCGCGCCGCTGACCGGGGAAGCGAGCAGGGCGTCCAGGCAATCGTTCACCAGCTCGCGCGCAAAGCTGCGGTTCAGGATCAACGTGCCCGCGAAAGCGAAGACCATCCACAACAGACCGGCCGCGATGTCGCGGATCTGCTCGGGTTCCAGATCGAACGCGAAGCTGAAGAGCAGCAGAATCACGAGTGCGAAGGACACCGAAGCGTTCACGGCCTCTTTGCCGCGAATTTCCGAGCGCAGATCTTTGGCGGCAATCGCCAGGGTCTGGCGCAGAAACTTCATGCCTCTCCGTAGTGACGATACAGCCAGCCGGGATCTTCCAACATTTCCCAGGTTCGAGGACCGCGATAGGCGAGTTTGCCGCGGTTGAGGAGCGCCACGTCGGTCGAGAGCTCCAGCGCTTCGCGCAGCTGGTGGGTGGACATGATGATGGTGCGGCCTTCGGCCAGCGCGGATTTCAGCAAGCTTTGCAGCACCGCGATGGCGCGATCGTCGAGCGAGGTGAAGGGCTCGTCCAGCAACAGCAGCGCAGGCTGGTGCAGGAAGCAGCGGGCAATGGCCAGGCGCTGGCGCATACCGCGCGAGAACTCGCGGACCAAGCCGTCACGCACGCGATCCAGGCCAGCGCGCTCCAGCCATTCAGTCGCCGTACGACGCGGATCATCCAGGCCGTATAGCTCGCCGAACATCCTCAGATTCTCGAAGGCGGAGAGCTCCTCATAAACGCCGATGCCATGGCCCAGGATGCCGATGCGCTGGCGCGTGCTGCCCGAGCGCGCATCTTTGCCGAGGATGGAAACGCGGCCGCGGCCCGCTTTCCCCAGACCGCCCAGAATGCGTAGAAGCGTGGTCTTGCCCGCGCCGTTGCGGCCTAGCAGCGCCAGGCATGCACCGCCATCCACGTTGAAGGAAATATCGCGCAACGCCGGATAGTCGCCGTAATACTTCCACACGCCATCGATTGTGACAGCGTTCATTGACGCCATTATGAACCCGCTATGCGGATGCCTAACTCCCGCAAGACGCGCTCGGAAACCGAGGCTGGCGCTTCGCACATCAGATCGCTGCCGCGCGCGGTTTTGGGGAACGGAATTACCTCCCGAATGGAGGTTTCACCCGCCAGGATCATCACCAATCGGTCCAGGCCCAGCGCGATTCCGCCGTGTGGAGGTGCACCGTATTCCAGGGCTTCGAGCAGGAACCCGAAGCGCTTTTTGGCTTCTTCGTCCGAGAATCCGAGCGCCGAGAAAACTTTGGCCTGGATATCGCGCCGGTGAATACGGATGGAACCTGAACCCAGCTCCGTGCCGTTCAATACCACGTCATACGATTTGGCGCGGCAACGCGCGGGATCGGTGGTCAGTTTGTCGAGATCTTCGTCGTGCACCGAGGTGAACGGATGGTGCGCCGCGTTCCAGCGGTTTTCTTCAGCGTCCCACTCGAACATCGGAAAATCGACCACCCAAAGGGGTTTGAAAACCTTCGGGTCGAGAAGTTTATGGCGGTCGTTGTACTTCTGACCGGCGAACAGCCTGAGCTGTCCGCAAGCCTGATAGAACGTCTCTTCGGGACGCTGGCCTTGAGGGGGGCCAGGCCATCCAGCGATCAGAAGCAGGTCTTCATCGGCGGCCTTCGATGCGGCGCGAGCTTGTTCCACCAGCTTCGAATCCAGCTTTTTCAGATCGTCGTAAACTCGCAGCCCGCGCTCGGTTCCATATTCTTTTAGTTCGTCGCGTTCTTTGCGGCTCAGCGCACCCGTCTTCGGAATGTGGATGGCAACTGGCGGAAAGGTCAGGCCAAGTTGCCACGATTCTCCGTCCAGTACATGGAACGGGGGCATGCGCATGTCGGGCTTGTCGCTGCCGTAGGAGCGCATAGCCTCTGCGTAGGTGAGTCGCGGGAAGGCCTCCTCGATTTTGTATCCCGCCACTTCAAACACGCGCTTCATCATCGGCTCAACCACCTCGTAGACGCGTTCCTGCTGCGGGAACGACATCTCCAGGTCGATCTGAGTGAATTCGGGCTGGCGGTCGGCACGCAGATCCTCGTCGCGGAAGCAGCGCACGATCTGGAAATATTTCTCATAGCCGCTCACCATGAGAAGCTGCTTGAATATCTGCGGTGATTGCGGCAACGCGTAGAAAGTGCCGGGCTGCACGCGGCTGGGGACCAGATAATCGCGCGCGCCTTCCGGTGTGGACCGGGTCATGAACGGCGTTTCGATTTCAAGAAAGCCCTGGCTGTACAAAAACTCGCGCACCGCGAAGCTGATCTTGGAGCGCAGCATCATGTTGCGCTGCATGTGCGGCCGGCGCAGGTCGACATAGCGGTATTTCAGGCGCGCGTCTTCTTTCACGTCCACGGTTTCTTCCATCGGGAAGGGCGGCGTGCGCGATTCATTCAAGATCCACAACGTGGTCGCGACCAATTCCACTTCCCCGGTATCGAGGGTGGGGTTGATGGTCTCAGGCGCGCGCTTAGCCACTGTGCCCTCCACTGCGATTACGTATTCGGAGCCGAGCATCTCGGCCTTAGCGTGCAGCTCGGCGCCGGCGTCTGCGTGAAAGACGATTTGAGTGACGCCATCGCGGTCGCGCAGATGCACAAAGAACACTCCTCCCAGGTCGCGGCGACGGTGTACCCATCCCATCAGCAGCGCGGTTTTCCCCACATCCGATGCGCGCAACTGGCCGCAGGTATGCGTGCGGCGCAGCTCGCCCAGAAAATCTAACGAAACTTGCTCAGGCATTCTTCCACCTTTTCCACGAGCAATTCACGACGAATCCGCACTTGCTCCTGACTCCCCATATCCTTCATTGAGATCTCGCCCACCGCGGTTTCGTCCTCGCCGCAAATCAAAGCCACCCGCGCGTTCAGTTTGTTCGCGACTTCGAAGACCCTCTTCAATTTACCCTCAGCCAGTTCCACGCGAATCCCTTCCGCGCGTAGTTCGGCGGCGGCGTTCATGGCGGCGCGGCGCGTAGTCTCGCCGCCAATAAAGGTGACGATCACCAGCGGGTCTTCCTTGAGCCCGGCGCTTTCCACGCTCATCACCAGCCGGTCCTCGCCGATGGAAAACCCGATGCCCGGAGAATGCACGCGCGAGCCAAGAGACTCCGCCAGGCCGTCGTATCTTCCGCCGCCCAGCACCGAATTCTGCGCGCCTAGCGACCCATGCACGATCTCAAATGTCGTACGCATGTAGTAGTCCAGACCGCGCACCATGCGGGGGCGGACTTCATAGCAAATCCCACGATCATCCAAGTGCGATTTCACCGCGTTGAAGTGCGCGCGGCAGGGCTCGCACAAATGATCCTGAATGGAGGGTAGCGCGTTGATGATGGCTTGATCTTCGGGCACTTTGCAGTCCAGCACCCGCAGCGGATTTGTTTCCACACGCCGCTGGCAATCGTCGCACAGGCGCGACGCCACTTCGAGAAGCTTTTCTTTGAGTAGCGCGACATACTGCGGGCGGCAGTTCTGATCGCCGACGGAATTGATCAGCAACTGAGAGCCTTCCAGGCCCGCCCGGCGAATAATATCGATCACCAGCTCGATCACTTCGGCATCCACCGACGGCGACTCCGAACCGATGGCCTCCGCGCCGATCTGGTAAAACTGACGATAACGGCCCTTCTGCGGGCGCTCCCGGCGGAACATCGGGCCGATATAGTACAGCTTCTGCAATCCCGGCTTCTGATCCAAGCGGTGCTCGATGTAGGCGCGCATCACTGAGGCGGTGGCTTCGGGACGCAGCGTCAGAGAGCTTCCGTCGCGATCCTCGAAGGTATACATTTCTTTACTGACGATGTCGGTTTCCTGACCCACGCCACGCGCGAACAGAGCCGTTTCTTCGAGAATCGGCGTGCGGATCTCCTGATAGTTGTAAATTCGAAACACTTCGCGCGCAATGCTTTCCACCTGGTTCCAGACCGCGCTGGAGGGGGGAAGGATATCGCGAGTGCCTTTGACTGCCTTGATCATCTTTATGCGCCACGACCGTGAGGGAGCGGTCTTAGTGTGCCCGTTATCAAGCCGGCTCGTCCCGGTAAACCTCCGAGGCTTCCACGTAATGGTCGGCGTTCATACTAAAACGCTCGCGCTCCTCGTCGGTAACGGCACGCTTCACCTTGGCAGGCACGCCCATCACCATGCTCAGCGGAGGAATCTGGGCGCCTTCCGGCACCACCGCGCCCGCGGCAATTACCGAGCCCTTTCCTATTTTCGCGCCGTTCAACACCACAGCGGCGATTCCGATCAGGCATTCATCCTCAATGGTGCAGCCGTGCAGCATCACCATGTGGCCCACGGTGACTCGATTGCCGATGTGCAGGGGAAACTTCCCCGCGTCGCAATGCAAAACCGAATTGTCCTGAATGTTGGTCTCGTCGCCAATACGAATTGTATTCACGTCGCCGCGCGCAGTGACATTGGGCCAGATGCTGGAGCGTTCGCCGACCACCACGTCTCCAATCACCTGCGCGCTCTGATCGATGTAAGCGGAGGCGGCGATCCTGGGTACGATGCCGCGATAGGCACGAATCATGACTGCGGTGTATTTTAAATCGTAACACACGAAACATAGCTAGCCGCGCGACGATCTCTAACACAGCGGATGGTTCACCAGAGTATGAACGCAACACACACGATTGCGTGCGCTACTTTGCTCTTTCGCCACGCCTCGCCTTCTGCCAGAATAGGCATGAACGCTTTTGGCAACCTACCAATCGGAGACTCATAAAATGCAATTGCGCGTGCTCGCATTTGTGTTGGCCGGAGGTAAAGGCACTCGCCTCTACCCGCTGACCAAGGAGCGGGCGAAGCCTGCGGTTCCCTTCGGCGGTCGATACCGTATCGTGGATTTCGTTCTCAGCAATCTCATTAACTCAGGAATCTATTCGATTTACGTACTGGTCCAGTTCAAGAGCCAGTCGTTGCTGGAGCATTTGCGCGAGGGATGGGAGGCCTCCAGCCTGCTGCGCAATCACTTCATCATTCCTGTTCCGGCCCAGATGCGTTCCGCCGGTGAAGACTGGTACCGCGGCACGGCCGACGCGATCTACCAGAACATTAATCTGATTGAACAAGCCGAGCCGCACGTGGTCGCTATCTTCGGAGCCGATCATATCTATCGCATGAATATCCGGGAGATGATCGAGTTTCACATCGATCGCGCCGCGCAGGTGACCGTATCGGCCATCCCGGTGGAGAAGGAGCAGGCCTCCGAATTCGGCGTCGTGGAGACGCGCGAAGACGGCTTGATTTGCGGCTTCCACGAGAAGAAACCCGACGCGCCCACCATGCCGGGCGATCCCAGCCGCGTCTACGCATCCATGGGGAATTACCTGTTTTCCACCAAGCTGCTATTGGATGAATTGCGCGCCGACGGTGAGAAAGAAAACAGTTCGCACGATTTTGGCCGCGACATTCTTCCCGGGCTTATCGGCCGGGCAGACATGTACGCTTACGACTTCCAAACCAACCGGATTCCGGGCGATCCGGCCGGGGCGCCGGTGTATTGGCGGGATGTTGGAACGCTCGACGCATTTTTCGATGCCAACATGGACCTGCGGTCGATTTCGCCGGAGTTAAATTTATACAATCGCGCGTGGCCGCTCCGCACCGCCGGATATTTCGACGCCCCGGCAAAATTCATCTTCGACAGCGATGGCCGCCGCGGCGAGGCTCTGGATTCCATTGTCTCCGGGGGAGCGATTCTTTCCGGCGGCATGGTCCGAACCTCGGTGATCGGCCGGGGGGTGCGAGTGCATTCCCATGCGTCGATTGAGGATTCCATCATTTTTGACAATTGCGACATTGGCCGCCGCGCTCGGGTCCGGCGAGCCATTCTGGATAAGAACGTGCGTGTTCCACCCGATACTTCCATCGGTTACGACCTGGAACGCGACCGGCAGCTCTATCATGTCACCGACAGCGGTATTGTGGTGGTCGAAGGATTCCGGTCGCCCGTGGACATCGCGAGCATGAATCTGTAGAATCTTCAGGACTTAGCACGTCTAGTGCCAAGTTTAGCGTCGGCAATCAAAAGATCCATGTAACCGGTTACTTAGGTTTTGGGTCGAATCCATTGAGATGATGTCTACAGATGTAGCAAACCCCATCGAAGAGACCACCGCAGTTTTAAACGGCGTTCCCGCTGCCGAGATTCGCGCGCAGCTGGATCTAATCCTACGAAGCCGCGCATTCATACAATCCCATCGCATCCGCCGTTTCCTGCAATTCGTGGTCGAAGAGAGTCTCCTGGGCCAGCCTCATCGGCTTAAGGAGTATCTAATCGGACTCGAGGTGTTCGACCGGCGGGAGGCTTTTGACCCGCGGGTGGACTCGATTGTTCGCGTGGAAGCGCGCCGCTTGCGCTACAAGCTCGAGGAGTATTATCGAACCGAAGGGCGCGAAG
>Ga0210394_10006517_pt1 | contig 12616 bp, 10 predicted proteins | sample IncBWC12MmetaG_FD_160121 | JGI IMG/M metagenome (GOLD analysis project Ga0210394, IMG submission 160121) | Forest soil microbial communities from Barre Woods Harvard Forest LTER site, Petersham, Massachusetts, United States - Inc-BW-C-12-M | ecosystem: Environmental > Terrestrial > Soil >... | reverse complement strand
CCAGCCCCAGCATGTGCAGCATGTCGCGTGCGCGTGCGACGTTGCCTTCAATCTGCGCCGCATAGAACAAAGGCAGTTCCACATTTTCGATCGCACTGGTGCGCGGCAGGAGATTGAAGGTCTGGAATACGAAGCCAATGCGCCGCCCGCGGATACGCGCCAATTCGGGCTCGCTCAGCTGCGCGACGTTGATACCCTCCAACAGGTACTCGCCGCTGGTCGGGCGGTCGAGGCAACCAAGAATGTTCATCAGGGTCGACTTTCCGGAGCCCGAGGCACCCATGATGGCGACGAACTCGCCACGGTTGATCGTAAGGCTGACTCCGCGCAATGCGTGCACTTCCGAATCGCCCATGCGATAGACCTTGGTCGCATCGCGCACGCAAAGAATGGGTTCGCCGGGCACAGGTACGCTCACGGTCTAAGCGCTCCGCCGCGGACATTCGGATTAGTTCCCGGCGGCCGATTGTCACCTTGCGGTTCCGTCTGCGGTGCATTCGGTCGAACCGCATTGACGACGACGACATCGCCAGCCTTCAAGTTTTCGCCGGAGACCTCAATCAACGTTCCATCGTCGAGACCGGTGCGCACTCGTACCGGCAGCAGCGCGCCGTCACGAAGCAGATATACCTGTGCGCGCCCGCCGGGGGCCCCCGACCGGCCGGCGCCCGGTCCGACCCCAGTGCCTGCGCCCGGGGCGCGCCGCTCTTCGCCGGACGCCTCCCGATTTTCAGCAGAACCTCGGCTCGCGCCGCCTTCGCCGCCCTGGCTGCCTGCGCGCGCGGTACGGTTGACTCCTTCGGGATTGAAACGGATCGCGGGCAGCGGGACTCGCAGCACGTTGCTGCGCTCGGCTGTGATGATATGCGCGTCGGCAGTCATTCCGGGAAATAGCGCCAGATCGTCGTTCTTGACGTCGATCACGACGTCATAGGTCACGACGTTCTGCACCGTGATCGGTCCTTCACGAACCTGGCGGACAGAGCCCCAAAACGTGCGATTCGGATAGGCCTGAACGGTGAAGTAGCAGCGCTGTTCGGGACGGACTGCTCCGACGTCGGCTTCGCTGACGTTGGTATCGACCTGCATGAAGTGCATATCCTTGCCGATCAGAAACAGTGGCGATGCCGACAGGCTCGACACCACGGTCTGGCCGACATCGATGTAGCGCGTGATCACCATGCCGTCGACCGGCGAGTGGATCTGTGTGTAGTTGAGATTGACCTGCGCGCCATGCAGCGAGGCGCGCTGCTGTGCGATGCTGGCGATGTCGAGTTTTACCTGCGCCTGATCCTGATCCAATGTCGCTTTGTCGGCGTTGATGGTCTCCTGCGACACAATTCCCTGGTCTATCAATTTCTGGTCGTAGGCATAGACGACCCCCTGATTGGCAGCGGCGACCCGATCCTTCGCCAGTTGCGCCATAGCTGAATGCAAGGCGGCCGTGTCCTGGTCGACGATGACCTGAAATGGCAGCGGGTCGATGAGCGCGCAAACCTGGCCCACCTTGACCGGCGTGTTGTAATCACACGACCAGGATTTAATGTTTCCGGACACAAAAGATTCGACCTGCGCGGTCACGACCGGATTGAGGGCGCCGGTCATATTGACGGCGCGCTGGATATCCCCCTGTGTGACACGCGCGGTGACGTAACGCAAAGGCTGATTGTGCTCACGCCACCACCACACAGCCACTGCGGCAACAGCAATGACCAGTGCGAGCGCGGTCCATAGCACCGTGGCATGACGGCGCGGCGACTCGTCGCGATCGGACAGTGTTGGTTGTTGCATTCTTCCGAGCTACGGAACGCGATCCTGGGCAGTTGGTTGACGCTGTAGGCGAGCCACTCCTGTTGAGACATGCACCTTGCGGCAAACGCACCGCGGGATTGGTAAATTTTTGTCAATGTAAGGGCTGCGCCGTGGCGACGCCGCGTAACGAGGTAGGGGGAGGTAAAACGTCGAAAGCCACGATATTCCATGGCTACGACGATTCCTGTGGCTATGCTTCTATCGCACAGTTACTTCATAGTACTAACCATTAATAAATTGATTTGTTGGTGGTCAGCCTACGTCTTCGGGGAGATAGCGGCGCGTCAAACCAAACCCGCCTCAATTGCCGTCAGCACGGCCAACGTCCGATCCGGAACAGCCATCTTGGCCAGAATACTGGAAACCTGATTTTTGACCGTACCCTCGGCGGTCCGCAGCGATTGCGCGATTTGCCGGTTCGTCAGACCTCCCGCCATCAGCCGCAGCACCTCAATCTCTCGCTCGGTGAGGCTCGCGCAGTTCTGTGCGAGCGCACCGTTCCGGCGCCGCAGGAGCGCTTGCCGCAGACTCGATGTGAGCGCCGGCTGAAACCAGTTCGCGCCCGCCGCCACGGCCCGAATGGCTGCGATCAGCTCCTGAAGCGCTATATCCTTGGACACGAACCCATCCGCGCCGCGCCGCGCCGCTTCTAACAACAGCTCGGGATCGTCGAATGTTGTAAGCACGAGGCAGCGCGCCCGTGTTGCGCGGCCCTTGAGCGCATCGAGCACCTCCAGCCCCGACATCCGTCGCATGCGTACGTCGAGCAGGACGACGTCGATTTCGAGCTGCGCAAGCTCTGTGAGCACCTGCTCGCCATCCGCTGCCTCGGCGACCACGCGTACATCGTCGAACATCTCGAGCAGCCGGCGAAAGCCCTGGCGGATGAGTTGCTCGTCGTCCGCGAGCAGCACGCGAATCATTGCGACTCCCGCTCCCGGCACGGTAGTGCTGCACAGACCTCGAAGCCTCCCGCAGCCCCAGGCGTCGCTGTCAATGATCCGCCAAGCGCCTCGAGCCGGCGGCGCATGCCGCTCAGCCCGAAACCCTCCTCGAACGCATCAATCGCCTGACCGTCATCGCGGGCCGCGAGTCGCAACTGATCGGGTGTACGTTCGATCGTAATCCAGAGGTTTCCGGCCTCACCATGGCGGATGCTGTTAGTGACGATCTCCTGTATGGCTCGCAACATGGCGCGGCTCGTTCGTCCATCCGGCACCTTCAAGTCGGGTGGGCAGCTCACATGAAGCTTGGGCCGTGGCAGTTCCTTGGCGAGCCGCTGGATTTCGCATGATAGGTCGACCGGTGCCTCGTCCTTTGAGCTATGTACAATCTCCTTGACATCCTGCAGTAAGGCCCGCGCCAGCGCCTGTGCGGCGCGCACAGTTGCGCGCGCCGCTCCTTGCGACTCATGTGCTGCGATTTCCAGATTCAGACTCAGCGTGACCAAGTGATGGCCGAGCGAGTCGTGCAGATCCTGGGCCATCCGCAAGCGCTCCTCCAGGCGGCTCTTTTCCGCCAATGCGCTCTGCATCCGTACGAGCTCCGCGTGGGCGAGAACCACCTCCTCGCGCATGCGACGCTCCTCAGTGAACAGCCGCACGACAGCGAACATAAGTAGCTGGAAGCCAAAATACGGGAGCGTCAGGAGCAGCCCCGCCTGCGGGAACCACTGAAAGGCGATGGCGACAGCCAGTGCAAGTGACTGCACTCCGAGCCAGCCAAAGCCGACGCGAGAACTGGCGCTCAGTGCGAGCTGTACAGCGAGCAGAACGAGCAGCAGTCCCTCGTAGCCATTGCAAAAGAGAGCCGCCATTGCGATGGCGCACGCACTCTGCAGCGCGAGAGCGATAAACGGGCGGCGAGCAGTGCGCGTGCTCCAGAGGAAGGCCACGATGAAGATGAGGCTTGCGCACGCCCACGCGAATAGACGCGGCGTGGGGGGCGCCTCAATCGCAGTAGTAAGCGATACGCCCAGCCATGCCGCGATGCCAGCGAAGAGCAGGGCACGGGGCAATGGCAGTGGACCCATGTTCGGATGCAAGCCTAGCGGGACGAGCGCCATAGCGATATAGGCCGGAAGTCATACGGCGCCCGCGGTAGGTCGGCACATGCGCGCCACCGCTGCGCGTGATTATGATAATCCGTGGCTCGCGAGACACCAAATCAGGCACGGCATACGCCTCGAACCCTGCGGAACATAACGCCAACAGCAGCAATGCCGGCTGCCGGTAAGCAACTGAGGCGAATTACTCCATGAAGCGACGGACTTTCTGTGGAATGACTCTGATCGCTGGCGCTGCTGGCGCTCTGCCGATCGGTCCGCTACTTTCCGCTCCGAGCACATCTTCGCGGCCTGAAGCGGCGGATCTTCGTGCCGTAAAGCTTTCGGGCGCCGAAACGACAATCGAGCGCGCCGCCGTTCAGGATTTTCGCGCGAGCCTCCGAGGACCGCTGCTCACTGTAGGTCAGGAAGGCTATGACACCGCGCGGCGCGTCTGGAACGGAATGATCGACAAGCACCCCGCACTCATCGCACGGTGCACCGACGTCGCTGACGTCGTGCGCGCCGTCACGTTCGCGCGTGAACGCGAACTGCTCCTGGCCGTGCGCGGCGGCGGGCATAGCTTTCCTGGGTACTCGACCTGCGACGGCGGTCTGGTGATCGATCTGTCATCGATGAATTCTGTACGGGTGGATGCGCCAACTCGAACCGCCTACGTCGGCGGCGGAGCGCTGGGAGTGCACGTCGACACTGCGACTCAGAAAGAAGGACTGGCCACTACGCTCGGGGAGATTTCGCATACGGGCGTGGCTGGCCTGACGCTCGGCGGCGGATTTGGCTGGCTGTCACGGCGGTTCGGTCTGGCCTGCGACAACCTCATTAGTGTGGAGCTCGTGACTGCCGAGGGCAACCTTCGGCGCGTGAGTGACAAAGATGAGCCGGATCTCTTCTGGGCCATGCGCGGCGGCGGCGGAAACTTCGGCGTCGCAACCTCGTTCGAATATCGCCTCCATCCGCTCAATCCCGGTGTGCTTGCGGGAGCCATCGATTATCCGGGGCCGCAAGTTAAAGGTGCAATTGAGTTCTATGCCGACCTGATGTCGAACGCGCCGCGCGAACTCAGCATCGATCTGAGTCTGTCGGCCGGTGCAGATCGCCAACCAATCGCTGGGATGCATGTCCTCTACACTGGCGATGCCAAGGGTGGCAATAAACTGTTGAGGCGTTTGCGGCGGTTCGGTAAGCCGATCGAAAACACGATCGGTCCAACGACGTATCTCGCCGTACAGTCCCAAGCTGACGGTCCTCCGCTGAGCCCGAGCAATAACTACATCAAGGGGGGTTTCGTCCGCGAATACTCTCCGGGTCTCATCGAAGTGCTAACCCGTGAGTTCAGGTCGGACGATCGAATCATGGTGTTGTTCCAAAACGCCAACGGCGCGGTAGCAGACGTGCCGCAGACGGCCACAGCATTCTCTCATCGAAATGCAATCGCCAACATGATGCTCTTCGGCCACTGGCATGACGCGTCGTACAACGAAGAGGGCCGCGCTATGGTGCATGCGAATTGGGACAAGCTGGCGGCATTTACGGAAGGTTACTACGTGAATCTGAACGACGCCGATCCGAAGGGCACGGATCGCAACTACGGTCCGAATTTCGCCCGGTTGGCAGCACTAAAAAAGCAGTATGACCCGCTGAACCTCTTCCGCTTAAACGCGAATATCAAGCCGGCTTGAGTCTCGGACTATCCGCCTTCCCAACGCCGCCGCCTCACGCGATTCGAGGCCCCCTATGGGTGACAGTACTTCTTTTCGCGTCGCAATGGCGTTGCTGACCGTTATTTCACCCTTCAACGCGGTCCGAGCTCAGCATGCATCCGACAACCCAGTGGCTTCAGCCGACGATGCCTTTGGCTTGACTCTCGGGCTCGAGGCCATCGGCATTTACAGCCCCGGCAGCGTGCGCGGCTTCAACCCGCAAACGGCAGGCAATGTCCGCATCGATGGGCTGTATTTTGACCAACAGGGGGCCCTGTCCAACCGTGTGGTCGAGGGCTCGACGATTCGGATTGGCGTCAGTGAGATTGGGTATGCCTTCCCAGCGCCGACCGGCATCGTGGACTATGACCTGAGACACCCGGGAAATGGCACACCGACTGCAACGATAGTTGCAAGCGCAGGTCCCTTTGAAGCTCGCGGCATCAGCATCGATGGCGGTGTGCCCCTAGCCTCCAGTCAGGTTCAATTGCCAATCGGTGCGAGCTATCAAATTAGCACGCAGACACCCTATGTGCCCAATCCGGGGTACACATCGACGGTGGCTAACTTCGGTGTTACTCCCCTGTGGAAACCTAACGATTGGCTGACCTTCCGTGCGATTTTTGACTGGACACAGACCACCCACGCCAAGACGTTGCCCATGGTATTCACGGCAGGCGACTACCTGCCACCCGAGATCGAACGAGGCTACCTGGGCCAGGATTGGGCTGAAGGAAGAAGCTTATCGGAGAACTACGGCGGCATCGTCACTGCACAACTGAATCAACGCTGGTCTTTAGCGGTCGGTATTTTTCGATCCATCTCCGATAGTCCAATCAGTTACTCGGATCTGTATGTCAATACCCAGCCGAACGGCTTGGCCGAGCAGTTTGTCGTTGGCTATCCTGATCAAACCGTTTCCTCGACGTCGGGTGAAGCTCGCCTGACCGGTCATTTCACACACGGGTCGTGGCGTCACGACATCGTCTTCCTGGCTCGCGGCCGCGACACCTTGGCGCGTTACGGGGGTTCCGACGTCGTGGACGTCGGCCCGGCCCTGATCAGCCAAGGCGCGCAAGTACCCGAGCCCACCTTTAGCTATTCTGCCCGCACAAACGATCGCGCTGAGCTGTGGAGCGTAGGATCCGCCTATCGTGCCCAATGGCAGGGGCACGGAGAATTTGAGTTGGGCCTGCAGCGGGAGAGTTACAACAAAGCTGTGACCCCGCTCGGCAGCGTCGAGCTTCGGCTCACGGATAAGCCTTTGCGCGCTTATGGCACGGCTGCCGTTGCGCTTTCTGATCGTGCAACCGCCTACGCGGGCTACACACAGGGGCTCGAGGATTCGGGTGTGGCCCCGAGCAGTGCGCAAAATCGCGGGGCAATCCTCCCCGCAGCACGAACATGGCAAGTGGATTCAGGTATTCGCTATTTACTGACGCCGAGTGTGAAACTCATAACGGGTGTATTCGAAATCGAGAAGCCGTATTTCAATTTCGATACGAGTAACGTCGACCGAACGCTGGGCGTGCAACGCGCCACGGGATTTGAAATGTCGGTTTCGGGCGAACTTATAAGTCATCTCAACGTTACCGCCGGCGCCCTGCTTGGGGAGGTCAGAATTGTAGGTCCCAACTTGAGCGCCGAGGGGGTTGGCGAAAACGCGCTCGGACAGCCGCACTTTCAGTCCGCGATTAATGTCAACTACACCTTTCCATGGCCGTCATTTTCTGCAGATCTCGCGGTAGTTCGCTTTGGGACTTCTCCGGCAAGCGTGAATAACGCGATCCAAGTGCCAGCGCAAACGGTGCTGAACATTGGAGGTCGATATAAGTTCTCTATTCTCGGTAGTCCCGCAACTCTTCGGGTGCAGATCCAAAACGCCACTAATTATTACTTTTGGTTTATTTCCTATAGCCCTGGATTCTCCCAATTTCCGCCGCGCGCCCTGTTCGGTTATCTAACTGTGGATTTCTGACTCCTCCAGGGCTGGTGTGCTTGCGCCAACCTTCGGACGCGCAGACTTGTGCCATTTCACCGTGTCTTGCATTTCGCAACGAGGAATTAATGAGGAAACATCTTGCCAGGTGCCGTCTGGTCCTAGCGGCGGCTTCGGCTATCGAGACGTTTGCCCAGGAAACTGAGGCGCTCGGGCTGGTGCGAACGATACCGTTGCCGGAAGTCATCGTACGAGGCTCACTGCCGACGCAATCGACCGTTGATCACGCTCCCGGGAGTGGGCACTTTCTTCAATACGGCGCGGCAGCCGAGTTCGAGCCGAGGAACTCGGCCGCTTGTCTCGTAAACGACTCGTGAAACTGAAATAGAGAGCCGTGCCCAGAGTCCGGATACGTCAACAGGACGGCATTCGGCAGATTCTCACTCAGCCAGTACGAATTGCGGACGGGAATCATCTCGTCGTGCACACCATTTACCACGAGCGTGGGCTGACCGATTGTCTTGAGGGTCGCGAAGCGCTCTCCCGTTACTGACTCCCAATCGCGAAAGGCGGTCATCTGCGCTTGCGCGACATCGGGCCCGGCGACGGGCTCGCGATCCTGCGTGCGTTGCATGAGACGCTTGATGAATGCGTCGGCTGCGGCCTGGCTCGACGCGGTCGGCGCAAAGAAAATCTTGCCCAAGACCGGGTAACCACGAAGCCTTGGATCGTTGAGATGGACCTGTAAGTTCGGCTTTTCGAGATGCATGATGTCTTCTCCGCCTCGAGGCGCCGTCCCCACGAGGATCATTCTGCGATAGATTGTCGGTCGATCGAGCGCCATTTGTTGCGCGATCATGCCCCCGAGCGAGTAGCCCAAAACATCGCATCGACTCAGCTGCAGCGCATCTAGAAATGCGAACACATGCTGCGCCATGGCGGCGATCGTCGTTGGGACCGAACCGGTCGATCGCCCGATGCCCGCGCTCTCAAAAAGGATCACCTCTCGTCCCCGCGCCAACGGATCGGTCACGGCCGGGTCCCAATTGTCGAGCGTACCGGTAAAGTGCTGCAGAAAAAGAAGCGGATCGCTCGGGCCGTCCCCGAAACGGCGAAAGGCGTAGCGTTGCTGGCCGACCTCGAGAAATTGCGTGACCGCTGTGACGTTACTCGGTGTCATAGACAGCCACCTCTATTTGTGGAGCTGCTCAAGCGCTCCGACCCAGTTCTCTACATGATAGGCGGATGCAAGTTTTCCGCTCTTCACTGTAAACACATCGATCGACATGGTTTTAAAGCTCTTGCCCGTCGGCTTCGCTCCAAACAACTCGCGTTCAGGCGTTCCGGTCGCTTCACCCCGCACTACGATCTGATCACCCGAAACCAGTATGTCCTTGATTGTCCATTCCAAATCCGGAATCGCTGCGCCCATTGATCTGAAGATTCCTGCCAATTGCCGCCGGTCAAGCCAGTCCTCATTGGTCGAATACGATCGATATTCAGGATCTGTGGCCTTCTCCAGAAGGACCGTTACATCCTTCTTCGCTGGCCGATTTAGTGCTTCATAGAGAGGCGCCACAATCATTCGCGCCTGTTCGGGTGTGAGTGGAGTGGCAGCATCGGCAATTGGCTCTGGAAAAGCATCGCCGAACATCGGTCGACCACTCAAAGACTCCGTCCGCGTCGCTTCATCCTGAAGGACGTCCCAGTGTTCCATGAGCACACCGTCCTTCAAGACCAGGATGTCAGCAGCGACCCAGTGGTGTGACCGACCATTACCGGAGAAGCGGCCATGCAACATCACAAGGTTGCCTTGCGCGAAGATCAGAGAGTTCTCATACCGGAGCGTCATAGGGGCGGCCCGGACCAGCTCGAAAAGCCCGTCCCGCCCTGGTGGTATGTGGGCGCTGTGCTGGATGTAATCGGGCGACCAGAACTTCTCAGCTGCTTGGTAGTCGCGCTTGTTGAACAAGGTCTCGAACGCTTCCAGCACAATCTTCTTGTTCTGTTCAGGCAAATAGCTGCTCATACGGCCCCCCCTTCGGCTCGTTTCTAAGTCGTTACCTGCGGCAGTGAGCCGATACCTAATCGGAGTTCCGCCCACCGAACCGCGCGCAAACGCAATGTCATCGACGCGCCACCTATAATATGACCGGTCGTCTTAAGTGGCAAGACCGATGTAGCTGCATCGCTGTCTGGAGAACACCGATGGACGACGGTCCTGGGGTAATTAAAACCAAGGCGACTGAGTCAGACAATGATGCTCGAGAACACCACCTTGACGAAGTACTCAAGTGCTCTCGCGCTCTTCTCAACACGGGTTCGCAGAATGGCGCCCTCGTAGGAGTCGATCAGGAATGCGGCTAGGTCGTCTGCCGGCAGGTCCTTACGAATGGACCCGTGGCGCTGCCCCTCAGCGATGGCGGAGGAAAGTTGCTCTTCCCAGAGGTTCAGCACCCGACGGAGATTCTCGCGAATCTGAGGAGTGTCGGCAGATACCTCGGCCATGAATTTCCCAATCAAGCAGCCGTCGTTGCAAGTAGAAAAATGCACATTGAGAGTTGCGAAATGTCTTTTGAGGCGAGTAAGAGGATTGATGTCGCGGTTGGTCAGAACACTTCGATCGGTGGTGCCCTTCCCGTATTCAATAACGATGTCAGCCGCCAGAGATTGCTTGCTCTTGAAGTGGTTGTAAAACGAACCCTTGGGAACGCGGGCCGCCTTCGTGATGTCCTCGACGCTGCACGCGTTGTAGCCCCGCTCGATGAACAGCTTCATTGCGGCTTCGAGGATGGCGTTACGAGCGGAGCGGCGAGGCAATGTATTTCCTTTGCTGGCCCATTTTGGCAGCGTGACATCCGAGTTCGGCGCCGGCTAGAGTGAATCGCGATGCCGGCATACGGTGCCAATCCTACCCGCTTTTGGAGGCACCTCCGCCCGAGCGAGGCCGGTCTAGCTCTGATGACACCGCGGCCGCTCTATTTCCGGAGAAGGGTCTAAGTGCGCTTTTGATCCAGGACGCGAGGAGCACGACCGCGACGTGACGGGACAACTCGACCTATATCCACCCCGCAGGCTACTGGGTCAACTGACACCCGGGCACCGATGGCCTCTAGCTTTTCCAGCGGGCTGACCAACGGTTACATTGTCGCCCTCAAGGTTTCGGCGAAAATACCCCAATACTTCGGTGTGCCACCGCACACTCAGGTGGTGCAATTGTCGCCATGTGGAACGCGACTTGGAAACCGACATGTTGGCGCGCGATCCGGCGATGCGTAGAGGCCGCCGATGGAGAAATTGGATCACGAAACGCAAACCGCCCTGAAATATTCCATGGTCACGTGAGTATTCCACTGCTTTGGTGGTGGTGCGAACTCTTAAGCAATTGATTTCATGGTGGCCAGTGGTGGAATTGAACCACCGACACGCGGATTTTCAGTGCCTTCTTCATGTCAATTTAAGTTACTGATAGCGTTAAACAAAGCGACATCACCGTGTCCAATATTTTCCCGAGATAGGGGCACTTAGGGTTCTGATTGCCCGAGACAGCGCCACTTAATATTCGACACGGTTTCTCACGCGAGACCCGGTTCTCGACGCATCCCGCCAATCGATTTGATTGCTCGGCTGAACGCAGCGAACGGCAGAGATTGACCCAGAGCTGCTGCTTGCGATCGGCTGCTTCCGGGATCCGAGTCGCGGCTAAATGATGCGTGCGTCGTGGATGTAGGTAGTATTACTCCGCAAAGTTCTGAAGTCGTGCTGATCGCTTAGCACCCGGCGGCCGCGCTGTTAGGGACGTGCCCATGCGCATTGTTGGACTCAGTCAAGGTTTGTTCGCAATCGCATTAGCGAGCGTCGCTCTCTTTAGCCTGAGTTATGGCGACTTCGTTCCAATAGGGCAGTCCTTTCCTGCATGGATTCCGTGGCGGCAGACTTGGGTCTACGGATCCGCGCTACTGGTCCTGGCAGCTAGCGCCGGTCTTTGCCTCTCGCGCACGGCCTTGCCAAGCGCGTTGACGATCTTCGCGTACCAGACAGTCTGGGCCGTGACTTGCGCGCTGCCGGTTCTCTCCAAACCGCTCAGCGTGGGCGCGTGGTATGGATTTTGCGAAGCTCTGGCGCCGCTTGTCGGCGCCTGGATCCTTTACGCCATGTTGCGATGGCAATCGGGAGGATCGCAGATGCCAATCGCCAGCGAGCGCGCCGTGCGCACGGCACAAGTTCTGTTTGGCCTCACTTGTATCTTCTACGGATGGTCGCACTTTGCTTACGCTGACTACACCGCCAGTATGGTGCCTACCTGGCTACCTGATCGGTTGGGAATCGCTTACTTCACTGGGCTCGGTCACGTTGCCGCCGGAATTGGCATTGTTGTTTGGATTCTCCCTCGTCTGGCGGCCACCCTCGAAGCGATCATGATGAGCATGTTTGGCCTTCTAGTTTGGGTGCCGAGCTTTTTTGCGCAGCCCCGGCCCGAATGGGCGACGCCGCCCCAAAATCAATGGTCGGAACTCGTCGTGACCTTGGTGTTGGCCGCCGCCGCGTGGGTTGTCGCGACTTCCTTGAGAAACCGCCCTTGGGGCTTCCTCTCGCGTTCAAGCGTGTGATAGGCGCAGCGATCGGACGCTCATCTCGATCCCATCCCGTCCGATTCGATCGGCTGCTTTTGGGCACGGATTCAAGCAGGCGATACGACCGCTCTAGGCCGCGAGTTGCCTATTGACCCGAACTACCGGAACCGGCCGATCGCGAGAGTCCGCTCTAAGGAGGACGTGATTAACGCGACCGAGCCTGTTTGGGGTCTACTGTCTGCCAGATTCGGTTCCCGTCTGATTGGAATCCCCGATGGAGGATGAGGTACCCAGCTCTCTTTCCATTTTGTCTACCCGTTCAATCAGGGCGTTGATCGCCTTTTGATCGTCAGCATTCGTTGTGGCGTGGAGGATGCCGTAAACATCGTCGCGTGTGAGGGACGGCGTGAAATCCGGATAACGACTCGCCAGGTTGTTTTCTACGCGACCGATTAATGCATACTGGAGTAGAACCTCCATGGTGAGATCGATCTGGCGGTCAAGTTGAGCAGGAGAAAGATGAGAT
>Ga0210394_10006514_pt1 | contig 12618 bp, 12 predicted proteins | sample IncBWC12MmetaG_FD_160121 | JGI IMG/M metagenome (GOLD analysis project Ga0210394, IMG submission 160121) | Forest soil microbial communities from Barre Woods Harvard Forest LTER site, Petersham, Massachusetts, United States - Inc-BW-C-12-M | ecosystem: Environmental > Terrestrial > Soil >... | reverse complement strand
GTCGCGATTGACCTCAAGCACGGTGTCATCACCGAGCAACTGCATCCGGCTGTCTACCGAGACTTCGCGGCCATCCTTGCAAGTGTGGCGTAACTCGCCCGACCAGTAACGCTCATTCAACAGGCGGGAACGCAGCTCGGCAAATTCGATTGGGAATTCGGTTTGTAAGAGAGTATGGCTAGAGTGTCCGACCGCCTCGTTCGATGGAAAACCGTAAAGTCGTTCGGCTCCCGCGTTCCAGAACTCGATCTGTCCATCCAGTCGCCACGCGAACATCGGTTCATACGACAATGTAAGCAGATTGGCTAAACGCTCTGCACTTTCCTCGACAGACCCGAGTTCCGGCTGTAACCCAACATCACGCTGCATTGGACCCTCCCCCCGGAGCGTGGGCAGAGCCGTTGCCAGGCGGGGGCCGAACCTTACACCCATTAAATCCGGTCGTCGCTTGAGACTTTGAAGGACCGTTTTTGGGTCGATGCAGCGACATTGAGGCACTCGCAATAGAACACAATTCCTAATACCGTTTCCCGGCCCGCGAGCGTCATCCGTACATTCACCGCGCGTTGAAAGAAAAAGCCCCGCCGAAGCGGGGCTAAGTTTCTGTTGCTTGAGCTTTTTATTAGCGTTGGCCGGGCTGTCCACCCTGGCCGCCTTGCTGTCCACCCTGACCGGGCTTCGGCTGCTGCTGACCTGGCTGCTGCTGACCGGGCTTGTTCTGATCTGGATTGGGCTTCTGGTCGCCCTGCTGGCCACCTTGGCCGCCTTGCTGATTTTGCTGGTTCATTAATGTTCCTCCATGTGGTTTAATTTCGCAAAGAGATAATCCCTGCAACGACCTTACGTTCCAGGTGAGTGCGCGTACGTCTTTTCTCTAGTTGGTCTTTTCTTCTGGCCGCCGAACGTTTGGCCTGCAGCCGGTTCCGCAGACACCGAGCTAGGTCGCGCACCCTCTAATCATCGATAAACTGACCAAACTCAACGTGGAGGCTTTCGCCGGGACTGCAACGGTGTCCGGCACCCGAAGCCAAAAGAGCGCGCGCCTCATCGGCGTTCTCGGCTTCGACGCACCACTCCTCTATGCGCAAAACCTGCATCCTGGCGTGGAAAAGCTTGGTACTCTTTTTTCGTGCGTCCGCAGCCATGAATCCTCCATTGATCAGCATGCGCTAATACAGGGCCCGCCTTACCTTAGAACAAAGCCAAAACAGAGGACGTTGGTTCCTGTCGTGGAACCCCCCTTCCACAGTTTCGTTGAGTCGGCGCCCTCAGTGTATGGAGTACCCCCGTGGCGCCGCGTGCATACTGGAAAGGCTACCTCAAGCTCTCGCTCGTTTCGTGCCCCATTTCTCTTTTTCCGGCCACTTCCGAGCGGGAAAAAATCAGTTTCCATCAGCTCAACAAAGAGACGGGCAATCGCATCCGCTACCGGAAGGTGGACTCCGAGACCGGCGATGAGGTCGAGCAAGCCGACATCATCAAAGGCTATGGAGTCACCAAGGGCGAATACATCGAGCTAGACCCCGAAGAACTTGAGGCGGTCGCGATCGAGAGTAAGCGCACAATCGAAATTGACGAGTTCGTCCCCAAGGCGGAGATCGACGAAATCTATATGCGCGACCCCTATTACATCGTGCCGGATGGCGAGGTCGGCCAGCAGGCGTTTGCCGTAATCCGCGAGGCGATCCGCAAGGAAGGCATGGTAGCGCTCGGAAAAGTCGTGTTTACGTCGCGCGAACACGTCATCGCATTGGAGGCGCGTGGCAACGGTCTAATGGGGATCACTCTGCGATATCCATATGAGGTACGAAAGCAGGATGAGTACTTCGATGTCATCGAAAACGAGAAGGTCCCGAAGGACATGCTTGAGCTGGCCATGCACATTGTCGATACCAAACGCGGCAAGTTCGAGCCGTTAAAGTTTGAGGACGAATACGAGGACGCTCTTCAAGAATTGCTGAAGAAAAAGCAAAAGGGCGAAAAGATCGAGCGGGCCCAAGAACCGAAGCGATCCAACGTGATCGATCTCATGGATGCACTTCGCCAGAGTGTGAAATCACAGCGCGGTAGTGGGGAACGCCGAAAGCCCGAGAAGGCCAGCGCGCGCGCCCCAAAAAGAGGACGATCGAACGCGCGCAACAAAAAAGCGAGCTGATAGAGGCTAGAGGCTAATGTCCGGCACGGCCTCATGTCGGCCGCCCTCAGTGGCAAGTATCGCGGTTTAATCGAAAGTCACCTAGCGAGCCAATTTCGGTGGCCGGACCCGGCGCCTGGTGCTGCGGCTAGGCATGCCCACGCCGCCAAGCGCGCTGGCCGAACGAGTTCACGGCGTCGCAAGGGTGGCTGCAAGTGCCGAAATGGCGACGAGGTGCGTCGGGAACAAGCGGTCGCCGAGGCCCATTGGCCGCCCGCGACGCACGCGCGGCAGGGCGGGATTACTATAACCTTTCGGGAACAATCTCTCCTCGCCGTAACTTTATGATTTGATCCGGTCTTGCGGCGACGTGCCTGCGGAAAAGCCTATGCGTTTGGGAGATAGTTCAAAAAGACCAGCGGTCCTCATCGTCGAAGATGAATCACTAGTTCGCTTGGGTGCCGTCCGATCGATCGAGGAGGCGGGCTTCGAGGTTATTGAAGCTGCAAATGCTGACGAAGCAATACGGATCCTCGAAAACCGCAGCGACATCCGAGTGGTCTTTACGGATATCCACATGCCAGGCTCCATGGACGGTCTCAAACTCGCTCATGCCGTCCGCAATCGCTGGCCTCCTATCAAGATAATTGTGACCTCTGGCCGTAGTCAGGTAAGCGAGCAGGAACTTCCGGAGGGAGGACGTTTCTTTGCCAAGCCTTATGAGGCAACACAGATCACAGATACTATACGCGAGTGGACGCGATAGTCAGAAGTCTGCCTGTTGCGCGAGAGCAACGCGAAGCAAAATGAATCGTCCGACGCAGCACCAAATACTAATAATTGGCAATCATTGCGCCGTCGCCGGTTTCAGTGGAATAAGCAATGTGAAATTGGTGCCGATAGGCGTGATTGGCCGTGTCAGCTCAGCCCCCAATTGTTTTGAAAGTGCGTTGACTAGCCTTGTGCCGAGCCGCTTGCTCGTCATCGGGTCGAAGCCAGGGGGCAGCCCAGCACCTTCGTCGCCGACAGATACCAAAATAGAATTCTTGTCCGATTGAAACAACCGCACCCAGATCAATCCGCCGGCACGATCAGGATAGGCATACTTGCCCGCATTTGAAACGAGCTCATTGATGATAAGCCCCACAAGAATAGCCCGATCTGCTGGAATCTGAATTTCCTCGGGCGCCTCAAACTGGATTTTACACGGAGCGACCGTCGGCTCCAGGTCGCCGATAATTTCACGTAGATACTCAACCAATTCAATGTTCTCGTAGTCGGCATTATAAGCGAGACGCTCATAAGCACGACCAACTGCATTGACGCGACTCGACGCTTCGTTGAGTCGTTCACTTAAGGCCGGGTCACCGACAGAATTAGCCTGAAGTTGAAGCATTGCCGTAACGACCTGCAAGCTGTTCTTGACTCGGTGGTTAACCTCTTTGAGCAGGACTTGATGACGGTCAAGTGCGACTTGAAGCTTGCGTTGATATTGCTGTTGCTCGATCGCCATTCCGAGAATATTTGCGGCGCCTTGCAAAAAAGCGATGTCGTGCTCGCCAAACTCACCCTCGGATGTGCTGTCTACTTCCAGAACGCCGAACGGCGAACCGTCGCCCTGTAGAATGACGTTCATAGCGCGGCGAATGCCGTGGTGGACAAGCAATTCCGGGGTTCTGAATCGTTGCTCGTTTGCGAGGTGGTTCGAAATAACGGGCTTGCCGGTGCGCAACGCATAGCCAGCAGGAGAGGCCAGATCGGCCCCAACACTTGCCGAGCCGACAACTCCCTCTTCCCAGCCCACTCCGGCCCGGACCAGGAGGCGGTTCTCGGCTGGTATGTATTCCAGGACTTTGCAGTATTCCGCGCCCAGTCCTTCCGCCGTCACTCGGGCGGTGTGATTGAGCATGCTGATGAAGCCGGTACGTTGCAGCGCAAGAACTCCGAGTTCGGCAAGAAGCTCTTGCTGGCGAATGCGTTGTCGCAACGCGCGGCCAGTTAGGTCATCGGGCTGATTGTCACTCGTTGAAGGCTCAACGACCGGTTCTTTATCGTCAGATGGTTGGCTCATTTTCGACCAATGTACCCCGGAATTCAGAGCGTCCGGAGCCTAGTTCCAGTGTGGGTAATAATAGGGTCGCCCACTAAGGCAACCAATTCTAGCTATGGATCGGATCTGTCCACACATGCGTGCGGTTGACTTTCAAAGAGTCTTCGCGCTCACACTCGGGCTCGACGCCCGGCGCATAAATGTCCATTGGTCGCAAATCGGTCGTTCATAATCCACGGCGGACATGAAGGTCGGCTATTGGATCGCATTATCAGCAATGGCGATGTTTGGCCACCAACTACCAATTTTCTGAAGAGAGCGCTTTGATCTAAGTCAAACGGTGACTTTTCTGCAAAGTTCGTTAGGAGTGACCCAGAAGGCTGCCGAAGGGCACGCACGTCCTCGCCATTCCCTTGTCGCCTTGGGTTCAATCAACGCAACCCTGCTCTCCCAATTCGTAGAAAAGCAGAGATGTCGGAGGCGAAACAATAGCTTACCACTGAGGTCAAATAAAAATGCGGTGCCTTTAGCCGCATTTCTGCCGCATCCATTCTGTTTCTGAAAGCCAGGTGCGGCATCACCTGCACGGGAAAAGCTATGAAGTCTGTTTGTTTGGTAGCGTTTGCGGCAGCGTTCTCTCTTGTTGCCAGCATTGCGAAAGCCGAAATGGCGAGCATCTACGGCGGCAGGGATGGTCTCTGCGGCAGTCGAACGGCCAATGGTGAGCGACTCAATTGCGCAGCGCTCACCGCTGCCCATCGGAAGTGGCGGTTCGGCACACTTGTTCGTGTCTGCCACAATGGATGCGTGACCGTTCGAATTAATGATCGTGGGCCGTGGGTCAAAGGTCGAGATATTGACCTGTCACCGGCAGCGGGCAAAGCCATCGGTATATCTTCAACCGGGCACGTTACCCTTTCGACGTTGTGATTGGCGTCTTAGCGACAGTACGGCCGACTTCAAGCACAAGGGTCCGTCGCGTTCCTTTTTTGCTCTGCCTACTTCGGCCATTTTGGACAGCTTGGCGATGTTGGCCACGATAATTCCGCTGTGCGAAATGTCGCTTCTGGCCCTTCACGTCGCTTTGCCGCAAGACTTCGCTGCAACGCAGCAAGTGAAGCAAGATCTGCCTCCTAGATCTCAATTTGCCGCCCGATTTCCACGAAATTCTCCGGAGGAATGTTGAACAGGTCCACTGTCCGCACTGAGTTGCGGAACATCAGCGTAAACAGGTGCAGGCTGAGCCGCGCCAGCCAACTGCGTCGTTTGGAGCAGATCACGGCGTCCCGAGAGCCGAAATAGATTGCGTCTTCGAGGTCGATCGGACACCCCTGATCCTTAGCCCGCCTTAGGGCAGCGGGAATATCGGGTATCTGAACGAAGCCGAAGTGGACTGTAATGTGCCAAAAACCTTCAGCGAGCTTCGTTAGCTCGATGCGGTCGCTCGGTCGAACACGCGGGATATCCTCGAATTTCACCGTCAGAGCGATCGCGGTCTCATACATCGCTTTCATCTGCGCGACGTGTTCGACTATCAAGAACGGTGTAGTAGAAGCAAACCGCGTTAGAAAAATACCCGTGCCGGGCACGCGCGGTACGCGGCTCTTCTTGAGATCGCGGAAGAACTCATCAGGCGTCTCCGCCAACACCGTATGGCGGTGGCGCATGGCCTCGAAGCCGAAGTGCCATGAGACCATGACGATAAACACTAGCGTGCCGAACGTAAGCGGGATCCAACCGCCATCCCGGATCTTGAACAGATTTGCCGCGAAGAATGCAAAATCGACAGTGAGAAACAGGCCGCTCGCCGTCAGCGCGGGTCCTGCCGGCCAGTGCCAGCGCTCGCGCATGACGTTGTAAAGCAGCGCTGTCGTCAGCAGCATGGTTGTCGAAACCGCGGTGCCGTAGGCGCCTGCCAGACGCTCCGAATTGCCGAAGCTCACGGTGAGCGCAACCGTCAGCACCATCATCGTCCAGTTCACGAACGGCACGTAGATCTGTCCATATTCCTCCGAAGAAGTCTGGCGGATCCGAACACCCGGGAACCAGCCGAGCTGCATCGCCTGACGGGTCAGCGAAAACGATCCGGTGATGATCGCTTGGCTGGCTATAATTGTGGCAACGGTGGCAAGCCCCACAAGCGGGTAGATCGACCATGACGGTGCCAGCCTAAAGAACGGATTGCCGTCCACCACCGGATCTTCCAGGAAAAGCGCGACCTGCCCGGCATAGTTGAGCAGCAGCGCGGGCAGGACGATCACGTACCAGGAAGTGCGGATCGGATTACGGCCAATGTGGCCCAGGTCGGCATACATGGCTTCGCCGCCGGTCATCGCCAGAAAGACACCGCCAAGCACGGCGATCCCGCTCCCGCTGTGTTCCGTCAGCAGCGCGATCCCGTACCGCGGATCGACGGCGACGATCACCGCGGGATTGCGAGAAATGCCGACAGCGCCTAGTGCGGCGATGACCGCGAACCACAACAGCATCACAGGCCCGGACGCCTTGGCGATTTGCGCGGTGCCACGGCTCTGGATGGCGAACAGGGCGAACAGGATCGCGACCGCCATCAAGACGACGTGCGACTTGAACACATCGGTTGCAACGTTGAGCCCTTCCAGGGCGCTCAATACCGAAATCGCCGGCGTGATGATGCCGTCGCCATAGATCAGCGCCGCCCCAAACAGCCCCATCACGATGAGGACGCGCCGGCCTTCCGACCAGTTCGCGCCGGTCATTGACATCAGCGCTAGGATGCCGCCTTCGCCATGGTTGTCCGCGCGCATGACGAACAGACAATATTTGATGGAAATGGTGATGATCAGCGCCCAGAAGATCAGCGAGAGACTACCCAGCGCCTCCGGCAGCGAAAAATGTCCGCCGCTCGCCCCGATGATTGCCTGCAGCGTATAGAGCGGGCTGGTTCCGAGATCGCCATAAACGATCCCGAGTGCGGCGAGCGCGGCCGCCGGTGTGGTCTTCCGAGCGACGCGCGCCAGCGCCGAATCGTCTTCTCGCAGGATATCGGCCGGCATCGATCCTGATCTCCTTGCGCTGTTAACCGACGATCCCAGATGACGGAGGAACGGCCAGATGGATCGCAGACCGGAGGGCTTTCCAGGAGGCAACTGTACCCACCAAACAATAGATGCGGCGGCGGCGAAGATGGTCTCGAGATGGTTGATGGAGATGCTTATAATCCACCATATTGGATTGGAACGTCCCTCAGCGAAGCAAAATTTGCTTCGAGTTCCTTGGTATGCTCAAGAGCTAGAAGCGATTTCAAAAAGAAAGTAAGGCGATCTTCAACGCGAACACAAGGGTGGAAGAGCATTGCCGGTGATCGGAAAGATCCGCTCGCGCCGCCTGCCGGCCGACGTCGCCAAGTCCTTTTTACGAATTCCGGATCGGTCCGACGATGGCGCCGTCTTGGAAGAAAAAGCCCCGAATAACGCCGCCGCGGCAATTGGAGGCCTTAATCAACGCTATTCATTCAGTCCTTCGTCTTCAACTGCGCTTCGTTCGCAGCCATGTCCACTCTGCCCCCGATAGCGACCGGATTGCCGCATTACGCCAAGTGACGCGACCGGCCAAAAGCGGACATCCGGTCGGCGTCCCCCGTTTGGGCTGTTAGGTACGGCGCACCATCACGGACCGCCCCAGTCGAACGGAATGTGTTTGCTCGAATTGGTCGTCCACTGAAACTTGAAATCGAAGGCATCAACGGAACAGATCGTCGATTTGCCCCAGGTCACGCGCTGTCCTGGTCCGGTCTCAGAGCCAGGAGGGTTCATGAGCTCCGGGTATTTTCCCGGCAGACTGGTCGGGCCGGTCAGAGCGCTGGCCCAAGCTTTCACTTTGCCGACGATCTCCGTTCCCCACCGAGCACGGTCGGGCGCGATTTCGAAGACGATCCGTGCGCGCTCCACACCCCGGACCTGCCGTCCTTCGGCGAACAGCGAAGCGACAAAAGCCGGAAATCCTCCAGCTTGTCCGCCGAAAATGAGCGGGAGCACCCTAGCTTGGCTCTCGTCGGCGCGGTCATCAATGAATATGCCGGCGGCCCCCTTGGCCCTTCCCGCCCAGAGATCGCCTTCCCATCTTCCCACCCGGACGAAGCTCAGACCGTCGAGATTGATATCACCGTAGTGGCCTTGCCGAATGTGCCAGAACAGCACCGACTCGCAGAAATTGTTGTCCGGGGCTTGGGCGAAGGTGCAGGGGCACGCAACAGCGCAACTGCAATTATCGAACCAGTCTCCCGTAATGTGCCAGTTGGGAGTTTCGGCCATAAGGCCCTCCGTTTACGATTAATACCCCTAAGCAGGACAATGCGATCCGCAGAATTCCGCGCGACGGCTGAATCGCAGCATTATCGACAAAATGCGCACCAATGCCAGAGGTCGTCCACAGATTGGAATGTCCGCCAAAGGTCACGAGCGACCCGATGAAACCAACGATGTCTAGTCCGCTTCTCCCCCGGAAGCGAAAACGCCCGAGCGTACAAACTGCAGTACCTCGCAGCGCTGCTTAGGCGATGCAACATAGCAACGTGCTAGGAAACTGTTGTTTCCTAGCACGTTGAAAGGCGTCCGCGACCTCGGTCAATACTCCTCAGCTGGCATGATTGTGATCACGCGCTCGGTGACTGATTTATCAGTCGCATCTGGCGAATGGCAGGCGAGGGTCTTGTCGTAATAATCGATCTTAAAAAAGATCACGTGGCCGTCGGCTTCAAACGCGCCAAAGTCGTGCTCTTTATGAGGGTCGTTGGCGTGGCAGAAGTCGTCAAATACGGTAATCGTCTTGACGATGCGCGCGACTGCCTGGGCGCCGAGGGCCGCGATTCCGCAAGTGAGCACCGCTGTGCCTTCACTAAAGTTCTGGCGCAATTGGTCGTTTAGCGTGCGGATTTGGTCGGTCTTGGTAGTCATTGTTGTCTCCTGAACGTGTTAAGCGTGCCGCGGGCCTCGTCTCCGCAGGAATACGGAAGGCAGGTGGGGCAACGCGAGAAAGACGTTGGTCGTAGGAAATCAGAATGGCCCGCAGCGCAGGTCGGTTGTGAGGCTGCGGTCTGCGGGCCAAGTCGAGCCATTGCCCTGCTTTTGCAGTCACGCAGCGTCGGGACAGATCAGTGCCAACTCGAGCCGTGGACGAGTGCACGGCGACTTGTTGACCCCATCCCGCCAGCGCAGCTTGAATTCATCGCCAACTTTCTCGACCGGAATGGCCTCCCACCACGACGACCACGGCCCTTCTGATTTGGCCAATACCAGTTGACCGACGTCGATCTGCTGCCAATCTCGCGGAAGCGGTTGTGAGCCGGCGGAAGGAGCGGTCGCGGTTGGATTTTGGTCTTTTGCCGCCGCCTTGTTTGCTTTCAGGCTGTCAGAAGCGGGCTTCAGTCCCGGGTACAGCAATCCAAGCCGAAGTCGATGGCGGACAATTTTTCGTTCGCGTGGATAATCGCGCCAGCGGACAGTGAGCATGTCGCTGTTAACTTCGGCGACTACTGCCTCGTACCAGCCGTCGTCGGGACTTTGCTGAGCGACGACCAAATCCCCGACGCCGATCTCCTGCCAAGTCTTGGGCAGGTTGGGCGACGAGCTTCCAGGCGGTTTCGCCCCCGCAGCGCCCGAGGATCCGCTTTCCGGCGGGCTTGTTGGATGGGCGTTTCCGTTCGGGGCGGCGGCGACCAGCTTGTCGTAAAGGTCGCGTCGAATGAACGGCACGAAAGTACGGCCGGTCGCGTGAACCCGGCCAACCGGCAGCTGAGTGGCAAGATCGGCAACCTTCGGGTCATCGCTGGCGAGAACTCGAAGCTGCAACTGGTTTGCCGCCTTGATTGCCAGATCGGCTTGGTCCTTTCCGAACCGTGCTCCTTTCGGCTTGCCGTGGCTGTCGATGCCGAACAAAACGACGGGCGCCGGACAACTCGTGGCTGACGTGGCATGGTTTGCTTTTGCAGTCATAACGATGCTCCTGGAATCGAAAGGGACCCGTCTAGGGTCCCTTGGGTTTCGCGGTTACGGCTCCGCCGGCAGCGGCTTGTTCGTAGCGAGCCACCTCGGACCGTAACGCAACTCATCGTACGAAGAGCTGCGTTATTAGAGTATTACAACCTATAAGAGTAGTCAATAGCGAATTTAAGTCATTGAAATACTGTGACTTCTCGGCTTTCTGCACGTAGAGCTATGCGATCACAGCGGCGAAACAGTTGGCAATGCACGTTGTCGCAACGGGCGTCGTCGTCGATGCGATTGCCATTGCAGACCTCGAGGCCGTTCTCGGCGCAATACTGCCAGATCGCGCTCTGCACGAACCGTGGAAACGTCGCCGGGAAGGCCGGGTTGAACTGGCGAGCATCGATATGTGCAGCGAGGATACCGATGATGCTGGCGCACCCTCCCGGCTGGTAGCACCTGGCGCCGTAAGGATGGTCAGCGCTCAGCCGCTGCAGGATCCCGGTTCGGTGCAGGAAATTGTGGACCAGGGTGTCGACGGCTATCAGGTCCGCGCCGACTTCGAGCCACAGCGGCCGTCGCTTTCCAGCGCTCAGCAGTAGGTACGACATGGCCATCGCCAAAACCTTGTCAGCCACCCCATAGACGTTCCGCAACGGGCCGATGATGGCCTCGCGAAGGGCACTAAGTCGATCAGGACCCTGGGAATCCACCGCGGCCAATTGCCGATCGATCCAGCCCACGAAATCGTCATCGGCGACGTCTCGCATGAACAGGAACAGGCTGTATGCCATCTGGTTGAGGCGGCCGTTGCGCAGTGGGTGGCGAGGAAGGGGACAGGCGTCGATATGGCCCGCCTCAGAACAGGTGGCGGACCCTTTATGGTAGTGACAGCCGTAGAAACGCCAGTACCCACCGAGCTTTGGGCATGATGGTCTTTGCGACAAGGCATCGGCAATGTCTGACCATCGGACGGTGCCGTGCTGGTCTATGTATCCTGAAGCGACTGCATCGGAGATTCCCTGAAAGCTCAGGACCTCGATAAGCCATCCGAACAGGGCAGGGGTGTCGTGGTCTCTGATGGCGCGAACGACGCCATGCCTTCGCAGATCGGCGCGAATGTCCTCCAGATACGATGCTGACCCGGCAAGGCAACAGGTCGTATGAACGAGCTGTACCGCATAGGCCAGATTGACATTGGTATGAGTGTCTTTTGTTTCCATGCGGTTGCCCAAGAACTGTGGTCCATCGAATCTACTGTGACCCGAGTCCGAGGCTCGAGTGCTGGCTATTCGCAAATTGACTCAGATCATCGAGACGAGCTTGCGCTGGGCGTCGGTATCGCCGTCGATGTATCGCTGGGTTGTTTGGATCGACCGATGCCCGGCCAACAGTTGAACATCGCGCAGGGATCCACCCGCACGATGCGCAAGTCGCGCTGCACGGGTGATGAAGGTCCGGCGCCCCGAATGGGACGAGCAGCCTGCGAAACCAAGGTGCCGATACGCCGCGCTAAACCAGTTGACGATGCTGACTGGAGCCATTGGACGGCCGCGTTCGGATCGGACAACCGGCCCGATGGCATGCGTAGCGTCGCGCCAGCGGCCTAAGGCGTCGCGTAGAGCGGGGTGCATAGGAATAAGCCGTCCAGCATTTTTCTTCGCGGCGTGGTCCCGCAGTTCGATTACAAGGCTAATTTCGGTTTGAGGACCCAGGACCATCGGCCAGGTCAGCTTGGCAATTTCCCCAGCTCGCAAACCGGCTTTGAGCGACAATAGGACGAGGACGCGGTTGCGGATGGGGTGGCGGGTAGTAGAAACAAAACAAAGGAGCTCTTCTACTTGTTCATTGGACAGTATTTTTGCCCGCTTCCCAATCATAACGGTGTAATATCTTCTGTTTATACGAACACTGACATCGATAAAAATAATATTCAAGGTAGTTTATGCTTGGGAGCTGCGCGAACTCATTAAGAAATAGCAATTTCTTCACAAGCTTTGGCCACCAGACCCACCTGTTGCCGCTGCGCTCGGCATAATATTCCTCGGCCACGCTCGACTTGGACAGACAAACGAGTTCGGCGAACGGCGCGTTCGGCCGACAGGAGCGGCACGACAGTGCCGGGATAAGCGCCGTCACGGCCGCACCGCGGTGCCAATCGAGCCTCCGCAGGTCGACATCGCCAGTGGTGCGGCAGGCCGGGCAGCGCGCCCGTAGGAACCAATAGCCCGCCGTACAGGCCGCCTCGATCGTTGGCGAGAACAGCATAGGCATGTGCGAGGCCTGGCGCGCGTTCCACGACTCAATGAGTTTTACCGAATCCTCGATGATCTGTGGCCCGAGCGCGCGGCGCGCGGCCGCCTCCTTCTCCGCGGCCTTGCGGCGCCGGTCCTCCATTTCGCGCTTGTTAAATCCCATGTCGGGATCGTCGCCAACCGGATGGCCGTGGTCAATCCAAGCGAGGATTTCCG
>Ga0210394_10006512_pt1 | contig 12622 bp, 15 predicted proteins | sample IncBWC12MmetaG_FD_160121 | JGI IMG/M metagenome (GOLD analysis project Ga0210394, IMG submission 160121) | Forest soil microbial communities from Barre Woods Harvard Forest LTER site, Petersham, Massachusetts, United States - Inc-BW-C-12-M | ecosystem: Environmental > Terrestrial > Soil >... | reverse complement strand
CTTGTGCGAGCCCGTATGGTTGAGCTCCTCGCGCTTGAGATAGATCTTGGCGCCGCCGAAATGCTGCGTCAGCCGCTCGGCGAAATAGAGCGGGCTCGGCCGCCCGACATAGTCTTTGAGGTAGTAGTCGAGCTCGGCCTGGAACGCGGGGTCGGCCTGCGCCGCGTTGTAGGCGCTCTCGACCGCGAGGATCAGCGGCATCAACGTCTCGGCGACGTAGCGCCCGCCATAGATCCCGAAATGGCCGCGCGCATCCGGCCCGGCGCGAAAGGTGTTGGGTGTCTGCATCGCTCCTCCTGCCACAGCAGAAGATGCACCACGCAGGCACGGAGATCACGGAGGAATTCTTCGTGGTCGATCAGAGGCTGCGGGCGACGGCCAGGAAAGCGCGGATCTTCTCGGGGTCCTTGTCGCCCGGGCGGCGCTCGACCCCGGAGGAGACATCGACCGCGGCCGCTCCCGACACCCGCACCGCCTCAGGCAGCAGCTCGGCGGTGAGCCCGCCCGACAGCATCCACGGCCGCCGCCACTTGCGCCCGGCGATCAGCCCCCAATCGAACGCCAGGCCGTTGCCGCCGGGCAGCGCGTCCACCCGGCGCGGCGGCTTCGCATCGAACAGCAGCAGATCGGCGACCCCGTCATACGGCGCCGCCGCGCATACATCCTGCGGCTTGGCGATGGCGACCGCCTTGATCACCCGCAGGCCGAACCGCGCCCGCGCCTCGGCCACCCGCGGCGGACTCTCGCTGCCATGGAACTGCAGGATATCGAGCGGCGCCGTGGCGAGGACGGCGGCGATCGCCTCGTCTTCGGCATCGACAAAGAGGCCGACCCGGGCGATCCCGGCCGGCACTCCAGCGCACAGGCGAGCGGCCTCGTCGGCGCTCACCGCCCGCGGGCTCGGCGGGTAAAAGACAAAGCCGAGATAGGCCGCCCCGCCGGCAACGGCGGCGGCCACCGCGGCCTCGCTCGACAGGCCGCAAATCTTGGCGGCGACACTCATTCCGGCTTGGGTGGCGGGTGGTCGCCGCCGCGATCCCGGCCCAGGGTCTCGAGCTGCCGGGTCAGCGCGTCGATCTGCGCCTCGAGCCGCTTCAGCCGCGGGTCCTCGCCCGGCGACGCCGCCGTCGCTCCGGCATCGGCCGACGGCGGCCTCTCCTCGGCGCCGTAGGGGGTCAGCATTTTAAGCGCGCGCTGGAACAGCGCCATGTTCTGCTTGCCCATCTCCTCGAACTGTCCGAACGGGAATATGCCGAAAGTCGCTTGCAGGCTCTTGCGCATCTGCTCCTGGTTGCGGCCGAACGCGATCATCGCCTGCTCGAGATAGCCCGGCACCAGGAACTGCACGCTGTCGCCGTAAAATCCGATCAGCTGCCGCAGAAAGCTGATCGGCAGCAGGTTCTGCCCCTTCTGCTCCTGCTCGACGATGATCTGGGTCAGCACCGAGCGGGTGATGTCCTCGCCGGTCTTCGCATCGTGCGCGACAAAGTCGCCGCCTTCCTTGATCAGCTTGGCAAGGTCGTCGAGGGTGACGTAGCTGCTGGTCGCAGTGTTGTAGAGCCTGCGGTTGGCGTATTTCTTGACGACGACCGGCTTGCTGCCGTCGGGCTTTTCTCTGTGCGGGGTGTTCATGCGCGCACCGTCTCCCATGGAGAAACCCTTCCCCGCCGCGACAATACAGCGATTCGGGCGCGATCGCCTCATCAAACCAGCGGCCGCCGCTGATCCGCGCCGGCCAGAAGCCCGGCGGCGGTGGACTCGATGCGAACGGACTTCTACATTCTCGGAAACCTGCCCACATAACGCCTGAAAGTTCATGAGGAGACCCCGATGACCGACATCGTCATTGCCGGCGCCGCCCGCACCCCGGTCGGCGCCTTCAACGGCGGGCTCGCCAGCCTGCCGGCGCACAAGCTGGGCGAGGTCGCGATCGTCGAGGCGCTGCGCCGCGCCGAGGTCGATCCCAAGGAGGTTTCCGAAGTCGTCATGGGCCAGATCCTCGCCGCCGGCGAAGGCCAGAACCCGGCGCGCCAGGCGGCGGTCGCCGCCGGCATCCCGTTCGAGGTCACCGCTTACGGGGTCAACCAGCTGTGCGGCTCCGGGCTGCGCACCGTGGCCCTCGGCTGGCAGGCGATCCGCAACGGCGACTCTGAGATCGTCGTCGCCGGCGGACAGGAGAGCATGAGCCAGGCGCCGCACTGCATCCACCTGAGGAACGGCGTCAAGATGGGCGACGCCGAGCTGGTCGACACGATGATCCGCGACGGTCTGTGGGACATCTTTAATGGCTATCACATGGGCAACACCGCCGAAAACGTCGCCCAGCGCTGGCAGATCACCCGCGAGCAGCAGGACAGGTTCGCCGCGGCGTCGCAGAGCAAGGCCGAGGCGGCGCAAAAGGCCGGCCGGTTCAACGACGAGATCGTCCCGGTCAAGATTGCCGGCCGGCGCGGCGAAACCATCGTCGACACTGACGAGCATCCCAAGCACGGCACCACCTTCGAGGTGCTGGCCAAGCTGCGCCCGGCCTTTGACAAGAACGGCACGGTCACCGCCGGCAACGCCTCGGGCATCAATGACGGGGCGGCGGCGGTGGTGCTGATGACGGCCGAGATGGCGGCCAAACGCGGGGTGCGGCCGCTGGCGCGCATCGTCTCGTGGGCGACCGCCGGTGTCGACCCGGCGATCATGGGCTCGGGGCCAATCCCGGCGAGCCGCTTGGCGCTAAAAAAAGCCGGTTGGAGCGCCGACGACCTCGATCTCGTCGAGGCCAACGAGGCGTTCGCCGCCCAGGCCTGCGCGGTCAACAAGGACCTCGGCTGGAATGTCGACAAGGTCAACGTCAACGGCGGCGCCATCGCGCTCGGCCATCCCATCGGCGCATCCGGGGCGCGGGTGCTGATCACCTTGCTCTACGAGATGCAGCGCCGCGACGCAAGGAAGGGGCTGGCGACCCTGTGCATCGGCGGCGGCATGGGAATTGCTATGTGCCTCGAGCGCGATTAGCGCCGGAGAGCAAAATCATCGGGAGGAGCGCATGGCGAGGGTGGCGGTGGTCACCGGCGGAACCCGCGGCATCGGCCGGGCGATCTCGACAGCGCTGGCGAATGCGGGTCACCGGGTGGCGGCGACCTATGCCGGCAACGACACGGCGGCGCAGCAGCTGAAAGCCGAAACCGGCATTCCGGCGTTCAAGTTCGATGTCGCCGATTTTGCGGCGTGCGGCGCGGGGGTGAAGACGATCGAGGCGGCGCTCGGGCCGGTCGAGATCCTGATCAACAATGCCGGCATCACCCGCGACGCGACGATGCACCGGATGAGCTTCGAGCAGTGGGACGCGGTGATCCAGACGAACCTCGCCTCGTGCTTCAACATGTCGAGGGCGGTGATCGAAGGGATGCGGGCGCGCGGCTTTGGCCGCATCGTCAATATCGGCTCGGTCAACGGCCAGGCCGGGCAATACGGCCAGGTCAACTACGCCGCCGCCAAATCGGGCATCCACGGCTTTACCAAGGCGTTGGCGCAGGAGGGCGCGGCCCGCGGCATCACCGTCAACGCGGTGGCGCCCGGCTATGTCGACACCGAGATGGTGCGCGCCGTGCCCCCTGAGGTGCTGGAAAAGATCATCGCCCGCATCCCGGCCGGCCGCCTCGGCAAGGCCGAAGACATCGCTCGCACCGTGTTGTTCCTGGTCGCCGACGACGCCGATTTCATCACCGGCTCGACTCTGTCGATCAATGGCGGCCAGCACATGTATTGAGGATGCCGATCGCCCGCAGAGCCTTGCTCGCACTGCCGGCGGTGTTTTCGGCGGCGGGTTTGGCCAAAGCGGCTATGGCGCGCTATCAAGACCTCGAGTACCGGGACGGCCGGCTGCTTTGGCCAGGCGGCAACGCCAGGGCTGCGGTCGGCCGCACCGGCGTCGCAGCGGTCAAGAAGGAGGGCGACGGCGCCACCCCTGCCGGCAGCTATCCGCTAGTCTCGGGGTTCTATCGGGCGGATCGAATGACCCTCCCCCATTCGGGCCTGCCGATGCGGGCCTTGTCGCCGCGGGACGCCTGGGTCGACGACCCGACCGACCCCAACTACAACCGCCTTGCCGCCCTGCCCTACCCCGCCCATAGCGAGCCGATGTGGCTCGACGAGGCGGTTTACGACCTGCTGGTGGTGATCGGCTACAACATGGGCCCGGTCGTCCCCGGCGCCGGCAGCGCCATCTTCCTGCACGTCGCCCAGCCCGATTTCTCGCCGACCGCCGGCTGCATCGCGGTCGCACCGGACGTTCTGATCCACCTGATGCCATTCCTCGGACCCGGCAGCATGATCGCGATCCGCGGCTAGTTTCGGACGCGCTCGGCGACTGCGTCGGTGGTCCGGGCTTTCCACGGCGCCATGCTGTCGAACACGCCGTCGCGATGGATCAGCGCATGCAATAAGGCGGCGCCGAGATGGGCGATGAAGGTCGCGAACAGCAGAAAGGCGAGAACCGTGTGCGTCTTTCGCAGCCCCGCATAGAGCATGGCGTCATGCGGCAGAATAGCCGGCAGGTGTAGCGATCCATACAGCACGATCGGATAGTCCGCCGCCGACAACATCGCCCAGCCGACCAGCGGCAAGGCGAACATCAGCAGGTACAGCGCGACGTGCGATCCCTTGGCCGCAAGGCGCTGCCAGGCCGGCATGTGATCGGGCAATGGCGGCGCGGGGTTGAGCAACCGGTTGACCAGCCGGATTGCCACCAGGATCAGGATCAGGATGCCCAACGGCTTGTGGATCGAGACCAGCAGATGATAATTGCCTAGCGAGGCGACCATGCCGACGCCGATCAACAACATGGCCACGACCAACACCGCCATCGTCCAGTGCAGGACCCGCGACAGCACGGTGAATTGCCGCTGACGCGCCATGCTCATGATCCTCCGCCGGTGTCCGGAACTCTTACCGCGCTTGGCTGCTTCTGCTCGCCGGCTCGCCGCGTAAACGACCGCGAATAGACCGCCGAGCGCGGGCTGAGCAATGGATCATCGGACCGCGCAATTCCGGAGGGCAGAACCAGCGGGTCGAAATTGATATCGCGGCAGTTGCCCGGCGCTTCGCCCCCGACATGGTTGATCGTCAGGGTTCCGGCGTCGATCCGCTCGCGATTCGCCGGCCACGGGATCGTCGCATCGTTGGTCGGATCGCTGGGCTGACCAACGGTGACGATCAGGTGCCACTGCAATGGTCCGCGCTCGATCGCGGTGATGACCGCATCAAACAGGTAATTCTTATCCTGCGACTGTGCTCCGGCCGCCGGCTCGGGCTGGAACGGCTGCACCGGCACCATCGACCAGCGCACCGGTGTCGGCATGCCCGCCGCATTTACAAACCGAAAGGCGTCAAGGCTGTTGAAGGTGGCGTTGGCAAACCCGGACGAAAACGGCTGGCTCTTGATGATTCCCATCGCCCGGGCGGTTTCCGGATGGGCGGCGAGAAAGGCCTTCAACCTGGCCGGGTCGGGCTGGCCGGTCGCCGGATCGGGCTGCGACGCCGCCAATTGTTCATAGAAACCCTGCGCGGTTCTGACCGTGAACACCGGTAGGTCGACCATCGCGGTCCGCCACTCCTCGCCATCGGGGAGGCTGAAACTCAGACCCATGCCCCGCACCGCTCCGGGTCCGTCGGCGGCGTACGGATCGCCGCCGGCCAACGAGAAACGGCCGATCACCGGCACATGCACGGCGTTGAAGATGTCGGCTCTCGAAAGACGAACCGCTCGGCCGTTGCCGTCGAAGTAGCCGGCGATGCACACGCCTTTGGCATGGTTGCGGCGGAAACCGGGGTGAAGGCCGAAAACCTGCTCGAACTTGTCGACGAATCGCGCCGGCGTCAGACGGCCCGGCGTCAGCCACCCGCCGACATAGGCGAAGCAACCGATGACGGCCAAGATCACGACGCCGATTGCGGAAAGCCTGAGCAATATGCCGCCTGTGGTCAATGCTGGCGGCCCTGCGGATGGGTTTGGATTACTCGGCAGTTGTCTAATCCCCAGTTCAGCGCCACCGCAGTAGGCGCGCTCTGAATGCAACTAATATCACCGCACCGAGCACGACCAATACCGGAAAGGCCCAGCACAACAGGATGCTGACGATGATCGGCTCCCACAGAAAGGGATTGACCGAGCGCGATCGGCACCCAGATTTTCGCGTCAAGTCAGGCGATAACGTCCCCGGCGCCGGCAGCGCCATCTTCCTGCACATCGCCCGGCCCGACTTTTCGCCGACCGCCGGCTGCATCGCGGTCGAACGGGACGTGATGATCGGCCTCGTGCCGCTCCTCGGACCCGGCAGCACGATCGCAATCCGACAATGAGCTGGGCGACCGGCTGTCGCGGCATCGATCAAAAATGGACCCGCGCGCCAGCTTCGACGAGGTTGCTCTGGCTCCGCCATTGGAAATCGAGCCCCGGCGCCGCCGCCGGCATGTCGATCGTGTCGGCAGCCCACCATACATGCTCAAACTCCGTGAACAGCGATAGGGTTTTGCCGATCGGCGCGCGCCGGCCGGCAGCGATCACGTACTCGCCGCCGGCGCCGACGGCAATGCCGGGGGTGAAGCGGTTCAGTTGCATCGGCGGTCCGCCGAGATCGATCGTGACCGCCTCATCGGCAAAGGCGATGCCGCTCTGCGCGTAAAGCAGCAGCGCCGGGCTGGCGGCAAAGCCCAGCCGTACCCCGCCCGATCCGGTCAAGTTCGTCGTCGTGCGAAAAACCTGGCCGCCCGGATCATGCAGAAAGCCGATGTCGCCGACGATGCCGACAGTCACTTTGTTCGCTTGCAGCTGCCAATCGTAGCCGAAGCTCGCCAGACCGCCGCCGCCGGCCCCCAAGGTGTCGAAACTGTGGAACGCAGCACCGGTCCGGGCGACGAACTCGCTGGTCGCGTTGGTGCTCCAGCCGCCGAGCGCCGCGACCCCGATCCACGGCCCGGTCCAGGGCGACGCCGCCGCGTCGCCGCCCGGCGATACGGTCTGGCCAAAGACGCTGCTGGCGCCGCCACCGGCCATCAGCAACGCGCCAAGGATGATGGCGCCTACTTGCCTGCCGCCCCAATGCAACCGCACGGCCATATCCGATCCCGCTACTATCAACCGGCGGAACCTAGAACAGATCTTGCCGGCGCGAAACCGGGGCTCGGTCCGGCATCGCCATGCTGTTGCAACGCGAGCCCGGCGCGCGCGGACCTTGACGAGCGCGTGACACTCTGCGGATAATCCGCCCGGTCCAAGGGGTGCCCCGTCAGGGGCTGAGATGCCGCCGGTGGGGCGCGCAAACCCTTCGAACCTGATCCGGGTCGTGCCGGCGTAGGGACAGGAACCATTCGGCTGCGGCCGACCTCCTCTTCGCGGGTTACCTCCGGATCTCCGTTCAACCGGTGCCACGGAGATCGACGATGCCCGATTCCGCTCCACTTTCACCCGCGAAGCTCATGCCCAAGGTCGAGGAGCTGCGGGTCACCACCGGGCCGTTCGCGGCCTCGCGCAAGGTTCATACGCCGGGGCGGCTCTATCCCGACATCGCGGTGGCGATGCGCGAGATCGACCTCGAACCGTCATCCGGCGAAGGGGCGGTGCGTGCCTACGACACCTCGGGCCTCTACTCCGACCCGGCGGCGGCGACCGACATCCAGAAGGGTCTGCCCGAGCTGCGCAAACCGTGGATCGTGGCCCGCGGCGACGTCGAATTCTACCAGGGCCGCGATGTCAGGCCCGAGGATAACGGGCTGCGCAGCGGGGAAGCCAGCGCGGTCTCGCTGTTCGACCGCGGCGGGCGCCAGGTGCTGCGCGCCAAGGCCGGGGCGGCGCCGACGCAGCTCGCCTATGCCCGGCGCGGGATCGTCACCCCGGAGATGGAATATGTCGCGATCCGCGAAAATCTCGGCCGCGACCAGCTGCGGCGCGACGGCGCCGTCGACGGCGAATCGTTCGGCGCCTCGATCCCGGATCACGTGACCCCGGAATTCGTCCGCGACGAGATTGCCCGCGGCCGGGCGATCATCCCCAACAACATCAATCACCCGGAAACCGAGCCGATGATCATCGGCCGCAATTTCCTGGTCAAGGTCAACGCCAACATCGGCAACTCGATCGTCAGCTCCTCGGTCGCCGAGGAGGTAGAGAAGATGGTGTGGGCGACCCGCTGGGGCGCCGACACGGTCATGGATCTGTCGACCGGGCGCAACATCCACACGATCCGCGAATGGATCATTAGGAACTCGCCGGTGCCGATCGGCACCGTGCCGATCTACCAGGCGCTGGAAAAAGTCGGCGGCAAGGCCGAGGAGCTGACCTGGGAACTGTTTCGCGACACGTTGATCGAGCAGGCCGAGCAGGGCGTCGACTATTTCACGATCCACGCCGGGGTGCTGCTCGCCTACATCCCACTGACCGCCTCGCGGGTCACCGGCATCGTCTCGCGCGGCGGCTCGATCATGGCCAAATGGTGCCTCGCCCATCACCAGGAGAGCTTCCTCTACACGCATTTCCGCGAGATCAACGAGATCATGCGCGCCTATGACGTGAGCTACTCTTTGGGCGACGGGCTGCGCCCCGGCTCGAATGCCGACGCCAACGACCGCGCCCAGTTCGCCGAATTGGAAACCCTCGGCGAATTGACCAAGCTCGCCTGGGAGGATGATGTCCAGGTCATGATCGAAGGCCCCGGCCACGTGCCGATGCACAAGATCAAGATCAACATGGAGAAGCAGCTCGAGGAATGCGGCGAGGCACCGTTTTACACTCTGGGGCCGCTCGTCACCGACATCGCCCCCGGCTACGACCATATTACCAGCGGCATCGGCGCCGCGATGATCGGCTGGTTCGGCACGGCGTTGCTGTGCTACGTGACGCCGAAGGAGCATCTGGGGCTGCCCGATCGCGACGATGTCAAGACCGGGGTCATCACCTACAAGATCGCGGCACACGCGGCCGACCTCGCCAAAGGCCATCCCTCGGCGCGCGAGCGCGACGACGCCTTGTCGCGGGCGCGCTTCGAGTTCCGCTGGCGCGACCAGTTCAACCTGTCGCTCGACCCCGAAACGGCCGAGAAATTCCACGACCAGACCCTGCCGGCCGACGGCGCCAAGCTGGCACACTTCTGCTCGATGTGCGGCCCCAAATTCTGCTCGATGCAGATCACCCAGGAAATCCGCGACTACGCCCGCGCCGGCATGGAGGAAAAGTCGAAGGCCTTCATCGATCAAGGCGCCGAGATCTACACCGACGAGCATGGCCGGCCGCGGGCGGCGGCGGACTAAGGTGCGACGCGTCATTGCGAGGAGCCCACGGGTCCGCGCTTGGCGCGGCCCGAGGGCAGGCTCCGCGACGAAGCAATCTCGACGGCATGAAGCCTGATCTGCACGAGATTGCTTCGCTTTGCTCGCATGACAAGTCAATGACCCCATGAACCGCCGCTATCCCGACCGGCCGATCGTCGGGGTGCTGGCGGTGGTGCTGCGCGGCGAGCGAGCGCTGGTGGTGCGGCGCGCCCACCCGCCCTTGGCCGGGCGCTGGGGTTTTCCCGGCGGCGTGCTCGAATTGGGCGAGACCGTCGCCGAGGGTGCGATGCGCGAGCTGCTGGAAGAAACCGGGGTGGTCGCCGAGCCGGCCGGCATCCTGACCGTGATCGACACGATCGATCGCGACCCGGAGGGCCGGGTGCGCTACCACTACACGCTGATTGCCGTGCGCGGCATGTGGAAGACCGGGGAGGGGGTCGCCGGCGACGACGCCGCCGAGGTCGCCTGGCTCAGCCACGCCGAAATCGTCGAAGGCGGCCTCCTGACCGCCCCCGCGCTATTGCCGCTGATCGATCTGGCGCTCGCCGGCGAGGGCTGACCGCCCCGGCACGTCCGGAACTCGGCTCAGCTCGACCAGTAGCCGTCGACCCAGGTCCAGCCGGCGGGTCCTTGTTGCCAGCGGCCCGGCATCCAGGTGGCGTTCGCCGACGGGCGTTCGACATAATGGCCTGGCGCCCAGGCATATCGTACGCCGTTCCAGCTCCAGTGCCCGGCCTGCCACATCGCCAGCGGCGACGGCGCCGGCGGCGGGGCCTCGACCCGCTGCGGCGGCGGGGCATAGGGAGCGGCAAGGCTCGTCGTCCCGGCGTTGCTGGGCGCCATCGCGACCGAGCCGCTCGACCCGTATTGCGGCACGGTGTAGGTGCTGGAAGGCGGGGTCAGCGGCGTCGGCGCCGCCTCGGCGACCGACGACGGATAGCTCCCCGATGGATTGCTCGGCGTCACATAGCCGGGCGAAGTGTAACCCGGCGTCAGCGGGGTCGGCGCCGCCTCGGCGACCGGCGGATAGTTCGCCGACGGATAGCCCGGCGTCATATAGCCCGGCGAGGTGTAGCCTGGCGTCGCCTCCGCGACCGGCGGATAGGCCGGCGCCGGATAGGGTGCGACCGCCTGATCCGGGGTGACCTCGGCTACCGGCGGCGGCGCGTAGCAGCCGGACAGCGCGGTGGTGCCCAAGGCGAGTGCCGCGATGCCAGCGACCCGACCGAGATATTGCATCCGATCCTCCACAATCTGCACAGCGCGGGCGATCCCCGATCGCTGTTTCTGTGGCGTGAACACGAAGGGTGGAGGATCATTCCCTGGCATGCACGCAACGCGGCCGCCGGCCTGCCGTTCGAGGATCGAGGCTTGGGGGCCGATCCGGGCTTGCTAGGTCCAGCGCCCCTCGACCCACACCCAGCCGTCGGCTCCCGGTTGCCAGTATCCCTGCGACCAGTTGGCGGTCGGCGTCGGCCGCTCGATGTAGTGTCCGCGCGACCATAAATACTTGGCGCCGGTCCAACTCCAATGGCCGAAGTGCCATAGCGCATCGGGTGCCGGCGCCGGCGGCGGGATCTCGGCCAATTGCGGCGGCGGCGGATAGGGTGCGGCGATCGTCGCCGCCTGCGCTGTTTGCGCCTGCTCCGCCCGAGCTATCGTTTGTGAGGGTGCGGAACAGCCCGACACCGCCGCTGCGACCAATGCCGGTGCTGCGATCCCGATCACCCAATCGAAACGCTTCATCAAAACTTCCTCCCAGTGCACGCGCGGGCTGATCCCGCTTTGCTGCTTTGGTTGGCCGCCCTTTGATCCCTGGGGATCGGTCTCGCCGGGCCTGCCTCCGGGGTTATCGCCCAAAGGCGGCGGCTGTTATGGTTCGCCGCACGAAACCAGCAAGACAGTTTTGTGTACGCTATCGTGCGCGAAATTGCGAGTCCGACGGTCTAAAGGCGGATGGGGACGGGTATCGCCCGGCGCGGCCTCGAACACCCCGCCCTCTCGCCGTCCGCGTGTGGTCCTTGACGCCGGGTAAGGGCAAAGCCTACACAGCAGGATCTGCGCTTTCGACAACAGCCTGCATTTAGGGAGATGGCAGATGGCTCGCATCAGGCATATCGCGCTCGTGACCGACGACCCGGCAAAGACCGCCGAATTCTACAAGGAGCATTTCGGTCTGACGGAGCTCTATCGCCGGCCTGGAGATACCGGCGAACACGGTGTGTGGCTCAGCGACGGCTACATTTATTTTGCCATACTGAAGTATGGCGATGCCGGTGCGCCAAAGCTGGGGCCGGGCCAAACCTCCGATCTTCGCGGGATCCACCACATCGGATTTTATGTGGACGACGAGCAAGCGAAGGCCAAAGAACTCGAAGCCGCCAATTTTTCGCCGGTCCCGATCCCGAAGAGATCCGACAGGATGGAAGCGACCCCGATGGGCGACGCGGTCAACTTGAAGTACCTCGGCCCCGACGAGGTGCAGATCGACATCCGCAGCCGCGGCTGGAACGAGGCGATCAGCTTTGCCATGCCGCGCTATGAGCTGGCGCCGGCCGAGGACAAAGAAGCCGCGGAATAATCGGCAAGCCGGGAACCAGGCGGGCGGCCTTGCCGCTCGCCGATTTCGCCGATACCTGTCACCTGGAGGATGCGCCGATGATCTACGAAGTCCGCACCTACACCCTGCGCCCCGGCAGTGTCGCCGAATTTGAAGAGCGCTATCAGAAGCGCCTGCCGTTGCGCGAGAAGCACTCCAAATTGGGGGCGTTCTGGCACACCGAGTTCGGCCCGCTCAACCAGGTCGTCCACGTCTATCCCTATGACGATCTGCAACATCGCACCAGGGTGCGCTCGGCGATGGCGCAGGACGCCGCACGCAACGCAATGCCCGGCGGCGGCGAGCTGATCGTGGCGCAGGAGGCCGAGATCATGAACCCGGCGCCGTTTATGCGCTCGCTCGGCAGCCGCGATTACGGCAGCGGCAATGTCTACGAGATGCGCACCTACACCTATGCGCCGGGCGACATCCCCAAGGTGCTCGACGGCTGGGCCAAGGCGATCGAGGCGCGCGAGAAGTTCTCGCCATTGGCGGCCTGCTGGACCAGCGAACTCGGCGGCCTCAACAAATTCGTCCATGTCTGGGTCTACAAGGACCTGAACGAACGCACCCGCGTGCGCGAGGAATCGCGCCGTCCCGGCACCGGGTGGCCGGCGCAGACCGGGGTGCGCCCGGTGCGCCAGGAAAATAAATTGCTGATCCCGGCTACCTTCTCGCCGGTGCGCTAGCCGGGGCTGTGGTCGCGGG
>Ga0210394_10006511_pt1 | contig 12623 bp, 11 predicted proteins | sample IncBWC12MmetaG_FD_160121 | JGI IMG/M metagenome (GOLD analysis project Ga0210394, IMG submission 160121) | Forest soil microbial communities from Barre Woods Harvard Forest LTER site, Petersham, Massachusetts, United States - Inc-BW-C-12-M | ecosystem: Environmental > Terrestrial > Soil >... | reverse complement strand
CTGGATACGACCAACTCCATTCAGTCCGCCCGCCTCGCGCAGATGGAGGTTTTGGTGAACGGCAAAGGCGTCGTGGGAGATGTGGTGCGGCGACCGAATATCCTCTACCGGCTGATCCTCGGCCTGCTTCCCTTCTGATGACATCGCGCAAAACGGTTGCGACACGACGGTTCCTGCTTGGTCTAGCAGAGCGTGGAGAGAGTCGTCCAGGCCAGACGACGGCAGGTCGGAGACCTGCCCCACCACTACCGATCAACGATTTGCGGCCATGTGGGGCAGGTCTCCGACCTGCCAGCCACTTCTGCCACAGACTACTAGCAGCCTGCGGCACAAGTCCCGCGCATCTGGGACGACAGGCGAAACCGCCTGTCCCACCACGCGACATCATCAGCCTGCAGGGTCGGTGGGACAGGCTTTCAGCCTGTCTGGACTTTCGCGCCGCAGCCCTTGCGCTTATAGGAGATATGTGACGTGATTCCATATTGTGCTGCTCTTCTCTTCCTGGCCATTGAGTCGCAGACCCCCAGCACGCGGCTGAAGGAATTAGTCTCGGTCGAAGGGGTGCGCGACAATCAACTCATCGGGTATGGCCTGGTGGTTGGGCTGGCCGGAACCGGCGATCGTCAACTCACCGTTTTCTCGGCCCAGAGTTTGACCAATCTCCTGCAACAGATGGGCGTTTCGGTTCCCGCCACCTCCATTCTGGTCAAGAACACCGCGGCAGTGATGGTCACGGCGACTCTGCCGCCCTTCGCGCAGCCGGGTATGCACGTCGATATCACCGCGGCCGCCATGGGAGATGCTTCCAACCTCCAGGGCGGACTGCTGATTCTTACCAGCCTCAAAGGCGTGGACGGCCAGGTGTACGCCGTCGCGCAGGGCTCCGTGGTCACCGGCGGTTTCGGAGCCGGCCGGGGAGGCGGAAACTCCGCAACCGTCAATCATCCCAACGTGGGCCGGGTTCCGGGAGGGGCGACAGTGGAGCGGCCCGCGCCGTCCATTCTTCCCAAAGGCGAGGTCAAACTGCAATTGCACGAGCCGGATTTCACGACGGCCCAGCGTGTCAGCGAGGCCATCAACGAGAAGTTTGAAAGCCCCGGAAAACCTTTGGCCCGCGCCGAGAACTCCGCCCTGGTGAGCGTGAATGTTCCACCCGATTATGCCGGCCGCGCGGTCGAGTTTGTCGCCGAATTGGAGGCCCTGGAGGTGAAAGCCGACCGCCCCGCCAAAGTGGTCATTAATGAGCGCACCGGCACTATCGTCATGGGCAAGGAAGTCCGCGTTTCGCCCGTCGCCATCATGCACGGAAACCTGACTGTCGAGATTCAGACCGTGGAGACCGTCTCCCAGCCCGGCCCTCTCTCCAATGGAACCACCGCGGTGGTTCCACAAACCAGGGTGAATGCCAAGGAAGAGAAGGCTCGCAGCCTGGTGCTCAATCGCGGCGCTACGGTGGAGGAACTGGTGCGGGCGCTAGGCGCCATCGGGTCCACGCCGCGCGACGTGATCGCCATTCTTCAGAGCCTGCATGCGGCCGGAGCGCTCGAAGCCGACATCGATGTTATCTAACCCGCCCTTCTCACGAACGCTCGTCGGTGCTGATGTGGCGCACGCACTCTTGCGTGCCGTGTCGAGACTCTTCTCGACACCTGATAGGGCGCAGACAGTCTGTCGGAGCGGGGCGTCGGCAATAGTGCCGACGCGGCACCCAGGAGTGCGTGCGCCACTTTGCTACCCGAAGGCTTTTGATGAACTCGCCCGCACAACGAAGCCTTCGCGAGTTTCTGGCATTTTGGAGGGCCCAGCCGGCCCTGTGCTGCACATCCGCTACCGAACCACGCGCGTCAGCAAGCGGACATAACACCAACCCCATGCCATTAGATCCTTTGCTCCCCGGCGTCCTCACAACCGGCTTAGGAATCGGCCCGGCCACCACCGCTAAGGACAGCCCCGAGAAGATCCGTGACGCCGCCTCTCAATTCGAAGCTCTCCTGATTGGCCAGGTCCTCAAGGCATCGCATTCTGGCGAGGACGAAGGCTGGTTGGGAACCGGCGACGATCAGACCGCCGACTCGGTTATGGGATTGGCTGAGGAATACTTCGCGCGATCCATCGCTGCGCGCGGCGGCTTCGGCCTGGCGCGCATGGTCGCATCCCAGTTGGAACATCGGACCTCCGCCGATCCCGCTAGCCGCTCCAGTCCCGAGCCGTCCCCGGAAGCCGGGGAAACTCCGTATAGAACTGACTGATCTCTGTCTCCGGCCGCGCTACCGGTTGTTCCTCCGGAAGAGCAGGCGGCTCGCCATCCGTCTGAGTCTGGCCCAGCACGCTGGTTCTGACTCCGGACCAACCCTCCGACAAAGTCGTCAGAACCTTGAGCGCATCCTCAAACGACCGCTCAGACCGCTGTGTGTGTCCTGCGATGATCTCCCGCAGAACGTAGTCGTACAATTCCGCCAGGTTGCGGGATATGGGCTCGCTCGAGTCGGGATCGAGCGCTCCCAACAGCTCATACACCGCCGTTTGGGCCTTAGTAACCGCGCGGCCGCGTCCGAAGTTGTCGCCCGACTTGAGGCAGGCCTTGGCGGTATTCAGGTTGTCGATCGCGACTTGATACAACAGGTGCACGACTTCGACCGGGGACGCCGATAGAATCCGGCTCTCCAGGTAGTCTCGTTGGGCTTGCGAATACGGTTTGGAGTCTTTCATCGGATGAACTTATCGCGAAGAATGGCGCGGCGGTAGAAACTTTCTTTTCTGTCACATTCAGTGGCCGCCTCTCTAAGGTTTTCCCTTCTATCGGCCGAATGGAATAGTACCACCCAAAAGTAGGTTTAATAAACGGGTTAGGAGCAACTAACTTGCCACGGATTCTCTGGGTCCAACAAAACGGTCAAGTCGCTGATAAGGAATCAGTTGAGCGGAAGACCGGCCTAAAAATCGCAGTCTCGACCGGGCCACCCTCGACCTGGAGGAGCATCGCGCACCGGCTCCAAGTTGTTGTCATCGAGTTGCCGCTGAGTAAGGAAATTCTCGAAAACACCCTAGTCGCGGCCCACAACGCCGTAGTTCCTCTACCGGTGGTGATCTACGACAAGGATGGCGTGCTGGACGAATCGCTGATTCAGCCCACCATGATGTTTCAGCACATCACCCGGCGGCTCACCCCGGAAGAACTCGGTGTCGCGGTGGTGGCCGCGCTGGAAGAGGCGGCCGGATCTCGCGCGGAGGCGGCCGGCCAACGCGAGCCCTGGCAGAATCTGCTGATCGGAGAAAGTCAGGCGATGCGGGAGTTGCACGCCATGGTCCGGCTGGTCGGCCCTCGCCATTCCACCGTTCTGATTACAGGCGAGACCGGCACTGGGAAGGAGCTGATCGCGCGCGCGATTCACATGGCCAGCAAACGATCCACCGCCGAGCTGGTTGCCGTAAACTGCGCGGCCATCCCTGAAAACCTGGCGGAGGCGGAGTTGTTCGGCCACGCCAAAGGGGCCTTCACGAGCGCCGTGAGCCATCGCGTGGGCCGCTTCGAACAGGCCCATCGTGGAACCATCTTTCTGGATGAAATCGGCGAGATTCCGCTGGAAGTCCAACCCAAGCTGTTGCGCGTCATCCAGGAGCGTGAGCTGCAACGCGTTGGCAGCTCGGAGACAATTCAGCTCGATACTCGCGTGATCGCCGCTACCAATGTGAATCTGGAGCAGGCGGTCGAACAAAAACAGTTTCGCGAGGATCTGCTGTATCGGCTGAACGTCGTGCCGATTCGCGTGCCGCCGCTGCGCGAACGCGCCAGCGATATTCCGCTGCTAGCCCGCCATTTCAGCGAGAAGATCTGCGGCCGCGAAGGCTTCCCGCCGAAAACGATTTCCCCCAGCGCCATGGAACGCCTGATGGCTTACCACTGGCCCGGCAATGTCCGTCAGCTTGAACACGTTATCGAGAGGGCGGTCAGCTTGGCCGCATACCGCGACCGGCTCTATCTCGGCGATATTCAACTGCCGGACGCGAGGCTCGCCGCGAACAGCGCCATCCCGGAGATCCAGACGCCGCTGAGTGGGTTGAATTTCGAAGAAATCATCGGACAGGTCGAAAGACTGTTGATCCAGGAAGCCCTGCGCAAGTGCGACGGTAACAAGGCCAAGGCGGCCAGAGCCCTCGGCCTTAAGCGCACCACCATGCTCTATAAGAGCAAGGTGCACCGGGCGAACGCGAGCTAGGGGGCAGGTCGGAAAGGTACATGGCTCAGGCAATCGCAGCCGTCCGCACAGAAAGCGCTCCAGCCTTACCGCGCTTGCCCGCGAAGCTGGGTGAAATGGGCGTGCCGATCGCCGTTGTGGCGATTGTCATCGCTCTCATCATGCCGATGCCCGGCGCCCTGCTGGATTTCCTGATCGTGGTGGACATCATGTTGTCCGTCATCGTGATGATGGTGGCGGTATACATTCGGCGTCCGGTCGACTTTAGCGTTTTTCCCACCACCCTGCTGCTGTTGACGCTGTATCGCCTGGCCTTGAACATCTCCTCCGCGCGCCTGATCCTGCTCAACGGCAACACCGGCACATCCGCGGCCGGGCATGTCATCGAGGCTTTTGGAAGCTTCGTCGTGGGCGGCAACTACATCATCGGCACCGTGATCTTTCTGGTGTTGATTGCGATCCAGTATGTGGTGATCAATCACGGCGCGGTTCGAATTTCGGAAGTCACTGCCCGCTTTACTCTGGACGCATTGCCGGGCAAGCAGATGTCCATCGACGCAGACCTGAATTCCGGCCTGATCGACGAGACGGAAGCCCGCGCCCGGCGCAAGCTGCTCGCCGCCGAGGCCGAATTCTACGGAGCCATGGACGGTGCGTCGCGCTTTACCCAGCGCGACGCCATCGCCAGCATTCTGATCACCAGCATCAACATCATCGCCGGATTCCTCATCGGGGTTTTGCAACATGGAATGGAACTGCGCCATGCGCTCGAAACCTACACGGTGCTCACTATCGGAGACGGCCTGGTCACCGTGATCCCGGCCCGCATGATCTCGATTTCGGGTGGGTTAATCGTAACCCGCACGGGCTCAGAGGACAGCCTCGGCGCGGAGTTTCAGAAGCAGGTCCTGGGAGCCTCGCAACCCTTGCTCCTGGCCAGCGGAGTCCTTCTGCTACTGGCGGCCCTTCCGGGTCTTCCGGCGGTCCCATTTATGGCCCTCGGGGGAGGATTGGGCGCGGCCGCTTGGAGAATGCGTCGGAAATCCGTCGCTGCGACCGCGGTTTCGACGGCCTCGGCCGCCAAGCCGAAAGAGAACATGGATGTGCTGCTGAAGCTGGAGCCGCTTTCCGTGGAGGTCGGTTTGAACCTGGTGAGCCTCGTCGAAAAAGGTCCGGACTCGCCGTTGTTGCAGCGGATCACGGGCATTCGGAAGCAACTGGCGACCCAACTGGGATATGTGATGCCGCCGGTGAAAGTCAAAGACAACATCGGGCTGCGATCGCGCGAGTATGTGATCCAGTTACGCGGCAGTGAGATTGCCCGGTATGAGCTGCTACAAGGCCATGAGCTAGCCATTTCCAGCGGAAATCCGGATGGCTCGCTGCAGGGGAAGGCGACCCACGATCCGGCCTTCGGGCTTCCGGCCGTATGGATTCGCCAGGATCAAACGGACCTCGCCCGAAGCAAGGGATACACGGTGGTAGACGCGGTCAGCGTCATCGGTACTCACCTGACGGAAGTGGTCCGGCGCCACGCCCACGAATTGTTCTCGCGCCAGGACACCAAGGCCTTTTGCGATCGGGTCGCGCAGGAGAATCCAAAGGTGGTTGAGGATTTGGTGCCAAAACTGCTTCAATTGGCGGCAGTCCAGCGAGTGATCCAAAATATGCTTCGGGAACGAGTGCCCATTCGCGACGCCGTCGGCATTCTGGAGGCCCTCGGAGAGGGCGCCCAGAGCAGCAAGAATCCGGTTCTCCTGACCGAATATGTGCGGCAAGCCATCCGGCGGGGAATCGTCCGGCCGCTGATGAACGCCCAGGGAGAGTTGTCCGCCTACGTTCTCGATCCTTCCATCGAGCGGGCGATTGAGTCGTGCATTGAGCACGCTGAACTGAACAGCGTCATCACCATGGCGCCCGAAGGCATCCGCGATATTCTCGGCCGGCTGGGACGAAAAATCGACAAGGCTGAGTCCGCGGTCGTGATTGCAAGCGCCGGCTCGCGTTATTTTCTGCGTCAAATCGTCGAATCGACCTTACCCAATCTGACCGTACTTTCGCAGAACGAAGTTTCTCCTGAAGTCAAAGTGCGTTCGCGCGGAGTGATTGAATGATGAACCAGAGATCCTACCTCGCGAAGTCGGTAGACGAAGCCATCGCTCACGCCCGGGAGGAACTTGGCTCAGAGGCGATTCTGCTGAACACGCGCAAGCTCCCCAACGAGCAAGGTCAGCCGGGCGGCTATGAAGTTGTGTTCGGCCTGCCCGAACCACCGCCCGCTCTGAGACCCGAAGTGGGGCAGGTCTGTGACCTGCCGCTACAGCGGTCTCTTACCGTTCAATCCTGCTCCGCCGGAGGCCCGGCTGACCCGCGACTCCCTGACCCGCGGCCTGCCGACCCACGGCTCCCAGACCTGCGACTCCCTGACCCGCGCATTATGGACCAGCCGCGGCCCGCCCCATCGCCCGCATCGCAGCCAGCTTCTGCAAAGCTCGCCCGCACAACCGAGTCCGGCTCAGCGGACCCCCTCCGAATTCCCGACGGGTTGGACGGCCAAGCCGGCCCTGCACGGGCGCCTGAGGATCTGGCCGCGGACCTGGAGCGGCTGCATTCGCAAATGGACGAAATTCGAAACCTGCTGTTGCGGCCCACCAAGGCTCAGTTCACTCCGGTCCGGACGGCGCCCGATCTGGCCGACCTGTACGACTGTCTGGTCTCCTCGGAAGTGGAACCGGCGCTGAGCAAGGACATTGTCGACCGGCTGGAAGCGAACCGGTCCGTGGATGCGCATTTGCAGCGCGTGGCGGCGCGGCGGGAAAAAGGAGGCTATCGCGGCGCTTCTCCGAACTCACTGAACGATCCGGAAATGCTGGAAGAGTTTGTCCTGGCGGAGCTGGAGCGGCGTGTGGCCATCGCACCGAGGTTGGGCCAGAACGGCGTGGTATTGATCGGTCCCCCAGGCGCGGGAAAGACCACGACCGTGGCGAAACTCGCATCGTTCATAACCGATCTCGCGGAGACGCGGCCGGTTCGGCTGGTCTCTCTGGATACTTCCCCGAGAGCCGTGCGGCTTCGGGAAATGGCGGAGAAATTAGGCATCGCCTTGACCAAGGTGCCCGCGATTCATCTTCTTCCCGCTTTGATTGCGGAGGTTCGAACCACGGAATTCCTGCTGATCGACACACCCGGCTACGTCTCGGCCGACAGAAAAGCGGCGGAAGCGGCAGCCGCCACGCTGGCGGAATGCCCAGGCATTGACATCCATCTGGTCGTTCCCGGCTATATGAAATCCATCGACCTGCGCCGCTGCATCCAGAGATATCAGATCTTCCGTCCTTCCAAGCTTTTGGTGACGAAGTTGGACGAAACTCATTCCTTCGGTTCGGTGTTTTCGGAAGCCGCGCGAGCCGGCCTGGCTCTCTCGTTCCTGACGCACGGCCCGTCGATACCGGGCGACATCCGGCCGGCGTCTTCGGAGGATCTTCTGGCCCTGGCGTTGGATCGGGATCCCGCCCGGCCGGCGAACGTTGCATGAGGATGGAATGGCTAGCTTGAGCACAGGCATGTATTCGGAGGGTCTGGACCAGTGCACCTCGTCCAGGGAGGAGCTCATCCTCGAGCACCTTCCCCAGGTCCGCTGGATTGCCACGCGTATCCACGAAAAACTCACCGACAATACCTGCCTGGAGGATCTCATTTCCATCGGGATCATCGGCCTGATCAACGCCATCGACAACTTCGACCCCACGCTCAACGTCAAGCTCAAAACGTATGCGGAGTACAGAATCCGAGGCGCGATCCTGGACAGCATTCGAGGCATGGATGGCATCGCTCCGCATAAGCGAAAGAGATTGAAGCAAGTGCAATCGGCGATGGATGCGCTGGAACAGCGCCTGCTGCGCGCTCCGGCGGAGGAAGAGATCGCCGCCGAGCTGGGCATCGGACTCAAAGAGTACCAGGATTGGCTGCTGGAACTACGAGGCGTCTCGATCGGGAGTCTGGATGCGCCTCAGAAAGAAGGAGATTCCCGTACTCTTATGCACTATGTCGCGAATCCTGAAGACAATTCTCCCGCCCGCTTGTTGGAGCGGGCTGAGCTCGAAAAGTTGATCCAGGAGGGACTCAGCAAGATGCCGAGGGTCGAAGGCCTGGTCCTGGATCTCTACTACCGGCAGGGGCAAAACATCCGCGAGATCGCTCCCATTCTCGATCTGCACATCACCCGCATTTCTCAGATTAAGGCGCAAGCTGTCCTGCGCCTCCGCAACTACATCGAGCGCCGATGGCCCGTCTCCAATGGAGTCTATTAGGATGTCCCCAATCAACGCAGCAATTGCGGCCTTTCTTGACGCGCTTGCCGGCGAGTTGCAGCGGCTGCTTTCTCTCGATCGCACCGAGCAAGCCACGGAGGTGTCGTGGAGTCAAAATCAGCCGGATTCGGACGCTTCGGATCTGGTTTGGTGGTCCTGCGCGTTGAGCGTCGATCCCGGCTGCCGGATCTATGCCGGAGCGGACCAGGAGCTGTGGAGAGGCATCGGCAGCGCCGGTGCCCTGGATTCAAGTTCCGCGGAAGTTTCCGTCGACGATCCGCAGGCAGGCTGGTTTGCGCTGCTGGCGCAGGCCATCGAGGGGGCGGCCAAAGCCCGATTTGGAGCTTTGGTCTCCTGCACGGAACTTGGAATATCGGAGGGCGCCCCGGGCGCATGGGCCAGAGTTTCGGTGACCATCGCCCGGAGTGGAGATTCCAGTCCGGGGACGATGTACTGGGTGCTGAGTCCGGAGTTGGTCGCCGCACTCGGAGGCGAGGATGCCGGACTGGCTGAGTTCAGGTCGCCCGCCACGGCGGACCGGCTGGACATCTTGCAGCACGTGGAAATACCAGTGAGCGTATCGTTCGGGCGCACCCGGATGCAGTTAAGAGACCTGCTTGGCCTCTCCAATGGATCGGTGGTGCATCTGGATAAGGAACTGGGGGACCACGTCGAAGTTCGAGTGAACAATCGCGTGATCGCGCGCGGCGAAGTCGTGGCCGTGGACGGCAACTATGGAGTTCGAATCTTAGAGATGACATCCAGTTCGGGCGCCCAATGAACAAAGCTCGATTCTACAAACGAGGGATTCCTGCGATATATAAGGAAGTCAAATGAAAATCAACGAAAGCAGCATCTTGACTACTTCCAAGCCGCAGTCCACACAACTCTATGAAACGCCTAAACTTGACGGTGGTTCCTCGTCGAGCGCGGCGGGCCGAACGGCAGACTCGGGGGATAACATCGACCTGGGGAGCCAGGCATCACTCCTGTCGCAGGCACAGACCGCCGGGGCGTCCGCGAGTTCCGCCGATGTGCAACGGCTGCGGGCGCTGATTCAGTCCGGGCAGTACCAGGTTGATCCTGGGGCCTTGAGCCAGTCGATCGTTAGCGCCGCCGTCAGCGGGTACTGAGGCGGAGGATGCAAAAGGAAGCCACGTTGGAGGTTTGCCTGCACGCCGAAGCCAAACTTGGCGAGGTGCGCCAACTGTTGCTCGATCTGCGGCCGGAGGCGGTTGAGCGCTGTCAGAACGAACTACAGCAGGTCATCGTTGGGCTCCAAAGGCTTGTTTCCCAGGGGTCTTTCGAGGCCAATCCCCGCGTCATATCCACACTTCTTGGAATCCGGCGGTCGGCTCGCGCGCTCAAGCTCCAGATCGAATATGCATCGAATCTCTATTCCGGCTGGATCCAACTTCGGTTAGGCGCCGGCTATACACAACAGGGGCGTCCGCTTTTGGTGGCCCGTGAGCCAGGGAGTTCGTTTGAAGCTTAGCAGCCCGTGCCTTAGGGCCTGTCACGAGATAACCGTCCAACCGCTTCCTTCGGTCGCGGCTCCGAAACCGTTACAGAGCCGTGACCAAAGGGAGCGGATGAACCGGGACAGGCCCTTAGGACGCTGGCAGGTCGGAGACCTGCCCCACGTGGCTGTAAATCATTTGACCGGCAGTGGTGGGGCAGGTCTCCGACCTGCCATTTTCGGGCCCGGACGACTTTAGACACGGGCGGTTAGAGGCGGAAGAGAATGGGCACCCTTTTCGGTATCTTAAACAGCAGCCTGGAGGCGATTGAGGCCTTTCAGAACGGGCTGAACGTCACCCAGAACAACATCAGCAATGCCTCCACGCCGGGCTATGCGGCGCAGATCGCAACCTTTGAAGCGCTCCCGTTCGATCCATTCGACGGACTGACCGGCGGCGTCGAGTCCGGCCCGAACCAGAGCACCCAAAACGAATACGCAAATCAGGCCGTTCAAAGCCAGTTTTCGCAACAGGGATATTACACGGCGCAATACAACGCTTTGTCCTCGATCCAGGGACTCTTTGATGTCTCCGGGCAGACCGGGGTGGTCGGCGATCTCAATAATCTCTTCACCAGCTTCTCCGCCTGGGCCGCGAGTCCGAACTCTACTGCCGCTCAGCAGCAGGTTCTCACCAGCGCGCAGCAGTTGGCTGAAGGCTTTCAATCCACCGCCGCCAGCCTGTCCCAGACCACCGCTCAGGTGAATCAGCAAATCGGTTCCACCGTTCAGCAGATCAATCAACTCGGGGCGCAGATCCAGGCCGATAATGCTGCTATCCTGAACAACCCAGACCCTTCAGCCGGAGTCGACCCGGGCGTCTCCGCGCAGTTGGAATCGTCGCTTGAGTCGCTCTCGAAGCTAACGAATACCACGGTCACATTCGCGGCCAACGGAACGGCCACGGTGTTGGTGGGAGGGCAAACGCCGTTGGTGATCGGCGCCCAGGAAAACGCCCTTCAGACCAATTTCTCCGGCACCGCGGGATCGACTTACCCCGGAGGCGTGCCAAATGCCCAAATCCTGGACGCGAATGGCGACGACATCACCAGCCAGATTACAGGAGGCAGCCTGGGAGGCCTGCTGAATGTGCGCAACGTTGTGCTGCCAGGGCTCCAGGGGAACGGCGATCAAGTCGGAGCCTTGAACCAGTTAGCTCAACAGGTGGCGGATCAGGTCGACTCGATTCTCACCTCAGCAACCACGCCGAGCGGTGCGCCGGGAGTTCCTCTGTTTACCTACGACGCCACCAGTCCGGTGGACGTGGCCAGCACACTGGCGGTGAATCCCAGCATCACGCCAAGTACGCTGGCGCCGGCCGACGCGACGTCGAGTAACGGCGCCGCTCTGGCTTTATCCAACCTGGGGAATTCCACGAACCCGAGCGTCGAGATCGACGGTCAGACCATCCTGGAATTCCTGAATGCGACGGCAACGCAAGTGGGACAGCAGGCTTCAGACGCCCAAACCGGGGAAAATTCGGCTACCCAGTTACTGACGCAAGCGCAAGCGGTGCAGACGCAAATCTCCGGTGTCAATCTCAATGCCGAGGCGGTCACTGTACAGGAATTGCAGGAGGGTTACCAGGCAGCGGGGAAAATGGTCAGCGTGGTCGACGACCTTACGCAAACGCTCCTCAACATGGTTCCCACGACGGCATGATTCCACCGATCAAAAGCGCAAAGAATGCGGCGCGTAGACAGGCTGAAAGCCTGTCCCACCAACTTTGCAAGATGCCGACGTCGCATGGTGGGACAGGCGGTTTCGCCTGTCTTTCCAGCCAAAGAAGGATATTCACATGATTCAAAGTTCAGGCCCGGTAGGACTCCAGTTTCTGGCGAATCTTCAACTGCTCGAGCAGCAGATGGCCCAGACGCAGGAGCAGGTTTCGTCGGGTTACCAAGTCAACAGACCTTCCGACAATCCGGGAGAGCTCGGCGACATCTGGCAACTGGAATCGGATCTCGGCCAGGTAACGCAGGTCATCGGCAATCTGACCAGTGTGTCGGGCGAAGTGAATACCGCCGAATCGGCCCTCGAAAACGCGACTCAACTCCTGGAACAGGTCGGATCGCTGGCGGCGCAGGGCGCAAGCACCACCGTATCCGCCTCTGAGCGGACGGGGCTTTCCGAGCAAGTCACCCAAATCCTTTCCGAGCTGGTCTCCTCCGCCAATACCAGCTATGAGGGCCAATACGTATTCGCCGGAGACGAGACTAGCACGCCGCCCTATCAACTGGATTCTTCGAGCCCGACCGGCGTGGACCAGTTGGTCACCGCGCCGGCGCCGCGCCTGATTCAGGATGCAACCGGTGTAACCTTCGCCGTATCCTTGACCGCCCAGCAAATTTTCGATGCGCGCGATTCCACGGGGGCCCCGGATGCCAACAATGTTTTCCTGGCCGTAAACAATCTGGCGACGGCGCTGGCGGCCAACAATCAAGCCGGAATCACGGCCGCCATCGGCTCCCTCCAGACCGCCCAGAGTTATCTCGGACAACAACTCGAGTTCTACGGCGGCGTCCAGGATCAGATTGCCAACGCGACCAGCGTGGCACAGATGTTTCAACTTCAGGACCAAACCTCGCTGGGCCAATT
>Ga0210394_10006510_pt1 | contig 12624 bp, 10 predicted proteins | sample IncBWC12MmetaG_FD_160121 | JGI IMG/M metagenome (GOLD analysis project Ga0210394, IMG submission 160121) | Forest soil microbial communities from Barre Woods Harvard Forest LTER site, Petersham, Massachusetts, United States - Inc-BW-C-12-M | ecosystem: Environmental > Terrestrial > Soil >... | reverse complement strand
CAGAAGTGCCGCAGTGGTTAGAACGGAAATGAATGCAGAGGAAAGAATCGCCGAAGATTGCGCATCCGTACCGTTGCGCGCAGCTGGTTTCGTTTCAAAACCAATTTCTTCACACGTTCCTGTCCCCGGTTTCGCAGAAAACGGTTAGGCTGAGGCTGCGCTGGCGCCTTTGAGGAAGGCGAGCAGGTCGGCGTTGATTGTGTCGGCCTCGATTGTTGGCATGCCGTGCGGGAAATTTTTGTAGCTTTTGAATATAGAGCCCTTTACCAACTTGGTGCTTAGCGGGCCGGCGGCGACGTAGGGGACGATCTGATCGTCTTCGCTGTGCATGACCAGCGTGGGGACCGTGAACTTCTTGAGATCTTCGGTGAAGTCGGTCTGGGAGAAGGCCACGATGCCGTCGTAGTGGGCCTTAATGCCGCCCATCATGCCCTGGCGCCACCAATTTTGAATGATGCCTTGGGAAGGTTTCGCGCCCGGGCGGTTGTAGCCGTAGAAGGGGCCGATCGGCAGGTCCAAATAAAATTGCGCGCGGTTGGCGGCAAGCGTCTTCTGAAAGCCGTCGAACACTTCTTTGGGCAGGCCGGCGGGATTCGCTGGCGTCTTCACCATGAGCGGTGGCACGGCGCTAATGAGGACGGCCTTGGCGACGCGACTTTCGCCGTGGCGTCCTATGTAACGCGTGACTTCACCGCCGCCGGTCGAGTGGCCAACATGGATGGCATTTTTTAGATCGAGATGCGCGGTAAGCGCCGCGAGGTCATCGGCGTAGTGATCCATATCGTGGCCTGTGCCGGGTTGGCTGGAGCGTCCGTGACCTCGACGGTCATGGGCGATGACGCGATAGCCGTGATTTAGGAAGAACATCATTTGGTTGTCCCAGTCGTCGGCCGACAGAGGCCAGCCGTGCGAGAAAACAATGGGCTGGCCGGTGCCCCAATCCTTGTAGAAAATTGTGACTCCGTCTTTTGTTGTGATCGTTGGCATAGTCGTTCTCCTTTTGCGTTTTGCGAGTTTTTCAATGCTGCCGATGTTTCGAGGAAATTGGTGGGCCGGGCGTCTCTCGACCGGTTGTCCTTTTGTTGGATGTTTGCCGGAAGGATTCAGATGCGATTTTTTGCCGCTAGTGGCAGGCGGGGAGGGAGGTTGCCTAAATCGGAACGGGGAACGTGGGGGAGCGGCTGTGGGAAATTCGATTTGGTATGCTGGATGTACGGCCCCTCATTTCCTAAAAAGGAGATCCCAAAATGAAACTATGGCTAGGTATTGCTGCTGTGTTAGTTGTGCCAGCGTGCGGTTACGCGCAGGCGAAGCCTTGTGAAGAACTGAAGACGGAAATCGCGGCGAAGCTGGACGCGAAGGGCGTCAAGGGATATTCGCTGGATATCGTGGCCAAGGACGCAGACGCTGGGGACGGAAAAGTTGTGGGTACTTGCGAAGCAGGGGCGAAGAAGATTGTGTACAAGAAAGGCACGGCTTCGGCGGAAACTCCGGCGAAAGCACCGAGCGGGCTCTGAGGCGCTGGGCGGTTGATCAGCCACTTTCTGGAAATAGAAAAAGGCAGAATCGTCTCGGCGCGTTAAGTGTTGCCCACCCTTTCGTTCCAAGACCCAGGTTCAAACGACGAACCTGGGGCACCCTCCGTGTTGTTTTGATTTGTGAACCGGAGAGAACTTCGTGATTCGATCGGGCAAGTTTGACGGATTCTGAATTGGTCATTGGGGCTACCCGCCCGCTATGTGACGGTACCTACCCCCCCAAGAGTGTTCCATCCGCAGCAGATTCCATGCGCCTAGCGGCTCTTTGCAACTTCCGAAAGGAGCTTCTTGGTCGCTTCATCTGGGGCGAAATTGTTGCCATTACGAATAAATACCGCAATCGCTCCAAATTTTTTGGAGTTGGAGATTTTGGAAGTGGTGCCATTGCTCTCGTCATCGCAGATGATCGGAGGGTCGGCATCAAAGGAATTCGGAAAAACCGAAATTTCAATAGAATTGAAAGAAATCTTTTTCATGTTTGCTTGCAGAGATGAACAATGCTTCTGTTTTTCGTCAGACCTGAAGGGGAATGTCCAAGTTGAACGAGCGTTGAATTTGTTTTCACTTTTCCATTGACGTCAAAGCCTATCACGCTGATAGCGCCCGCGCCGTAATCCTCATAATTACAGATGATCAGATCTCGCTTATCGCCCTGTCCTGGTATCTTCTGGCAGAGTCCCGCCGGGCCGTCATTATGGAAAAAGGACAGCCTATGCCACGAGCCTTGTTCCTTGCGGAGAAGGAAGGCGCTAGCATTGCCTTCCGCATGGCTAAAGCAAGAACCAAAACCTAATAGGAGAGCTTCGGTTTTGCCAGCGGAGGTAAAACTCCCCGACACAACGCTGTAAATTCCTAAACCACCCTTTCGATTCGAGGGTCCTTCAGAGCCCTCTGCCATAAATTTGGGGCAAACTTTGCAACCCACTTCATTAAAATCGCTTGGCTTGTCGCAAAGAGCGGATCCCATGGCAGGAAATTCTTCAGGGAGCTTGTCGTTCCCGAAAGCTTGCATTCCACACAACAAAAAAATAATAACGATTAAGAGCCGAAAAATGGTCCTCATAACACTATTTTACCAGACTGTACCAGTGTGCCCCGCCAGAATTGAGAGCGCGTTTGAAATGAAGGGGTGGAGGTTGATGCCGATGCCGAGAAAAACATGTTAGCGGCGGATGCGGCGCATCCAGTCGCCCCAAGAGAGGCCGACTAGGGTCATGAGGATACCGGCGGCCAAGGCTAGAAGCATCGTCAGTGCAAATTGAAGCGGGCTGTGTTCGGTGGGGAGCCATGCGTAGCGCGCCCAGTGGGACGTGGGCGGGATGAAATAGGGGGTGTTGTCAGTGGCGAAGAACCAGTTGCGCGACGCGGGGGACATAAGGAAATTTGCGAAGGGCCATTGAACGGCAACAAAACTTGCCAGCGAGGCTGCGCCAAGGATGGCGGCTTGCGTCCAGCGGTTCAAGCCTGTGATGCGGCGGCGCACAAGATCAAACACAATCGCCGGGACGATCAGGAGCAGCGGGAAGTCCGGCGGGACCAGGTGCGTGATTTTTTGGTAGACGGGGCCGAGCTTCGGCTCCGCGGGAATGAGCTGCAGAATCCACATGAAACACAAATGCATTAGGGTGTAGCAGCCCGTCACGATGGTGGCAGCCCAACGATTTTCTGAGGCGCGCGAGACGGCAGCAAACAAGATCGGCGCGGCAAACATAATCACGACATAGAACTTCGCGCCGTGCATGAACATGCGGAAGGTGTCTTCTTGCATGATGCCGACGGTCATGGCGAGAAGAAAAAGGAACGAGAAAAAGAGGAAACGCTCGATCCGGGCGCGATACTCGCCGGTTGCGCGATTCACTTCGGCGAGCACGAGCACTAGCGTGCCGAAACGGATGGCGGTCATCCCCAGCGCCAGCAAAATGTGCGGCGGGCTGATGATTTTGACGTCGAGGCCGTAGGCGTTGTGCCACCAATTGTCGAACGGCGCGGAGGTGACCATCGCGACGGCGCCCCAGGCAGAAATAAATGCGCCGAGCGGGCCGTGGAATCCCCACATGGAGACGGAGTTGGCACGGACAGCCGAATCTTTGCGGAAGGTGGTCGAAAGAATCAAATAGCCGCAGCCGAAGCCCGCGAGAATGCCGCACAACTGAATCAACAGATGCGCGGGAGTCCAGAACGTGTCGCGGCCGACGCTCTCGTGCCAGGAAATGTCCCAGACGCCGCCAACGGCGCTGCAAGCCACGGCGATGACGTTGCACCAGATGTACCAGGGGATCGCGAGACTCTTGGCGGAGACGCGCTCGGCAGTGCGGGCTTGGAGCGTCGAGGAAAGAGGGATGGCGCCGGCCATTGGGTTGTGCTCCGAAAAGATTTTTTACTACGGGCCTTACGTGGCACAACCCGCGTCAAGACCAGTTTACACTGGAAGGGTATGTACGAAAAAAATTAAAGGCGGTTGGTAGTGGCTTAGTTGCGCTCGAATAATGAGTTTATGGGACGACAGGCGATTTGCAGGCAGAGCACAGCCAAGATTCATCGCGCCAAAAGCGCGCGATGGGGCGGAGGTGGCTGTGCCACCGGCAGGCCGAATCAGTTGAAGCGCGTGGTTTTCCAGAGGACGAGTCCGCAGGCGAAGAGAAAAATTAGCATAGCAGCGGCTAGCGCGGCCAAGGCGGGCCAGTTGAGCGCCATGTTCGGAGCGCGGGCTAGAACGGCTAGCGTGATGAAGATTGTGGTGGCGGCGATAACCAGGAGCCAATCGAGCCACGTTCTTGCCGACTGAATTGGGCTGTCTGGGTGCGTCGAATCATTTCCCGAGAGGCCCGCTTCTACGTAGCCGGCATCAACTTTGTAGCGCTGGCCTTCGCGATCGGCGGCTTGCTTCCAGCGGGCGTGTTCCTTGCCGGTGACGCTGGAGAGAGCGATGGCTCCGGCTCCTGCGGCCATTAACAGAGAGCCGCCGATCACTTGCGCATAGAGCGACGTGCTGAGACCGCGCAGCTCTCCGAAAACCAGAATGCCCCACAGCAAGCCCCACAACTGATTGGTGTTGGAGAGCGGAATGCCGCGGCTGATGCCGATGTATTTTGCGGCGTATTGTTGAAACAAATCGCCGATGACCCACACGAATCCTCCAAGCATTAGCCAGAAGAGGACGGGCTCGGCTAGCTCGAGTTGATGAAAGAGAACGTCGGGGCCGCCACCGTAGGCCACGGCGAGAGTCAACATCATGCCGAGTTCGCCGATGGTGAAGAAGGCGATGAAGGAAAGAGGATTCATGCCGGTCAAATAGGCCTTGCGATAGGGAACGTACATGGTGCCCCAGAGAACGCCTGCGCCGAGTGCAGCGAGGATTCCGCGGAGGGGATGTTCGGCAGGGCTTTGCGCGGAGGAAGCAATGGCAAGAAGCGTCGCGCCAGCGAACATGAGGAGTGCGCCGCCTAGGACGGTGAGCCAGCGAATTTTTCCGGCGTCGCGCAATTCGTTGAAGAGAAGATAGCCCCAGAAGATGCCGAGCAGGCTATTGATGTTCCAAAGAGGGAAGGCGATGCTGAGGCCGATGTCGCGAATCGCGAAGATGGTGAGCGTGTTGGCGACCGCCCAGAGACAGCCTGCGAGGATGCCCCAGACGATCAAGTGAGGGGCCTGGCGAATGTCGGCGCGCATTTGGCCGGTGCCGCGGATTAGGGCGGGGAGGCTCCAGCGCGCGAGAAATACGCCCACGACCATCAAGAGCGAAACGACAAGGGGCGACACGCCGAGCTTCACCAGTTTTGTTGGAGCTTCCGCGGCGCCCAGCCAGGCGCCTGCGCCGAAGCCGCAGAAGATACCCACGAGTTGCAATTTGCGGAGACGTACGGACTTGACGGATGGCGAGATCATCTTTGTGGCGGCGGATTCCATGCGGGGAGTCAGCGAATCCAATGGAGCACGACCAGTCCGGCGAGCAAGACGATGGCCGGGACCCAGAAGTGAACATCGGTGAAGATCATGGTCCACACACCGGCGGACTTCGGCGCTGCGTTTTCATCGGTCATGAGCCTGCCTCGTTGCTGATCGAGCAAGAAGAATGATAGCTGAGCTACGTGAGTGCATTGTCGCGACACCTTCTTATCACAAATCCGTCGCGCCGGAAGAAAGTCTGCTGGCCGGTTTCATCTTGAACGATGAGGCTGTAAGATTGTGCGCGATTGGAAGGTCGGGGGAGGAAACGCAAATGTTGCGATTTGCCGCGAGTGTGTTCGCGCTGTTGGTAGCGTGCGTCTGTCTGGCGGATGAGAATCCGCCATTGCTGTTGCATCAGCCGACGATTAGCGCGACGCAGATTGTGTTTGTGTACGCGGGAGATTTGTGGAGCGTGCCACGCACGGGTGGTGTGGCGCAGCGGCTCACAGCGGGGGCAGGAACGGCGTCACGGCCAGTTTTTTCACCGGATGGAAGCGAGATCGCGTTTACAGGCAACTACGACGGAAATGCGGACGTGTACCTGATTCCTGCGAGCGGGGGCACGCCGCGACGCCTAACCTATCATCCGGCCCCAGATGAAGTGATTGGATGGACGCGCAATGGGAAGTCGGTGCTATTTGCTTCGCAACGGAATAGCTACTCCTATTTCAACCGGCTTTTTACGATTTCGCGCGAAGGCGGTTTCCCGACGGAACTGCCGCTGCCCGGTGGCGCTGAGGGATCGTATTCACCCGATGGCAAGGAACTGGCGTACGTACCGCTGGACCACGCGTTCGAGATTTGGAAACGGTATCGAGGCGGGCGAACTTCGCCGGTATGGATCGCGCGGCTCGCGGATTCGAGTGTGACGCCGATACCGCGGGAGAATTCCAATGATTTCAATCCGATGTGGGTGGATCAACGCGTATTTTTTCTTTCGGATCGGAATGGGCCGATGTCGCTCTATAGCTATGACACGAAGACGAAGGGCGTGACGGTTGCGCTCAAGAATGATGGTCTCGATTTCAAATATGCGAGCGCGGGGCCGGATGCAATTGCGATCGAGCAGTTTGGCGCGATTTGGCTTTATGACTTGAAGACCGGCGCGGCGCACAAAGTCGACATTCGCATTGCGGGAGACCTGCCACAGTTGCGGCCTCGTTACGAAAACGTGGCCAACCGCATACGCAACGCAGACATCTCGCCGACTGGCCTGAGAGCAGTGTTCGAAGCGCGCGGAGAAATACTCACGGTGCCCGCAGAAAAAGGCGACGTTCGCAACCTGACAAACACGCCGGGAGCAGATGAGCGATATCCGGCGTGGTCGCCGGACGGAAAGAGCATTGCTTATTTTTCGGATGAATCGGGCGAGGTCGCACTGTACGTCAAGAATCAGAATGGCCAGGGAGAACCGCAAAAGATCGATTTGGGAACGCCGGGATCGTTTTTCTTTTTTCCGACATGGTCGCCGGACAGCAAGAAGATTGCCTATACGGACAAACGATTGAACCTGTGGTACGTGGACCTTGATAAGAAAACGCCGGTGAAGGTTTTTCACGATCGCTTCACAGGGCCAGAGCAAATTTTTCAGGCGGCGTGGTCCCCGGACAGCAAATGGCTCGCATACACCCAACAGGAAGTGAGCCACATGCGCTCGGTCTTTCTCTATTCGTTGGAAACGGGACAGAGCCAGCGAGTGACGGATGCGATGAGCGATTCAGTTTCGCCGGTCTTTGATAAAGGTGGAAAGTATCTTTATTTTCTGTCCAGCACGGATGCCGGGCCAACCAAGGATACGTCGATGCTGAGCTACGACCGGCCGGTAACGAGCAGTGTGTATATTGTCGTCCTGCGCAAGGATCTGCCTTCGCCGCTCGCGCCTTTGAGCGATGAGGAAGGGGAAGCGAAGGCTGACGCGGCGAAGACAGATGCGGCGAAGACCGGAGGCGCGGAAAAAGAGAAAGAGAAACCGCCCGCAGTGGTGAAAGTGGACTTCGAGAAGATTGGCCAGCGGATTCTGGCGATGCCAATTCCAGCGCGGAATTACACGGAATTGATGACTGGGAAAGAAGGAGTGTTGTTTCTCGTGGAGGGGCCGCTCGTCGAGCCTTTGAATGGTCCCGCAACGTTGACGGCACATCGTTTTGAGTTGAAGACTCGCAAGACGGACAAATTGGTCGAAAACATTCTGGCTTTTTATGTATCGGCCGATGGAGAAAAGCTACTTTACCGACACGCGAGCGCGCCGCACCCTGGAGGAACAGCGCCGGCGCAGGTCTGGGCGATTGCGCCACTTCCGCCCGCGCCCACGCTGGGAGCCCCCGGGGCGGGTGGTCCATCTGTCGGCGGTGGGCCCGCTGGAGCGAAGACGTTGAATCTTGCCGCAATGGATGTGCGTATCGAGCCGATGGTTGAGTGGAAAGAGATGTATCACGAGACATTCCGCATCGAGCGCGATTTCTTTTATGACCCGGGATTCCACGGCTTGGATTTGGCGGCTACCGAGAAAAAATTCGCGGCGTATTTGCCGGGAGTGGCGTCGCGCGACGATTTAAACTACATCTTTAAGGAGACGATGGGCGACCTCACCGTCGGGCACCTCTTTGTGCGTGGAGGCGATGGTCCGGAGGTGAAGCGCATTCCTGTTGGGCTTCTGGGAGCCGACTACAAGATCGAAAATGGACGCTATCGATTTTCACACGTTTACGACGGCGAGAATTGGAATCCGCAGTTGCATGCGCCGCTGACGCAGCCCGGTGTGAATGTCGTGGAAGGCGAGTATCTACTGGCCGTAAACGGCCATGAAGTGCATGGCAAAGACAATGTCTACAGCTTTTTCGAAGAGACGACAGGGAAGTCCGTCCTGTTGCGCGTCGGGCCAAACCCGGACAGCAGCGGCTCGCGCGAAGTGAGCGTGGTTCCGGTGGAAAATGAGATGGGACTACGCGAACTGGCTTGGGTCGAAGGCAACCGCCGCAAAGTGGAGCAGCTCAGCAAGGGGAAGCTGGCATACATCTATTTGCCGGATACGGCGAGCGGCGGATACACCTATTTCAATCGCTATTTTTTCTCGCAGGCGGGCAAGGACGGAGCGGTCGTCGATGAGCGATTCAATGGTGGCGGGACGAACACGGATTATATTCTCGATTATCTGCGGCGAACTCTGATGAATTACCGCACGACGCGCGACGGCGAGGACATGACTACGCCGGTGAGCCTCATTCAAGGGCCTAAGGCCATGATCATCAATGAGTACGCGGGCTCTGGTGGCGATGCCATGCCGTGGCATTTCCGGCAGGCCAAGGTCGGCGTTCTGGTTGGCAAGCGGACTTGGGGCGGACTTGTAGGATTCTTTGGCCCTGGCGAGTCGCTGATGGATGGAGGCGTCGTGACCGCACCCAGCCGCGGGTTCTGGACGCCGAACAACGATTGGGAAGTAGAGAACCACGGCATCGCACCCGACGTGGAAATCGAACTGGATCCCAAAGCAGTGCGCGAAGGACGCGATCCACAGCTTGAAAAGGCGGTCGAGCTTCTGCTCGCGGACTTGGAGAAAAATCCTATACCGAAACACAAAAAGCCGCCTTATCCGAACTACCATAGCAACAGCGGGAGCACGACGGCGCGTCCCAACAACTAATATTGCTCGTCAGGGCGACGAACGCTTACTCCTGACGACCGGATCTGAAACTTTACGCATGTCCACGGCGTAGCAACAACAAGGAGTAGTGTTCATGAGGCGACGAGTGCCCCTGCGAGAACCGGTCGGTGTGGCGCTCGAAACACTGCGCGCGCACAAAATGCGCTCCTTTCTCATGCTGTTGGGAATCATTCTGTCGGTCGCCACGCTGATCGTGGTTATCGCGCTGATTTCCGGCGTCAATCAATACATTGCCAACAAGGTCGCCAATCTGGGCTCGAATGCGTTCACGGTGATGCGGTTTCCGATCATCACGGAAATGGAAGAGTTGGTCAAAGCCCTGCTCCGGAACAAACTTGTTACCTGGGATGACTATCAGGCGCTGCATGAGAACTTGAAGCTGCCTCTGCATGTGGGTGCGGAGGTGTGGACTTCTGGAAAGTCCCGCGTCGGTTCGCTGACCATTCAGGACACCAGCATCCGCGGCGTGTCGGCGAGCATGGCCGACATCGATGCACAAGAAATGTCTGACGGCCGGTACATCACCGAGGCGGACGAAAACAGCCGGGCAATGGTGACCATGATTGGCTCCGAATTGGCCAACAAACTGTTTCCGGGGCTGGACCCGGTTGGCCACGAAGTGATGCTGGATAGCCGGCCGTTCATCGTCGTTGGCGTTGCCAAACCAATCGGCACCGTCCTCGGGCAATCGCGAGATAACTTCGCGTATATTCCAGTGGAGACGTACATCAAGATTTACGGAGCGTACGAGGGAATCTGGATCAACGTCCAGGCGCGCGGAGCGGAGTGGATGGAACGAACGCAGGACGAAACGCGTGTGCTCATGCGCGCCCGGCGTCATCTGGGGCCGAATGAAACGGACTCGTTCGGGATTCTCGACTCGGCGACGCTGATGCAATTGTGGAATCAGCTGACGGGCGTGATTGCGATGGCCATGGTCGGAGTCGTTTCAGTTTTCCTGGTGATCGGCGGAGTGGTGATTATGAACGTGATGCTGGCGACGGTCACGGAGCGCACGCGAGAGATCGGGATTCGCAAGGCGCTCGGTGCGAGCCGACACGACATTCTGCTGCAATTTTTGGTCGAGGCGTGCGTGATGTCGGCCATGGGAGGAGCCATCGGCGTGACGATTGCCTACGGGATTTGCCTCCTTGCTAAAGCCACGACTTCTATTCCGATGCACGTACCGATTTCCGCGGTGATCATTGCGGAGCTGATCTCGGCCGCGGTGGGGATTTTCTTTGGTGTTTATCCGGCGCGAAAAGCGGCTATGTTGGAGCCGATCGAAGCGCTGCGGACAGAAATCTAGAGGAGAGCTAGAGCAAAATGCGAATGTCGCTCGGCGAAAACGCGCAGATGGCTCTCACGACGTTGCGAGAGAACAAGATGCGGTCCTTTCTTACAGTGCTTGGCGTGGTGATTGGGATCACCGCGCTGCTGTCCGTCGTCGCGGTTTTGATGGGCGTGTACAACGACGTAAACGCTTTTCTGAGCGACTTCGGCTCGGATACGCTCTTCATTTTCAAGTTTGATCCCGGCATCCATACCTCGGGGCGGCTTACTCCGGAAGAACGCTCTCGGAAACCGCTTACCCTCGGTGATGCCGAAGCCATCGGCGAACTCTGTCCAGACGTCAAAGCCGTCTCAGCGGCAATTCTGCCCCGTGTTGTGGAAGGCGCGCCTGGCGGCCGCCCGCTGATGAGCGCGCGGTACAAAAATAAGGAAGTCGCTGGAGTGGATTACCACGGAATCTTGCCAGAGGATGAAGTCGTGTTCAATTCCAAAGCAGAACGGGGAAGGTTTATAAGCGAGGGCGAGAATTTGCATCGTAGGGACGTCGCTCTGATCGGCCCGGATTTGGCCAAGGCTTTGTATCCGGACGATGATCCGCTCGGAAAGCCGATCCTTGTCGACGGCGTGTCTTACGAAGTGATCGGCGTAATGGCCGCACGCAAAGGCCAACTGGTGAAAGACCAGGCCGCTGACAAAGCGATTCTTGTTCCTTACCGCACCTATCAGAAACATCGGCCCGGGGATGATGAGAATTTGATTGGCGCTGTTGCTTACCCGGGCCGGATGCCGGAAGCCGAGGACGAGATTCGCGGCGTGTTGCGTCGCCGGCGAAATGTTCCCTACAACAAGCCGGACAGTTTTGGCGTATCGAGCGCGAAGGAGATCGCCGACCAATTTCGTCAAATCACGGCGTCGGTGGCGCTGCTTATCTCCGTGGTCAGTTCGATCGGCCTGCTGGTGGGCGGCGTCGGGGTGATGAATATCATGTTGATGTCCGTCACGCAGCGCACGCGCGAGATTGGTGTGCGAAAGGCAATCGGGGCGCGGCGGCGCGACGTGATTTGGCAATTCTTGACGGAAGCGATTGTGCTTACGGGGGCCGGTGGAGTGATTGGCGTACTGCTAGGTTTAGGAATCAGCCTGCTCATCCATCTCCTCGTACCGAAGCTGCCCTCGGCTGTTCCGCTGTGGGCGATCCTCGTAGCGGTGACGGTGTCGATGAGTGTCGGTCTATTTTTCGGGATGTATCCGGCAGTGAAAGCCTCGCGGCTCGATCCCGTCGAGGCTTTGCGCTATGAGTAGTGCGATTCACTCATAACGAAGCGCCGTCATGGGATCATGCCGGGTGGCTCGATAAGCGGGCCAAAGACTTGCGGCTAACGCCACGAGAGCGAGGAAAAACGCCGCCCCGATCAGGCTTGCGGGATCGCTCGGGCGCAGCCCGTACAGCAAAGTGCGCGCGCCGCTTGTTGCGGCGACCGCAAGCAGCAACCCGATGCCGACGCCGACTGCCAACAGGCCCAGAGTCTGCCAAAGTACGATGCCGACCACGTCTTGCCGGCTCGCGCCAAGCGCCATGCGGATTCCAATTTCATTTCTGCGCATGGCGATGATGTAGGAGATGACGCCGTAGAGACCGATCATGGCCAGCAGCGCAGCCAGCGCTCCGAAGAATCCAGAAAGCAGCGCCATCAATCGTTCTTGTACGAGCCCGTTCTGAATTTCCGTCTGGAATACGTGATACTCGATCTTCATTTCCGGATAGAGCGGGTTAAGTTTTTCCCGCACCGCGGAGATCACGGACGAGGGCGGCGACGAAAACCGGATGAACGCGTTAGTGAAATAGTATTTTTCTGGATATTGCTGTGCCGGCGCGAACGCTTCGGGCGGGATCTCCTCCCGCAGCCCCCCATATTTTGCATCTTTCACCACGCCGACTACCTCGAATTCGTTTTCCGGGTAATGCGGTTCCGCACTCGTACGAATGGTTTTTCCCAGGGGATTTCCTCCCCCCATGAATTGGCGGACAAAGGTCTCGTTCACAATGGCAACCGGTTGCGATTTCGTTGTGTCGCGATCGGTGAAGTCGCGCCCGGCAACAAATGGGACTTGCATCGTCCGGAAATACCCGGGACTCACCCAGGTGAACTTGGACTCGGCTTGCGCGGCGCCGGAGCGAACTTC
>Ga0210394_10006509_pt1 | contig 12625 bp, 11 predicted proteins | sample IncBWC12MmetaG_FD_160121 | JGI IMG/M metagenome (GOLD analysis project Ga0210394, IMG submission 160121) | Forest soil microbial communities from Barre Woods Harvard Forest LTER site, Petersham, Massachusetts, United States - Inc-BW-C-12-M | ecosystem: Environmental > Terrestrial > Soil >... | reverse complement strand
GCCGGCTCCCCTTCGTATGCGGCTCTGCGCCGCGGTTCGATTACCCGATCCGAAGCGTAATCCGCGACGCTGCGAATCGGGAGCCGGTTGTTCCATGGTGACTAAGCGCTCTTCTCCTGCGCCTCGGCGCCATGCGGCCCGGCCGCGATGACTTGCGCCACGGCGTCGATCAACTCCTGCGATCCAAAGGGTTTGGTCAGTATGTAATGCGCCCCGACCTTCCTCGCCGCCGCGAGATAAGCGGTCGTCGTGATGGACGAGGGCTGATAACCGGTGACGTCGAAATTGCCGCCTCCGGAAATGGCGATGATGCCCACCGCCGGAAATTCCCGCGCGATCGTTTCGATCGCATCCACGCCGTTCAGCTTCGGCATGATGATGTCGGTGATGACGACGTCCACCGGCGCGCGCGCGAGCTGCAGCATCGCGTCGATCGCGTTGTCGACCGTTTGCACGGAAAATCCCGCGCGATCGAGCACGCGCTTGATGCCGTCGCGCACGTCGACCTCGTCATCGATTACCAGGATGGTATGCATGGTTTACGAATCCGGCAGCCCGGCAAAAAATACCCTGAAGGTCGTTCCCGCGCCGAGCGCGCTTTCAACGGTGATGCTAGCACCAAAGATCTCAACGATTCCGTGAACTACGGACAGTCCGAGGCCCGTGCCCTGACCGACGGCGCGGGTCGTGAAGAAGGGTTCGAAGATGCGCTCGACGGTGGCCGGATCCATCCCTTCGCCGGTATCGGAAACCCAGAGCTCCACGCCCGGTACGCCGGCCCCCGGGGCGGCCGGCGTCGCACGCAAGCCGATCGTGATGACGCCCTTTGACTGCTGAATGGCCTGGTAGGCGTTGGTGCAGAGATTCATGACGATATCCCCGGCAAGGGTCGCATCGGCCCGCACCAGGGGGAGCTTCTCGGCAATCTCGGTGCGTATTTCGATGCTGGCGGGGGCAAGCGCGGAGAACAGCACGATGCTCTCGGACACCACGGGGCGCAGATCGGTGGGGGCGAGTGCGGCGTCACCCAGCACGTGGCTGAAGGTGAGGATCTTCTGCACCACGTTCTTGGCACGGCGGCCGGCCGCGAGCACGCGCTCGAGATCGGAGTGCGACGGGCTGCCCCGCGGCAGGTCGTGCATGGCGGCCTCGGTGAAGAGGATGATGGGCACCAGCACATTGTTGAATTCGTGCGCGATTCCGCCGGCGAGCGTGCCCACGGTTTCCAAACGCTGACGATGCCGCAGCTGCCTCTGCAGTTCGTCGCGCCGGGCCTCGGAGATCTCCTTTTCCTTGATCTTCTGCTCGAGGCGATCGTTCACGCCCACCAACTCGCGACGCATCGCCTCCAAGTCGACCGCGAGTTCGTGCAGCTCCCGAACGCCCGTGTTGACGTCGAGTACACGTTCGTAATCTCCGGACGCGATCGACCGAGAGACGTCCTGCAGCCGCCGGATGGGCCGCGACAGGCGGCCGCTCAAGTAGAAGGAGAGGGCGATCGCGACGCTCAGGTAGGCGGCGAGCATCAGCAGCATGCGATTGAGCGCGAGCGCAATCCGTTCCCGCGTCGGCCGTTCGTCGAACCCCAAACGAAGCTCGGCATTGTGGCCGGGGTGCACAATGGGCAGAACGACGAAGTAAACATCGTCGCCGCCGTGGGCAAAAGTCAGATCGGTGCGGCGCGCCGCCTTGATGCCGGGCGATCCGAGGGGGCTGCGTATGCTGTGGGTGCCGTCCACCAGCTCGGCGTAGCGGCTCTCGCCGTGAATGATCGCGAGATCGAGCAGGTCGGAGGTCTGCGCTTCGGAGTCGAGCGCGGCGCCCACCTCGAATTCATCGGCCAGCACCCGCGCAAAGGTTCTTGCGTGCTGGACGAACAGATCCTCGTGACTCTTGCGTATCACGTGGCCGACGCCGAAATACAGCGCCGGCAGCAGCAAGAGGTGCACCGCCACCACGGAGGCGGTGACGAACTTCGTGAAGCTCGCGCTCAATCGTGCCATACGACTCGCAGTATCCTCACTCTGGGATCGCGCGCGACATCCTTCGCCCAGGCGTAGCCTACCGCGGTGGGATCGGCCGCCACGGCATCGATCAACGCGGACTCGCTCTTGTACACCGTGGGCTGCGTTCGGCCCTGCAGCAGCGACAAGCGCAAAACGTAGCGATCATAGGTGCTGTCCGACATCGATACGATGTTCTGCAGGAACAATTCTTTGATCTGCGCGTCGGACTCGTTGAGCAGCGGGCGCAGGCGGCTGCCGTTCTGCGTCACCGTGAGGCCGAGGAACAAGCGCCTCACCAACAGCGAGTCGAGCTGCTCGATGTCGCTGCGCACGCCCACGATCAACACGACTTCCGCGTCGGCGAATGCCCTGATCGGTGCGCCGAGCAGCAGCACGAGAACTGCGGTCGCCGCGAGGTATCTCGTCGCCGCGAGGTATCTCACGGAATCGCTGCTGACCACTGGAGGCGCGCTTCCAGCGCGTGCTGGGACAGGGAAACCTCATGGGAAAATTCGCAGGTCAGCGCCTGACGCCGGGCGTAATCCCAGCGCAAACCCAACGCCTGCCGGCGCACGGTCACATCGAGGTCCGATGAATGATCGTTGAACAGACTGACGTAGCGCGACGCCTGGATCCGCGAGGAGTCCTCGAGGCGGCTGAAGGCCGTCAGGTGGTGCGCGAGCTGCCGCTCCACCTGCACATAGCCCGTCATGAAGCTCTCATCGCGCACCGGCGGGTCGAGTTCGACGTTGACGTAGTACCAAGTGCCGATGATGCGCCACGTATCGACGCTCCAGTCGGTATAGACACCATAAATGCCGAGGGTGGCATGATCCGAGCCCAATTTCGCCAGAGCGACGGGATTTCTCACGTACAGTTGATCGTGACCTAAGAGCAAGCCCGCGCTGCTGTTCGCTACATAGTCGGGCAGATAAGCAAGGCGCCCGGTGAGCGACAGGCCATGCTTTCCCGGATTGCCGCCGATGAGCGTCACCGGCTCATTTTGGTCGCTGGTCACCGCAGGGCCGGCGCCGACGCCGCCGTCGATTTGCAAGCCGGCGGTCGATCCGAGCGGCCGCCGCGACTCCAGCAGGGCGCCCGTGATGTGCTGCGGTATCAAACCCTCTTCATCTTCCCAGTTCTCGATCGCGGGGCGAGTGATGGCGGTCTGCAGGTAGCGGCCGTGATGGTGCTCGGTATCCCAGGCGCTCGCCGGCTGATGAAAGCGCCCCAACCAGACCATGGTATCGGGAACCACTTCGTAGCCAACCTGGAAGCGCTCCAGATCCCGTTCCTCCGGAGTGATGAAGTATTCGCCGAAGACGCGAAATTGCTCGTGGGCGAGCCCGAATATCACATCCGCATCCACCCAGGGGTCGTCCTCCCGAGGGTGGGGCTGACCGTGTCCGGCGAGCCCCTCGGCGGCCACGAAAACCTCGAACTCGCTCGAGGAGTGGTCGTGCTGTGCGCGCGCGGAATGCGCGACACATAGGCTCAACAAAGCGATAAAAACGGGCGCTCGCAGCCGCCGCGGCGTTCCGGGCAAATCAGTGTGGGTCATGCATCCCCTGGGCGTTTCGTGCAATTTCGCCAGACGATAGCGGTGTTACGGTGAAAGAGCGAATTTATGCGAGGATTGCGGCGCCACATCGGCGCTGAACATAAGCAAAGACGGAGTGGCGTATGGGTCACCAAACCGGGATTCCACGCGTAGTAGACTTCGATCACGAAGACCAAAGGTAAGGGTATGGCTCGCAAAGTCGACGGAAAAAGAGCTTGGCCGCTGCTGGCAATCCTCGCGGCCTCACTCGCTTGGGCGCAGGGCGCGCCGCACCCCCTGCAGGGGGTGATCGACGCGGTGGTGCGTAGCGGCCCCGACAGTCAGCTGCCGGCGCACCTTTCGCTGGTGCTCGGGCTCAACAAAGGCGAACTCGGCACGGCCGTGAAGCAAGCCGTGATGCGCGAAGGCGCGGTCGTGAGGACGTTCAACGTCCGTTCCGCAAATCACCAGGACGTCGTCATAATGGCGTTCGACGAGCAGAGCCGGTCCATGAAGGCCTACTTGGTATCGCCGGAGGGCAAACTGCGCAAGGCGGTCGCCTATCAGGCGGGCGCTCCCGCGACCGAGCGCTCGGCGGCGGACGCGCGCCGCGACTTCGCGGCGGAAATCAAATTCTGGACCGAAGCCGCCCATTCGGGAGCGGCAGCCAAATGACCCCCGGAGCGGGGCATGGGGTATTTCACCCATGTCCGCGAGTGCCTCCCACGATGAGAATGGCGATGATGGGATTAGTGTCGTGTTCGATCATGAGGAGGTTCGCGTGAAATCAGTCGTTGGCCGAAATCATCGGCTCTCGGTTGGCATCATCGCCCTGTCGCTGTTCGCGGGTGCAGCGCTCGCGAATGGGACTGCGACCATCGGAAACACCAGTGAGAACGCGCATGCGCATCACCAGTCGGGTGGCAACGCCGACGTGCATCGCTCAGTGTTCCAGTACGTGATCCCGAACGTGACGCTGATCCGAGACGACGGCAAGTCGGTCGCGCTGCCCGCGGAGCTCGACGACGGGCGCCCCGTCGTGCTCAACTTCATCTATACGAGCTGTACCACCATTTGCCCGCTGAGCAGCCAGGTTTTCGAGCAATTTCAAGAGGATCTCGGCAGCGGGCACGAGCCGGTTCATTTGGTTTCGATCTCGATCGACCCCGAGCAAGACACGCCGGCGCGCCTGCGCGCCTATGCCGCACAATTTCACGCCGCTCATGGTTGGGACCATTACTCCGGGACGCTGGCATCGGTCCTGGCGGTGCAACGAGCCTTCAACGCCTATCGTGGCGACAAGATGAGCCACACTCCGCTCACGCTGCTGCGCGCGGCGCCGGGCCAGCCGTGGGTGCGGTTCGATGGGTTTGCGAGGGCCGACGATTTGATGGCCGAGCGTAAGTCCTGGCTCGCCTCGCCGACCTCGCTGGTGGCGCGCTAGGAAGTCGCGGCCCGGTTCGTCAGCCGCCCGGCCGGGGAACCTACGGTGTTGCCCCCGCTACGGTGTTGTCCTACTTCAGCATGCTTGCCCCTTTGGGGTAAGCTCGAAGAATGTCGGCGTGGTGCAACTCGATTTTGCTGCTGGCCGTTGCCGTCGCGCCGGGACTCGCGCGCGCCAACGTGTACTCGTTCACCGACACCGACGGCATTGCGCATTTCAGCAACGTTCCCATCGACTCCCGCTACCAGCTCCTCATCACCTCGGACACCGATGCGGCGGCTCCAGCGACCGCCAAGGGCCCCGCGATCGATTGGCTGGCACGTTCGGCCCAGTTCGACAGCCTGATCAGCGGTGCGGCAAAGGCCGCCACGATTCAGGCGGCGCTGGTGCGCGCCGTGATCGTCGTCGAGTCAGGATTCAATCCCCGCGCGGTGTCCAAAAAGGGCGCCATCGGCCTCATGCAGCTGCAGCCCGCGCCCGCCAAGCGCTACGGCGTGAAGAACATCTACGACCCGGAGCAGAACGTGCGCGCCGGCGCTCACTACCTGAGCGATTTGCTCGCCCGCTTCGACAGCAACCTCGAACTCGCGCTGGCGGCCTACAATGCCGGCGAGGAAGCCGTGGAGCGCTACGGCCGGCACGTGCCGCCGTTTCGCGAGACCATGAACTACGTGCCGAGCGTCATGCGCGTCTACCAGCGTCTGCTGGACCAAGCGCACGCGATCTGATCAAGGCGCGATCCAATCGCCGCCCTTGACCGTCGAGGGCTGCGGTGCTCGCGACTCACCTCAGTCAGCACCTCTAGGAGCCGATCGCGGCGCTCACCTTCAGGCTCATCCTGCTGGCGTTGAATCCGCTGCTGCCCGGCCTCGAGAGCAACTTCAGCACGCTGACTCTCTCTCCACCGAGCGGTTTGCGGTGACCATATCGGAACAGTGCTCGGGCCTCGAAGGCGTGGGTCTGATGCTGGCGTTCTGCGCGACCTGGCTCTGGTATTTTCGTCGCGAGTATCGGTTTCCGCGCGCGCTCATCATCGGTTGGTCTCTTACGCCGCCTGGTCGACGCAGATTTTCAATCGGTGAAGTTCAACGATGTTCGGTGGCCCGCACTCGCCGTTTGCGCCGCCGCGGTGCTCCTGTTCGATCAATGGCAATTGTGGTGACGGGCATCGTGGAAAGCTCTGCGGACGCGGCGGGATCTATCGCCCGTTTGACATAACGTCTTCTCATCTGCGACGAATCGCTAGGTTCCTCGAGAGGCGTGCGACAGACCCGATGAAAAATGACAATGTGCAGACCATGTCATTGGATTCAAGGAAAAAGGAGCGACCATGAACTTGCAATTGGCGTTGAAACTACTTTTGGCATCGTCGGTTGCGGCGTGCTGCGTCGCTACCGCCCAGGCGCAAATCATCGACGGGGAAATTACCGCCACCATCTCATCGCTGCAAGGGAGCGGATGGGGTAGTGGCAATATCGGCCAGTCAGTGACACTGGATCTCGCATATGACTCCAGCCAGCAAACCCAGTCGTTCAACAATGGCATCTTCATCCTGTCCTCACCCATCACCTCCGCCAGCATCGTTGGCGGTCCTTTCGGTAACGGAACCAACCTCGAACCCAACGGTCCGGGCAGCGGAGCGATTGACCAAGATGTCAACACCATTACCAGTGCGGCAACGACGACCATAGTTACCAGCGCCAATTCACCCGGCGGCGGATTCACGGGCGATGTGTTCGGAATGTCCTTCTTTACCGACGGAGTCAATACCTCGTTGGACGTGGTGCGAGATGCCTTCGTCGAAGGACAACCCGATGGACGGGACTCGGGAGAAGCGATCCTATCGAATGTCAGTCCCGTGCAGGGCACCGCCCAAGCGCCCGAGATCGATCCGGCCTCCACTCTCAGTGCAGTGACCCTGCTGTTCGGCGGGCTTGCAGTAATACGTGGAAAGAAGTTTGCCAAAGCGCCCGCCGCCTGATGGCAGGGGCGCCCGCGGATTCGACCTCAAAATGAGCCGCCCCGTCCGGGGCGGCTGCTTTCCAAGCTTTTGTTTCAGTCCACAGCCTTGAGTTGAAGCCTTCCTTTTTGATGGGGGGCGTCTTTGGAGACATCAGGTGTTCTACCCATGGCGCCATGGGCGTGGTGCGTCGAAACTACCGGGGGGCATACCAGCCTCTACCATAGTATCGGAGACGCCTATGCGGTCGATCATTCGAGGATCTTGGACGATCGCGAACCTGGCGTCGTTCGCACTAATGGCTGGCGTTGCCGCTGCCGATGGTGCCTCGACTCACGTCGGCGGGGGGTCCGCCCAGATGGAATCGCAGGCGAAGACGCGCGGCAATTCCGACGTGCGGCGCTCGCTGGCGGAATACCTCATTCCCGACGTCACGATGGTTCGCGAGGATGGCAAGTCGGTGAATCTTGCCGCTGAACTCAACGACGGCCGGCCGGTGGTGCTCAATTTCATTTACACCAGCTGCACGACGATTTGCCCGATGAGCAGCCAGGTCTTCGAGCAGTTCCAGGACGACTTGGGCGGCGCACGCGGGGCGGTGCATCTGATGTCGATTTCCATCGATCCGGAGCAGGATACGCCGGCCCGGCTGCGTGAATACGCCGGGCGATTTCATGCCTTGAAAGGCTGGGATCACTACTCGGGCACGCTTGTCGCCAGCTTGGCCGTGCAGAAGGCCTTCAATGCGTTTCGCGGCGATAAGATGAGCCATATACCACTGACGCTGGTGCGCGCCGCGCCGGGCAAGCCCTGGGTTCGCTTCGATGGATTCGCGCGCGCAGAAGATCTGCTGGCGGAGCGCAAGACGTGGGAGCCCGCTGCCCAAGCACTGGTGGCGCGCTAGCCGATCGGGACAAGCGGCCGTGCGCCGCTCGGGCGCTTGGCGCCTTTGCGGTGCGGCCTGCGATCAGTTTCTGATCGCGACTCCGATCGATCCCGCGACCGCCGCCCTTAAGGAAAAAATCCATCGACTGGCCGGCGCGCTCGGTGCAATACGACGGCGTCATCACGCGTGCGGCGAAAGCGGCGACCATACAGGCAGCGCTGGTCCGTGCAGTGCAACTGCAGCCGGCGACCGCGCGACGCCATAGCGTCGAGAACATTTGTGATCCCGAGCAACACGTGCGCGCTGGCGTGCGCACTACTTGAGCGATCTGCTCGAGAGACGCTGGCGTATGTGCCGTCCGTCATGAAAGTGCATCAACGACTGATGGATCAAGCGCACGCAAGCTAGAGGAGCGCGCGCTGATCGCGCGAACGCGGATTCTCGGAAACGCTAGGGCGATTTAGGCCGCACGGTCGACGGCGCACGCTGCATGTTCAGCAGGTCGAGATCGAAAAAAATCACGGCGCGCCGTGAAAAAAAAGCGCGAGCCGCGATGAGACGCTGTCGCTGGAAGCCGTGTTGCAGTTGTGGCAGGAAAGGTCGGCGCCGCTCATGCAGACGCTCACGGCAGTCGGTGGATGAGCTGCTCGCCGGCGCCGGCCGCGCGATATGTCATATCGCGCCGGCTTGAGGGCGCGCATCGACGCGCCGTCGCTCATGTGCCGAGAGGTCATGAGGTGATTCCTACTTGGCAACTACTGTTTTCCACCCGCATTTCGTGTCGCGTTGCGAGGCATGCTTGGTCGCGACGGAATCCGAGAGGGAAATTGGCCGTCGCAGCTAGGGATGAAGTGACGCGATGATAACGAGAGCAATCCTTAAGAATCGCGCGCGGCCAGTGAGTCATTCGTTTCGACGTGTCGGGAGGTAAAGAATTTATGAGAAGCCTCACCCAATTAGCCTTATGGCTTGGTGCCGCCCTTGGGTGTCTCGCAGCGCTACCGGCTGCCGCGCAGTCGTTTCGCGTGCAGTGCCCGACCAGCACCCTCACCCACCCGGATACCACCAATAGCGGTGTCAATAGTACGACGCTGCCGTACAACGGGCCGACACAGTATACGACGCCTACGAGCGGCACACAGCAGTGGGCCATCCCGACGGCCGGCACCGTGAACGGCGGCATCAAGTGCCAGCAGGTCTCGGGCGGCGACGGGTACTCGACCATGGCCGACGGCACGCAGACCTTCATGTTCGCCTTCGGGCCGCTTTCGGGGCTCGCGGATGTTGCCTCCGGGCACCCGGGTACGCAGTTCCCGAGCGTCTTCAACACCGTTGCTCCAACCCTGCTAGTGCCCGGTGACCCGGCTACGACCGACAACGCAACGACTGGTGCTTCTAAAGGGTCTGGCGGCACTGCAACGGCCCCGTTCAAGTGGAACGGCGCCGTCGGCCTCGCACCTGATGTTGTGCAAACGGTGACCGTGGCCAACCTACTCGAGGGTCCATTTCCCGCTACGACCCCGGCCACCACTGCCGGGGCCTGCCCCAATCCTACGAGTGCTAACACAGTAACTGGTTGGGCGGATACTCCTACGGGCTTCGTAGCAGGACAACAAATCACGATCTCCAACGCCGTTGCTGAGGGACCAACCCCCACCCCAGCGGGCTATGCAGGTCTCTGGACGCTGTCGTGCGTTTCTCCCACAGCAGGGATTAGTCCGGATGGAGTCGTCGAATATCCGTTCCAGTATGTCGCCACCACGACAGGACTGGCGGCGGATACCGGTAATGATATTGCGGCCATAGCCTCTACGCCGCCGGTGCTCGACGGCCACGTCGATCCCCGCCAAATCATCGACATCGGCGTGATGAACGGCAACATCCCCGGGCCGCTGGTGGCTTTCGACGAGGACGACGAAATGTTCCTCACGTTGACCAACGTCGGAATGATCATGCGGCCGGACCTGTTCGAGCAGCACACGATCCACTTCCACGGCTACCCCAACGCTTCCAGCTTCTACGACGGCGTGCCGGACGCTTCGATTGCCATCAACATTGGCGCCAGCTTCACCTACTACTATCTGGCCCCTGACGCCGGAACGTACTTCTGGCACTGCCACATCACGCCGCCCGAACACTTGCAGATGGGCATGGTGAGCCAGCTTCATGTGCGCCCGCGCCAGGACCGGGTGCCAGTGGGCGGGAACCTCTACACGTATCTCGGCTATCAGAACGGGATCGGCCTGCCCTCCGGCGTAAGCCCAGATCTGCGCACGGAGTGCAACCCCGGCCGGGACATCCTGTGCTCGGCCACGATGCCGGCCGTCAACACGGGTGCCGTGCAAGGCACGGACAAGTTGGGCAACTCGCAGAGGTACACCTACAACGACGGCGACGCTTCAACCGCCTATGACGTCGAGTATCCGCTCCAGATGCACGGCTTCGATCCCAATTTCCATTTCGTGGGCATGACCTTCAACCCGGAAATATTCGTGGACATGAAGGACAAGTACTTCCTGCTCAACGGGCGGAGCTACCCCGACACGATCGCAGCCGGTCCACAGGCATCGATGTCGAGTGATGGAAAGATGCACTACTCGCAGCCGATGCCCGCCATCATCAACATTCCGTTCGGCGGGAAGGCGCTGCTGCGCATGGTGAACCTGTCGGTATCGGAATATCACACGCTGCAATCCCTGGGCGTCCCGATGAAGGAAGTCGGGTTCATGGCCAAGCTCCTGCGCGACCAGGGGGGAATGAACACCGAGTTCTACACCAACTCCATCACGCTCGGCGGCGGCGAGTCGCTCGACGTCATTCTGGATGCCAGCGACGCCGGCTGCGGGTCCACGGGCTGCGCGGCCCAGCTCTATCCGGCGGGGAGCGTCTTCTATCTCTACAGCCCCCAGCTCGACCATCTTTCGAACGACGCCGAGAACTTCGGCGGCCTCATGACTGAGGTGCACATCTGCGCAAACGTCACCGGTGGCAACACCTACGGCAATACCTGCAACTAGGAAACGGCGGGGAAAACGACCATGAAAATAGCGATTTTGAACAGCGGACGGCTCCTGGCGCCGATGACGTTGCTGATGTGCCTCGCAGCCACGGCGACTGCCGCGGTTCCCGGCATCACGGGCCCGATCTTTAACCTGACGGCGCAACCGGCCTCGATCAACCAGCCGGACGGAGAGTCGGTTTACTCCTGGGGCTATGGGTGCAACGGCGCGCCGACTGGCACCCTTCCGGCGGCGCTCGGCCCTGTCCCGTGCCCCACGATGCAGGTGCCTGGGCCCACGCTGATCGTGACCGAAGGCACGACGGTGACGGTCAACCTGACCAATAATCTGCCGACGGCGGCCGGCAACACCTCGATTCTCTTCCCGGGATTTACGGTGACGGCTACGGGCGGAGTCACAGGCCTGTTAACTCAGGAAGCCGCGCCCGGCCGCTCGGTGACGTACACCTTCACGGCCTCCGCGCCGGGAACGCACGCCTATTACAGCGGCACTCAAGGCGACCTTCAGATCGAGATGGGCCTGTACGGCGCCATCGTCGTGATTCCAGCGACAGCGAACGTTCCGGTCAATTGCAAGAGCGGATACCACGCTTTGAATTTGACGTCAAAAGCGACCTGGGGCGAGCCCGATTTTCGCCTGTCGCAGTCCGCCTACGACCATCCCGGCACCTGCTACGACCGGGAATACCTGTTTCAGTGGGCCGAGATGGATGCCAGAATTCACAAGGAAGCGCTGGCACAGGTCACGGCACTCACCGGCTGCGCGGCCGGAGTTGAGGGATGCAGCCTCTCTGTCCAGACCGAGCCCTACCACCCCGCCTACTTCCTGATCAACGGGCGCTCGATGCCGGATCTGATGGATCCGAACTTCGCGCCCGACTATCCGCACCAGCCCTACAACGCCAACCCCCACATGCATCCGGGCGAGCTGACGCTCATCCGGACCATCGGTCAGGGCCGGTGGCAACACCCCTTCCACGAGCACGCCAACCACGTGCGCATCCTGGCGCGCGACGGGAACCTGGTGTTGACCTCCACGGCTGCGTCGTGCTCCACCGCAACTGTTGCAGCTCCGGTACAGGGTTGCGTCAACTTTTCGTCCGGTCTTTCCGGAGACGCAGGGGTATTCGCACCGGGCCTCGCCGGGATTTTGATGTTCAACACCGACACCACGCCGGGCGAATCGTTCGATGGGATCTTCTACTTTACCGGCAGAGGACTGAACTGGGATCCCTATGCTCACCACCCTGGTTCGAGCGATCCCCTGGCCGTGCTCGGCTGCACTCCCGACGTGAACGGGTACAACTCGGGCGCGCCCACGGCGTTGAACTTCATGGAGTGGTGCCAGGATCACAACAAGCCGATACAGGCGAATCCTTTTGGCGATGTGCCGGCGGGCGGCCCGATCACGCTGCCCGATCCCAACGTCTTTACCAACGGCGCCTGGTACGGCGGCAGCCTCTATCTCGGGCCGGATGCGACATTGCGCGGCAATGCTCCCGCCTGCGTGGGCAGCCCCTACGGCCCGGCGAACCCTACAACACCCAGCGGCGGAGCCGGCACCCCTGCAGTCAACACGGCGAACTGCACCAACCTGCAACCGGCCAACCTGCAGTTGAACCCCGCCAACGAGCGCGGCTGGGCGTTCATGTGGCACTCGCATAACGAGCGCGAGATCACGACGAACAACGTTTTCCCGGGCGGGATGCTGATGATGATGCTGGTGGATACCCGGGAATTCGTGATCGACGAGCACTTGTGAGCGGTGAG
>Ga0210394_10006506_pt1 | contig 12627 bp, 13 predicted proteins | sample IncBWC12MmetaG_FD_160121 | JGI IMG/M metagenome (GOLD analysis project Ga0210394, IMG submission 160121) | Forest soil microbial communities from Barre Woods Harvard Forest LTER site, Petersham, Massachusetts, United States - Inc-BW-C-12-M | ecosystem: Environmental > Terrestrial > Soil >... | reverse complement strand
ACTCAGTACCGCCAGCCGTGAGTCGGCCAGAGCACCAAGAATGTCACGCTCCAGCGCCAGATCGGCCGCTGCCTTCACCTCGCGCGGCAGCGTCGCGCTGTGCACATAGCCACGATCGAGCGCATCGGCGCTCTCGAGTAGCTGCGTTCCCGCCCGAACGGCGGCCGACTTGGCCAGATCGAGAAGCGCTCCCAGTTCAGCCACGTCTGACGTATCGCATCAGGTAGGCCGTTACCAGGTGATCCAGCACCAGGTGGGCGTCTTCTGCCGGCCCGTACTCTTTCATGTCGGTGGGTACGTGGATACCGTGGCTGGCGAGCGCTTTCATTTTGCCGCCGTCAAATGCCGTAATGGCGACCGTGCTGATACCGATCGAGCTTGCATATTCGAAAGCCTTGAGCAGATTGGGTGAATTTCCTGACGCCGATATGCCGACCAGCACGTCGCCACTCTTGCCGAGCGCGCGCAGTTGCCGGACGAATATCTCCTCATAGCCAAAATCGTTGCCGATTGCCGTGAGTATCGGCACATTGTCGGCCAGGCTGAATGCTCGAAATGGCTTGTCATATTCGTTGGTGCCGATCGACAGGTCATTGGCAAAATGGCTGGCCGTTGCCGCGCTGCCACCGTTGCCGATAAAGAAAATCGTCGCCGATCGTTCGCGCGCGTCGAGCAGCGTACGGATGAAGGCTCCGATTTCAGCCGGATCGATGCGCCGCAATACCGCCTGCAGGTACTCGAGGTAGCCGCGGGCGAATTCGACCGGGTCGGAGGTGTACATGCGGTCGATGTTATTCATGGATGTCTGGATTCTGGATGTCATAGGTCTCACGCCAGGTACGGTCCGCGTAATAGATTTTGAACACCAGCTGCATGGTGCGTAGAGCGTCATCGGAAGTGCCGCTCTCCACCGGTGTATCGCCGACTATACAGCGGGCAAATGCCGATATTTCATCGTCCCAGGACGGATCGCGATTGTAACGGGTGATCTGCTCCTTGGGATCGCCCTGATCGTTGTCCGGGTCCGCCCGCACGACCGTCAAAGTCTCATCGCCATAGCTCTTGGTTCCGGAGAGAATGCCGCCGAGGATAAGGCTGCCTCGCGCGAGATTGATATCGAGATGAAACCGGTGTCGCCACTGCGTGGCCGAGGAATTGAGCATGCCGACAATCCCGTCGGGCGTGCGCAGCAGTGCATAGGCGTTGTCCTCCACATCATAGCCCCAATGAGCGTTGGATATGAAGCTTAGAACCTCGCGAAATTCACCGCCGAACAGGCGCATCAGGTCGACCATGTGGATGCCCTGATCAAGCAGCACGCCTCCCCCCGCAATCTCGCGTTTCGTGCGCCAATCCGGCTGATTGAACGTGATAAGCTTCGCCTTGCCGTACATGCCGCGCATGTTGATGACGTGACCGAGTTCACCGGAGCGCAGGATCTTCAGGGCATCCTGCACCGACTCATGGTAGCGATGATTGAACCCATACATGAGTTTCAGGCTCGGAAGCTGCCGCTCACAGGCGATGACGCGCACAATGTCTTCTACACTTCTGCCGGGTGGCTTTTCACAAAAAACATGCAGGCCATCCTGCAGCCCGGCGATGGTTACTTCCGCGGCGATATCATTGGTCAGGCAGACGAACAGTACATCCAGGTCCTCTGTCAAGAGTCGGCGATAGTCGCGATAGTACCGGATGCCATCCGGCAGCGTACCTTCGTCGGCAAAGTTCCGGTCGCATACCGCCACCACTCGCATGCGGCCATCGCGGGCGATGCAGTCCTTGCGGCGCGTACCAACCACGCCAAACCCGGCAATGCCGACCTTGAGGATATTCATTGGTGCCTGAATCGCGATCCGAGAGCTTCAGATCATTCGATACAGAAAATGAAGGCTATAGCTGTGGCCGGCAACTCGAGAGCTAGCGGCCCCAGATCTGGTTATAGGTGTAGCGCGCAGCGCCGGGATCGCAATCGAAATGGTCGGCATGCTTTTTCTCCTTGAGCGACAGCCCCGCTTCCCGCAAGTACTGGCTCGCCGAGTCAGCCTGGAACGCAAATCTGTCGTTGATCTCCACCAGGACGCTTTTGGTTCGGCGCAGTATCTGTAGGCCCCCCTTCAGGATCAGGTGCTCAATGCCGTCGACATCCATCTTGATGTATTCCGGGCACGGAATTCTTAGCAGATCGACTGCGTCGGCCATCGAAAGGCCAATAGTTGAAAATTCGAACACCTTCCGGATGGGTTCTCCGTCGTGTCCATAGGATTGAGCGAACGTGGACATCGCTGCCCCCCAGTCGGTGCTCGTCAAACTGAATTTGCTCACCGCAAGTTCATCGGAAAGCGGCAGGGGAACCACCGTGATCCGATCGGTAAGCTGATTCAGGAAAATGTTGCGCGCCAATGTTTCAAGGTTGAACACTGAGGGCTCAAACGCAAATACCCGGCAACCGCGCGCCTTAGCGGCATAACAAGCGTATATCCCGACATTGGCGCCCACGTCCCACAGTATTGACCCTGGCGGAATGGTGTCGATCCACCGCAAGGTTTCCGGCTCCTTTGTGGAAAAGGTATCTACCCGAAACCTGTTTAGCGCATTGGCCGTCGAGAAAGTCAGCTTGCACTCATTATGCTCAATCTCAGCAGCCCGATTCACAGCGCTTTGAATGATCTGATTGTAAACATAGCGGCCGACCGCACGTTTACCGAGAACTGCAACCGATGCGTCGATGAGTCTCTTGAGCACATTCTTGATTGCGATTTTCAATTCTCGGCTGTCGGCATGATCTTAGTTATCGTCCAGTAGGGCGTCCAATATGCCGCCCAGCGCCGCCACTGACGGTGAGACTCGTGGTTTGATGCTGGTCACTGCCGGTCCAGATGCATCAACAAACAACGACGGCGCATTACTTGCTCCAAGCGGCAATAATCGTTGCGGCGAGAATTGATCTGCCTGGATGTAAAGCCCAAAGGCAGGCATTACGGCTACAGCCGGTGACACCACGATCGGAGTGGATTGGTGTGACACTACGGTGAGGGTGCTGTCGCCAGAATTTGAAATCCACATGCGCACACCATCGAATGCGATATCACGAGGTGCCTTACCTGCGGGATACGTGCCCAATTGCGCGCCGTCGGAAATACGTATTCGTGTAAATGTATTGTCGGCGGAGTTACACGTCCATATCGATGTGCCGTCGGACGCAAGCCCGCGCACAGCATTACCCGCCGCGAATGTCCCAAGAAAGACGCCGCCGGCGACGCGAAGCTTGGTCAAACTGGCGGTGGAAAGTGGAGGTGAGTCGGCATCGGCGACGTCGCTATTTCCGATCCACATGTCTTTGCCGTCGAAGAGAATGGATAGCGGGTATTCGCCGGTGGGATAGGTGCGAAGAATTTCGCCCGTTTCCCTGTCCAGTTTCATTACGTTGTCGCTGTAGCTATTGGTTACCCAGATGTATGTGCCGTCAAAGGCGACCGAGTCCGGGCCATTTCCGACCGCATATGTGGCCAGCAGGGTCTTGGTGGCAGCATCGATTTTGGTTACGCTGTTTGCACCAGAACCGTTATTCGCTACCCAGATGTACTTGCCGTCATAGAGTATTCCTTCAGGATGTGCGGTCGGCTTCAGCAAGATGGTCTTGATCAGTTCACCCTGTGAGTCAACTATCGATAAGCTGCTCGAGTCGTAGTTGGTGACCCATACATTCGCACCATCGAAAGTCATTTCAACAGGCACGACTCCGACCTGGGTAACGGAGAGAACCTGGCCGGTTGCCGTTATTTTCTCGAGCGATCCCTGGCCGAGCCTCTCAATAGCGACCCACATGGACTGACCATCAAACATAACGGCGTCTGCCAGCGTGTGGGAATCGCCAATCGAAAGCGTATACGCATAAAGACTGGAGTCTGAGTCCATGGCTGATTCCTGGCTCTGAGCGGTGCCCCCAAACGCCAGTATTACGGCCAGAACAGCCCGAGTTGCATCTACAACGCGTTTCATCGCACGGTACCCCACCCAAGTTCCTCAGGAACTCACGCCGACAACGATAACGCGACAGTAATGCCCGCTTGGCGAGCCGCTCCAAAGATCCGTGGTGTCCCCGTACACCAGGACTTGCAGGCCGGCCGCCTGCGCAGCCAGGACCGTCGAAACCGCCGCCTTATATCCCGGATCCGTGGCCTTCATGTACCAACCGGTCTCGCAACCTGAAGCCGCCGCGCTTGTAGAGAAGACAAAATCGCCGCCGCCATAGCTGGCGTACGCATATGATTGGGTAACCATGACCGGAACCCCAGGGCTAACCTGTGCCGCATCCGCGAACTTCCCTACAAATGAAACTGCGGCAAAGGCACCCACAGCAGCAACATTAAGACTTTTTAATCTATGCATATTTCCCTCATCGATGTAGAACCAGAGCTATCGAGGCTTTCAATATAATTGATCACGATATCCCATAGGGGAATCTCGGGACTGCCAGCTGTTTTGATGTATTTGGCTCTGTAGCGTTCATATTTCGCGGCATCGACCTGCATTTCCTTCGGCCAATCGACAGACAGCAAGTCCGTGCAGTCCAAGTTGACGGGCGACTTACCCAGTTCCGCCGCTATCTTGACTATGGATCGACCCTCATAAGTGCCCATCAATTCATCTGTTGTGACAAACATTACAGGCTTTCCAAACAAGACGGCAAATTGAACCGCGGTACTGTCGTGACAAATCACTGCTTCGCAATCCCTGATCAACTCGGCCGTTCTGCCGTACTCCACTGCAAATCCCCCAAAAACATCCAAACCCCTTTGTTGATATGTCGCCCTCGGATGTGCCGCAATACGCACCTGCACCTTTAGAGCGTCCGAGATTATTTTCAGGCCATTGCGAACGGCCGGGAAATACTTCCCCGGCGTCGCCAGAGGAGGAATGCTTTGGTAGATATATTCAGGATGGAAACAATAATCCTGATCAATAAATACCACATAACGCGTCGCCGCCACGGCTGGTGCTTTGATAAGGGCGAGGTAGATGTCGTAGTCGAAATTGTGCGTCCTGATCAGTTCCCCACGATTCCTGACGCGGGCAATTGCTTGCTCACCGGAAATGACCGCAAAACCCGTGGCAATACGGGGCCCCACCACCTTGTGGAAAAATGCACTGCTCAACCACCTCAGGGAACCCCTCGGTCCCTTTGCAATCACCTGCGCTAATTTTGCCATAGGGCCAATATCAACTTTATCGGGTATCGGTATGGTGCCTCCTGGACAGACGATTCTGATCGCGCCTGCGCGCTGGAGCGATATTTTTGCCCGTACCGATTGGTAATTCTCGCCGGTCAGATCGACAAAATAGTTGGTCTGATCGGATATAGAAAGCCGATTTGCCAGTTCGGACCCCGAGGCAACAGGGAAATAACCGGCAAATTCCCTAATTTTATTTCCATACGCGATGAAGCTTCGCCATACGCGGGGATGTGCCCAAGGCGTCAGATCCCAGACCTCGACCACCCAGTTCCGCTCCAGCCAGGTTTGAATCCCAAACCGCTGATAATTACGGTCATCCAGCGGTTGTTCGATCAGAATTACGACCTTCTTCATTCTGCCTTTGGGCCGATGGCATTCCTTTGAACTGCGGCCTCCGCAATCATCCAGTCCCATTCGGTGTCGATATCGATACTTTCCTCAGGGTCGCTAATAACGAGCGGGCACGCTTGGTCGGAGTAGAACGATCGCTGTGCGCGCAAGTCTTGTGGCGCCCGCAGATAGAACGCCCCATTTAGAGCGTATGCCAACGGCAGCTCCTGACTTCGAAGATGCATTCCTCCTTCGACGTACGGACGTAGAGACTCCCCGATAACCTGTACGCACCACATTGGATGCGACCTGGCAGGCGACACACTGACAACGGGACGATTTTGATGCGCGCAGAATAGTGAAATTCCGCGCCTGACGGTGGCACGACGTCGAAAAGGAGACGTAGGCTGAAGCAATAGCAGCCCGTCAATTTTCCCATTTTGACTTTCGTACCAGTCCATAGCATGCAGGCTGACGTCGATTGACGTCGCTGAATCGGTAGCGAGTTCAGCCGGTCTCAGCCACGGGACCATGGCTCCGGCATTGCGGGCGATCTCGGCGATAGCCGAGTCGTCAGTTGACACCAGAATATCGCAGATTTGTGGAACGTCTTTCGCAACTTCTATGCTCCAGACGATCAGCGGGACCCCCCCCAGCGGGCGAACGTTCTTTCCCGGAAGCCGCTTAGTTCCGCCCCGCGCGGTAATTAGCGCGAGAATTCTCAAGCTGATCGTCCCAGAATGATCCTAGGACGAGCGTCAGATCTTGATGAGAAACGAGGGCGTATACGCAAAAGAAAACTTCTGGATGCGTTCCGAACGATTCATCGCGGTCAGGTACTCGTCCACCGCCTTCTTCGCCCCTGGAAAACCCTCGTAGTCGTCCAGGATCACGACTCCGCCGCGAACGATCAGCGGGAAAAAATGCTCGAGGGCGACCTTGGTGGGCTCATATAGGTCCAGGTCGATGTTGACGATTGCAAGGCTCATCTGCTTATTTTCCGAAAGGTATCGCGGAATCGTTTCACGAATGTCGCCTTCGATAAGATCGACGTTACTGGCCAATCCTTGCTGGTCTAATAGTTGCTGGAGGTTCGACCTTGAGATGCCCTGATCGCCATCCACCGCCCACTGCCTCTCAAGTTCGGCCTTGTCCGGGCCGTACGTTGCCGCAGGAAATTTGCCGAAGACGTCGAAGCCAATGAATCGGCGCGTATGGTCAGGATGAAATAGGCGACCGAGCTTGCGGAATCTGCAGAATGACGCTCCCTTGAAGACACCGGCCTCGGCGAAATGGCCCGGCAATCCCAATGACAGCTCGTACAATTTGGCATGGGCCAGGAATTTTGAGACCCGGTCGGTGCTGCAGCGCCGGTAGAATTCGTTCTCGGCGTCAAACACATCGATAGACGCCGCCTTACGCATGCCGGTCTCAGAAAGCATGGTCGACCGCCAGCGAATCCGCTCCTTTGAACATCATATAGTGCACCACGCTCAGGGCCGGTTTGTCGGCCTTAAGAACCACCCAGCCGAAGTCGCCGCCAAGAAAGGCCTCGATCCCCGGAATGAATTCGCGCAGGTCCTGCGCCAGCGTTGCACCTGCTGGCAACTGGAAGCTCTCATGGAGAGGCTTGTCCCCGCGAGCGTTGTGTACATCAACTTCGTAGCACAAGTTGGTCGCGGCATCGGAATCGAAGACCTGATTGGAGATCAGGAGCAATGTGTGCGTATCCTCTCCGAATAACGCTGGAAACCAGCGGCTGCGAACGCCGGGTGCTGTATAGGGCATCGGCCCGTCAATCAGAAACGCCGGCAATCCATCGCGATAACGGTAGTGAATGCCCATATGGAATCGCGTTGGCACCCGATCGGGGTGAGTGATCGTGAAGTCGACGGCGCCGCGGTCATCATGTGGCGCGACCAGATCGGAGATCGGAATCCGAACGATGCTGGAGTGCTCGGTCTCGCCGATAATCGCGGCGCTGCGCGCTACTTCGCGTCCGTCGGCCGCGCGAACGACAAATGTGCCACTGTAGCCGCGATCAGGATAGGTTGGATAAAAATCTGCCCAGCACGACCAGCCTGCATCCGCCAATGTCGGCACGACGAAACCCAGCGGCTTCCTCGTTCCTGCCTCGCTAGTTGGCAGGCAGTCCTGCAAGCCCGCTTGCCCGGTATAGTTAAAATTTGAATGATCGACCGAGAGGGCGCCGTCTGTTGCTCGCACATGACCGCAGAGCATGCGCGGGAAGACACCGACGACCCGAGTCGTAATTTCGAGGCAACCGGGATTGCCGCCAAGGTGCTCGGTTACATCCATGTGCCGTCCGGGGAAAAAGCGCCTGGTCTCCCACGGCATGTAGCTGATGGCGGGAAGCGTGGCTTCCAGACGCTCGCCGCGGTGATTTGTCAGAGCCAGGCGCATCTCATGCGGTTCGATGCGGGACGGGCCATTGTGGACGACGAAGAAAGTGTCGAGCCCCGGATCCGCATGTACCGTCCAGTTGCCCTCGCAGGTCAGTTGCACCGCCTTTATCCGTTCGACCGAATCGCCGCTCGATTCGGCGAGAAAACGGCTGTAAGAGTGAGCGGTCGAGTGCCACCCGGCGCCGTGATAGCGAACTACGACGGCCGGATATGGGATATGGAGATTGACGGAGCTCAGGACCTCTATCTCCAACGAGCCTTCGAATGACTCTGAAGACCTGCCAACGGAGTGCAACAACTCGGCAACGGTTACCGTACGCGCTCCCATAAAATTAATCAGCTCGGACCCGCGATAGACAACGGATCCCCCGACGTCCCGCAGAGTCAGAACCAAAGTTAGATCTTTGATTCCGCGTTTATGGAACCAATAGTTGAACAACAGGACTTCGGTGCTGACTGCGCCGGATTGCAGCACGTAGAAGACCGCCGACGAGCGCAGAATGGAGGCTTTCTGCAATTCGTGTTCACGGTGCTTGAAGAATCCCTCACGGGTCTCGGCTTTCTCCATGATCGGGTCTACTCCGTGGCTGAATATGGTTGTGTCAGACTAAAGATCGACTAGCCGCGGCTACTCAACTGATCACTCGTCCTGAGCATAACGCAATCGGCTCACGTGTTCATACACACGGGCTAACCGCTGCAGCTGTGCTGCTTGCAAGAAACGCTCGCAGCACCCTAAGGCCGATTTCGCCGCTCTTTTCCGGGTGAAACTGGCAACCGAACACGTTTCCTCGGCCAATCGCCGCTGATATCCGTGCGCCACCGTAGAGACAGTCAGCGAGACGGTCGGTGACGTTGCTCGGGTCGGCCATGTATGAATGCAGGAAATACACAGCATCCCCTGGCTCAACGTCATTCAGCGGTGAGCCTTTCCAGCTCGCGCGACCACTCGGGAAAATCAGGCTGTTCCAGCCGATATGCGGAATCTTATGTGACTGCCCATCGGCGGCCGTCGCGGGCACCGGCACCACCCGTCCGGGTATGAGGCGCAGGCCAGAATTGATTCCGAATTCCTCACTCTCGTCGAGCAGCATCTGCATTCCCAGGCAGATGCCGAGCAGGGGTATGCCCCGGGCCGCGACCTCTTGAGCAACTATGTCGAGCCGCGCATGTCGCAGTTGCCCCATCCCATTGGCGAATGCCCCTACACCCGGCAGCACTACACGTGCTGCCGCGAAAATGACTTCGGGATCGGCCGTGACCCTTACCGTCACGCCACAATGCTCCAGAGCCCGGCGCACGCTCAGCAGATTACCGACGCCGTAATCGATTACGGCAACCTCGGTCCTAGCCATAGGTCCTGACGTGCAGGCCAGCGGCCTGCGCAACGGCCCGAATATCGCCGATCGCTGCGCGCCGATAATGAAGGATATCGGCCATGGCCACGGCGTCCGCTTGCCCCTGCAGCACGACGTCTACCAGGTCCTGTGGTGCGCCCATGCCGCCGCTGGCGATCACCGGGACCGATACCTCGGCGGTCACCGCCCGCACCAGTGCAACATCGAACCCTCGCCGGGTTCCCTCCCGGTCGACCGACGTCAACAGGATCTCTCCCGCACCGAGGGCGACGCCACGCCTGACCCATTCGATGACATCCAGGCCGGTGCGCTCGCGACCGTTGTCCGTGTAAACCTCCCACCTACCTGTCCCGATCTGCTTGGCCTCGATCGACAGCACCATGCATTGACTGCCGAAGCGCTGCGCGATTTCGCTGATCAGCTCGGGATTAGCCACGGCTGCGGTATTCACTGCCACCTTGTCGGCGCCGCTGCGCAGCAGGTCGGTGGCATCGGCCACTGTGCGAATTCCGCCGCCAACCGTCATCGGCACGAACACGTCCTGCGCCGCACTCTCTACGATGTCGCGCAGGCTGTTACGCCCATACAAGCTGGCAACGCAATCCATATAGATCAGCTCGTCAGCTCCCTGCTGGTAATAGAGTCGCGCATATTCGTTCGGGGAACCGATGACACGCAGGCCTTCCAGGTGAATGCCCTTGATCAGATTCGGCCCCTTGATGTCGAGCCGGGCAATAAGCCGCGTGTTTCTCAGGGCTGCCAAACGGAGTGCTTCAGCCGCCAGCCACTATCCACCTGCTCCCACAGATGATACGAGCGCCAGCTGTCCACGATCTCATCGAATTGCGCCTTGTTGATCGAGCAGTATTCCAGAAATTCGTCGAAGTATTTCTTCGGAAACTCGCCGTCGTAGCGCTTGACCAGCGCGATGCCTTCCTCACGCGTGATCTTGCCGTCCCTGATCTCATGCGCGGCGTCGGATGTGGTCCGACCGATCCCGAACTTGATGAAGCCGAGGTAATAGTGATAGCCATCGAGTCGATCGTCGAGGCTGGCGTACTTCGAGTAGGTTCCTTCGGATCGCTCGGGATTGGGGGTAAAGCCGGTATTCTCGGTGCAATAGTAGAAATTCTCCTGTGGATCCCAGCACTTGTAGTAGCCAAAGAAATGGATGGTGGCGCGATTGCGGACGATCTCCTCGTGCGGAGGTGCCATGAATGGTTTCAGATCCGCTGCCGAGACGCCGTGCTCGGTCCAGAATTCCGGTGACAAGCCCGAGAAGTAATGCTTGTCGTGGTCCTGTACTTCACGATCCGGTCGGAAGGCATTTTTTTCGTCGCCACCGTACTCCACCTCGCCATTCTCCCCGTACATGATGAGCGAGACTTTATATTTGACCGCCATATGCAGCGGAAAATTGGCCTGACCGTAGATGAACGGCTGGAACGGATCGCCCAGATGTGTGAAGGCAAGACTGGTCAATCTGCGCGTGACCTTGCCGCTAGCCGTTCCGAGAATGTTGTCGAAGCCCGAGCCGATGAACGCATCGAGATTCTTGCGGCCTATATCGGTCGCCTTGAGAGGCGACCAGGTCACGGTGAGCGGGTTCATGCCGTAACGGTACTTGAGCTGATGGGCGACAAAGCCCCCGTCCTTGCCGCCGCTGCACGGCACGATGACGTCGTATTCGCCGTTGCCCTTCCTGTGCTGTTTGCACAATTCGAGCAGCTGCTTCTCGCGCTCGCTCCAATCCACGTGCTTGCGTTTATACTCCGCAAAATTGCACGCCGAACACACTCCAGCTGCATCGAATGAAATGCGCGGACGCTGATTTGAGATGGTGCACTTGGTACAAAACCTGACATCGACCGGCAAGTTGTATTGCCCGATAACGTCCCGCTGCTCCACTTTAGGTTGACCCTCCGTTGCGGTTTTCCGGCACTGCGCCTTGTGCTCGTTCCAGGTCCGAGGCACGGCCCACGTCCAGCCACGGCTCGTGCATCGGATAAACGATGGTTCGCCCGGAGCGCTCCTGCAGGCGGCTGAACAAGGTCGGCATATCGCACTGCTCGCCGGCATTCAAGGCATCGAGAGCGCTCGGATCGAGCACATAGACGCCGGCATTGATGTGACTGCGGGCAACCGGCTTTTCCTCGAAGCCGACGATGTCGAGGCCCCTGATGTGAATCACGCCGAAGGGGTTCTGCCATTCATGCACTCGTACCGCCATGGTCGCCATCGCCGAATGGCGGTTATGGAAGTCCAGCAGCTCGTCATAGCGGATATCGGTGAGCACGTCGCCATTGGAAACCAGTATCGGCGCGGTCGGACGCGGATTCAGCAGCCCGATGGCCCCGGCCGTTCCCAGTGGCGACGGTTCGCGCAGGTACTCGATCCGCACCTGCCAGCGGCCGCCGTCGCCGAAGTAGTCCTCGATCATCTGGCCAAGATAGTGAATCGCAATCACGAAATTCTGGAACCCTTCCGCCTTGGCGCGCTCGATAATGTGTTCGAGCATCGGCTTGCCGCTGACCTTGAGCAGCGGCTTGGGGCAGCTGTCGGTGTGAGGTCGCAGGCGCGTTCCCTGCCCACCCGCCATGATGACCATCAGGTTGGGTCGCTGGGACGGAAGCAGCAGTTCATCCCAGACATGCAACCCGACGACGTGCCGGCCCTCGTCGATAATTGGCAGCTGATGGAATCGGTTCGCCCGCATCAGTTGCAGCACGGTATCGCGCCCCAGGGCGGGCGGCACCACCAGCGGTTCCCGGTACATGATCGCATCGACGCCACTAGTCAGATCCAGGCCGCGCAGCAGGCCGCGGCGGATGTCCCCATCGGTCACCGTTCCCAGCAGCACGTCGTCGGGGGTTACCACCAGCACGATCTGCAAACCGGTGTCATCCAGGTTCCTGATGGCCTGTTGCAGGTTGGCGCTGGCCGGCAACAGCGCCTTGCGCCATACCTGGTCCGGCATCGACTTGCTGTCCGAGTTCACGACTTGCCGCACCCGCCGTGGCTACGCCAGGTCATAAAACGCCTTCTTCACGATTCCATCCAGTGGATGCTCTCGAAGCACAGCCACAATCTTCTCGCTTGCCCCACCCTCCCCGTACGGATTGCGCACGCCGGCAAGGGCGACCTTAAAGGCCGGCGAATACAGTTTCGCCAGCGCTGCACCGATCGAGCTTCGATCCGGTGTGCAGTCGATCACGCTCGCGGCTTTCAGCCGCCCGCGTTGCCGATCACCGATATTGATGGTTCCGATGCGGAACG
>Ga0210394_10006505_pt1 | contig 12627 bp, 8 predicted proteins | sample IncBWC12MmetaG_FD_160121 | JGI IMG/M metagenome (GOLD analysis project Ga0210394, IMG submission 160121) | Forest soil microbial communities from Barre Woods Harvard Forest LTER site, Petersham, Massachusetts, United States - Inc-BW-C-12-M | ecosystem: Environmental > Terrestrial > Soil >... | reverse complement strand
GCGGAGGCGGATTCCGGGGTGGCGGCGGCGGAGGCGGATTCCGGGGCGGCGGCGGGAGCGGCTTCAGCGGAGGCGGGGGAGGCGGATTTCGCGGCGGCGGTGGCGCTGGTTTCCGCGGCGGCGGGGGAGGCGGATTCAGCGGCGGTGCCGGTTTCCGCGGCGGCGGTTTCAGTGGTGGTTATCGCGGCATGCCTGCGCCACGTGGCGGTGGGGGATATGTCAGATCGGGTGTGCCTGGCGGTTACCGGTCTTACGCGTACCCTGGATCCCGGAGCATGCGGCCCGGCCTCTCGAACGGTACGGGCAGAGCCATGGGTCTGTCGAGGTCATCGCCTCCCGCTAACTCTGGCGGTCGTTGGAGCAGTTTTGCGCGGCGCGGCGGTGGCCCCGGAGCGGCCACTCCGGCTCCCAAGGTTCGATCGGGAGTTAATGGAGGCGGGTGGCAATCGTTCAGCCGAAGCCGTGCGCCCGCTGTTGAGAGCGCGCCAGCAAGGGGCGCCACTGCGCCTAACGCGTTGGCAGGGAGGAACTCCATATCCCAGACCGGCGCTCTTTCGGCGATCCATCGCTCATTCGGGAATTCGGACTTCGGCAATCTTCGCTCAGGACCTCGCTCAGGACTTCGCTCTGGACTGAATGCTCCCGCCTCGGCGAGTTCGCGCGTTGGCCGTCCGCCTACTGCTCGCCCAGGTAGACCGGCAGCCGGGCCGGCAACTGCATTCCGCAACTCCTCGAGCGCAGGATCTGCGCTCAACCGTTTTGGTTCTCGCGATTTCAACCGATTTGGGAATTTCGGTCGTTTCGGCTTCCATTCCCGCTTCGACGATGATTTCGACGATTTCTTATTTTGGCCCTTCTTCGGGTGTTGCGGTTTCGGGTTCGGCGGTTTCGGGTTCGGCGGTTTCGGGTTCGGCGGTTTCGGGTTCGGCGATTTTGATTTCGGATTCGGCGCGCCGTTGTGGTGGGGATCCGGCTGGCCTGGGTGGTATGGGGGGATTGGATATCCTTACGGGCTACCGTATGGCTATAGCTTGCCCTATGACTCGGGCCTGACTTACGACTCGCCAACGCCGAGTGGTCCGCAATCCGATGACTCTTCCGGCTCTGGCGCGTATCGGCGCACACGGAACAACTCGGAGAACTCTTCAGCGATTCTGCTGCTGTATTTCAAGGATGGCACTATGTACTCCGCGCGCGATTGCTGGCTGGCTGCGGGTGAACTACATTGCACCGCAACGGACGGCAGCGAGCGCGTTTTTGAGTTGGAGGCCATCGATTTCCAGCGCACGGTCGACGAGAATGCCAAGCGCGGCGCACCATTCACGCTGAAGCCAAACCCGAGTAGCTCGAAGCCACCCTATTAAGGACCACTGGTCCACTGATTCCTTGAATTCCAGCTTCGGATAAGGTCGTGTATCGGGAGAAGTTTGCCGAATCGATGCTGCTGGTTCGTCCGAAGAAGGTGATTTTGTCTGGCCCCGAAGGTTTGGAGGGGCAAAAAATTCGAGAGCCCAGCACGAATTTTCAACGCCCGCGCATGCGAACGCTAAGTCGAGCGTTGCATCTGTTCTACCGCGGTGGTCAACACACGGCCCTTCAATTCCGTTCAATTAAAATCACTGCTTACCGAGGCGCCCAACTTTAGGGATAATCCCTCGGTTGCGAATCGCGCGTTCGAGTAGATCGGGGAGACAAATGCCTACGGCTCAGCAGCTAGCGCCAACGTACTCGTTTATCGGCCCGCTTTTGGCGGATCCGACACTCTCCAGCTATGGGGACAACGCGCTACCGCTATTCGCCTTGGCGCTTTTTCTTGACGTCGAAGACTTGGCGAGCTTTGCGACGGACAGCCTAACGGATCATCCGACCGATAAGAAAGCCGACATTATCTACATCAGCGAGGCGGAAGGCCTCGCCTGCATCGCGCAGGGATACACTGGAAAAGATTGGGGAAAGCAAGAAGCACCGGCGAACAAGGCGGGCGACCTCAACACCGCAGCGGCTTGGCTCCTCCAAGCACCCATCGCGGATGTGCCTCCTAAAATTCGCGCGCAAGCTAAGCTATTAAGAGATGGCATAGAAAAGAAGACCGTAACCCGACTTATCTTCGCATACGCGCATAACGCGCTTGAGTCCCACAATGTCGATGCCGAACTCCAAACGGTTCGGCACTTGCTTAGCGGTCTAAACCTCGGTGTTCAGATCGAAGTTGTTGAACTCGGCCTCAGGAAGATCGAGGCCTTACATCTAAATTCGCTTGGGTCCATTCAGGTGAATGATGAGCTTACTTTGCCCGCAAAAGCCGTTATTTCGGAAGAAGGGGCAGGTTGGCGAGCTTTCGTGCTTTCACTGAACGGCGCCACCCTGCAAGAGCTCTATGAGAAACACAAAAATGCGCTATTCAGCGCAAATCTTCGTGACTTCCTAGGTGCTCGCAATGTTTCCTGGAATGTGAACAATCGGATTAAAGAAACGGCCGAGAAAAATCCAGGAGAGTTCTTCGTACTGAACAATGGAATTACGGTCGTGACAAAGAAAGCTGAGCTTGATGAAAAGGCGGGAACCTTGCACATTCACGGCGTGTCGGTTGTGAATGGTGCACAGACGACTGGTGCGATCCACTCTGCCGGACCACAGCACGCGAAAAACGTGTCAGTCTTAGCGCGGATCATAATCGTCGATAACACCGAAATGATTTCAGGGATTGTTGCGGGTAACAATACGCAGAATTCCATCGTCGCGTGGGATCGACGGAGCAACGATCCGGTGCAGATCCGAATTAAGCAAGAATTCCAGGCGCGCGGGGTTGACTATGTTCACCGCAGAGATAGCACAAGAAAGCCCCAGACATCGTTATTTGCGGATCAGGTCGGGCAAATGCTCTGCGCTTTCGGAGGTGACCTGCAAACTGCGATTCGTGCCAAAGGAGATATCTTTGAATCGGACGCAACATACAACAAGGTTTTTCCAGGAACTCTCAGCATCTCACATATATTTGCAGTGCAAACCTTAGGGTGGGCGTACGATCGTGTAAAAAAAGAATTGAAGGCGAAGTCCGATTCGGGCAAGACAACTGATATCGAGGACAGAGAGCTCCGCTTGCTCGACTATCCCGCGTCGAAGCAGTTTCTTATCTGTGTTTGTGGCGCGCTGCGGGAGGAAATTGCCGGAATGAAACTAACAGAACCAAAGGCGCTTGAATTGAAACAACAGTTTATAACTGTCGATGGCAAGCCGCCCATCGACGCGTGGGTCAAGGCATTAAAATCTATCCTGCCGATTATGGTTCAGCTATTGCCTGCTGAGGAGTACCAGGTAGTACGCTCGTCTGAACACACGGCAACCGTTTCTAAGGCAACTAAGGGCGTTGTCGCCGGACAGCCAATCGTGCAGGCCAGTTTCGAGGATCTGCGTAATTTGCTGGTGACTCACTGAAAAACAAAAACAGCCCGGGGCCTGCTCTGAATCCACGCCTGGCAGCGAATCGAAATCATCGGTCAGGCTCGCGCGGGTGCACAGCCGAGATTGGCTGTGTCACCAAAAGCGCTTAACTTCTTTCGCTTGCGAGATGGGATGCCCGCGGGAGTCTTGGGCTTTTCGGACACAGCCTTTTCCGCGGGACGTGCGGCTTACGAATAAATAAACTGAAACGTGCGGGGTTTTTAAATGTGTTAACACCCTTTAGAACCAAATCGCCTCGGCAGTGCTTGCCATCGGCGCAAATTAGAAGTACTTAGTCTAAAGGCGCAATCTTAAGCTTTACCATGGGCCTTACCACGGGCCTCACCATGTTTCGGTTTTTTCAGCCGTTCTTTGGGATTGCTCCTGTCACTCATTACTCCCCTTCCTTTGATGTACCCCCGGTGTCGACCAATCAGACGCAGCGGTGACCGGGCACCGATAACACGCAATCAGCCGAAGGCTGATGTTTCACGGCCTTTCGCGCAAAAGGAAGAGGAGAAGAGGAATGGACGCCAAAAATAATGGTTCCAATGACAGTCACCCAGTCGCAAAAAGTCTCGCAAAAAGTCGAATCCTTCTCGTGGACGATAACGACAACATCCGCGCCGTGTTCCAGGAAGGCCTGGAACGCCGCGGGTTTGAAGTGATACCCGCCTCCAGCGTTAGTGCCGCGTTGAACCTGATTTCTGCCGAAAAATTCGATGTACTGCTCTCCGACCTGCACATGCCGAATGCCGGCGACGGACTTACCGTCGTCAGCGCCATGCGTCACGCACACCCGAATGCCATAACACTCGTGCAGAGCGGCTACCCGGCGATGGAAGAGGCCACGCATGACATCCTCCTGCAGGTTGATGAAATCATTGCGAAACCCATTGGCCTGGCTCAGATTGCCGAAATCATCTCCAAAAAACTCTCGAATCCGAAGGCTCGTATGCCGTTGAACAAAGAGCGGGTCTCCACAATTTTGCAGAGCGCCATGGATTCAACCATCCAGAATTGGATGTCTCGCGTGGAAGGCAACGAGGAACTGACCGCCATCAAGCTGAGCTCCCAAGAGCGTACGGGACATCTTCCGCTGCTCCTGGGCGACCTCGTGCGCCGCCTGCACCTCGTCCCCACAACGCAAGCTCTCATTTCAAAAGCTGCACGCGAGCACGGGGTTCTGCGACGCAAGCAAGGCTACACGATCGCCATGGTCGTCGAAGAATCGCGCATCTTGCAGGTCACTATCTTTGAAACTCTGCAGAACAATCTCGGAAAGGTCGATTTCAGCACCGTGCTGCTCGACGTGATGGCCATCGCAGACGAAGTGGATTCGCAATTGAAGCAGACCGTGCTCGGTTTCATGGAAGCCGCCGTACTGCCGAAGCCGGTAAGCCTGTCCGCCTAGACCTTGATTTAGGAACTCATGCATGTGTGTTGTACGGGGCAGAATCAGCCCGGCACTCGATACATAGTGGGCCCTGTGTGATGTGCGCCGCACCGCCCGATTAACAGCCCGATTAACAGACAGATTGAGGATGCGTATGCGGCGCAGAGAACCAAATGAAAAACCGGCCGATACCCTGTGAGCGAGGCCCAACGTTAAAAACACGATTCCTCGCCCTGGCGCTGATTTTCTCGTGCCTCCCTGTTCTTGCCCAGGATCGACTCGATGTGCCGCGAAAAAAGTCCGCGGTGGCAAAGGTGCTACTCGCACCGCTGCGCGAGGTGCGTTCGACATTGGTGGACATGGTGACGTTCCGGGACAAAACGTTTGCGGTGGCCGCGTGGTCTTACGTCGGCGCCTACGCTGCCGATATGATCAGTACGCACTACGCGTTCCAGCGTTGTCCAGCCTGCATCGAGGGTGGTGGTCTTTTCAACGGCTCGCGCTCCGTCGGCAAAATTTCATTCGCGTGGGGCGGTGTCACGTTGGCCAACGTCGTCGCCGCGCACGCCTGGAAGCGCACCGCGCGCGACCCGGAGCGATGGGCTTGGCCCGCCGGGTTGGCCGTTTTCGGCACGATGCACGCCCGTGAAGCCTACCTGAATTCATGCCGTCCGTTCGACTGCTCTAAGTGAGCTACGGCGGGGCGACTGATCGAGGCGCGGCGAGAAGAGATCCTTCGGGGCAAAAAGCCTAAGATGCCGGGCTGAAGCCCGGCGCTACGTTAAAACCTGGACGAGCCGTTCGATTCGGCTCGCGTCGCCCAGAACGGCAAGAGCGAAGGAGAGATCCTTCGAGGCAACCCTCGCCCCGCAGGATGACAAGCTCAGCTCCGCGCGCGTCAGTGCAGATTCGGGCGCGCAGACTGCACAGCCAAGAGTGGCTGTGCCACCAAAGGCGCTTCGATCGCGCAGAACTTATTTGGCTTGGGAGATGGGGATGCCCGCGGGAGCGTTGGGCTTTTCCGACGCGGCCTTCTCCGCGTTGCGAGCGCCCACCATGATCTGAATGGCGTCGTTGTTGCTCTCGCTGCAGGCATACTCCCACAGCGGCCCCCCCACCGTGCTCAAGGGAACGACCGCCGTCCAGGGCTTGGTCCACGTAGACGGATCGTCGACCGTGAATTTGTACTCGATGGTTTCCGCGTCTATGCGCGTGAAGTATTCGGTGATCTTCAACGTATCCGCATTGGCGTTGCGATAGACATTCTCGGGCCGGAAGTTCGTAGTCTCTACGACCAGCGTGTCGCCTTCCCAATGTCCCCGCCCATCGCCATGCCACTGGCGGATATTTGCCGCGGGATGATGCCCATCCATGGAAACGACGCGTACTTCGCTGCCATATTCGGTTTGGATCACGATGGATTCGGGACTTTGCACGATCATCAAGCCGCTGTTGTAGCCTCCGGGGACGATCGGCGGTCCGCCATGCAGCGCAACGCAGGTGACGCCCACGCCCAAATCCTGGGCCACATCGGCGTGCACCTTGCCTTGCCAATTCCCTTCTTCGGCGATGAAGTATGCGCCCTGCGCGGCCTTGCGCCGGGCCTCACCCGAGGGAGTGAGCGGCGGAATTCTGCCATCAGGAGGATCCACGACGAGCGAGGTACGATGGTTTGGCCGGACGCCGTTTTGCCACGGCTCGAGCCCGTACGTTTTGAAGTCATAGTCGGCGGAGGTGGGATCGTTCTCGGCGTCGCCGCTGCCAACCGTGCCGTCAAACGAGCCTTTCACGCCTGCGTTGAAGATCGCCTGCGTTTCCTCGTCGGTCAGAAACTCGCGGTTGCCGTACTTGGCGGGGCGCTCCATGGGCGTATAGCTCAGGCTGGTCCAATATCCGTGGAGGTCCGGATGGCCGTCCGGCGTGCGCGGCATGACCCAGGCGCTTTTAGCTGCCGGGGCTTTTGTATCCGTCTTCGTTGCCGGAGCCGATTGCGCTTTTTGTGCTTGCGCCGCGACGAACGCCGGCGTGCACACGACCGCCGCCATCGTTACTGCCAGAGAGCCCAATGAGAACCAGCACCGATTTCTCATCTGAACCTCCTCGACTTGTCTTTCGCGCCTACCGCGGACCCGTGACCCTTAAAGCGACAATAAACCTTTTTCGCCGGGAACTCCACCTCGTGCTACGCTACCGGCCAATAACGGAGGTGAATATGACTACGAGGATTGATTTGGGGCGCACCACAATATTGTTGCTGCTGGGGCTGACGCTGACGGCCTCGGCCGCGCTGGCACAGAGCGAGGCGCGGAAGACGCTCGACGTCTACGTAATCGACGTCGAAGGCGGCAACGCGACGCTTTTCGTCTCGCCTTCCGGCGAATCGCTGCTCATGGATACCGGCAACGTTCCTCCGGGCGCCGTGCGCGACGCCGGCCGCATCATGGCGGCGGTCAAAGACGCGCACCTGAAGCAGATCGATCACCTGATCATCACGCATTGGCACGGCGACCACTTCGGCGGGCTGGCGGAGCTCGCACCACAGATCCCGATCAAGGAGTTCATCGACCACGGCCCGAACGTGCAGCCCGGCCAGGCCGCTGACGATTTCTTGAAGAACACGTATCCGCAGATCATCGCCAACGCCAAGCACACCGTCGCGAAGGCCGGCGACAAGATTCGCCTCGGCGGCGTGGAGGTGACCGTGGTGACTTCGGCGGGCGAAGTGATCAAGACGCCGCTGCCCGGCGGCGGACCCAATCCTTATTGTTCCGAATACAAGGCTGGCGACAACAATGCCGAAGACCCGATGTCGGTGGGCATTTTCGTCACGTACGGCAAATTCCGCACCGCGCACCTGGGCGATATAACCAAGAACAAGGAGTTCGATCTGATGTGCCCGACGAACCGCCTGGGCACGGTCGACGTGCTTCTCGGACTGCACCACGGGCAATCCAGCTCCAATTCGCCGGTGCTGGTGCACGCGCTGCATCCGCTGGTGGCCATCATCAACGACGGCACGCGCAAGGGCGGCGAGCCGGAAACGATGCAGACGGTGCACACTTCGCCGGGCCTCATCGATCTCTGGCAAATGCATTTCTCGCTGCTGAGCGGCCAGGAGTATACGCAGCCGGGGATGTTCATCGCCAATACGACAGACGATCCGCAGCCCATGCCGATTGCTCCGATTGCCGCGCCGCAGCCGGGACCGAATACGCCGCCGCCGCCCCAGCACAACGGCGCGGCTTACTGGATCAAGTTGTCGGCGCAGTCGGACGGCACGTTTACCGTGACGAACGCGCGCAACGGCTTCAGCAAGACCTACAACAACAAGAAGGCAGGCGCCAAAGCGGACTGAGGAATCCAAGGCTGACTCAGTCTCTCCGCCGGGTGTGCGCGCACGAATTTTCAACGCCGCATGTGCGCGGCCGGGCGGGCTTGATGTGCCCAAATTGGGGCTTGCTCTGAGGACAAAATTTCCGGTGCCAACCCCTAGTGCTGTGTGAGCCATCTAACTGTACGTAGATGTCGATCACTCCCGAATCCAAGTCCATTACCGTGCCGTCTGGCGCTCCCCTTCTCTACCACGGGGCCTGCCGGCGCGCCCGGCATCCCCGGCCGCGTCTGGTGGCGCTAGCCCTGGCGGCGTTCTTATTGCTTAGCTCTTCGGCGGGATATGCCTATTCCGTGCTTGCCCACGAAGCCATCATCGATTCCGCATGGGACAAAATTCGCTCGGTGCTTCTGGAGCGCTACCCGAATGCCACGCCGGACGAGCTGCGCGAGGCGCACGGCTACGCGTATGGCGGATCACTGATCCAGGACCTTGGCTATTATCCGCACGGCAGCCATTACTTCAGCGATTTGACGCACTACGTGCGGAGCGGCGAGTTCGTGCGCGCGCTGATTCGAGATGCGCAAGACATGAATGAGTACGCGTTCGCGCTCGGAGCGCTGGCGCATTATGCGGCCGACGACGATGGCCATCGCGCGGTGAACCGGGCGGTTCCGTTGCTATATCCGAAGCTCGCCAAGAAATATGGCCCGGTCGTAACGTATGAGGACGATCCCGCGGCGCACCTGAAGACGGAGTTTGGATTTGACGTGCTGGAAGTGGCCAAGGGCCAATACGCCCCGGATGCGTATCGCGACTTTATCGGGTTCGAGGTTTCCAAGCCGGTTCTCGAACGTGCGTTCCTGGACACGTACTCTATCCCGCTGGATTCGGTTTTCGGCGATCTGGACAAAGCCATCGGCTCGTATCGTTATACGGTGCACTCGACTATCCCCAAGGCCGTGCGAGTTGCGTGGGTGCTCAAGAAGGATGAAATCCAGAAGGGCACGCCGGGAATCACGCGGAAGAAATTTCTCTACAACATGTCAAAGGCGAGTTATCGTAAGCAGTGGGGAAAAGATTATCAGACGCCGGGACTCGGGACGCGAGTGCTCGCGCGTATTATTGCCCTGGTGCCGAAGATCGGTCCGCTAAAAGCGCTGAGCTTGCGGATGCCGACGCCACAAGCCGAAGCCATGTTCCAAGACAGCTTCAATAAGGCGCTCGATCAATACCAGCACCTGCTGGACGATCAGAAGGCCGGGCACCTGAACCTGCGGGACCGCAACTTCGATACGGGCGCGCCGACCAAACCGGGCGCTTACTTCATGGCCGACCGGGCTTACGCGCGGCTGGTGGATGATCTGGCGAAAGATCACTTCAAGATCCTTTCGTTTGACGTGAAGTCGGATATTCTCGCTTATTACAAGGATCCCAGCGCGCCGATCGTCACCAAAAAAGACGCCAAGGCCTGGGACAAGCTGAACCAGGAACTCGACGAACTCAAGTCGGCCGGGCCTTCGGAGTCAGTGGAATCCACCGTACCTCCTTCGAAGTAGTCTGCCGCGAAATAATTCTCTCGCCAGAAAATTCAGTTTGCCAAGATCTTCAGAAATGCTGCGGCGTCAGCGCGGGAAATCGTACAGAGCCGCGGGGTTTTCGACCAAAAGCTTTTGCCTGAGTTCCTCGGCCGGCGCGATCAGCGGCAGTAGATCGACCAGATCGCCGTCGTTCGGCATGTGGCGGCCGACGTTGGGATGCGGCCAATCGGTGCCCCACAGCACGCGGCGGGGTGCGGCGCTGACCAGCGCCTGAGTGAAAGGAATCGCGTCCAGAAAAGGCGGCCCCGCCGAGGAGACGCGCTCCGAGCCGCAAACCTTAACCCAGCAGTTCTCGAGCTTGAGCAGATCGAGAAGCGCTCGAAAAGGCTTTTGTTCGAGGCCGGCACTCGCTTTGACGCGGCCCATGTGGTCGATGACGAATGGAAGCGAAAGCTTGCGGAACGTCGGGGAAAGCTCGGGGATGTCGACGGCGTCCAGGTGCACGACGAGGTGCCATCCGAACGGCTGAACGCGCTCGACGACGCGGCGGAAGACGTTCATATCCGGCATGCCGCCCAGGTGCTTGACGAAATTGAAGCGCACGCCACGAATGCCGCCCTCCTGCAAAGCAGCGTAATCGCGGTCGGTGAAAGTTTCATCGACGATGGCAATCCCGCGATAACGGCCGCCGCTCGTGGCAATGGCATCGAGCATCGCGCGGTTATCTGTGCCGTGACAGCTCGCCTGGACGATTACAGCTCGGTCGATAGCGAGAATCTTGTGCAAGGCCGCGAGGCGCTCCTTGGGAGCGTCGGGTGGCGTGTAGGCGCGATCGGCTGCGTACGGAAATTTCGCGGCGGGACCGAATACGTGACAATGCGCGTCGCATGCCAATGCGGGCATCTTGAATCGCGGGACTTTTGTATTCGGATCGGGTGTATTCGGATCGGGCGCGGGAGGGTCAGGTGTGTGAGCGTGGGGCGTGTGAGCATCGGGCGCGCGGCCGGAATTCACGTAGCCTCCTGTTGTTGACGGCGAGCCATGAGCCGAATCTGCCAAAAAGCTGCCGAGAGAATGTAGAATCCGGACGCGAGCGCCGTCAATGCTCTTCCCCGCAAAACATGCTATGGCCGAGCGAGACACACTCGAAGCGCGGACGATGAGGCAGGTGGCGCTGCGCATCGTTCCCTTCCTGACGATCTGTTACTTCATTTCATTCGTCGACCGCGTCAATCTCGGCTTCGCGGCGCTACAGATGGTGGGGGACCTTCGCCTGTCCGCGACCGTATTCGGCCTTGGCGGCGGACTTTTCTTTGTTTCGTATTTTTTGTGCGAAGTGCCGAGCAACTTGCTGCTGGAAAAATTTGGCGCGCGCCGCTGGATCGCGCGAATCATGATCACCTGGGGGTTTCTCGCTGGCGCGATGGCACTGGTAAAGGGTCCACACTCGTTCTACGCAATCCGGCTGCTGTTGGGCGCGGCGGAGGCCGGCTTCTTTCCCGGAGTGATTCTCTACCTGAGTTACTGGTTTCCCGGCGAGTATCGGGCGCGGATCATTGGGTGGTTTACGGTGGCCATTCCAGTCTCGAGCTTTCTGGGCTCGCCGATCTCGGCGGCGTTGCTTGGAATTAATGGATGGCTGGGGCTGCGCGGCTGGCAGTGGATGTTCATCCTCGAGGGCGCTCCCGCGGTGCTATTGGGGTTGGCGTGCCTCGCCGTCTTGAGCGACCGGCCAGCCGATGCGAAATGGCTTGCGGCCGATCAGCGAACGTGGCTCGTGAGCAAACTCGATGCAGGGGCGCGCCACGAGCGGCCCGTCGGGCGCCTGAGTGTCTGGCAGATTTTGTGGAACAAGCAGGTCCTCGCGCTCAGTTTGGTCCTGGCGGGAAGCACGGCCGTAAGCAGCGGGCTGCAGTTGTGGCAGCCGCAGATTATCAAATCCTACGGCCTTACGAACCTGCAGACCGGTCTGCTCAATTCCATTCCTTTTGCTCTCGCTGCCGTGATTATGGTGTGGTGGGGCAAGCGATCGGACGAGAGCGGCGAGCGAATCTGGCACGCATCATTGCCGCTCATGCTGACGGCATTCAGTCTTGCGGCGGCGCTTCTGTTTGATTCGCTTTTCTCGACGATTGTGATCCTTTGCCTCGCAGTCATCGGCATTTATGCGGGCAAAGGACCTGTCTGGGCGGTGTCGACGGAGTTTCTTTCAACAAGCACAGCGGCCGCCGGTCTCGCGCAAATCAATGCGCTCAGCAATCTCGCGGGTTTCGCAACGATCTACCTGGTGGGATTTATCAAGGATGTGACCGGAAGATTTTCGCTGGCGCTGCTCCCGTTGGTAGCGCTGGCAGGGGCGGCTGCTCTCAGGATGCTGCTGATCGGACGCGCGGAAATGCCGGGCGCAATCCCGGACGACAAAGCCGCCGTAGCGAGCCGGTAAGCAAGCGCAATTGATCCTTCACAATCAACAGCCTTGTCAGGAACTTTCCTGCTTCTGTGATATAAAATCGGCATAAGGGCCAAATCTGAAAGGGCGTGCCCACTCCGAAGTGGGCAGCACTGTGTTCGCCGGACTTAGGATAAACTCATAGTGACTCTGAGGGATCAGGACAGACAACAAAAGTCTTAGAGGGCCCGATTCGTGGGCGGCGGCCAAGCATGAATATTTCGGCTCCGTTTATCAGACGGCCTGTGGCGACATCCCTGCTGAGCGTGGGTTTGTTCCTCTTTGGCGCGCTGGCCTTCCCCTTTCTTCCTTTGGCTACCCTGCCGGAAGTCGAGTACCCGACGATAACCGTGCGCGCAAACCTGCCGGGCGCAAGCCCGGAAACGATGGCTACGGCTGTGGCGACGCCGCTCGAGCGCATGTTCGGCCGGATTGCGGGCATCACGGAGATGACCTCCCTGAGCCAGCT
>Ga0210394_10006504_pt1 | contig 12627 bp, 13 predicted proteins | sample IncBWC12MmetaG_FD_160121 | JGI IMG/M metagenome (GOLD analysis project Ga0210394, IMG submission 160121) | Forest soil microbial communities from Barre Woods Harvard Forest LTER site, Petersham, Massachusetts, United States - Inc-BW-C-12-M | ecosystem: Environmental > Terrestrial > Soil >... | reverse complement strand
GAAGTGCCAGTACCACGCGACGGCCTCGAATCCGAAATGGCGCTGCGGCGTGAAATGGCCTTTCATCACCCGGAACCAGATGACCGTCAGCATGATGGCGCCCACCGTCACGTGCATGCCGTGAAAGCCGGTCAGCATGAAAAAGGTCGAGCCGTAGATGCCGGTACCGAGTTGCAGCCCGAGCTCGGTGTAGGCCTCGTGATATTCCGTCGCCTGCAGGCCCACGAAAGTGAAGCCCAACAAGAAGGTGATTGCCAGGAATACCTTGAGGCGTGTGCGGTGTCCGGCGATCAGGGCGTGATGCGCGATCGTGACCGTGACGCTGCTCGACAGCAGGATGGCGGTGTTGACCGCGGGCAACCCCAGCGCCGGTATGGTCTCAAAGGTGCCGTTGGCCCGTGGACCTACGGCGGCCGGGCCGTTGGTGGGCCAGATCCCGTCGTAGTCGTTCCACAACAAGAGCTTGGTGAAAATCTTTACACCGTCGCCCGAGAGCCAGGGAACGGCAAAATTGCGCGCGTAGAACAGCGCGCCGAAGAAAGCGGCGAAGAACATCACTTCGGAGAAAATGAACCACATCATTCCCATGCGGAACGATCGGTCCACCGCCATGTTGTAGATGCCCCGCTGGTTCTCGTCGATGACCGTGTGGAACCAGAAAATGAACAGCAGCGCCAGCATGACGAAGCCCGGAATCAGGGCATAGGCCGGCAGCCACCCGTCGAGAGTGACAATGGCGCCCGACATCAACGTGAACAGCGTTACGGATCCGAAGATGGGCCACGGGCTGCCGTGAGGGATATAGTACTTTTCTGCATCCGCGTGCGCTTGCGCCATGATTCGATCTCTAACCGTTGAATGAAAACATGAGTTTAAGACGTTTGGCTATGGACGTGTTGCCGATTGCGCGGCCGTCGCGGTCGCGTCGTAGATCGTGTACGCCAAGGTGAGCTTATCCACATCGCTCGGCAACGCTGAGTCCACGATGAACCGCACCGGCATGTCGCGCGCCTCGCCGCCGGCAAACTTCTGCGGGGTGAAGCAGAAGCACTCGGTCTTGTGGAAGTACTTCGCCGTGCCGGTGGGCGAGATGCTCGGGACTGCCTGCGCCACGGCGGGCTGCCCGGTCAAATTCCTGGCATGGAACACCGCGTCATAGAGCTTTCCCGGATGAATGCGCATCGACGCGACTTTCGGCTGGAAATCGAAGCTGCCCACCGACGCCGGCTCGGCGATAAACTCGATCGTCACTTCCCGGTTGGGATCGAGCGCCTCCTGAACCACCGACTTCCCGGCCTTGGCTTCCGCATTGCCGATCCCCGCGGCTCTGCACAAGACGTCATACAGCGGCACCAAAGCCCAGCCGAAGGCGAAGCTGCCGGCGGTCATGATCAGCAGCGCCCGGAGCAGCTTGCGGTTGGCGCGTTTTTTCGAGTCGTTCGCGTCCATCAGTGATGACTGCGCAGCACCAGCAGCACGATGAAGCCCAGGTAAAATCCCAGCGCCAGGAAGCCTAAGCCCAGCGCGCCATTACGGACGCGGCGTCTTACCGAACTGTTCATTGGATCTGGGGAGCCTCGGTAAAGCTGTGATACGGCGGCGGCGACGGTAAGGTCCATTCGAGGCCCGTGGGACGCGCTCCCGTCCACACCTCGGCAGTCGCCGGTTTGCCGCCGCGCACGCACTGCACGACCACGATGACGAACAGGATCTGCGACAGGCCGAAAGCGAACCCGCCGATCGACGACACCATGTTCCAGTCGGTGAACTGCACCGCATAGTCGGGAATGCGGCGCGGCATGCCCGCCAGCCCCAGAAAATGCTGCGGGAAGAACAGGACATTGACGAAGATCGCCGACAGCCAGAAGTGCGTCGTGGCCAACGTCATGTTGTACATGTGGCCGGTCCATTTCGGCAGCCAGTAATACACCCCGCCCATGATTCCGAATATGGCGCCCGGCACCAGCACGTAGTGAAAGTGGGCGACCACGAAGTAGGTCTGATTGTATTGGAAGTCGGCCGGCACGATCGCGAGCATCAAGCCGGAAAAGCCGCCGATGGAAAAGAGAAACAGGAACGCGATGGCGAACAGCATCGGGGGCTCGAAGGACAGCGAGCCGCGCCACATCGTCGCCGTCCAGTTGAACACCTTCACGCCGGTGGGCACCGCGATCAGCATGGTCGAAATCATGTAGAACAATTGCGCGGCCAGCGGCATGCCGTCCACGAACATGTGGTGGCCCCAGACGATGAAGGACAGGAACGCGATCGACGCGATGGCGTAGATCATCGAGGTCGCACCGAACAGGGGTTTGCGCGAGAAGGTCGGCAAGATCTCCGAAATGATGCCGAACGCCGGCAGAATCATGATGTAGACCTCGGGGTGCCCGAAGAACCAGAAAATGTGCTCGAACATCACCGGGTCGCCGCCGCCCGCCGCATTGAAGAAGCTCGTGCCGAAGAAGTGATCGGTGAGCAGCATGGTCACGGCGCCCGCCAATACCGGCATCACCGCGATCAAGAGATACGCGGTAATCAGCCAGGACCACGCGAACAGCGGCATTTTCAGCAAGGTCATGCCGGGAGCGCGCATGTTCATGATGGTCACGATGACGTTGATCGCACCCATGATCGAGGAGATGCCCATCATGTGGATGGCGAAAATCAGCATGGGAAAGCTGTCGCCGGTCTGCAGGGACAGCGGCGGATACAGGGTCCAGCCGCCTGCGGCGGCTCCGCCGGGGACCAGGAACGTGGACAACAGCAAGGTGAAGGCGAACGGCAGGATCCAGAAGCTAAAGTTGTTCATGCGCGGCAATGCCATGTCGGGCGCGCCGATCTGCATCGGAATCATCCAATTGGCAAGGCCGACGAATGCCGGCATGACCGCGCCGAATATCATGACCAGCGCATGATTGGTGGTCAGCTGGTTGAAGAGCACCGGATCGACGAGCTGCAGGCCGGGTTGAAACAGCTCCGCCCGAATGACCATCGCCATCGCACCGCCGATGAAAAACATGATCAGGCTGAACACCAGGTACATGGTGCCGATGTCTTTGTGGTTGGTCGCAAACAGCCAACGCTTGATCCCGGTCGCCGGCTGATCGTGGTGGTCGTCGTGGTGAGCCGTATCGCTCGTATGGGCGTTAGCCATGGTGCTTAAGTTCTCTCGTGTAAAGTACGGTGCTGAATGAAATCACTGGTTCGCGACAACTTGCGCGACCGCCGGCTTTGCCGCCGCTTTCTGCGCCTCGACCCATTTTTTGAAATCATCGGGCGTGCGCACGTCCACCACGATGGGCATGAAGCCATGGTCGCGGCCGCACAGCGAAGTGCACTGTCCGCGATAGATGCCTTCCTTGCCGGGGTCGACCCTGAACCACAATTCATTGACGAAGCCCGGGACGGCGGAGCGCTTGGCGCCGAAATCGGGGACCCACCAGGCATGGATCACATCCGCCGAGGTCAGCAGCAGGCGCACCTTGGTACCGCTCGGGATGACCATCGGGTGATCCACTTCCAGCAGATAGTTCGGGATCGACTTTGGATCGATGCCCGATCGCAGCTCGCGCGCGAAATTCGAGTCGCGGGCCAGCGTTGAGAAGAAATTAACGCCCTCGCCGGCGTCCATGTACTGATACTGCCATTTCCATTGGTAGGCAGTTACCCGGATCGACAGTTCCGAGTTGCGCGTGTCCTCCATCATGAGGATGACCTTGGCGGCCGGAATCGCCATGACCACCAGGATCACGACCGGAATGATGGTCCAAATGATTTCCACCTTGGTGCTATGCACCAAGGTGGTGTCGGCTATGGCGCCCTGCGAATGGCGGAATTTCACCAGGGCAAAAATCATCACGCCGAAGACCACCACCGCGATGGCCACGCATACCCAGAAGATCTCCATGTGCAGGGTGTAGATGTCGCGGCTCAAGGACGTGACGCCGATCGGCAGGTTGTAGCCATTCGAGGTATTGGCGCCGGCCTCGGCCGCCAACCCGAAGGCGGCAAGGCCAAGCGCCAGAAGACAGGCGCCTTGGGCCCAGGCGTTGCGTCGCGGTTCGGAAGTCATGCTCATCTCAACGGATCCCCTACAGTTCTATCGATTTCAAGCGGCGGCGATTCGTTCATCCCGCCCACCAAGTAACGTAAACGCTCTGCCAGGCGGCACCGGTCTTCCTCGGTGAGGAAACTGCCCACTTCGTAGGCCCGTCCTCGGCTCTCGATGGTCAGCTGGCTCGTGCCATGGCGCCTCGGCGGACTGCGAAGTCTAACCTTCGCCCAATGCCGCGCAAACTCTTGTTTTTGCGCGCCGTGCCGCGAGCGGGTCACGACACTGATTTGCGAGTCCGTGATCAGCACCGTTTGCGAGTAATTCCCGCGCCGCATGCTGGTCTGCAGAGCGAGTCCCAGCGCCAGCATTTCGAGCGCCGCGAAGGGCAGCACCGGCCAGAAACCGCGGAACACGAAAAATAGCGCAAAACCCATGGAAAACAGGCACGTAGATACAAACAGAAGCATCGCGCCGGCAGGCTTCAGCGAACAGTTTGGCTGAAGTTCGATGCGCTGTTCCATGCATCCTAGAATAACTCAGCTGCCCCCTTTCATGCTTGCCGTTGGCGCCCTGCGCGCAATTGCCGCTTGACGTCGTCGAGCGCCACGCTCGTACCGTCGTGGGTGCGGCGCGGCGCCGCGCCGACCGGGGTCCAAGCGTGGCCGAAAATCACTTCGTAGGTGGCCGGCAACCGGCCGTCCTGCCGAAATGCCTCATACGCGGCCTTGAGTCCCGCCAATTGACGGCGCCCGGTGAGGCCGCGGGCTCGACCCATCGTTGAGTTGTGGGCGCCGGTGGCCTTGAGATCCGCGGCAACCCGAGGCAGGTCAACGTAGGTCAAGGTATAGCGCTCCACATCCAGCACCGGCGAAGCGAAGCCGGCGCGTACCAGCGCATCGCCGACGTCGTGCATGTCGATGAATTGATTGACATGTGTACTCGAATCCACCTTCGCCCAAGCGCTGCGCAGCTCGCGCAGGGTGTCCGGACCCAGCGTGGTGAAGCAGAAGAGGCCGTGCGGCGCGAGCACGCGGCGAAACTCCGCGAACACAGGGTCAGGACGACACCACTGCAGCATGAGATTGCTGAGAATCAAGTCGACGCTGCCGTCCGCCAGGGGTAGCCGCTCGGCATCCGCGCACACGCGCGCAAAACGGCGCAGCCAGGTTTGCTGGCGGGCGGCCGTTTGCAGCATGCCCTGCGAGATATCCAGGGCAATGACCAGCGCTTTCGGGTAGCGGCGCTTGAGGGCGCGCGCGGCATGGCCGGTACCGGCACCCGCGTCCACCGCCACGCGCGGTGCCAACGCCATCAGATCGAGGCGCGCCAGAAGGCTGTTGCGCACCTCGGCGTGCAGCACGGCAGCCGCATCGTAGGTCGCGGCAGCGCGATCGAACGAGCGCCGCACCCGCGCGGCATCGAGTGCGTAGGCCGCGACCCCCGGTGGCGCGGGATCATCGCGGGCACCATTCATTGAACGGGTACCATCTGCAACGGTGCGTCGGCCCAAGCGGCCATCGCAGCGCTGCAATACGCGGCATCGTAGCGGCCGCGCATCGCACCCACGGCCGGATATTTCTCGCATTCCATCGACAGCGCTCTCAGCTGCTGGGCGTTCAGCTGCCCGACCGGCGGACTGTGCACGAGTCTGATGGGAGTGAGATCCGCGGTATCGCCGCCGCAACCGGCGCATGCGGCAGAGATAACCAGCAGCAGCGCGGCGGCATCAGCGTACAAACACATATTCCAACGCCATGCCGATGAAGACGGCCATGCCGAAATAGTTGTTGTTGAGGAAGGCGCGAAAGCAGCCGTCGCGATCGCGCGCCCGTATCAGCCACAACTGATACGCGAAGAACACCGCGCCGGCCCACAATCCGCCGTAGTACCACCAACCCATGTGAATCGTGCGGCCGACGAGGTACAGGCACAGCAGCGTCATGAGCTGCAACACCGCGATGATGTGGCGATCCGAATCGCCGAACACGATCGCCGTCGAGCGCACGCCGATCTTGACGTCGTCGTCGCGATCCACCATGGCGTACATCGTGTCGTATACGGTGACCCACAGCACATTCGCCAGCAACAACAGCCACGCGACTTGCGGTAGCTGCTCGAACTGCGCCTCGAACGCCATGGGGATTCCCCAGCCGAACGTCACCCCCAGATACATCTGCGGCACGGGCAAAAAGCGCTTGACGAAGGGATAGGTGATCGCCAGAAACCCACCCACCACCGCCAGCAGCAGCGTCGCGTTGTTCAGTTGCAACGCCAGCATCAAGGCCGTCAGGGACAGCGCGGCGAACAACAGCAAGGCCTCGAGCGTCGAGATGCGCCCTGCCGCCAAGGGCCGATCCTTGGTGCGCGCCACGTGCGGATCGAAGCTGCGGTCGGCGTAATCATTGATGACGCAACCGGCGCAGCGCATGAGTACCGTGCCGGCCACGAAAATGATGAATATGCGAGGATTCGGTTTACCGCGGCTGCTGATCCACAACGCCCACAGCGTCGGCCAGAGCAGCAGCCAGATGCCGATCGGGCGGTCCAAGCGCATCAGCCGCCCGTACTCCCCGAGGCCGTCGAGGATTCTCGGTAGTTCCTGGGTGGTGAACGGGTGGAAGCGGATGCGGTAGGCGATCCATCGCCAGCGCTCGGCGACCCGCTCGATCAACTCGACTCCTGAGCGCGGCAGTGTCATGCGCCATTCTACCCGACGCGGCCGTATTGCTCCGCATGCCCAACCCATCGGCCGACCAACGGCGCGACGTGCAGCGGCCATTCGCGCAGCAGCGTTTCCGCCGCGATCTGCACTCGCGGCAAGAGATCGGCGTCGCGCATCAAATCGGCGACGCGCATTTGCGCGAGCCCGGTCTGGCGCGTTCCGAGCAGTTCGCCGGGTCCGCGCAATTCGAGATCGCGCCGCGACACCTCGAAACCATCGTTGGTGTCGCGCATCACCGCCAAGCGTTCCCGGGCGAGCGGCGACAGCGGCGAGCGATACAGCAGCAGGCAGGAGCTCAAGTGCTGACCGCGGCCGACGCGGCCGCGCAGTTGGTGCAGCTGCGCGAGTCCCAAGCGCTCGGCATTCTCGATGACCATGAGTGTGGCGTTCGGCACGTCGACGCCCACTTCGATCACCGTGGTTGCCACCAAGAGCTGGATTTTTCCGTCCTTGAAGCGCCGCATGGTGCCTTCCTTCGCGGCGGACGGCATGCGGCCGTGAACCAGCCCGACGCAGAGCTCGGGCAGCGCGGCGGCCAAGGCGGCAGCGGTTTCCTCTGCGGCCTGGTAGGGCATCTCCTCCGACTCATCGATGAGCGGGCATACCCAGTACGTCTGCCGTCCTTCGAGACAGGCGGTTCGAATCCGCTGCACCACCTCGTCGCGGCGCGTTTCTGCCAGTACGACGGTCTTCACGGGCGTGCGGCCCGGCGGCAGCTCGTCGATCACCGAGACATCGAGATCGGCATAAGCGGTCATCGCCAGCGTGCGCGGAATCGGCGTCGCGGTCATGATCAGTTGATGCGGCTGATGCCCACGGAACGCGCCTTTTTCGCGCAGGCTCAAGCGCTGATGCACGCCGAAGCGATGCTGCTCGTCGACGATGACCAAGGCGAGCGCGGCGAACTCGACGCTCTCTTGAAACAGGGCATGTGTGCCGACGACGATGGGCGCATGTCCGGCGCGGATCCCCTGCAAGACGGCGCTGCGCGCCTTGCCGGTTTGCCGCCCCGTCAACAGCGCCACGGCAACCCCCAGCGGCTCGAACCAGCGCCGAAAATTCTGTGCATGCTGGTCGGCCAGAAGTTCGGTCGGCGCCATGAGCGCTGCCTGCCGGCCCGACTGCACGGCTTGCGTCGCGGCCAGCGCCGCAACCAAGGTCTTGCCGCAGCCCACGTCGCCCTGCACCAGGCGCAGCATCGGTTTGTCTTGGCGAAGATCGCCCTCGATCTCGCGCAGCGCCCGGGTCTGCGCCGGCGTCAACCGGAACGGCAGCGCAGCCAGCAAGCTCGCTTTGAGGGCGCCGTCCGAGTGCAGCGGCCAGCCCGGATCGCTCTGGATGCGCCGGCGCAGCAGCTTGAGCGACAGCTGGTGCGCGAGCAGTTCCTCGAATGCCAGGCGGCGCTGCGCCGGATGGCGTCCGCTCAACAACAAGTCCACCGGCGCGTCCGCCGGCGGCCGATGCACATAGTTCAACGCGTTGCGCAGGGACGGCAGGCGCGAATCGGCGAGGACCGAGGCGGGCAACCAGTCTTCGACGTCTCCGGCGTGCGTTTGATCCAGCGCCATGCCGACCAGCATGCGCAAGCGGCCCTGGGTGAGGCCCTCCGTGCCGGGATATATCGGGGTGAGATGTTCCTCGGGCGCCTCGGCGGCATTCGTATCGACGCGCCTGTATTCCGGATGCACCATTTCGAGGCCCATGGGGCCGCGGCGCGCTTCGCCGAAGCAGCGGATGCGCGTGCCGCGCGCGAGTCCATTCTGCTGTTGCGCGGTGAAGTAAAAAAAACGCAGCGTCAGAAAGCCCGAACCGTCGCCGATCTTGCAGAGCATCTGCCGGCGCCCGCGAAATACCGCCTCGGTGAGCAGCACCTGCCCCTCCACCGCCGCGCGTTGCCCGGGTCTCAGTTCTCCCAACGGCACGACGCGCGTACGATCTTCGTAGCGCAACGGCAGGAGAAACAAGAGATCCTGGGTGGTCTCGACGCCCAAGGCGCGCAGCCGCAAGGCGAGCGAATCGCCGACGCCGCGCAGCACCGTGACCGGCTTGAGTGGGGTCACAGAGCGACGATGCACTCCACTTCGATCTGGGCTCCGCGCGGCAGCGCCGCCACGCCGACCGCGGCCCGCGCAGGATACGGCTCGCGAAAATACTCGGCCATCACCTTGTTGACCAGCCCGAAGTGAGAGAGGTCGATCAAGAAGACCGTCGCCTTGACGACGTCGTCGAAGCTCGCGCCCGCGGCCGCGACAATCGCCTTCAGGTTCTCGAACACCTGGCGCACCTGCGCCTCCACATCGCCTTGCACCAATTCCTTGGTCTTAGGGTCCAGCGGAATCTGACCCGATACCCAAATGGTGTTGCCTACCCGCACGGCCTGCGAATAAACGCCGATGGCGGCGGGTGCATCCGACGTGGATATGATTTGTTTGCTCATGGATTTCAAGCCAGGGTGCGAAATACGCGCTGCACGTCCGGCATGCGGCGGATGGTCTTGATGACGCGCGCCAGGTGCTTGCGGTCGCGCACCTGGAGTTGAAACTTGAGAGACGAGCTGTTCACGTCGCGTTCTTCCAACGACACCTGATCGATATTGGTTTCTGTTTCCGCAATGCTGGAAGCGACCGCGGCCAGCACGCCGACCCGATTATTGATGTCCAACTGGATCTCGCAGCTGAACAGGCGGCCTTCCGTCGCTTCCCACGCAACCGACAGCCACTTGTCCGGCTGCTTGCGATACTCGGCGAGATTACCGCAATTCTGCCGATGAATCATTACGCCGCGGCCGGCGCTCAAATAAGCCATGATGGGATCGTTCGGAATCGGGAAGCAGCAGCGTGCGTAGGTCACCAGCAGGCCTTCCGTGCCGGCGATCATCAGCGGACCGCTATGCACCGCGCTATGGTCGGCGCCCACATGCGCGGGCTGCAAACGGCGCGCAACCAATGGCGCCAACCGCTCGCCCAGGCCGATCTTCTCGTAGAGCTCGGCCGCGTCCTTCAAGTTCAGTTCCTTGACCACGGCGTCGATTTCCGCCGGCGGAATCTTCTTCAGGCTGAGCGAGAATTCCTCGAGCGCGAGCTCGAGCAGCCGCCGGCCGAGCTCCAGGGCCTCGCCGCGCTTGAGGTTCTTCAGGTACTGCCGAATCGCGGCACGCGCCTTGGCCGTAACCAGGAAGCTCGACCATGAGGGGTTCGGCGTGGCGCCCTTCGCGGTGATGATCTCCACCGTCTGCCCGTTGCGCAGCGGGGTGCGCAGCGGCACCAGGCGCCGGTCGACCTTGGCGGCCACGCAGCGATTGCCGACGTCCGTGTGGATGGCGTAGGCAAAATCCACCGCGGTCGCGCCGCTCGGCAGCCGCAATATTTTCCCCTTGGGGGTGAACACGTACACTTTGTCGGGAAACAGATCGACCTTGACGCTCTCGAGGAATTCCTCGGAGCTGCCGCCTTCCTGAATCTGCACCAGGCTCGCCAGCCATTCGCGGGCGCGATCGTGTTCGATGCCGCCGAACGAATCGCCGCCGGACTTGTATTTCCAATGCGCGGCGATGCCGGACTCGGCAACGCGGTGCATTTGCTCGGAGCGAATCTGCACTTCGATGGGCACGCCGTTGGGTCCGAACAAGGTCGTGTGCAGCGACTGATAGCCGTTGACCCGCGGTATGGCGATGTAGTCCTTGAAGCGTCCCGGCATGGGCTTGTAGACGCCGTGCACCAACCCTAAGGCGCGGTAGCAGGTATCGGCGCTGTCGACGATGATGCGAAAGCCGTACACGTCGACCATTTCGTTGAGGGAGATTTTCTTGTTCTGCATCTTCTTGTAGATGCTGTAGAGATGCTTTTCGCGGCCTTCCACCGCGCCGGCGATCCCCGACTTCTGCAGCGCGGCCTTGAAGGTCTCGGCGATCTTGCCGATGAATTCCTTTTGATTGCCGCGCGCGCGCTTCAATTCGCGTTCGAGAACCCGGTAGCGGTACGGGTACAGGGCCCGAAACCCCAGATCCTCGAGCTCGAGCTTGACCGCATACAGGCCGAGCCGCTCGGCGATCGGCGCATAGATTTCCAAGGTTTCCCGGGCGCTGCGGCGCCGCTTGATCGGCGGCATCACTCCGAGGGTGCGCATGTTGTGCATGCGGTCGGCAAGTTTGACCATGATGACGCGGATATCGCGCACCATCGCCAGCAACATCTTGCGGAAGCTTTCGGCTTGCGCCTCCTGACGGTTCTTGAACTGAATCTGGTCCAGCTTGCTGACGCCGTCGACCAACTCGGCCACGACCTGTCCGAAGATCGACGCTATTTCGGCCTTGGCGGTCGGCGTATCTTCGATGACGTCGTGCAAAATTGCCGCGACCAGCGTGTCGGCATCCAGACGCAGATCGGCGAGAATATCGGCGACGGCGACCGGGTGGGTGATGTACGGTTCGCCGGAAACGCGCTTCTGGCCGCGGTGCTTTTCCGCGCCGAACTCATAAGCCTCGCACACGCTCGACTTGCGGAGGAGGCAGATACGCTTCGAGCTTGTCTAAGAGCTGGCTGATCCCGGTGGATCGTCTTCCACCGGGTAGGAAACCGAGTATGGAAGACGCATAGTCCATCGTCGCTCTTGGGAAGGCCGGTCTTGGTTAGTCCCCAAGGCCGAGTTGCGGCGCACGAAAATCCGACGGCATGTCCAGCTCGCTCACCGGCGGCGGAACCGGCTCTTCGGGCTCTTCCAACATTTCGAGCGTGATATTTCCGGCGGCAATCTCGCGCAGCGCCACCACAGTCGGTTTGTCGTTTTCCCATTCCAAGGTGGCTTCGGCACCGTTGGCCAGGCGCCGGGCCCGCTTCGCGGCCAACAACACCAGATTGAACAGATTGGGTTCGTTCTGCAGGCAGTCTTCGACTGTGATACGCGCCATACTCAAGGTTCCATTGAAGGGATAGTCAGAATAGCAGAAAACCCCTTGGTTCGGCCAATTGTGGGCGCCTGGAGCTGTTTCAGGCTCCTGCCAGCAATCGCGCCGCGAGAGCCGCCACGTCGGCTCTTTGCGCGGTTAAATGGCTGCCGCGATCCTCGACGATGGCCTGCAAGTCGGCGAGAGCGCGGTCGAAGCGGTCATTGATCACCACATAATCGAATTCACTGAAGTGCGTGATGTCCTGCGCGGCATCCTTGAGCCTGCGCTCTATCACCGCGTCCGCATCGGTGCTGCGGGCCTTGAGCCTCTGCTGCAATGAATCGCGGGAGGGCGGCAGGATGAAAATGCTGCGTGCCTCGGGCAGGCGGGCTCTGACCTGCCGCGCGCCCTGCCAGTCGATCTCCAACAACAGTTGTTCGCCGAGTGCCAGCGCTTCTTCCACCGCTCGCACGCCGGTGCCGTAGCAGTTGTCGAAGACCCGGGCGTGTTCGAGGAACTCGCCCTGCGCGGCCATCTCGTCGAAGCGCTCGACATCGACGAAGTGGTAGTCGCGCCCGGCGACCTCGTTGGGCCGCGGCTTGCGCGTCGTATAGGACACGGAATAACGGATACGCGGCTCGCGCTCCATCAAGGCCTTCACCAAGCTGGTCTTGCCCGCTCCCGAGGGGGCTGAAACGACGTACAGGCGTCCGCGCGGCATCGGCGGCTACCCGATGTTCTGCATCTGCTCGCGCGCAGTGCACCTATAACATTGATTTATCATGACATTCGAAGTGCATTAGGCGGCAGTCCTGCAATGCCGGATCTTTGTAACGTTCTAGAGTGATGGCAGGATAGCTGGACAGCGATCATTGAGCCACATGTGCGCCAGGATGCTCGACTCATCCCTGACACACACACGGAGTCGCGCGTGATGAAGACATCCTGGCGTGTCGTATTGGGAGT
>Ga0210394_10006503_pt1 | contig 12628 bp, 13 predicted proteins | sample IncBWC12MmetaG_FD_160121 | JGI IMG/M metagenome (GOLD analysis project Ga0210394, IMG submission 160121) | Forest soil microbial communities from Barre Woods Harvard Forest LTER site, Petersham, Massachusetts, United States - Inc-BW-C-12-M | ecosystem: Environmental > Terrestrial > Soil >... | reverse complement strand
GCAGCGACCGATGAGGGATTCCTCGACTCCGCGGCCGGACGTGCCGCACACCGGCACGAAGAAAAAAACGTCCGGCCGTTCCGCTCGGAATGACAGTTTGGGCGATGCCGCGCGCTTTTCTCGCAATGACACGTCGAGGTTGGTCCGCATGCGCAAGCGCCTACTCATCGCTCGGCCTTTCGACCAGCGGTGTGGGCCGGCGAATCATGGCGTCGAGATCGGCGCCCGCAGGGACCATCGGATAGACGGAATCTTCCTGCTCGACGCGGAAATCGATCAGCGCGGGACCATTCTGGCTGCGGGCCATGCGAATGGCGGGGAGCACTTCCGAGCGCTTCGACACCGCGACGGCCGGGATGCCGTAGGCTTCGGCCAATTTCACGAAATCGGGGCTGAGTAGAGGTGTCGATTCATAACGGCCCTCGTAGAAAAACTCCTGCCACTGGCGAACCATGCCCAAATAGCCGTTATTGATGATGGCGATTTTGACGTTGGTCTTTTCCTGAACGATGGTGGCCAGTTCGGCCATGGTCATCTGGAAGCCGCCGTCGCCGACGACCACCCAGACTTCGGATTCGGGCCGCGCGAATTTGGCGCCGACGCCCGCCGGAAGCGCAAAGCCCATGGTGCCGAGGCCGCCGGAGGTGATCAGCGTGCGCGAGGTCTCGTGGTGATAGTACTGCGCCTCCCACATCTGGTGCTGGCCGACGTCGGTGACCACGATGGCCTTGCCTTCCGTCTCGCGCCAGAGGTCGTGAATGGCGTGGGCGGCGTAGAGGTGGCCGCTATCGGGCAGATTCTGAATGTCGTGCACGGCCGAATCATGTTTCGAGGAAGAAATCGTCGAGCACCACTGGGCGCGCGGATTGGGCTTCACGCCGGGCAGCAGCCGATCGAGAATCTCGCGCAGGTCGCCGATGAGCGGCGCGTCAACGCGGATATTCTTATTGATCTCCGCGCGGTCGATTTCAACGTGGATCTTCTTGGCCTTGGGTGCGTAGGTACTCAGCTTGCCGGTGACGCGATCGTCAAAGCGCATGCCGAGCGCGATCAGCAGGTCGGCGTTTTGAATGGCTTCATTCACCCATGCTTCGCCATGCATGCCCATCATGCCCAGGCTCAGCGGATGGGAGGCAGGGAAGCAGCCGAGGCCCAGAAGCGTGAGCGCGACCGGGATGCCGGCGCGTTCGGCGAGCGTGCGCACCTGCTGTTCGGCGCCGGAAAGAATGATTCCGTGGCCGGCCAGGATCACGGGGTGCTCGGCTTCATTAATCAGCTTGAGGGCGTTGTCGAGCTCAGCCCTGGTGGGGAAGAAGACCGGCTCGCGGCGGCGCGAAGCCTTGGGCGCCGAGGCTTCCCAATTGAATTCGCATTTGCCCTGCTGGGCGTCCTTGGTGATGTCGACCAGCACCGGACCGGGACGGTCGGAGGCGGCAATCTCGAATGCTTCGCGAATAGCTTCCGCGACTTCGTCGGCGCGCGTCACCAGATAATTGTGCTTGGTGATGGGCAGCGTGATGCCGGTGATATCGACTTCCTGAAACGCGTCGGTGCCGATCACGGCGCTGCCGACCTGGCCGGTGATGCAGACGATCGGCGAGGAGTCCATCATGGCGGTGGCGATGCCGGTGACCATGTTGGTGGCGCCAGGGCCGGAAGTGGCGATGGCCACGCCTACGCGGCCGCTGGCGCGGGCGTATCCGTCGGCCATATGCGTGGCGCCTTGCTCGTGGCGCACCAGAACGTGATGCACCTTGGAGCGCGTCAGGGCATCGTAGGTGGGCAGGATGGCGCCGCCGGGATAGCCGAAGACGGTTTCGACGCCGAGCCTTTCAAGCACAGCCCAGACGATTTCGGCGCCGGACATTATTTTGCGCTCGGCTGTCTCGCTGAGCACACGCCGTTCGGGCTGCGCGGCCGACTGCTTGGCGGTCGGACGGTGCTCAGGTTCGATGCCCGTGGTTGGGGCCGTAGTCGGTTTGACGCCCTGCATCTTCACTGCTCCTGCAATCTTACCGCAGCCGGGACACCTGGTCCCAGACTCGTACTGGCCGGAATCAAGTCGGAAGCACAATCTTATCCGGTTCGGCCGGGATAGTCCAATTTATGTTTTATCTAGAATGTATAAATACAGCTTATGCCAAGCCGACGCAAAAGAAAGAGCGATTCCTCGCTACGCTCGGAATGACGGTGACCGGCGCGGGACGCCGCGTTCACACGTCTGTTGGATTGACGATTTTGAACATCAGCCCCGCCAGCGTGCCCCCGGCGAGATCGGCCAGCAGATAGATCCAGATATTGGCCCACGATGACAGACCCATCACGGATATCCCCACGGCCACGGCGGGTTGAACACGCCGCCGGAGATATCGCCCATGGCAAACGCGCCGGTCATGACGGTGAAACCGATGGCCAAGCCATCAGCGGGCCTCACCCGCGAAACTATTAGGCAGTTTCAATTGGTGCGCTGGCACTGCTTGTTGTTCCAGCAGGGTATCGGTGCCACAATACGCCGCAGCCACTGGGTTACTCGGGGGAAGCCACCTATGAAGCACCTGCATTCGGCACTACTGGCGATGACTTTTGTTTTAGGCTTGTCGCATACCGCCGCGGCGCAGACGGAAGTTACAGTGATCGGGCCTGGCGGCGTGAGAGCGGCGGTCGAAAAACTGATCCCTGGTTTTGAGGCTAAGACCGGGTACAAGGCGAAGGGGACCTACGGCTCCGGCGGCGGCACCCACGCACAGGTGGTGAAGGGCGATGAATTCGACGTGGTAATCGTGCAGCCGCCCTACCAAGACGTGATCGCGTCGGGCAACGTCATGAAGGACACGAAAAAGGAGCTGGCCGCCGTCCCCGTCGGCGTGGCCGTAAAGAAGGGCGCGCCCCGGCCGGATATTTCCAGCGCGGCCGCCGTCAAGAAGATGCTGCTGGATGCCAAGTCCGTCTCGTACCCCAATCCCTCGGGCGGAGCCGCCGCAGGAGTCAGTTTTGAGCAGACCCTCAAGCAGTTGGGCATCCTCGACGAGGTTAAGGCGAAGTACACGCCTGGCCAGCCGACACTGGCGGCGAAGGGCGAAGTGGAAGTCAGCGTGACCTTCCTGAGCGAAATTGACGACCCGGGCGTCGATATCATCGGTCCGCTGCCAAGAGATATTTCCACGCCTGTCGGTCTGGTGGCCTTTGTGCACACCAAGGCCAAAGACCCGGCGGCGGCCAAGGCCTTCGTGCAATACCTTTCGGGGCCGGAAGCGGCGGCGGTCTACAAGAGCCTGCGGATGGTACCCGGTCGCTGAAGCCGTCTCCACGACGGTGTGAAGGGTCGTAAGAAACGCGTTGCGCGTACCAGAACCCGTGTACTTGGCAAACTGGCTCCCGCCACCCATAGAACCCCGGCGGGATCCGATGCGAACATCCAAATCCAGGATGCAGCAAGAGGCGGTCCGACAGGACAAATTGAAATGAGGAGAATAGATGAATTTCAAGAAAGTGGCCCTATTAATCTTCTTGAGCATTACGGTTTTCCCGGCGATCACCAGCGCAACGCCCCGTCAAAACAATCATGTGGTGTATCCGCTGAGGCCAAGTCCCGCCAGCAGGTTCTTTGCCCGATTGCTGAGCTTAGGCCGCTAGCAAGCAGGTTGATCGAAAACTGATCACCGACGGCGACCCTTCTCCAGTACTCGTCCCTGCGAATCGCCCGGCATTCTGCCAAATCGCGCTTGACGACGGGGACGGGTGCGTTTATCCTAGCCCCGTTGCGCCCTTAGGGGTGCAAACCGATCTTCATGCAGAGTGGCTGAGGGGCACGGGCCCGACGACGCCACGACAACCGGATCAGGCCCAGCAAGCGGCCTGGTCGCTAGGTGCCAATTCCCGCCCGGTTCGCGGGGGACATGAGGAGACGGTGAGCAGGTTTTCTCGCCTCATTCCCCCATACCCGGAATGAGGCGTTTTGTTTTTTGGCCCGTGAGAAAGTAAGAGAAATTCAAGTGAGCGACCGATACCACCTGCGCTGCCGCGAATGCCAGCACGATTTCAGCAACCGCCCGACCTCGATCTGTCCAGAATGCATGGCGCCGCTCGATGTGAAGTACGATCTGGACGCGGCGCGCAAGACGTTCACGCGCGAAAACATCGCGCGCCGTCCCGGGAATCTGTGGCGCTACTCGGAACTGTTGCCGGTGCCCAGCGACTATAGGTCCGACTTATCCGTCGGCATGACGCCGCTGGTCCCGGCCGCGCGCCTGGGCGCGAAGATCGGTTCGCGCCGCCTGTTTCTTAAGAATGACGCCGTGAATTTCCCTACGCTCTCGTTTAAGGACCGCGTGGTGGCCATGGCGCTGGCACAGGCCAAGCATTTCGGCTTCAAGACGGTGAGCTGCTCCTCGACCGGGAACTTGGCGAATGCGGTGGCAGCGCAGGCGGCGCGCGGCGGTTTCGATTCCTGGATTTTCATTCCCGCAGACCTCGAGCCGGCCAAGGTGCTGGGCACGCACGTTTTCGGCGCACGCATCGTGCGCATCGCCGGCAACTACGATCAAGTGAACCGGCTGTGTTCGCAGATCGCCGAGCAGTACCAATGGGGCTTCGTGAATATCAACCTGCGGCCGTATTACGCCGAAGGCTCGAAGACGGTCGGCTTTGAGATCGCCGAGCAGCTCGGCTGGCATCTGCCCGACAATATCGTGGTACCGATGGCCGGCGGCTCGCTCATCACCAAGATTCACAAGTCGTTCGGCGAACTGATCACGCTGGGCCTGGTGCCGGAGAAGCGCGTCAAGTTTTTCGGCGCGCAGGCCACCGGCTGCTCGCCGATTTCGCGCGCCGTCAAGGACGGCAAGGACGAAATCGATCCGCAGAAGCCGCATACCATCGCGCGCTCGTTGGCCATCGGCAATCCCGCCGACGGTCTCTACGCCAGCCGCATGATTCTGGCCAGCGGCGGCTGGGCCGAGGATGTTTCGGATCCGGAGATCGTCACCGGCATCGAGACTCTGGCCGCGTCGGAAGGCGTTTTCGGCGAAACCGCCGCGGGCGTCACCGTGAGTTGCGCCAAGTCTTTGATTGCGCAGGGCCGCATCGCGCCCGACGAAGAGACCGTGCTGTGCATTACCGGCAACGGCCTGAAGACCACCGACGCGCTCGTCGATCGCATGGTGCTCGATGCTCCAATCGAGCCGCGCATGGCCGCGTTCGAGAGGTTTATGGGCACGGCCATGGCCGTTTCCGCCGCGTCCTGACGCAACCCAACACACTCCCGCTGTCATTCTGAGCGAAGCGAAGAATCTCTCTTTGCGCTGATCCACGTGGGGCCGGGCTTCAGTTCGGCATCTTCGGTTTGAGGTATCATCCCTTGTCATGACCCAGCGAGTCATTTCCGTCACCGTTCCGGCCACCACGGCCAATCTTGGCTGCGCGTTTGATTGCGCGGCGATTGCCGTCAGTCTCCGCCTGCGGGTGTCCGCAACCGTCGAAGATGTGGGTGCCCCACCCGTCGGTTCTACGGGTGGGGATTTTGACGTTTCTTACCGCGGCCCCAGCGCCGAGAGCATTCCGCTCGATTCCACCAACCTCATCGTCAAGTCCATGCGGCACTACGCCTCGCGCGCAGGGAAGACGCTTCCCGCCGCGCGGCTCGACATCCAGAACGAAATTCCGCTGGGCGTCGGCCTGGGCTCGAGCGCTGCCGCGATCGTCGCCGGCATCGTCCTGGGCGCCGAGCTGTGCGGCGCGCACCTGGACGCGGATGGGATTCTCCGCCTGGCGCTGGAAATCGAGAGCCATCCGGACAATTTGGCCGCGGCGGTGCACGGCGGCATGGTTGTTTCGGCTGTTGCTGAATCAACCAAGGATGTCCTCGTGCTCAAGACCGACGTCTCCCAGGAGCTTGATTTTGTCTGCGTCGTTCCGGATGTCCCGCTGCCCACGGAAGAGGCGCGCGCCGTCCTGCCCGCGCAATATTCACGCCAGGACGTCGTCGCCAATCTGCAGCGCACAGCTTTGCTGGCCGCCGCGTTTTTCTCGGGGCCCACATCGTCAGGAAAGAACTTGTCGCCGGAAATGTTCCGCGACCGCATCCATCAACCGTATCGCGCCCCGCTCATTCCCGGCATCGACTACTGCCTCGACTATCGCCACGAAGGCCTTGCCGGAATTTTCCTGAGCGGCGCCGGCTCCGCCGTCATGGCCATCGCCAAGCACAGCCCGCAACATATTGCCGACGCCCTGGTCGCCCAATTTCGCCGTGCCGGCACCACCGCCCGCGCACTCCTTCTGAAAGCCGACAATCGCGGCGTGCAAATCGGCTAGCGAAGTGCCGGTGCCGCGTCCCTTTACCGCTATCGTAAAGGGTGCGACCTTTCTCCGATGTCCGAGAACGTCCAAGTCCGACAGGCCGCGCCCCAAGACATTGAAGTTGTGGCCAGTATTCTCACCGAGGCCGCTCGCTGGCTGGAGCGGGCAGGCATACCCTTGTGGAAGGAAAACGAATTGGCGTGGGAGAGTATTGCCGCCGATGTTGCTGCTGGTCTGTATTTCATAGCCGAGTGCTCGGGAGAAGCTGGTGGAACGGTCAGATTTCAACTTGAGGATCCCGTCTTCTGGCCGGACGATCCACGTCCGGTTGCCGCGTACATTCACCGCCTGGCAGTACGGAGACGCTATGCCGGCACTGGCTTGTCCACCGCCATCCTATCTTGGGCGGTTGAGAGAACTCCGAACTGGGCCGAAATTTCTTGCGCTTGGACTGCGTAGCGTCTCGTCCTCGCCTGCGACAGATTTATGAATCATTCGGATTCGTACATCACAGTGACCGGCAGGTCGGCCCTTACTTCGTTTCCAGATACGAATACGATGTCACCGAACGGTCCCGCCCTTGATAGTATGAATCTCCAGCGGAGACCGAATCTATGACCAAGGATCAGAACCCGACGGGAAAGAAGACCAGCAACTGGATTATTCCGGCGATTGTGGCCTTATTTGTTGCGGGAATGGTGTACTGGATTAACCAACAGAACTCTGTGGCGCCCGCACAGCAGCCTTCGGCCTCAGCGCCCGCGGCGGCGTCGGAATCAACTGGTCCTTCAGTCATGATGAACGCGCCCGAGCCCACGCCGGAGACGATTCCATCCCATTTCGGCAGCGCCGAAGCGGCCAAGCCCTATCCGAAGACCCTGCCGCCCGAACAGTTTCCGAATCCCATCATCGCTCACGCGTACCGGGTGGCGCAGGAAATGCCGGGCACTCTCGCCCAGCAGCCGTGCTACTGCTATTGCTACAAGACCGCCGGCCACCGCGGGTTGCTCGACTGCTACGCCGATTTGCACGCTTCTTCCTGTTCCGTCTGCATCCAGGAAGCCCTGTTGACTGAGAAGCTGCAAAAAGAGGGCCGCAGCGCGTCGCAAATCCGCGAAGCCATCATCCGCGGCGACTGGCGCAACGTCGAATTAAACTAACTTGCTGGAGACGGCGAGACGGAAGATTTGAAGCTCGGCCGCTACCCACCTACTTTTCCTTCAGCTTTAGCTTGCCCGCAGTCTTGTTCTCTTCGAGATACGCCCGCAACTGTTCGCCGGCATTCAGAAGCCGAATCCATTGCTCGTAATACAGAGTGACGGGAAAGCGACCCAATCCGTATACGCTTACGCCGCCCTTTTCTCCCACCTTGAATTCCAGTTCCCCGGAACGACGCCTCGCTCCCTGAGTTTCCAGTTCAGCCAAACGCGCCTTCAATTCCTCGTAGCTTGGCTCCGCCATTGTTCCTCCGCAGGTCGCTGACAATCCCTGGTGTCAGCTTCAAGATGTCGCTGCACATAGCCTACTACCGATAGACCATTTTCTGAGCAAAAAGCGGCATTCTCCCATCGGCGGTTCGCATCCGGGTTATACATTGGACAAACAAGGCCCCGAATTAACGGTCCGCAACGGCAACGTAACCGTATCGTAATACGTCTAATGTATGTAGAAAGAGTGACGAACTGACGCGAGTTGGTTTACATCGGCTAAAGGTGAGGAAGAATGTTTCTCCAAATGAAAGAGCGCCCGGACGTGGACAATCTACGGAACTATCCGCCCGAGATTACCAAGGAACTTGAAGAATTGCTGCTATCGGGCGGGTCATCGGTGCCCGACCCAAAACGTAAATACTTCTACGACCTGCAGAGTGATAGGCGCACATTCTTTATCTATGTTTCACCAACGACTGGCAGAGTGACACTGATTGCAACGTGGCTCCACGCCGCGCCTGTATCTGAATTCGCTGATTGCGCCGCCGCTTGTGAATGACTGGGATAATCGGCAAAGCCGCCGCCCGCCGCTCTTTACACGCAGAACTTTGGACAGATTCTCGGCAGGTGCAGTTCCGATTCAGCGCAGCAAATCTTCGAGCTGCGTGCGCAGGTCGGTCTTTTCGTCCCGGTACTTCACGATGATTGGGGCGTAAAGCGAGAGACCCCAGTCTTTGCCTTTGCCGCGCGTAATCGGGCGCGCGCCCGCCACTACCACGGCTTTTTCGGGAATCACCAGCGGGTCATCTCCCTTGGCGGTCAGAATCTCGCCGCGCACCACGTCGTAGACAGGCGTCGAGCGATTGAGGATTGTTCCGGTGCCCAGCACAGCGCCGCGCTTCACGACGGTGCCTTCGTACACGCCGCAGTTGCCGCCGACCAGAACGTCATCCTCAATAATTACGGGAATTGCCCCGACCGGTTCGAGCACGCCGCCGATCTGCGCGGCAGCGGAGATATGGCAGCGGGTGCCGACCTGCGCGCAACTGCCCACCAGCGCGTGCGAATCCACCATGGTTTGATCGCCGACGTAGGCGCCGACGTTGATGAACATCGGCGGCATGCAGGTGACGCCTCTGCCGATGTAGCAGCCGTCACGGATGCTGGAGCCGCCGGGCACCAGGCGCACACCGCTGGCAAGCGTGAGTTCGCGCACGGGGTAGGTCGCTTTGTCGAAAAACGGCTGCCGGGCACCAATGCCGTATGGGGACATCTCGATCACTGCGCCCATGCGAAAGCCCAGCAGGATGCCTTTCTTCACCCAGCCGTTCACGCGCCAGCCCGACGGCGCGGAAGAATCCGGCTCGGCCGCGCGCACCGTGCCCGAATTCAACGCAGCGATAAATTCCTGAAACAGGCGCGCGTGGTCGTCGCCGTATTGATCGGGTGGCTTATCGAAAGCGAATTCAATTGACTCGCGCAACATGCCTATTCCCTACCAGTCCGAGCGATTCGAGCACGCCGCGTATTTTTTCCAGCGTTTCGTCGCGCGGCGGGCACAGCGGCAACCGCCACACGGGCTCAAGTAAGCCCATCGCCGCCATCGCGGCTTTCACCGGGATGGGATTGGATTCGGCGAAATTGACTTCCATCAGCGGCAGGAACTTGCGTTGCAGCAGGCGCGCTTCCTCGAAATTTCCGGCGAGGCACAGCCTGACCAGTTGCGTCATCTCAGCGGGAATTTCATTCGACGCCACGGAAATGACGCCGCGGCCGCCCAGCGCGATGGTCGGCAGCGTCACGGCGTCGTCGCCGGAGAGCACCGTGAATCGCTCCGGGACTTGCGCGCAGATGGCGCCGATCTGCGAGATGTTTCCGGAAGCTTCCTTGACACCCACGATATTTTCGATGTGCGCGAGGCGCCGCACAGTCGCGGGTTCCAGATTGCAACTGGTTCGCCCGGGCACGTTGTACAGCACGATGGGAATGGAAACGGCCTCGGCGATGGTTTCGTAGTGCTGATACAGACCTTCCTGCGTGGGCTTGTTGTAGTAGGGTGTGACGGAAAGCAGGCCGCTCACGCGCATGGATTCGAGTTCGCGGGCGAGTTCGATGATTTCGGCGGTGTTGTAGCCGCCGCAACCGGCCAGCACCGGCACGCGCCCGGCGGCCTCTTCCATGGTGATGTCCACGACGCGCAGATGTTCCTCGTGGCTGAGCGTGGGATTTTCGCCCGTGGTTCCGCATGGGACCAGGAAATTGATGCCGGCGTCCACCTGCCGGCGCACCAGACGGCGCAACGCTTTTTCGTCGAGCGAAAGGTCTTCCTGGAACGGCGTTACCAGCGCGGTGCCGCAGCCGCTGTAAATCGGCGCACTAGCCATGGCCCCTCCTCACTTCTCAAACAAGATTTCGCGAAACTCGAAAAATCCTTTTTTGCCGGCGACCCAGCGCGCCGCTTCGAGCGCGCCCCGCGCGAAACCTTCGCGGTTGCGCGCCGTGTGGCGCAGTGTGATGGTATCGGCGGCGGAATCAAAGCCGACTTCGTGCGTGCCGGGATGCGCGCCGGCGCGGCTGGCGCTGACGTCCACCGCGCGGCGCGGATCGGCTTTCTTCATCTCGTCCACCAGTTTCAGAAGGGTGCCGCTGGGCGCGTCTTTTTTCGTGGCGTGATGAATCTCCCAGGCCCACGCGCCGTATTCCTGATACGGGGCAAGGCGGCGGGAGGCTTCCGCAACGAGGTGCATAAAAACGTTCACGCCGATGGAAAAATTCGGACTCCAGACCAGGCCAGTGCCGGCTTTTTCGACCGCCGCCCTCGCGCGGGCCGCGTTTTCGCTCCAGCCGGTCGTGCCGACGACGGTATTGACGCCGAGGGCGGCGAGCCGTTCGATATTTTCGACGGCCGAAGCCGGCGTCGAAAATTCCACGGCGACGTCGATGCCGCGAAAGCGGTCGCGATTGATGCCGCTGCCGTTGGCGTTGTCCTCGATGTCGAGGCGCAGCGGCACGGCGAATCCATAGCCGGGCGCAAGCTGTTCGACCAGGCGGCCCATTTTCCCGTAACCGACAATTGCCAGGTTCATCGCTGGGTCACCGCGGCGGCAGCCTCATGAGTTGCGAGCAAATGGCGCACCATGCGCTGATAAATCTGAACGGCTTCGGCCAATTGGCGCTTGGCCACGCGCTCCTCGCTGGTGTGAGCAACGTGGATATTGCCCGGGCCGAGTAGAAACGGTTTGCCCCATGCGCCGTCGAAAGACGGAACGTCGGTGGTGAAAGCGACGATGGTAGTCTCGAAGCCGTCCAGCGAATCGAATCGTATCGTTGGGGTGAAAAGGACTTCACGCGCCTCGACCTGATCTCCCGCAGCGCGCACGATGGCCTCGCGGACCGGTTCGGGATCGCCCACGATGCGAATGGAGATTTCCGCCATGGCGGCATCGGGCACCACGTTGGGCGCGCGGCCTCCGGAGATGACACCGATATTGAGCGTGGTGGCGCCGAGGATCGGGTCGTTGGGCAGCGGCGTGTGGCGCACGCGTTCGAGCGCATCAAGCAGCTTATCGATTGCGGAATCGCCAAGTTCGGGATAGGCCGAATGCGCCAGCTTGCCCTGAGCGCTGATCTCATAGCGCAGGACTCCCTTGGTCGCGGCGGCCAGTTTGTTTTCGGTGGGCTCACCGTTGATGAGATAACGGGAGCCGCGCGGGTCCATGGCGGCAGCATAGGCGCCGGCGCTATTACGTTCTTCGCCGACGACGAAGAGCAGGCCGAAATTGCGCACGCCGGCGGCCAGCAGGCCCTCGGCGGCCAGGATCATGGAGGCGATGATGCCTTTGGCGTCGGCAGATCCGCGACCCCAGATACACTCGGCATCTTCGCGAGCGGGGAAGAACGGCGGCACGGTGTCCATGTGGGTGGCGAGCGTCACGACCGGCTCTCCCCACTGGGCAAAGATGTTGAAGCGATCGCGCTTGACCGGACAGCGCTCGACGCGGCCGGAGGTTTGCGCCGCCAGGTGCGACAGGTGGGCAAACAGGTACTCGCCCACGGGAGCCTCGTGGTTGGTGACGGATTCGATGTCCACCAGCGCGCGCGTCAACTCAAATACGTCCATTTGCCTGCTCGATTGGCGTTTCAGGATGGAGGCGGAGAAGGAGAAGCCACGAGGGTACAGGCTCGAAGATTCCGCACTTCCCGATAGCGCTCCATCCGTCTTTCTTGCAACGGATGACAGTGGGCGGGTCTTCTCCCAGCCCCCCAACCGCCGCAGGGCGAGCTACTTACGGCGATTTCGGCGGAGACTTGCTTGCCCCTTTTGCGCGGGCCTCCGAAGCATCTCGGAACCGCAGGCCCGGCTACTCATGGCCTCCGCTCCTCTACCAAGACGGGTTCCAAGCTAGCAGGTTGGCAAAAGGAGTGTCAAGCCGACGCCTCCTGTGGCCGCAGGCCTCACCACAGCACTTTCAGTCCGAACTGGACCTGTCGGGAACTGGTGGACGTTGAAGTGATCACGCCGGCCGTGGGTGATGGAGAGAGCACGGGTGCGGCAGCCGCGTACACCACCGGGTTGGGATTATTGAAGTTCGGGTGATTTAGAATGTTGAAGAATTCCGCGCGGAACTGAAGGTTCCACCGCTCATTCAGCGAGAACCTCTTGGCCACGGACAGGTCGGTGGTCGCCAGTCTCGGCCCTTGCAAGATGTTTCGTCCCGCATTGCCATAGGTGCCGGAGGCGGGCTGAATGAAGGTCAGAGGATTGAAGTACTGGTTGGGTCCGCCTCCGATTACCGTTCCAGTGAAGGCGGGATTCCAGGAAGGCCGCACGGGATTGCGCGTGTCGCCATCGTTCGATGGGTTGTAGGACAACTGCGGCGTAAAGGGCACGCCGGTCTGAA
>Ga0210394_10006502_pt1 | contig 12630 bp, 11 predicted proteins | sample IncBWC12MmetaG_FD_160121 | JGI IMG/M metagenome (GOLD analysis project Ga0210394, IMG submission 160121) | Forest soil microbial communities from Barre Woods Harvard Forest LTER site, Petersham, Massachusetts, United States - Inc-BW-C-12-M | ecosystem: Environmental > Terrestrial > Soil >... | reverse complement strand
GCCGTCGCCCATGACGCCCACCGAGCGCACCGGCAGGAAGACCGCGAATGCCTGCGCGACCTTGTCGTACCAGCCGGCCGCGCGCAGCTCGTCGATGAAGATCGCATCGGCCTGGCGCAAGGTGTCGGCCTGCTCGCGCGAAACTTCACCGAGAATCCGCACACCCAACCCGGGGCCGGGGAACGGATGGCGTTGAACGATCTCCGCCGGCAGCCCGAGGGCGAGCCCGAGCTCGCGCACCTCGTCCTTGAACAGCTCGCGCAGAGGCTCGAGCAGCTTCAGGTGGAGCGTCTCCGGCAAGCCGCCGACATTGTGGTGCGACTTGATGGTCGTCGCCTTCTTGTTGGCAGTGCCGGCGGACTCGATCACGTCCGGGTAGATCGTCCCCTGGGCGAGCCAGCGCGCTGCCGTGAGCTTGGCAGCCTCGGCCTGGAACACTTCGACGAAGCGCGCGCCGATGATCTTGCGCTTCTGCTCCGGGTCGCTCACCCCGGCCAGGGCGCCGAGGAACTGCGCGGAAGCGTCCACCATGATCACCCGCAAACCGAGATGGCGGGCGAAGGTGGCCATCACCTCCTGCGCCTCGTTGAGCCGCAGCAGCCCGGTATCCACGAAGACGCTGGTCAGCTGGTCGCCGATCGCCCGGTGGATGAGGGCCGCCGCCACCGACGAGTCCACGCCGCCGGACAGGCCGAGCACCACCTCGTCGCGCCCGACCCGATCGCGAATGCGCGCGACCGCTTCGCTGACATAGTCCGGCATGTTCCAGTCGCCCCGGCAGCCGCAGATGCCGAGCACGAAACGTTCGAGAATCGCCTTCCCTTGTCGGGTATGGGTGACCTCGGGGTGGAACTGCACGCCGTAGAAGCGGCGCGCTTCGTCCGCCATGCCGGCCAGCGGCGTGGCGGCGTTGGAGGCGATGACCTTGAAGCCCGCCGGCAGCTCGACCACCTTGTCGCCGTGGCTCATCCACACGTCGAGCAGCCCGTGGCCGGCGTCGTTGCGGCGGTCCTCGATGTCGCGCAGCAGGGCCGAGTGCCCCTGCGCCCGCACCTCGGCGTAGCCGTATTCGCGCCGCTTCGCGTTCTCCACCACGCCGCCGAGTTGCGCCGCCATCGTCTGCATGCCGTAGCAGATACCGAGCACCGGGACACCCGCTTCGAACGCTGCCGCGGGCGCGCGCGGCGTCGCGTCGTCATAGACGGACGCCGGCCCGCCGGTGAGGATGATTCCGCGCGGCGCGAACTGCCGCACGAACTCGTCGCTGACGTCGTGCGGATGCAGCTCGCAGTACACGTGCAGCTCGCGCACCCGCCGCGCGATCAGCTGGGCGTACTGCGCCCCGAAGTCGAGAATCAGGATCCGTTCGTGCAGGCTGGGAGTCGCGGTCACGCGGGTCAGTGAAGCGGGTTACGCCGGCCGCATCCGCCGCCAGCGTCAGTCGACGCGGTAATTCGGAGCTTCCTTCACGATCTGCACGTCGTGCACGTGGGACTCGCGCATGCCGGCGTAGGAGATCTCCACGAACTGGGCGCGCGTGCGCAGCTCGTCCACCGAGGCACAGCCGGTGTAGCCCATGCTGGAGCGCAGGCCGCCGGCCAGCTGATCGATGACCGCGGTGACCGGGCCCTTGTGGGGGACACGTCCCTCGACACCCTCGGGAACCAGCTTGTCGGCGCCCAGCTCCTCGGCGTCCTGGAAATAGCGGTCGGCCGCGCCCTGCTGCATCGCGCTGAGCGAGCCCATGCCGCGGTAGGACTTGTACGAGCGGCCCTGAAAAAGCTCGATCTCGCCGGGCGCTTCGTCGGTGCCGGCAAACAGGCCGCCGAGCATTACGGCGTGCGCGCCGGCGGCGATCGCCTTGGCGATGTCACCGGAATAGCGAATGCCGCCGTCGGCGATCACCGGAACATCGCTGCCCTGAGCGGCGCCGGCGACGTTGGCGATGGCGGTGATCTGCGGAATGCCGACTCCGGCCACGATGCGGGTGGTGCAGATGGAGCCGGGGCCGATGCCGACTTTCAGGCCGTCGGCGCCATGATCGATGAGCGCCTTCGCCGCATCGGCGGTCGCGATGTTGCCGCCGATCACGTCGATGTTGGGAAAGTTGCGCTTCACCCAGCGCACCCGCTCGAGCACGCCGCGCGCGTGGCCGTGCGCCGTATCCACCACCAGCACATCCGCGCCTGCCTCCGCCAGCGCGGCCGCCCGCTCTTCCGTGCCTTCGCCCACCCCGATCGCCGCGCCGACGCGCAGCTTGCCGTGCTCGTCCTTGCAGGCATCCGGGTGCTCGCTCGCTTTCAGGATGTCCTTGACGGTGATGAGACCCTTCAGCTCGAACGCCTCGTTGATCACCAGCACGCGCTCCAGGCGGTGCCGGTGCAGCAGCACCATCGCCTCTTCCAGAGCAGCGCCCTCGCGCACCGTGACCAGCCGCTCGCGCGGCGTCATGATGGTGCGCACCGGCGCGTCCAGCCGCGTCTCGAAGCGCAGGTCCCGGTTGGTCACGATGCCCACCACCTTGCCGCGCTCGATCACCGGCAGCCCGGAGATGCGGTGCTGTGAGGTGAGCTTCTTGAGTTCGCGCACCGACATGTCGGGCGAGACTGTAATCGGGTCGCTCACCACGCCGGATTCGTAACGCTTCACGCGCAACACTTCACGCGCCTGTTCGGCGGCGGTCATGTTTTTGTGAATAATTCCCAGTCCACCCTCCTCCGCCAGGGCAATCGCGAGGCGCGCTTCCGTCACGGTATCCATGGCGGCCGACAGCAGAGGCAGGTTGAGATTGATGCGCCGGGAAACCCGGGTCTTCAGAGAGACTTCGCGCGGCAGTACGGTGGAGTGGGCGGGGACGAGCAGTACGTCGTCGAAAGTGAGGGCTTTTTGAAGTAAGCGCATAGCCAGAGCGTCGACGCAAAAGCGCATTATACGCGGATCCCCTTTGAGACTAAAATCACACCGGCCGCGGGCCCGCGTTGACGTCTGTGCGCAGTGTCCCGTAGTGTCCTCAGAGTTACCGGGATAGCTTCGCCAGTCCTGGTGGAGGAACACGCCATGAATGCCCGCACCCGCTTGGCCCTGCAATCCGCCGCGCTCGCCACGGCCCTCGCCTTTCCGTTCGCCGGACACGCCGATCTCTACAAGTGGGTCGACAGCAGCGGCCACACTCAGTATTCGGACAAGCCGCCGGTCGGCGTCAATGCGGAGACGGTGAAGAACCATCTGAGCTCCGTGCAGTCCGGCGGCGGTTCGGGACAGGCGGATACTCCGGCGGAGCAGGAACAGGCCTTCCGCAAGCGCCAGAAACAGGCGCAGGACGCGAACAAGAAGCAGGATGCCGACGCGGAGCGCCAGCAGGACATGCAGCAGGCCTGCGACAGCGCGCGCTCACGCGCCGCCGGGCTGGAAGCCGGCGGTCGTCAAGTCCGCTTCGATCCGACCGGCGAGCGCCACTACCTGGACGACAGCGAGATCTCCCAGGCCAAGTCCTCCGCGCAGCAGGACATCGGGAAGTATTGTAAGTAGCCCTTCGGAGGGCGGAGCAGGGGCCCCATGTAGTGGGGATGCGACCCCGGTGCTTCTACCCTGAGATCTCCTCCAGCTCCCGGCCCCGCGTGCGCGGGCCCCAGCCACCGATTGCAACGACGACCACGGCCATCGCGAAGGCGATCAGGGTGAACACGCCCTTGGTGCCGCCCAACTGCAAGAAAAAAGCGATGATGAAGCTTGCGAATATCGCGCTGACCCTGCTGAGCGAATAGGTGAATCCAACCGCCCGCGCGCGCACCCGCGTCGGGAACAGCTCGGTCTGATAGCTGTGGAAGGAGTATGACAAGACGTTGTTCGACAGGGTAATCAGGATGCCGAACAAGATCAGCCACGGCATCGTGGTCTGGGATGCGAACAGCATGCCGAAAATGCCGATGCAGCATGCTGCACCCACCAACTGCCATTTGCGCTCGAACTTGTCCGCGAAGCCGATCGCGAGAAGAGGCCCGAACGGGTTGGCAATCGCGATGATGAAAGAATAGAGCAGGCTCGCGCCGAGCTTTATGCCGACCTGTTGCGCGATGAGCGTCGGCACCCACGCGGCAAAGCCGTAGTAGCCGAATGTCTGAAAAAACTGGAAAACCATCAGCATGATCGTGCGGCTGCGATAAGGCCGCTCGAAAATTTCACCCAGGCGGCCGCGGGGCTCACCCTTCTCCACAGCATGGGACGCCGGCGTCGGCAGGGGAGCGCCGCCGAGATCGGCGACGATCCTGTTCTCGATCACACCCGTTACCGCCTCCGCCTCATCCAGCCGCCCCTGATTGATCAGCCAGCGCGGGCTCTCCGGCACTGCGCGGCGGATGAACCAGACGAACAGCGCTCCGATCGAACCGATCAGAACGACCCAGCGCCAGCCATCGAAACCGAACGGACTGATCGGCACCAGCAGATAGGCGATGAACGCCACGATCGGTACCACGCAGAACTGCACGGTCTGATTGAGAGCGAACGCGCGCCCGCGCATTGCCTTGGGCACCAGCTCGGAGATGTAAGTGTCGATCGTCACCAGCTCCACGCCGATGCCGACGCCGGCGATCAATCGCCACAGGCTTACCCCGAGGCCGGTATTCTGAAAGGCCATGATCAGCGTCGCTGCGCAGTACCACAGCATCGAGTAAGTGAAAATGGCGCGGCGCCCGTACTTGTCGGCCACGTAGCCGAACGCGAAGGTGCCGATGAAAAGGCCGCTGAACGTCGCCGCCACGAACAACGCCGGGCCGCCAAATATGCTGACCGCAACATTGGTCAACAATCCGGCTTTCATCAGGCCGGGAATCACGTAGGCAGTCATGAACAAGTCGTAGAACTCGAACACGCCGCCCAGCGACAGCAGCGTGACCAGCAACCACAGATGCCGCGTTCCCGGTAGTCGATCCAAGCGCGCGAGGATGGCGGACGCGCGCTCCGGCCCGTTCTGGTCTGGTGTCATGATTCTCCTCCGTGATTAGATTTCCGCAGCGCGGACTGTCCGTTCACCTCACCCGCCGCCGCCTCAGCTCCTTCGGGTCCGCGCTGAGCGCGCGATAGAGATCTACGCGGTCGCCGTCGCGAACGATGCGATCCAGACTCACCGGCCGCGCGAAGATCCCCACAGCGGCCCAGCGGCCGCGCTGCTCGGGAAATTCGTCCTCGATCCCGCTTGCCGCAATCGCGTCGCGCACCGTGGCGCCTTCTGTCAGGCGCACTTCGCGCACGGTGGCCTCGCCCGGCAGCGCGTAGACGACCGTCACGGTGATCACGGCGCCGCCCCGGCCACCGCGCCGGCGCGGCGCACGAAGGCGTCCACCATGGTGTTCGCGATCTGTCCGAACACCGGGCCCACCAGGCGCTCCAGCACGGCACTGCGGAACTCGTACTGCATCGAGAACTCGATCTTCGAGGCGCCGGCCGCCAGCGGAATGAACGTCCAGTGCCCGTTCAGATGGCGGAACGGCCCCTGCACGAGCTCTACAGTCAGCGCTGCGGGCGGCGTGCCGACGTTACGCGTGGTGAAGCGCTGGCGCAGTCCGCGGAAATAGATTTCCAGCGTGGCGAGCACCGCAGCGCCATCGGCGGAGTCGATGCGCGCCGAGCTGCACCAGGGAAGAAACTCCGGGTAGCGCTCGACGTCGGCGACCAGCCCGTACATCAGCGTCGCGGGATAGGGCACCAGCGCCGAGCGCTGCACGCTGATCATTGCGCGCTCGCGCGCCAGGTCGGCCGGACGCTGGCGCGGCACCGTGGGGCCGCAGGCCACGCCATCCGATACAATGACCCGCAAATGAGCATCGTCGAGAATCGCAAAGCCTCACACGACTATTTTATCGAAGAGCGCTACGAGGCAGGGCTCGCTCTCGAGGGCTGGGAGGTCAAGTCGATCCGCGCCGGCCGCGCACAGATCACGGAAGCCTACGTCATCGTACAGCGCGGCGAGATCTTTCTCATCGGCGCGCATATCGGTCCGCTCGACACCGCCTCGACCCATATCCATCCGGACCCGACGCGCACCCGCAAGCTCCTCATGCACGGCGCGGAGATCCAGCGCCTGATCGGCAAGGTGGAGCGCGCCGGCTACGCGCTGGTCCCCCTGGACCTGCATTACACGAAGGGGCGCATCAAGCTGGCCGTGGGTCTCGCCAAGGGCAAACGCCAGTACGACAAGCGCGAGGCCGAGCGCCAGCGTGAATGGGACCGCGAGAAGCAGCGGCTGCTGCGCCACAAGAACAAGTGAGTGCCGGAGCGCAGAGCAGGGACCCGCGAAGCGGGATGCGACCGCGCGCTAGTCACCTTTCGCGGCCAGCGCACGCCAGGTCTGCACCACCGTATCGGGATTGAGCGACAGGCTCTCGATGCCCTCGTCGGCGAGCCAGCGGGCGAAGTCCGGATGGTCGGAAGGCCCCTGCCCGCAGATGCCGACGTACTTCCCCTGGCGGCGGCACGCCTGGATCGCCATACGCAGCATCGCCTTCACCGCCGGGTCGCGCTCGTCGAAAGCCTCGGCCACCAGGCCCGAGTCGCGGTCCAGCCCGAGGGTGAGCTGGGTCAAATCGTTGGAGCCGATGGAGAACCCGTCGAAGTACTCGAGGAACTCGTCGGCCAGTATGACGTTGGATGGCAGCTCGCACATCATGATCAGCTTGAGCTCGTCGCGGCCGCGCTTCAGGCCGTGCTGCTCCAGCAGCTCGACCACCCGCCGCGCCTCGGTCAAGGTGCGCACGAAGGGCACCATGAGCTCCACGTTGGTCAGCCCCATCGCGCCGCGCACCTTGCGCATGGCCACACATTCCATCGCGAAGCAGTCGCGAAAGGAGTCGGCCAGATAGCGCGAAGCGCCGCGAAAGCCGAGCATCGGATTTTCTTCGTCGGGCTCGTAGAGCTCGCCCCCGGCGAGCTTCTTGTATTCGTTGGACTTGAAGTCCGACAGCCGCACGATGACCGGCTTCGGCCAGAACGCGGCCGCGATGGTCGCCACGCCTTCGGCCAGCTTGTCGACGAAGAAGGTGCGCGGATCGGCATAGCCCCGGCTCGCCGTCTCGATGCGGGACTTAAGCTCGGCGGGCACCCGCGGAAACTCCAGAATAGCCTTGGGATGGATGCCGATCACGTTGTTGATAATGAATTCCAGCCGCGCCAGCCCCACCCCGGCGTTGGGCAGCGCCTGGAAATCGAACGCGAGCTGCGGGTTGCCGATGTTCATGGCGATCTTCAAGGGGATCTGCGGCATCGAGCTGACCGCTTCCGCGCTCACCGCAAACTCGAGCTTTCCCGCATACACGTTGCCGGTGTCGCCCTCCGCGCACGACACCGTGACCCGCATGCCGTCGCGCAGAACTTCCGTCGCATTACCGCAGCCGACCACCGCCGGAATGCCCAGCTCGCGCGCGATGATGGCCGCATGGCAGGTGCGCCCGCCGCGGTTGGTAACGATCGCGGCGGCCCGTTTCATCACCGGTTCCCAGTTGGGATCCGTCATGTCGGTGACCAGCACGTCGCCCTCCTGCACCTGGCCCATTTCGGAAGCGTCCTTGACGATGCGCACCGGCCCCGTGCCGATGCGCGAGCCGATGGCGCGGCCTGAGGTCAGCACCTCCGAGCGCGTGTTGAGCTCGTAGCGCTCGTGGGCATCGGCGCGTCCGCGCGACTTGACCGTCTCGGGGCGCGCCTGCAGGACATAGAGCTTGCCGTCCGCGCCATCCTTGCCCCACTCGATGTCCATCGGTCGGCCGTAGTGTTTTTCGATGGCCACGGCCAGGCGGGCCAGGTCCAGCACTTCGGCATCGCTGAGACAGAAGCGCGTCCGCTCGGCTTCCGCCACCGGCACGGTCTGCACGGAGTGACCGGCGCGGCCATCCCCGGCGAAGATCATCTTGATCGCCTTGGCGCCGATGCCGCGGCGGATGACGGCCGCCTTGCCCGCCGCCAGCATGGGCTTGTGCACATAGAACTCGTCGGGATTGACGGCGCCCTGCACGACCGCTTCCCCCAGTCCGTAGGACGCCGTGATGAACACGACGTCGCGGAAGCCCGATTCGGTATCCAGCGTGAACATCACGCCGCTGGCGGCCAGATCGCTGCGCACCATGCGCTGGATGCCAGCCGACAGCGCCACGGCCGCGTGATCGAAGCCCTGGTGCGCGCGGTAGGAGATGGCCCGATCGTTGTACAGCGATGCGAACACCTCCCTCACCGCCCCGAGCACGTTGTCGATGCCGTTAATGTTGAGGAAGGTCTCCTGCTGTCCGGCAAAGGACGCATCGGGTAGATCCTCCGCGGTGGCGCTGGATCGAACCGCAACCGGCGCGCTGCTGCCCGCCAGCAGGGCGCGGTAGGCGGAGCGGATCTCCTCCTCCAGCATCGGCGGCAGCGGCGCCTTCAAGATCCAGTCGCGGATCTCCGCCCCGCAGCGGGCCAGTTCTGCCACGTCGTCCGTCCTGAGACTCTTCAGTCGCGCCTGGATGCGCGCACTCAGCCCGGCGCCGTCCAGGAACGCGCGGTAAGCAGCCGCCGTGGTAGCGAACCCGGGCGGCACCGTCACGCCCGCCCCGGCTAGCTGAGAGATCATCTCTCCCAGCGAAGCGTTCTTGCCGCCGACCGTGTCGACGTCGGACATCCGCAGATCGGTGAACGGAACTACGAGCCGTTGGGCCATACTTGGTACCATGGTGAAGTGAATCGGTGAATTGCCGCGAGAGCGTCTGCTGCGCGCGGCAGATCGTTCATTTTACGGGACTTGTGGCGCTGCAACGTGGGCGCCCGTGCGTTCGAGGGACGGGATGGCGCCCACCAAGCGACCGGTTTTCTTCATTTCCGACGGGACGGGCATCACGGCCGAAATGCTCGGCCACAGTCTGCTGACCCAGTTCGACAACATCGAGTTCACCCAGTCCGTAATCCCGTTCATCGACACGGTGGACAAGGCCCGCCAGTGCCTGGAACAACTGTCACAGGCCCATGCGTCGGCGGGCGTGCGACCGCTTGTCTTCGCTACGCTCGTCAACACCGAAATCCGCAATATCCTTCACGAGGCGGATTGTCTCTTCCTGGACTTCTTTGAGCGATTCTTGGGCCCGCTCGAGGCCGAGCTGGGCGCCCGCTCATCGCACACCATCGGGCGCTCCCACGGGGCGGTCGGCAATAAGGGGTACCAGGATCGCATCGAGGCAGTAAATTTTGCCCTGGCGCACGACGACGGAATGTCCATTCGCGAGCTGGACCGGGCGGACGTGATCCTGGTCGGGGTCTCGCGCAGCGGCAAGACCCCGACTTCCCTGTATCTCGCCCTGCAGTTCGGCATCAAGGCGGCCAACTACCCTCTCATCCCGGAGGACTTCGCCCGCAACGAGCTGCCGTCAGGCCTGCGCGAGCGCAGCGCAAAGCTGTACGGTCTGTCCATTGCAGCGGACCGGCTTTCGGAAATCCGCAACGAGCGGCGCCCCGGCAGCAAGTATGCCGACCTCGACAATTGCCGCTACGAGGTTGCCGCGGCCGAGCAGCTCATGCGCCGCTACGGCGTGCCGTGGATGAACTCCACCACCCGCTCCATCGAAGAGATCGCCACCAAGATTCTGCAGGACATCAAACTGGAACGCCGCGGATTTTAGGACCGGCGGTCCTTTGTCTATGCTGTTCGAATAGACACACGGCGGCGCAGACGGCGACATTCAGCGATTCGACGCCGCTGGCCATCGGAATGTGCGCAGTCACCCGTGCGGTGGCGAGCGCCTCCGCGCTCAACCCGCCGCCCTCGCTTCCAAAAATCCAGACGGTGGGCCCGCGCAGATCCAGATCGAACACGCTGGCCGAGCCCCGGCTCGCCGTCGCGACGATGCTTCCCGCCGCGCCGGGGATGGCCGCGGCGACGGAGTCGCGCTCGTAGAGCGACAGATGAAAGTGCGCCCCCATGGCCGCCCGCAGGACCTTGGGGGACCAGACGAAGGCAGTGCCGGCGCAGGCGATCACCCGCTGGATACCGGTGGCGGCCGCCGTGCGCAGAATGGTCCCGACGTTGCCGCTGTCCTGAATGCCCTCCAGCACCACGGCGTCCTCGAGCACATCCGGTAGCGGACCGGGGTCGGGGACGGGAACCACGGCGAGGATGCCCGTCGGGCTGGCGAGGCTGGATATCTCCTCGAACAGCCGGTCGGGCACCACGATGCGGTGGCCGCTCGGGCACGACTCGAACAGCCGGGCGCTGTGCGGCTGGCGCAGGCCGCCATCGCTCGCGCACAGCAGTTCGGCGCTCAGGCCGTTCTCGGCAATCGCCTCCACCAGATGGATCCCTTCCAGCAGCGCGACCCCCTGCACCCGCCGGGCGCGCGAAGAGCCGGTAAGCCGCATCAGCTGGCGCACCCGCGGGTTCTCCCTCGAGGTGATTCTCAGGGCGGCGCCGGAACCTGCCGTCGAGGCGCCCGTGGTCGCCGCCCGCTGCGCCATCGCCCGCTAGAGCAGCTTGAGCTGCGGGTGGTGCCGCGCCATCGCTTCCATCACCGGCGCATAGGTGCGCCGGTGATGCGGGCACGGGCCCCACTGGGACAGGGCCGCCAGATGCTCCTCGGTGGGGTAGCCCTTGTGGCGCTCGAAGCCGTATTCGGGATACTCCGCGCCGAGTGCGCGCATCACCGCATCGCGCGCGGTCTTCGCCAGGATGGAAGCGGCTGAGATCGCCCGCACGCTCGCATCGCCGCCGACGATGGTGCGCACCGGCTGCAGCAGCGGAGGCTCACAGTTGCCGTCGACCCACACTTCGCCGGGCGGCACCCCGAGGGCGTCCACCGCCCGCCGCATGGCGAGCAGGCTGGCCCGCAGAATATTGAGGCGGTCGATCTCCTCGACAGAAGCGAACGCGATCCCGTACGCGAGGGCCCGTTCGCGAATCAGCACGGCGATCGCCTCGCGACGCACTTCCGGCAGTACCTTGGAATCGGCGATGCCGCGGATGCGGCGCCCCGGGCTTAGAATCACCGCGGCCGCGAAAACCGGCCCGGCCAGCGGCCCCCGCCCCGCTTCATCGACACCCGCGACAGGGGTTGCTGAGGGCGGTCGCACGGCGTCAGCTTCCCGCCCCCGGGATCCTGGCGGCCGGCACCCCGGCGGCCGGCATTCCCGCTGGCGATGCGGCCGCCGACATCAGCCCGATCACCGCTTCGGCCGCGCGCCGGGCCGCGTCGCGCCGCAGGATCTGGTGCAACAGGTCGAAGCGCACGGCCAGCTTCGCCCGCAGGTCCGCATCGTCGAGCAGATTGAGCACGGCCTGGGCGAGGTTTTCGCCGTCGGCCTCCTCCTGCAGGAACTCGGGAACGACGAACTCGCCGAGCAGAAGATTGGGCAGCGCGACGGCCTTGACGCGCACCATCCGGCGCAGCAGCCACGCGGTGAATGGCGACAAACGGTAGGCGACGACCATCGCGCGCTTGAACAGGGCAGCCTCCAGAGTCGCGGTGCCGCTGGCCACCAGTACCACGTCGGCGGAGGCCAGGGCATCGTGTGCGTGGCCGAACAGCATCGAGAGAGGAAGCTTGCGGGCGCCAAGCTCGTAGAGCACCCGCTCGAAGGCCTGCCGGCTCTCGCGGGTCACGAACGGCGCCACGAACTGGACGTCGGGCTTCTTCGCCAGGATGCGCCCGGCCGCTTCGATGAACGGACGGGCCATGAGCTCGATCTCGCCCACCCTGCTGCCGGGCAGCAGCGCCACCACGGGTTTCTGCTTGGGCAGGCGCAGCTGCTCGCGCATCGCCGCCCGGTTCACCAGCGCCGGCACCTCGTCGGCCAGCGGGTGGCCGACAAAGGTCACCGGCACGCCGGCAGCGCGATAAATCGGCTCCTCGAAGGGAAACAGCACGAGCATGTGCGACACCGCGGCACGGATGGCTTTCAGACGGCCGCGCCGCCAGCCCCACACGGTGGGGCTGACGTAGTGCACCGTGGGTACCCCCTTGCCCCGCAGCGCACGCTCCACCGGGAGATTGAAATCCGGCGCATCGATGCCGATGAAGGCGTTCGGCGGCTCGGCTTGAAGGCGGCGCAGCAGCCCGCGGCGGATGCGCAGAATGGCGGGGAGATGCCGCGCCACCTCGACCAGGCCGCGCACCGCCAGATCCTCCTGCGCATACCAGCTCTGGAGGCCGGCCTCGATCATGCGCGGGCCACCGATGCCGGTGAACTGGACATTGGGAAGCCGCTCGCGCAGAGACTCGATGAGGTGTGCCCCCAGGGCGTCGCCTGACGCCTCGCCGGCAACCATCGCGACTCGTGTCAGCGCCACGCCCACGGCGAGTCAGCGCACGATGCCGCGGGTGGCGGCATCGAGGAAGGCGACCAGCGGCTGCACCTCCGGGTGCTCGGCGCAAACGCCCAGCAGTTCCTGCTTGGCCTCGGCAAGGGTGAGGCCGCTGCGGTACAGCGTCTTGAAGGCGTCGCGGATGGCGTTGATCGCCTCGGCGCTGAATCCGCGCCGCCGCAGGCCTTCGCTGTTGATGCCGCGCGCCGCCGCAGGGTTTCCCTCGGCCAGCACATACGGCGGGACGTCCTGCCGCAGCATGGTTCCGCCGGCGGTCATGGAATGCGCACCGATCCGCACGAACTGATGAACGCCGGTGA